>Ga0224559_1000230_pt1 | contig 39305 bp, 34 predicted proteins | sample 714S33034metaG_FD_180676 | JGI IMG/M metagenome (GOLD analysis project Ga0224559, IMG submission 180676) | Peat soil microbial communities from Stordalen Mire, Sweden - 717 S3 30-34 | ecosystem: Environmental > Terrestrial > Soil > Wetlands > Peat | place: Sweden: Norrbotten County, Stordalen... | reverse complement strand
CGAGCTGAAGAACTTTGACCAGATTCCGACCTATCGCGAGGAGAGCTGCCTCTTGATTCGCGAGGATCTGACCGAAGGTTTGCTGGGCCTGGAACACTTCTCGCACCTGCACGTCATCTACCAGCAGCACCGGCGCGAAGAGTGGAAGAGGCGCGCCCACATTCCCGAGGGCCAGGAGCAACTCACGATGCCGTTGATGGGCGAGCCGACCTGCAAGGGCGTCTTCACCAGCCGCTCTCCGGCGCGGCCCTCCGGCATGGGTTCCTGCATCGTCGAACTGCTGCGGCGCGAGGGCAACCGGCTGTATGTTCGCGGCATCGACGCGGTGGATGGCACGCCCATTCTCGATCTCAAAATCTACATTCCGCGCTACGACAGCTTCCCCCTGGCCGATGCGCCGCTGCACTGGTGCCAGAAGACCGAAATGCTGACCACCTCCCGTCTGCTTCACTGGGACACGATGAACGTGGCCCTGACGCTGGGCATGAGGGCCGGCCGGCGGGCGATGCACGAACTGGGGCTGACGCGCGGAGGCGCCACGCGCGCCGTGGTGCACGGAGGCGACTTCTTCGGTCAGGGCGTCGAGGCCGTGACCGGCTGCAGCGTGCTGCACGGCACCATGAGCTTCCAGGAAAAGGCCAAGTCGCTGGCTGACTGGTTCGTTCAGCTAGAAGCCGATGGGCGCAGCATCGAAGTGCGGGTGAAGGACCAGCTCTACGCGGGCGCCGACGAGGTGCTATCTCTGGCCGACGAGCACCTGTTCACCGTGGGCAGCATCGCCAGCGCTGTGAAGGGGTAAGCCGTGGCGCGCCAGCTAGCTGTTTTTGCGTCGTTGAATCAGGTCGCGCTGCTGAAGCGGGCTCTCTACCGCGAGGGAGTCTACGTGGAGATGGTGCGCACGCCGCGCTGCTACTCCTCGACCGGATGCAGCTTCGCGTTGCGCTGCCAGACGGCGGAACTGCCTCTGCTCGACCGGATTTGCCGCCAATGGAAGATCGAGCCGGGCGGAATCTTCGAGGAGCCGGAGAAATCTGAAACTCCGCCCGATTTGCCCTTCATCGAGGATGAGTAAGCTGGGGACGAGTAAGCCGAGAAACGGACACGCCGAGGACGGATAAGCCCGATGATCTATCTGGACAATGCGGCAACCTCCTGGCCCAAGCCTCCGGGCGTGGTGCGCGCGGTCTCGGCCGCGCTCATCCGCTGCGCGGGCAATCCCGGCCGGACCAGCCACCGTGCGGCGATGGACGGCGCCGCGCTGATTCAGGAGTGCCGCGAGCGTCTCGCGCAACTGTTCGGCATCGCCAACCCCCTGCGCGTCTGTTTTGCCTTCAACGCGACCGATGCGCTCAATCTAGCTATTAAAGGAATGCTCTCGCCGGGCGATCACGCGATCTGCTCCAGCATGGAGCACAACTCGGTCTGGCGTCCGCTGACCGCCCTGGCCGAGCGCGGAGTCGAGTTTTCAGTGGCCGAGGCACCCCCCTCTGGAATTGTCGATGTAGCCAGCGTCGAGCGGCTCTTGCGGCCGAATACCCGGCTCATTGTTATGATTCATGCGTCAAATGTAAACGGCGCGATTCAGCCGGTGGCGGCCATCGGCCAACTGGCGCGCGCGCGCGGCATCGCCCTGCTGGTGGACGCGGCGCAAAGCGCGGGAGCAATTCCCATCGACGTCGAGGCCATGAAGATTGATTTGTTGGCCTTTCCAGGGCACAAAGGCCTGCTCGGGCCGCAGGGAACGGGGGGCCTGTATGTCAGCGAGAGGGTAAACCCGCGGCCGTTGAAGGAAGGCGGCACGGGCAGCGAGTCCAACAGCCCCCTGCAGCCGTCGTACTACCCTGACAGGCTGGAGAGCGGCACGCTCAATCTTCCCGGAATCGCTGGCCTCAACGAATCGGTGCGCTATCTGATGAAAAAGGGCCTGGCGCAAATCGCGCGCAGCGAGGCGGCGCTGATCGAAAGGCTGCTCACCGGCCTCGCCAGTCTCGACAGGGTCACCATTTATGGTCCGCCTCCAGGATTGCCGCGCGCCTCCGTGGTCTCGTTCAACATTCGCAGCATGGACCCGGTCTGGGTGGCAACCGAGCTGGAGAGGGTGGCCAGCATCGCCTGCCGCCCAGGCTGGCACTGCGCCGCGCTGGCGCATCGCACCCAGGGCACCCAGGAGACCGGGACGGTGCGTTTCAGCCCCGGGCCGTTTACCAGGATGGCCGAGATCGAAACCGCGCTCGGCGCCGTCGCGGAGCTGGCCCGCAAGGCTTAAGAATCCCGACCTGTCTCGTCCTGCGCCTCGAAGCGCTCATCCGCCGTGGCCCCAAGAATGTTTTTGTCCGCGTACCAGCCGGTGCGCGCGACCTCGAAATGATCGAAAGCCGGCACGTAAGGCTTGATGTCGAGCAGCGGAGTGCCATCCAGAATATCGACTCCCTCCACAAAGAGGCAATTTTGCTCAATGCTCAGGAGACGAACCGCGGAGATCCCAATGTGATTGGGGCGGGCCGGCGAGCGGGTGGCGAAAACCCCGCGCTCCTGGTCGTCCAGGTAGGGGCGGGCAATCAACTGCGGCGCGGAGGCGCGATCCAGCAGGTAAATCAGCCAGATGCGCTCGAATCCCTCTACGTCCTTGAGCCCCTCGGCAAACTCCGGGTAGACTTCCACGACGCCCTGGGTGCTGCCGGCGGCCGCCACCTGAATCGGCGTTCCCTTCGCATGAAGAAAGGGTGTGCGGATTACGCCCAGCGCAGCCATTTTCGGCAAGGCGGCGCGGAAATCTAAATTTGAGTTGTACATAGGCCCTCGCGTGTGTATTATCGTCGCGTATAGAATACAATCATCTCCTGAGGAATGGTGACCACCGACTATGGACGTTCGAACAAATCTCGCAGCATTCAGAAACAAGAGAGGCCTCGCGGCCGCGCAATTGGCCACAGAGATCGGCGTCAGCCGTCAGACCGTGTATGCCATCGAGGCGGGCACCTATGTCCCGAACACAGCGGTCAGCTTGAAGTTGGCGCGCGTCCTGGAGACCACGGTCGAAGAGTTGTTCGAACTCGAGCAGGAGGAGAAGATTCAGGAGGAGATTGCCGAAGCCACCCTGCTGGGCGATACGGAGTCGATGATGCCAGGGCAGCTTTTGCGCCTGTGCAACGTAAACGACCACCTGGTGGCCGTGGCGCCCGAGCCGGGAAGCTGGGGCCTGCCGCCTGCCGATGCCGCGCTCCTCGAGCCGGTTCGCAGCGGAAAGCGCAATGCCACTGCGAAGGTCCAAATCTTCGGGGACAGGTGGAAGAAATCGGCGCGCGTCATGATCGCCGGTTGTGATCCCAGCGTCTCCATTCTGGTGCATTCGCTGCAAACCCAGGGCTGCGAACTGGTGGTCGCCTTTGAGCACAGTTCGCGCGCGCTCGAACTGCTCCAAGAGGGATTGGTGCACATCGCCGGCACCCACCTGGTGGACAAGGTTACCGGCAAAGTCGATCTGAAGCCTATCACCAAGCTGTTCGGCCGGAATCCCGTGGCGGTGTTTTCCTATGCGCTGTGGGAGGAAGGACTGGTAACGGCTGCGGGCAATCCGAAACACATCGCCGGGATAGCCGATCTGGCGCGCAAGGACGTGCGGTTTGCCAATCGCGAGCCGGGAGCCGGTTGCCGCCGCCTGCTCGACGACCTGCTGCGTGAGGCCGGGATTGCCACTTCCCAGGTGAAAGGCTACGAACGGATCATCGCGGGACATCTTCCCGCGGCGCGCCTCGTCCGCAGCGGAGAGGCGGACTGCTGCGTCAACACTTCCTCGGTGGCGCGCGCCCTCGGTTTGGAATTCATCCCCTTGGCGCAGAAGCCCTACCATCTGGTTATCCGCCGCAAACAGCTCAATTTGCCGCCGATTCAGACGCTGCTCGAAACCCTGGGCCGGGCCTCATTCCGCCGCGAGGTGGAAGCCTGTACAGGCTACAGCATGAGGACGGCCGGAGATCGTCTCGTCTGAGAAATTCCGTGCGAACCGGCGCGTGAATGCCGGTCCGGCCAAGAGAAGAGGGCTTTCCCGGTAAGTCTTTCACGCAGAAGGGGCGCGGCTACGGCCGCGCCCCTTCTGCATGCAGTTGAAACCTTGCTTCTAGAGTATTTTCACTTCATGTGTTGACGTTACAAGAGCCTGGAAGGTGGCTTTGACTCCCGCCCAACGGAGAGGAAAAACCTCCCGGCGGCCGCGGCTTCCCTCGACAGCGGCGGGAGAACCGCTCTAATCCTTGTCTTTGGCTTTGTGCGTAAATTTGTGCAGAACAAACTCCTGGACCAGGCTTCTGACCAGCCGCTCGCTGGTGTCGATGGAGAAACTCTCGAAGGTGTGCCCCACGCCGCGATTCGACGCCGGACAGTAAATGTTCGAGATGGCGTCCGAGGCCAGATCACCACCTATGCTCGAGTAGTTTGGCTGCCGCCGTCCATTGTCTCCCTTGCAGACGAATGGATTGGAAAGCGCGTGCAAAGTGCGGGATTTGATTGTGCCCGTGCCCTGGTAGTAGTAGCGCGGGTCCTGGTGCAGAACCGACGGCAAAATGGCGCCACCGATCATGATGTCGGTAAAACCGCCGGTGTAATTAGCGCCGACACGCTGGCCATACCCTTTCGCACCCTCCACGTAGTTGGGAGTGCTGGCCGCCTGTTCGATGCCAGCCATGAAAGCCGCTCCGGCGAAGGTAACCGGATCGACGGAGACTCTGAGGGCCATTTTGAACTTCAGCTTGGTTGTCATCGGCACGGCATCATGGCCATAAACGACGTAAAAATTGGGAATAAAGCCGAAAACGCGCTGCTGTTCCTCGATCTAGACCTGTTCGACGGCGATCTGCTCGGGGGAAGAGTAGACGATCACCGAGGTCACGCCCGCGGCAATCTTGAGCTGGCAGCCGGTCAGGAATATGTACTGGCCTGGTTGGAGAATAAGGGCAGGTGAGTTCCAGGTGATAAACCCCGCGCCGCTGATGGTGACGTGATAGGAAATTCCCGGCTTGAGGCCATCAAAAATAAAGTTTCCCTTGTCATCGGCCACCACCGTGCGCCGGTCCGCGGCGACAAGGTCCTCAAGAACGACTGTAGCGCCGGTGATGATGTCGTCGTTCAAATCCGTCACGGTGCCGCTAATGCTTCCCGGCCGCGATCCAATCGCGATGCTCTGCTCCTCAGCCGAGCCGTGCCGGCTTTTCTTGCCGCTGGGCTGCTGACTGACCAGCGCTCTGAGCGCTGGAAGCGCCGGCGGCGGAGCCAACCTGAATTGGAGCGGTCTGGGACGAGGTGGCCGGTTCTGGCCCGCCGGAGGCTGGCACCGCCAACGGCGCGACTTCGGCCAGAGCCATCTGCGCCTGTGGCGCCTTGGGGAGCTGGAAGGCGCTGACGACAGCCGGTCCGGAGAGCGGCTGCTGAGCTGAAGTTGAGAGGGGCAGCCCCGGCAGGACTATACCAGCCGCCAGTATTGCAGTGAGAAGACAAAAACCTGAGCGCATTCATTCACCAGTCATAAAATCGGAGCCCTGCCTGGCGCTCGCACAAAAAAGGACATCAGCCTGCCAAAGGGCTACATACTCAGGGTAAACCACTCCTGTTTGCACCGGTTTGTGAGCAACGCCCTCCAAACGGCGATCTCCCATTCTGGGGACACAGTTCCAAAATTAGACGAATTTTTTCCCTTTGCGGCTATAGCATTTCGGCAGCGTCCAAAGACTGCCCGTTCAGACGGCTTTTCCGGAAGATGGGAATCCTTCGACCCGTGCCACTAATCAAAGAGTCAAGTACAACCAGCGAGGAGGAGCTAGCGCGATGACCTTATCTGCCATTGAAGTCAATCGATTAAAACAAGCCCCCATGGTCGAGGGCGTCCTGCCGGTAGTGCACGCCCGATGGAGTCCGCGCGCCTTTGCGCCGCGCGAAGTGAGCCCCGCCGACCTGAAAAAGCTCTTTGAAGCCGCCCGCTGGGCCGCCTCTTCGTTCAATGAGCAGCCCTGGCGTTTTCTGGTTGGAGGCCGTGGTTCATCCGCTTACAAGAAAATCTTCGACTCCCTGGTGGAGCGCAATCAAGCCTGGGCAGGCAGCGCGCCGGTGCTGATTCTAGGCGTCACCAAGAGCACCTTCAGCCACAACGGCAGCCCTAACCGGGTCGCTCTCTACGATCTGGGCGCCGCCGCCGCCCTGCTCTGCCTGCAAGCCACGGCCCTGGGCCTGGCCGCGCATCAGATGGCCGGTTTCGACCCGCAAGCCGCCCGCGCCGCCTTCAATATTCCAGAGGATTTCATCGCCGGCGCGGTGATCGCCCTCGGCTACCAAGGCGAACCATCGACCTTGCCCGACGACGAATTTCTCGCCGCGGAGATTGCCCCCCGCACGCGCCGGCCGTGGAATAAATCGTTTCTATCGGCCTGGGACGAACCCTTCAACTTGGGCTGATGGCGCCTCGGGGCCGATGGAGATGGAACCACTGGGCGGATGGCGCCGCTCCCGAACCTTTTTCAGGCCTTCGCGATCACGGCTCCGGAGTTTCATAAACCACAGGGGGTTCGTCTTCTGCGTAGAGACCGGCTTCTGCGTGGAGACCGGCTTCTGCGTTATAGCATTTTCGGAATTGGTATAGACCGAAACCGCACACTCAAGTGGCTTTTTCCTTAGAGCCTATCCGTAAATTGAGAAAGAATTGTAGCGCCGGTCTCCAGACCGGCTGTACTGGCGGCGTCTACGCCGCCAGACGTGTCCTGTGGGACTGGAGACCTACAGGACAGCCGACCTGGAGGTCGGCGCTACCTATTGACGGATAGGCTCTTAAGTAAAAGCCACATTCAATGCACTCAAAAGGACTACTTTCATTCCGAAAATGCTCTAGAGTGGAATAAGGGAGGCCTTTTTGTCCAACGCACACGCACTGCACAAGAGCTCCGGCCGCCGACGCATCCACCCGCACGCCTACACCCGGCCGCGCCGCCTAGGGTGGCGGAGCCGCGCCGGGCTGGCTGGCGCTCTGGCCGTTCTGCTTCTGCTGGGCTGCGGAGCCGTCGCACGGCGGTTTGCGCCCACCTCGAACACCGCGCTCACCCGCTTTGACGCCATCATCGTTCTGGGCAATCCGGCCGACAGCGACGGCAACCCCACCCCGGAGCAGTTGGCCCGCGTGACCGAGGGCGTGCGTGAATATGAGCGGGGCGTGGCGCCCCGGCTGATCCTGACCGGAGGCACGGAGCATAACCGCTTTGTGGAAGCGCGCGTGATGGCGCGCTCGGCGCAGGCCGATGGGATTCCGGAGCCGGCCATTTTCGTCGAGCCGGAGGCCCGGGACACCATCGAGAATGCCTGCTACTCGGAGCGGATCATGAAGGCGCACGGCTGGCGGTCGGCCGAGGTGGTTTCCAGCGCCTATCATCTGCCCCGCGCCGGCATGATCTTCAATGCACTGCCGCTTGAGTGGCGCACCCATGCCGCGCCGCCGCTCGAACCGCAGGGGGTGGCTTACGGCTGGGCCGAGACTGCCATGGAAACCATGAAGACCGCGCGCTACCTGATTTGGGCGCGCTGGAGCGAGCACTGCGAACCCTAACCACCTGCGGTGGAAACAATCGCTCGCTCCTCGCTCGCACCGTCTGCGGTGGAATCGGCGCGACCAAAGTTTCCCGGTTTGCATTGTCCCCCGCCGGTCTGCTCCTGTAAGCTGTGTACGATGCGTTTCCCAGTTAGATTTTCCGCCGCTCTCGTCGTCGTTGCCGCCCTGGCGGTCTCTTGCGAAACCCGTGCCCAGGCGCAAAGCGCCGCCGCCGCAACGGCAGGCAGCGACTCCTACGTCGCCATCAACCCGCTGGCCGGCGTGCGCTACGACAACCGTTACGATCTGTCGCTGGCGATGGCCTACGACCACATGAAGGCCGGACCGAACCTGCTCCAGGGAGCCGACCTGGGCGGGCTTGATCTCTCCGCGTCTTATTGGCTCAGCCGCCACTGGGGCGTCGAGGGATCGACCCGCTACTACCTGGGCACCAGCGGCGCCGCGCCCAACACCGAGCACATCAACGGGCCCTTCGTCAGCGAGTACTTCTTCACCGCCGGGCCGGAGTGGCTGGGGCCGCACAACGAGCACGGCGCGCTGATTCCTCATGTGCTGGTGGGCGGCGTGTACGGCCATTTCGAGCAGGATCTGCGCGGGAACCCGCCCTCGGTGGTGGACTTCTACAACAACCAGGTTGCTCCGGCGATCATCGTGGGCGGCCACATGGACCTGAACCGCTCGGCGCATTGGGTCTTCCGCATTACGCCCGACGCGGTGGTGACCCGCTACGGCATCAACTACGGAAACCGGATCACCCAGACCGACGTCAACTTCGCGATCTCGGTGGGAGCCGAGTACAAGTTCCAGAAGCGGCGTTAAAGTGGAGCCAGAGTAGCTGTATCCCGGAAGCAAGTCCGCCAAGTGGCTTTTCATCAAGAAAAAGCCACCTTCAAGACTCTTTGTAAAGACACGTTTACTCTGGTTCCGCTATAGGGCAGGATCGGAAACGATCTTCAAGCCGGAAAGCCGGCACAATCCACGGAAGCGGCGGCAAGGCAAGGAAGGCGTTCCCGCGGCAGTTCTGGTATTGCCTTCAAGGCTGTTAGATTTCCGATAAAACAGGCTTGCTGCCAAGTTCAGCCCAGTGTGTTATTCTCCACCGTTCGGCTACAACTGAGGACAGCTGTCGCCGAAGAAGCAAACTGCATTGCATAGCGGCGCGTTCGTTCCGGCTGGCGGTTTCCGGACAGCAGCGCGTACTAAAGGCAGGGGGCAACGGCTATGAAAGACACTCTTGGAGTTTTGCTTGCAGGCGGAGCCGGAGAACGGCTCTTTCCGCTTACCCGCGATCGCGCCAAACCGGCCGTGCCCTTCGGCGGGCACTACCGCATCATCGACATCACGCTCTCCAACTGCATCAACTCCGGCCTGCGCCGGGTTTTCATCCTGACCCAGTACAAGGCGCTCTCCCTGAACCGGCACATCCGCGAGGGCTGGTCGGGGATCGTGGCCCAGGAACTGGGCGAATTTTTCGAACTGCTGCCGCCCATGCAGCGCACCGGCTCGAACTGGTACATGGGGACCGCCGACGCAGTTTACCAGAACATCTACTCGATCGGCAGCGAGCAGCCCAAGTACATGATCATCCTCTCCGGCGACCACATCTACAAGATGAACTACGGCCGTATGCTGGAGTACCACAAGGAGACCCGGGCGGACGTGACGCTGGCCACGCTGCCGATTGCGCCCGACGAGGTTTCGCGCTTCGGCGTGGTCGAGGTGGGCCAGACGAGCGAGGTGCTCGGCTTCGAGGAGAAGCCGGCCTCGACCAGCTTCCGGTCGCCCTTCAACCCCGACGCCGTGGACGCCTCGATGGGGATTTACATCTTCAACACCGAGGTGCTGTTGAAGGCGCTGATCGCCGACGCCGAGGACCCCGCATCGAAGCACGACTTCGGCCACGACATCCTGCCCGGCCTGCTGGGCAAGAAGAAGATGATGGCCTACAGCTTTGTGGACGAGAACAAGCAGCAGGCGCTCTACTGGCGCGACGTGGGCACCCTGGACGCCTACTACGACGCCAACATGGACCTGTGCGCGGTTTCGCCGATCTTCAACCTCTACGACAAGAGCTGGCCGGTGCGCACCCGCGTGCGTCAGTACCCGCCGGCCAAGTTCGTCTTCGGCGAACCGGGGCGCTCGGGCATGGCGATCAACTCGGTGATCACCGCGGGCGTCATCATCTCCGGCGCCACGGTCTCGAACTCCGTGGTCTCGCAGGATGTGCGCGTGAACTCCTACTCGGATGTGGACGCCAGCATCATCTTCTCGCACGTGAACATCGGCCGTCACTGCCGCATCCGGCGCGCCATCATCGACCGCCACGTGCACATTCCCGAGGGCACGGTCATCGGCTACGACCCGGTCGAGGACAAAAGGCGCTACTTTGTCACTCCCTCGGGGCTGACCATCGTCACCCGCGACGCCTCGCTCTTTGAAAACCCCGTCGAGCTGGACTTCCAGGAGCGGTACTGACTTTGTGAGGCTAAAACCGGGCGGCCCAGAATCCAGGATATAAAAACTGGGACGCCCGGACCGGGACGCCGCCTCTTCTCTTTCTGACCAGCGGAACTATCCCGGCGAATCCTTCGTACTAGCACAGTATGCCATGCGTCGATACGTTAAGCTGGAGCGGGATAGCGGGGCTGGCAGTAGAGGCCAGGCCGTCGCGGCGCGATCCGAAGGCCCGGAGGCAGACGGACGGCTCTGCCAAGCCGCACCAGGCCCCGGCGCGCGGGGCTATGGCAAAAGGCCGCGCCCAAGGCAGCAGGGCCAGCGCACAGAACCGCGCTGAGAGCATCGGGACGGTTGCAGAGGAGCACGTTCAGGGCGGCAGGGCCAGTGCGCAGGGCCGCGCTCAAACGGGCTATGAATTTCATCCCACGGATGAGAAACTCTCCCTTTCCCCCAGCAAGCAGAAGGCGCTCTCCGGGGGCTCCGAGTCCGTGGGGGCTCCGGGTTGTGCGTCCATTGCCCGTCCGGCAAGCGCGGAGGCAGCTTCGTTGCTGATCGACAGCTCTCAGGACTGGACCCAGGTGGTGCGCCGCTGCATGGACGGAGATCCCGGCGCGTGGGCCGAGCTGGTCGGCGCCGAGCACCGCCGCGTCTATGGGCATTGCTACCGATTTACCGGCAACGCCAGCGACGCCGAGGATCTGACCCAGGATGTATTTCTGAAGATTTACGCGAACCTGGCCAGCTTTGATCCCAGCCGCGGCAGCCTGCGGGTGTGGATCGCCACCATGACTCGCAACCTGCTGGTGGACAACTTCCGCCACACCCGCAACCAGCGGGCTACCAGTTCGCTGGACGACGGCTGGGAGTCGGCCGAGGAGTTGAGGCCAGTGGACCGGCTGGTGGCCCGCGACCCTTCGCCGCACGAGTCGGCGGCCCAAAAGCAACTGGCTGCGAAGGTCGAGGAGGCGCTGACGCTCCTCCCGCTGGATCTTCGTGAGGCCGTGATCCTGAGAGATTTGCAGGATTTGGACTACAAGGAGATCGCCTCTGTGCTGGCGATTCCCGAAGGAACGGTCAAGTCCCGCATAAGCCGGGGCCGCGCGGAACTGGCGCGGCGGCTGGAACGTAATAGACGGGAGGTAATGTAATGGCGGAGCGCAGCTTCAATTCGAGTTTTCCGGATCAGGCCTCCCCGCTGGCATCCTCGCCCTGCTGCGAGTGGGAAGCGCTTTTGGCCGACGCGCTGGACGGGTTGCTGACGCCTGCGGACGAGGCGGTCCTCACCGCTCACCGCTCCTGCTGCCCGGCCTGCGCGGCGCTTTATGAAGAGGCGCGGCAGGGCCGTGAGTGGCTGGAGTTCCTCTCGCCCGAACCGGAGGCGCCAGAGGGGCTGCTGGCGAGGATTCTGGCCCAGACCGGTCCGGGGCTGGAAAGTCCGGGGCTGGCGAATCCGGGACAGAAGGGCTCAGGACAGGCGGCTGGCTGTGATCTGCCGAAGTCTCCGGTCTTTATTCCCGCCTTCACACCGGCCTCAATTCCGGCCTGGCAGCGTCCCGGTTTTTTGGCCCGCATCCGCCGCTTTGCCGAGCCGCGGCTGATGATGACCGCCGCGATGGCCTTTTTTTCGATCGCGATGACGCTCAACCTGACCGGCCTCCGGCTGAGCCGTCTGCAACTTACAGAGCTGCGGCCCAGCGCCGTCCTCTCGCTCCCCGGCGCCGCGCGCGCATTTTTGGAGCGGCGGCTCACGGCGGCCTCGACCCCGATCATCCGCTACTACGACCACTCGCGGCTGGTCTACGAAGTGCAAGCCACCGTGCGGGAGTTGCGCCGGACAACCGAGACCGGAGGCGAGGGCCGGAATGAAGAGAACCGGCACAGGCCACAAGCGTTGGCGCCGGACGAGCCGAAAGAGGCTTCATTGAACAAGGAACAGAGAGATTCTTTAGAAGAAGTGGACAAATCAGTCTCCGGACCGGCTTTTGCGTTGACCTTTTGGCCAGCCGCCGAGCCAACTGGCAACAATTCCGATTTTTGTTCCGATTTTTGCGAAACCACTGCAAGATTTAACGGTCAGCCCGCGCTCTCCGGCGGCGCCACACGGCAAGAACGAGAAAGGAGCACAGCATGGACTGCGCAAATCACAAAGGCGTGAGCGCAACCGCCTACTGCCAGAACTGCGGCAAGCCGCTGTGCACCGATTGCATCATCGCCGGGGCCATGCGCAGTCTCCCCAATGGGCAGATCCTCTGCGAGAGCTGCATCGCCGCATGGCAGAGCCTTCAGCCGCCCTTTGCCGGGCTGCAACCGCACGGACCCAGCCCCGTCGCGGCGGCCGTGCTGGGTCTGATTCCCGGCGTGGGCGCGATGTACAACGGCCAGTTCCTCAAAGGCTTCATCCACGTGGTCGTCTTCGCGGTGCTCGTTGGCATCACCGGCCACTATCCGCTCTGCGGCCTGTTCATTGCCGCCTGGATTCTCTACCAGTCGTTTGAGGCCTACCACACCGCCAAGGCGCTACGCGACGGCGACCCGGTGCCCGATCCGCTGGGGCTGAATGAGGTGAGCAACTGGCTCAACCTGGGTGCGAGGCTGCGGAATTCGGGCCAGCCCGCCGCCGGGCAAGCCGCGGCGAATCCCGCCTCCTGCGCTCCCGGCGCAAACCCTGCCGGCGCGGCCGGTACGGCAACAGGAGCAGGAGGCTATCCGCCTCCGTACACAGGGCAGTACGAGCAGCCCTATCTGGCTCCGTACCAGCCGCCTTATCAGGCTCCGTATCAGGCCCCATCGCAGGCTCCAAATCAGCCCCCGTTCACGCCGCCGCCAGCCGGATTTACCTCTCCCGTCGCGCCACCGCCGCCGGCTCACTGGAGACACCGGGAACCCGTCGGCGCCATTGTGCTGATTGCCCTGGGATTGCTGTTTTTGCTGGACCAGTTGGAGATATTCCGAGGCCGTTTCATGGAATTCGCCTGGCCGCTGCTGCTGATCGCGCTGGGCGTCTGGCTGATCGTTCGCCGCATTGAAGAGTCGCAAGGAGGTTCCAAATGAGCTATTACTTCATGATCCGCCGCCTGCGCGGCCCCGCATTTCTTCTGCTGGTCGGCGTTCTAGCGCTGCTCAACCAGGCGCACATCCTCAGCTGGGGCAAAAGCTGGCCGCTGTATCTGATCCTGGCCGGTTTGCTGGCGCTGGCCGAGCGCGCGGCGCTGAGCGCCGAAGGGGGCTATCCGCAGGGACCGTACCCCGGCCAGCCCTATCCGGGCTCGAACCCAGGCCCGAATCCGGGAGCAAATCCAGGGTCGAATCCCGCTTCCTATCCGGGGAACGCGCCTGATGCGGGAGCATCGGTTCCCTCGGCCTCAACGGGCATTCCACCCTACCCAGGGCAGCCGGCGGCCATCGTGCCGGTGGCTCCGCATGATCTGCTGAAGGACAACAGCGAGGAGGGCTCATTATGAGCAGCGTACCTCCCACCACACCGCCGGGCGGCGCGCCGCCCCCTCCCTTTCCGCCTTATGACCCCAAGGCCTACCGCGAGCAGCAGAAGGCTGCCTGGCGCGCCCAGCGCGCTGCCTGGAAGGCCCAGCGTCACGCCCAGGCTCAAGCCTGGAAGGCGAATTGTGCGAATATCTACGGCCCGCGCGTTCCCTCGGTCGTCGGCCCCATCATCCTGATCGCCACGGGCGTGGTAGCGCTGCTGCTGCTCACCGGTTACATCAATCAAGGCGCGTTCTGGAACTGGTATGGCCGCTTCTGGCCGCTGCTGTTGATCGGCGCCGGGCTGGCCCTGCTGGCCGAGTGGGCGCTCGACCTGCACCGCAAGGCGCCGGTGCGCCGCGGCGGCAGTTTTGTGGGCATTATTCTGGTGCTCGCCCTGCTGGGCGTCTGCGCCGCCGGATGGAATCACGCCAAGCCCTGGTTTACCAAACAGGGGGTCGAATTCGGTCTGAATGACGATTTCTTCAACACCCTGGGCTTGCCCGAGCACGGCTTCGACCTGCCGGCGCTGAGCCAGCAGATTCCCGCCAACGCCGCCATCGAGATTCAGAACCCGCGCGGCGACGTGAGCGTGACGGCCGGCGATGGATCCACCATCGAGGTGCTGGCGCATGAGGTGGCCTACGCCAGTTCCGACGCCGAAGCCAGGAAGATCTTCGACGCCGAGACGCCGCGCCTGACGGTGAACGGCAGCGCCGTGCTGGTCAGATCCGAGAGCAATTCAAGCGGGCGGCTGAATCTGGCCGTCACCGTCCCCCGCGGCGCCAAGGTGACGGTGGAGGCCGGCAAGGGCAATCTGACCGCAACCGGCCTCGGCGCCGGCATCAGCGTCATTGCCGGTGGGGATGTTCACCTCAGCACGATGAGCGGCCCGGTCCAGGTGCACTTCACCAGCGGAGATCACGATTTTTCCGCCCACGATATTCAGGGCAGCCTGAGCGTCGATGGAGACCTGAACAGCCTCAACTTCTCTGCGATCAAAGGCCCGGTTACGCAAAACGGGGAAATTCTCGGCGACGCGCACCTGGAGGCCATCAGCGGGCCCGTGCATCTGCACACCTCGGTGACCAGCCTCGACGTGGCGGAGCTGCCCGGCGACCTGACCCTCAGCTCCGACGAGTTGCGCGTCAACCAAGCCAAGGGGCTGGTGCGCGTGGCGACCCGCTCCAAGGACATTGACCTCAACCAGATCTACGGCGACTGCGCCGTTGAGGACCGCGACGGCGACATCTCGATCGAACCGGCCGGCGCCTACGCTGTGGAGGCGAAAAACAGCAAGGGCGACGTCGAGCTGACGCTGCCGCCCAACGCCTCGGCCACGGTAAACGCACGCACGCACAATGGGGACATCGTCTCGGATTACGCCATCCAGCCAACCCAGGGAGAGGACAAGTCGGTCACATTCCGAGTCGGGTCAGGATCGTTCCTGATTGCTCTCAGCGCCGACAACGGCGACGTGCGCATCAAGAAAGGCCCGGCCTTCCCGCCCGCGTCCTGGCTGAATACTCCGCCTCAACGCAGGGCTCCGATGACGAATCCTCCGGCCACCCGCCATAGGACCTCATCACTTTCCAGCGCGCCCCGTCTGAAGATGCACAAGGAGCTGCCCGCGCAGCCGGTCACACAGTAAGAAAGGCGGCGCAAGACTCTCGCGATGCGGGGGAAATGCTCTAAACCGCAATCCGGCTAACGCGCGCGCCAATGCGAGTGAAAATCTCCCAGGGAATCGTCCCGGTAGCCTCTGCGAGATCGAAGGCGGTGATGGTTTCGCCGCCTTGCGAACCCAAAATCACCACCTCATCGCCGACTTCAACGCCGGGGATTCCGGTCACGTCCACCACCGCCTGGTCCATGCTGACGCGGCCAACAAGGGGTGCGCGCGCGCCGCGAACCAGCAGACTGAAGCGGTTACCGAGCCGACGGTCGAGCCCGTCGGCGTAGCCCACGGCCACCAGAGCCAGCCGCATCGGCTCGGTGGCCACAAAGGTTCCGTTATAGCCCACCACCGCCCCGGCGGGAATCGAGCGCACGCTGGCCACGCGGGTCTTCCAACTGAGCACCGGCCGCAGGCGGGCGCGCGCGACCGTCAGCGACGGAGGTTCCGGCGGCTCAAATTGCGGATTGAACTGCGGGATCAGGCCATAGAGGGCCAGGCCCGGCCGCAGCAACGCCTTCATGCCGTGGCGAGCGGCCAACCCGGCAATCTTTTCCGCCTGCCCCGCCAAGAGAGCGGCAGAGTTTCCGACGTTGAGCCACTCGGGCAGCATTCCCGCCTCCCCGACCCTCCCCAACGCCGCGTCCAGCCGCTCCAGTTGCATCGCGGTCACCGCGCCATCGGCCTCATCGGCGGCGAACAAGTGGGTCATCACGCCCTCCAGCCGCAGCGGCGAGCCAGGAGTAAACCGTTCCAGAATCCGCACCAGTGCGTCCGCCTCTTGCGCCTCCGAACTCAGCCGTTCAGGGGAAACCCCCTGGCGGCTCATGCCGGTATCGATCTCCAGATGCACCGGAACCGATCCGGCCGCCGCGCCCGCCGCACGAGCCGCGCCTTCCAACTCATCCAACTGCCACGGCTCCCAGGCCACGGCGGTCAGGCCATGCTCGACCACCGCCGCGCCCTGGCCGGGAAACGCGCCGCTGATGACCAGAATCCGCGCCTCAGGGCACATGGCGCGCGCCGCCACGCCCTCCTCAACAGAGGCCACGCCCAACCACCGCGCCCCGGCGCGCACCGCGGCCGGGGCGCAAATGCGGAGCGAGTGGCCGTAGGCGTCGGCCTTGACGATGGCCAGCAACTCCACATGGGAAGCGGCCAGAGTCAGCAAAAAACGGAAATTTTCTTCAAGACGGCGGGTGGAAATCTCCACCCAGCAAGGGCGCATTGGCATGAGTTTGTCCAATTCTCAGTTTATCGCGAGCACCCGCCACGTTGGCCGCAGCCAGTGGATTCTCGGGGTCCACTCCCGGCGGCCCCTTGCTGGCGAGCCTTCCCTGCCCTCACCGCAACAGTGCAAAGGCCACCACCGTCTCGCCCCACAACGCAATTTCGTCGAGCAGCCGCGCCTCAGCCTCGTGCGGAATTTTCATCTCGCAGGCCGCCACCTCGGCCGTGCTCGCGCCCACAAAACACAACTCACAGTGCCCGAGCGCCTCGCCCTCCGCCGCGCTGGCGTCCATGCGAATGGGTGGCCCGAAGACGCGGCAGGTCATCGGTCTCCGGGCGTAAAGCTGGCAAAGGCCGCTGACCGGGTCGAGAGCCGGACAGACCGCCTCGTTGGCAAACTCCTCAAAGCGATCCCGGTCCGCCTCGGAGTCGCCCAGCAGGCCGGTGCGAGAATCGCCGGGGAAATCCGCTCCATATTCGGCAATCCACGCCCGCGCGCGGCGCTCGATTTCGGCCGCAACCAGGGGCTCTGAGGTCCGCAGCTCCTCCATGCCGGCAGACAGCCGCAACGCATCCAGCGAGTTGATGACAAAGGCTCCCTGGCAGCACTGCGCGCAACCCGGCCGGCAGGCCAGCCACTCGCCCGCCCGCCGCGCCGCTGCGGCCAGCGCCACATCCACCCTCCGCAGCAGTTCGGAATCGCCCGGGGGCAAAGTCATAGAGAGTTCTCCCGTTTCATATAGCGCTGTTCGCGGCGCGGAAGGCGGCTTTTTCCAAGAGGAAAAACCCCTTGAGCGTGACGATTTTCCCCGGCGGCAACTGGAAAGCCACTCCAATCGCCAGGAAAAAATCCCCGCATCGCAGCAAAAAAGCCTTTACCAGCCAGAGGCGAGATGGCCCTTGAAGAATTCGAGCGACCTTTCCAGCCCCTGCTCAAGATTGACGCGCGGCTCCCAGTCGAGCAGGGCGCGGGCCTTGGTGATGTCGGGGCGGCGGCGCGCTGGATCGTCCTCGGGCAGGGATTCAAAGTGCAATTCGCTCTTTGAGCCGGTCACCTTCAGCACCGCCTGGGCGCATTCGAGGATGGTGAACTCATCCGGGTTGCCAATGTTGACCGGCAGGTGCTCTTCCGAGCGCGAGAGGCGCAGAATCCCCTCGATCAGGTCGTCCACGTAACAGAAGCTGCGCGTCTGGCTGCCATCGCCGTAGATGGTCAGCGGCTCGCCGCGCAGGGCCTGCATCATGAAGTTGGAGACGACCCGGCCGTCGCTGGGATGCAGGCGGGGGCCGTAGGTGTTGAAGATGCGCACCAGGTGAGTGTTCACGCCACGCGAGCGATGGTAGGCCATCACCATCGCCTCGGCAAAGCGCTTGGCCTCGTCGTAGACCGAGCGTGGGCCGACCGGGTTGACATGGCCCCAGTAAGACTCCTGTTGCGGATGCTCCAGAGGATCGCCATAACACTCCGAGGTGGAGGCGTGCAGGTAGCCGGCGTTGTACCAGGCAGCGATTGCCAGGGTGTTATCGACGCCCGCAGAGCCCACACGCAGCGTTTCAATCCCCAGGCGCAAATACTCCGGCGGGCTGGCCGGCGAGGCGAAGTTGAAGACATAGTCCACCGGGCCCCAATCGGCATCCAGTCCGAAGGGCTGGCAGATGTCCCGCTCCTCGAAGCGGAAGCGCGGTTCGTTGCCCAGGTGAGCGAGGTTTTCCCGGTCGCCGGTGGAGAGATTATCGACGCCAACGACCATATGGCCCTCGGCCAGCAGGCGATCGGTGAGGTGAGAACCGAGAAATCCGGCGGCGCCGGTGACGAGTACACGCATGGTCAAAATCTTGCTCCCAAAAATCTTCAAGAACTCGTTGGCGGGGTTAGCAAGGAAGCGTCATTAGCGGAATTAGCGCCGCCAGCACGCGCGAAGCGCGGCTAACCTAGCTAACTCCGCTAACCCCGCTCTCACACAATCAGCTTGCGCGGCTTGCCCTGCTGAGCCTGATAACTCGCCGGCCGGCCCACGCTCACATAAGTGAAGCCATGATCGACCATCTTCTGCGGCTGGTAAAGGTTGCGGCCGTCAATCACGATGGGAAAGCGGACCGCCTGGTTGAGGCGCACCAGGTCAATTTCGGCAAACTCTTTCCAGTCGGTCAAAATCAGGACCGCGTCGGCGTCGGTGGCTGCTTCATAGACGCTGGCCGCATAGCAGAGCTTTTCCGAGGGCGGCAGCACCTCCTTGGCGCGTTCGATGGCCGCCGGATCGTAGGCCGAGATCGAGGCGCCGGCCTCCAGAAGTTTTTTGATGACCTCGATGGCCGGGGATTCGCGAATGTCGTCGGTATCGCCCTTGAAGGCCAGCCCGAGCGCGGCCAGCCGCTTGCCGCGCAGCGTCCAGAGCGCCGCGCGCACCTTGTTGAAGAAGATCTCCCGCTGGGTTTCGTTGACCTTGCGAATCTCCTGGAGCAGTTGGAAGTCCACGCCCTGCTGCTGCGCCACCCAGTGGAAGGCGGCTACGTCCTTGGGAAAACAGGAGCCACCGTAACCCAGCCCGGCGCGCAGGAACTTGGGGCCGATGCGGCTGTCCATGCCCATACCGGCGGCGATGTCCTCGATGTCGGCGTCCACCGTCTCGGCCAGGTTGGCCACCGCGTTGATAAAGGAGATTTTCAGAGCCAGGAAGGAATTGGAGGCGTGCTTGATGATTTCCGCGCTCTGCGCCGAGGTGACCAGCAGCTTGGCCGGGCATTGCGCGCCGCAATCCCCTGGTAATGAACCTGGTTGCGCATAATAGCCGCCCCCAGTGAGCGGCGCGTAAACCCGCCGCAACAGCGCGGCGGCGCGCTCCGTGTTGGCGCCCACCACGATGCGGTCGGGGTGCAGGAAGTCGGTGACAGCCGTGCCCTCGCGCAAAAATTCGGGATTCGAGACCACGTCGAAGCTGCTGGGGGCCACGCCATGGCGGTGCAGCACGCGCCGGATCCACTCATTGGTATAGACCGGCACGGTGCTTTTCTCCACGATGACCTTGTAGCCGTTGATGGAGCGGGCGATCTGGGAGACCACGGCCTCGACGTAGGAAAGGTCGGCGGCGCCGGTATCGCCCTGCGGAGTGCCCACGGCGATGAAGACGGCCTCGCTGCGCTCGACGGCGGCGCTCAGGTCGGTCTCAAAGGTCACGCCATGGCCCCGGTGCCTGGCCAGCAACTCGGGCAGGTGGCGCTCGTAGATGGGCACGCCGCCCTCGCGCAGGATCTTCACCCTGGCTTCGTCATTGTCCACGCAGATGACTTTATGGCCGATTTCGGCAAAGCAAACGGCGGCAACGAGTCCCACATAACCGGACCCGATCACACAGATGGAAACTGGCTTCGACATGCGCTGGTACTGTCTCCTTTGCGGCTTCCCGCAGGGTGGCGGCAGGGGCGGGGCCCGGCCGGGTGAGGCCTCAAGCCGCTCCGCGACCTGTTGGGGCGCCGTATAGGAACGATTCCTGGGGCCTGGGCAATTGCCCCGATGCTTGACGGATGGGGGAAGAATCCGCGCCCCCAAAGGCCAAAACCTGCCACTACACTGCTAGGTTATTCGTTGCCGGCGGGATGAGGCAAACCTTGCCCGCCAGTTGAGGACGGCGCGCTCCGGGCAATAATCCGGTTGAGCAGGGCGCAGACTCCATCCCCGGCGCCGGTTGTGCTGCCTGTCTGGTAAAGTGAATTGCAGCCCGGCGCCAAGGCCACGCAGAATTGCACCGGGCGCTCCGGCGGGCCGGTGCAGGCTTGTTTCCCCAAAGGAATCAAAGGCTTTCATGACAAATTCCCGTCCATTCACCTCTTCGGTCTGGGCTCCGTTTCGTATCGCGCCCTGGTTTTCCCCGCGCGTGTGGGGCTGCCGCGACCTTCGCCCCTGGTACGACGTGGTGGCCGGGGACGGCGAGCCGATCGGCGAGGCCTGGCTCACCGGGGACCAGTGCCTGGTGTCGAGCGGCGACCACAATGGCAGAACGCTGGGCGCTCTTTTTGCGGAGAATCCCGAGGCCCTGCTGGGTCCGGAGGCAGCACGCAGCGGCAACCCGGACGGTGGCGAGTCGCCGCTGCTCATCAAGGTCATCTTCGCCCAGGAAAAACTCAGCGTGCAGGTGCATCCCGACGATAAAATGGCGCAAAAGTACGGTGATCCGCGCGGCAAGACGGAGTGCTGGTACGTGCTGGAGGCCCAGCCGGGAGCCCAGGTCGCCTGCGGGCTCAAGCCAGGCGTCACTCTCGACCAGCTCAGGGAGGAAATCGAGGCGGACACGCTGGAAAGCAGCCTGAACGCGCTCGACGTCTCGCGCGGCGAGATGATTTTTGTGGATGCGGGCACGGTTCACGCCATCTGGCCGGGCACGATTCTGCTCGAGACCCAACAGAACTGCGACCTGACCTACCGGATGTACGACTACGGACGGGGACGCGAACTGCACATCGAAAAATCTTTGGAGGCCGCGCGGTTTGTGACCCATGCCGGTAAAATTACCCCACGCATACTGCCTGGCCGGAGTATTCTGATGGACGGGGAGTACTTTCGCGTTGAACGCGTCAGTGTGGCCGGAGCACGAAGCAGCGCCAGCCTGAAGCATCTCCTCCTGCCGGGTGAAAACGAGACGGCGCGGGGGCTGGCTTATCTTTTTGCGGTCGAAGGGACGGCAAGAGTTGCGGGACCGGGCTTCGAGGCAGTAGAACTTCATAAAGGGGGCATGGTGGCCGTGCCCGCCGCTTCGCCGGAGTTTGTTGTGGAAGACCTGGGCGAACTGGAATTGATGCGCATTACGCCTCGCTGGCCGGAGATAAAACGGTAGCGGGGACAGGCAATGACCGGAATTGGCAGAAAGAGCCGCTTGCGGCCTAAATTTTGGCCCTGCCGCTGTTGCACTGCGAACATGATACGTTATAGTTTGCTAGGCAGCATTTAAGATGTATAGAGTTCGGGTACGCGTCGCGCCGGGTTGCCTGGCGCGCCGATGACCGCCAATAATTACCGCCACCGAAAAGGCCGCGGATGAAGCTTTTCCAGAACTGCGCACGGGGATGACAGCGCCTCCTTGAGAGGGCATTCATCGCCGAAAGATTCGGTGAATCTTTGCCTTATATTTCCGTTTTGCAGATGTACACTCAACCCAAAAGAAATCTGTTGGGAGGGAGTGTCCTGCAACCTCAAAGGGAGGCGCAGAATGCGTTTGAAGCGGTGTTTTTGGCTGACGGCCATAGCAGTTCTTTTCACTTGCGCGGCATACTCTGCTTTTGCGCAAGTTGTTCCGGCAGCCACGCAGAATCGACTGACTTGGGCCGCTGGCGCTGGCCTTTCCGACTACAACCCTGACTGGAATCAAGGCCGCCTGTATGGCGGCACAGCGTGGATCGACTATACCCCGAACTGGGTGCCGTCGGTTGTGCATGGAATCGGCCTGGAAGCCGAGGGCCGCGACCTCAACTACGGCCGTTCGTCCGCATCGCCGAACCTGCGGGAGGACACGATCATGGGCGGGGTGATCTACTCCTGGCCCCACTATCGCAACCTCCGCCCTTACGGAAAATTCCTGGCCGGATACGGCAACCGGGACGCCGAGGGATACGATCTGCGGCGCTACCACGACTCCCGCAATATTTTGGGCTGGGGCGGCGGCCTGGATTACCGCGTCTACCGGAGTATTTGGGTAAGAGCGGATTATGAATACCAGCACTGGCCCGATATGCGTTTTAAAGAGTCGCACAATGTAATCACGCCCATTGGGCCGATGCATCCCAATGGCTTCACCATTGGCGCGTTGTATCACTTCGGCAGCAGCCGGCAATCTACACCTCAGACTTATTGAATAACCGCTCCACGCGACGCACCACCCGGCTCAACCGCGTGGTGCGGTCGAGTGCGAGCCAATGTTTTCCCTGGGAGTCACCAAGCCGCAGCCATGACAGACGAATCTCAGAAGCCCCTCGCCAGCCGGTCCATTCTCGGAGTCAATATCGCCGTCAGCAGTTGCGACGATGTGGTGCAACGTTGCCTCGGCTGGGCTCAGGAACGGCAGTCTCGCGCACTGTTCTTCGCCGCTGTCCACATGGTCATGAAATCCATCGAGAATCCCGCTTTTCTTCGCCAACTGAATGGCGCAGGCACTATCTTCCCCGATGGAATGCCTCTGGTGTGGGCGCTTCACGCGCTGGGCGAGAGCAGCGCCCAGCGGGTCTGCGGTCCCGACGCCACAGCAGCAGTGCTGGCGGCGGCCGAAAAAGCCGGAGTGCCGGTCGGCTTTTACGGCGGCAGCCAGGAAGTTCTCTATGCCCTGGTCAGTACTGTGCGTCTGCGCCATCCGAACCTCAACGTAGCATTTGAGGAAAGTCCGCCTTTCCGGACCCTGACGCCGGAAGAGGATGCTGCCGTTGTTGATCGAATCGCCTCTTCCGGCGCACGCCTGCTCTTCGTCGGTCTCGGCTGCCCAAAGCAGGAGCGCTGGGTCGTGGAGCACTTGGGACGGGTTCACGCCGTAATGTTTGCCGTCGGGGCCGCTTTTGACTTCATCGCCGGCAGCAAACGCCGCGCTCCCTTGTGGATGCAACGCTCCGGGCTTGAATGGGTGTTTCGCTTAGCCACCGAGCCGCAGCGCCTGGCTTGGCGCTACCTCAATTACAACCCTCGCTTCGTCATTTTATTTCTTAGGCAGTTGCTGGCCGGATCTGCCTGAGAATCCCTTCGCGGCGCGGCCGCCTGGCGGTTGAGGCTCGATTTGGAGTGAACAGCCTCTGTTTGCGGCATTACCGCAGATTTTTGATCTTTCACCTAACCGAGGGTGCCGGCGGAGATACAGCGCAAAGGTTTTTCGTCGTACCCCATCTGAAATTCCGGGACGGCGCGTTCAGAGCAGGTCTGCTTTCCCATTCGTCAATGAATCTGGCCGGTTTGGCTATGTATTTATTGCCTCACTTACTCTCTGTGCCGTACATGTTTTCTGTGTGTTTCACATATTGATTTTCAAGGGAGATACAACTGATGCCTATTCGTGGTGCACATATTCTGGTTTGCGGGGCCGGTGGCTTTATTGGCGGCCATTTGGTGAACAAGCTCTTTGCCGAGGGTGCCGCCAGCGTTCGCGCGGTCGATGTCAAGCCGTTCGACGAGTGGTATCAGAGAAATCCCGCCGCCGATAACCGCATTTTGGACCTGCAACTGCGCGATTCCTGCCTGCAAGCGGCCAAGGGCATCGACGGAGTTTTCCAGCTTGCGGCCGACATGGGCGGCATGGGCTTCATCGAGAACAACAAGGCCCTGTGCATGCTGACCGTGCTGGTCAGCACCCATATGCTGGTGGCCGCGCGCGAGACCGGAGTGAAGCGCCTTTTCTACTCCTCATCGGCCTGCGTCTACAACGGGGAGAAGCAGAAGGACTATGAAGTGATTCCGCTGAAGGAAGAGGACGCCTACCCCGCGCTTCCCGAGGACGGCTATGGCTGGGAAAAGCTCTTCACGGAGCGTATGTGCCGCCACTTCCACGAGGATTTCGGCCTGGAAACCCGCATCGCGCGCTTCCACAACGTCTACGGCCCGCTCGGCACCTGGACTGGCGGACGCGAAAAGGCACCGGCCGCCATCAGCCGCAAAGTACTGGAGGCCAAGCACTCCGGCAAGCATGAGATCGAAATCTGGGGCGACGGCCATCAGACCCGCAGTTTCATGTACATCGACGACTGCACCAAGGGCGTTGTCGATCTGTTCGAGAGCGATATTCTTGACCCCATCAACCTCGGTTCGAGCGAACTGGTGACGATCAATCAGTTGGTGGACATCGCCGAAGAGATTGCCGGCGTGAAACTGAAGCGGAAGTACAACCTGAGCGCGCCCAAGGGAGTCAACGGCCGCAACAGCGACAACACGCTGATTCAGAAGCTGCTCGGCTGGGAACCCTCCATTCGCCTGCGCGACGGGATGGAAAAGACCATGGCATGGATCGAGGAGCAGATGCTTTCCGAGGCGCCCGTGAAGTAAGCGAGCAGGCAGCTTTAACGGATGGCCATTTGCGGGGAGAGCGCGGCTCGCGTCACCCGCCGACCGGCTGCCTCGCGCGCCAGCACACGGCGGTTGAACTCGTGAATCACGCGCGCCACATAGGCCTGCGTTTCGCGGTAGGGCGGAATGCCGTGGTGCTCATCCACCGCCGCCGGGCCGGCGTTGTAGGCGGCCAGGGCCAGGGCCAGATTGTCGTGGTAGCGGGTGAGCAGCCCATCCAGGTAGGCCGAGCCGCCGCGCAGATTCTCATCCGGCTGGAAGCTGTCCTCGACGCCCAACTGGCTGGCGGTAGCCGGCATCAACTGCATCAGCCCGCGGGCGCCGGCGCGGCTGACGGCGCGCGCGTTGCCGCCGCTTTCGGCCTTCACCAGGCTGGCCAGCAGGTCCTCGTCCAGGTTGTGCTCATGGCCGGCCTGGGCCAGCATCTCGCCCAGATCGGCCGGGGAAAGATTGGCAGCCTGGCTGGAATCTGCTCCCGCCCTGGAGCCGGCCGCGCGGGCCTGCCCCTGTGCACGGGATGCGGATATCCGCTCCTGAGGCGGCTCGGGAAGCATTTCGACCCCTGCAATCTCCTCCGGCTGGAACTCGATGTAGTTTTCCCCACCCGCGCTCAGGTAGAGCCGGGTTCGGCCCTCGATCTCGCCGTGATGATCGCAGCGGATTTCAAAGCCATTGCGCAGGGTGACGCGCTCGGCGGCCCAGGCGGACGAAGTCAAGGTGGCCAGGGCCGCCAGAGCGGCCGCAAATCGGCGAATTGCGAGCAAATTGACCAAAAACTTCCCTTCCCCGCTAATGTAGTTCACAAAAACGCCTAGAAGCGGAGAATTTCTCCGCTTTCGTCTCCACTTTACATTTTAGCGGCAGCGCCTCGGGCAACGATCACTTCCAGCATCGCGGCCACGCCGTCCTGGTCGCAGGGCGGGGCCTGCCGCCAGCCGCACATCTTGGCCATGGCGCGCAACTCCAGAGCGGCATTGCCCATGATCACAGCCTGCCCGGCCCACTTCAGCATCTCCACATCGTTCCAGTTATCGCCGATGGCCATGGTCTCCCGCCGGTCCACGCCCAGCCGCGCCGCCAGCCGCTCGATCCCCAGGCCCTTCGAGACGCCCAGCGGCAACAGGTCCAGAATCGATAGATCGCGCCCCAGGTACTCGGTCTTGACGCACTCGCAGAGGCCGGCCCATTCACTGGCCCGGAGCGCCTCCTCGGCCTGGCGCATCCGGCTCACTGCGCCGGCCACCATGCCCTGAATGGGGTCCTCGCCGTCGATCAGCGCATCTTCCAGCGGCTTGACCACCTCGGCCGCGTGGCGGTTGGCCTCGACCCACAGGGCAATGCGTCCCTGCGCCTGTTCGAGGTCTTCCAGAACCAGTTCGCCGCGCCCCGGCCGGTCAAAGGTAAAAACCAGGGCCCCGAATGGCCGCAGCAGCCCGCAAAGCCCGCGCGCCACCCGCGAATCCATCAGACAGCGGCCGATGGCCTCGCCACCCAGGGTGCGGATCACTGCTCCATTGGACGTAATCAGGGGCGTATCCGCTCGCAGCCCGAGACCTTCGAGCAGAGGCGTGGTGTAGGCTGTGCGCCGGCCCGTGGCGATGGCCACGCAGATCCCGGCCTGTTGGGCAGCCCGCAGCGCGCGCGCCGTGCGCGGGCTCAACTCTTTCGAGGAGCCCGGCAGCAAGGTGCCGTCCATGTCGATAGCCACCAGCCGAACCGGAGGGTGCATAGCTCCAGTGTACCGGCCACCTGCGGTGGGGCCATCTGCCTTCGGCGAGGCTGCCCACCAGCCGTGCGGCTGACCTTTTGCGGTGGAACTGGCGTTTTGGTTCCAAAACCGCGAATCCGGCCGCCCGATCCGGTAATCTTGAAGCTATGGAACGGATTTGCAGCCAATGCCACGCCGTGCTCGGCGAAAAAACCGTCGCGGATTGGTGTCCGGCCTGCGGCGGGGCTATTGTTGAGCGAGCCGAACTCCAACCTGCTCCGCCGCACGCAGTGCCCCAGCCGCAGGTGGTCGATCACCGTGGCATCGTACTGCCCCGGCGCCATGCGCTGGGTGGAATCATCACTCCGCAGTGAATCCCAAGTCTCAGAATCGTAACCTGGGTCACTCGGCATCCGGCCGGTTTCCACGCCCAAAAGTGCTGCGGCCATGAGGCCCATCCGGAGTGTGTCAGCAGGTTTGATACAGACGGTTGGCGGTCAGCCAGAGCATTTTCGGAATACATATAGTCCTTTTGAGTGCATTGATTCCGAAAATGCTCTAATCGCCAGCGTCAGCGCGGGACAGGGCGGGATGCGATGCAGAGCGCTTCGAGCTTGCGCAGAGCCTTGAGCGCCTCGCCCAGGGCTGTCTTGCTAGCTTCCCGCTCGAACTCCTTTTGCAACTTGTCGAAGGCGCCGATGACGCGCATGGCGCACCTCTTGCCCTGCGGCTTCAGGGTAAGCTGGTAGGCGCGCGCGTCCTCGGTGTCGATTTTTCTTTGCAGCAGCCCCTTGGCCTCCAGCGACGAGACGCAATGGCTCACATTGCCCCGCGTGGTGGCAAAGGTTTCGGCCAACTGCGAGGGCCTGACCGGCCGCGGGGCTTCAAAGAACATGGCGGCCAAAACCAGCCCTTCCAGAAAATTGAGGTTGTCGTCGGCGAAAACCTGCGCGGCCAGCGCTTCGAAGCGGCGCGCCGCCCGGTTGACAGCGAACATGGGGCTCTCCTGAAGGAATGCATCGATGCGCATAATCTCATTCTAATGGTTTATATGCTCAACTATTCGAGACAATATCAAATCATTCTTGCGGAATTGCTTTTCTTCGCGCAGAATCGAGCAGAAAGCTGACTTATGCCAACCTGTAAATTCATCTGCGCGGCAGCCTCGATTCTGCTGGCGGCCGGCGCGCACACGGCCTATGCGCAAGCTGTTTCCGCTCAAGCTGCATCCGCTCAAGTGGGTTCCGCGCAAGCCGCCTCCGCTTCGCAGCCTGCCGCGCTTCCTCGCCCCACCGAGACGCTAGTGGTGCTCGGCGAGCCGGTTCCCGTGCCGCTGGCCGAGTCTTCGGCCGCGGTCGCCGTGCTCGCGGTCGAAGGCCAAACCCTCTTGCTCGCATCGCCGCAGGCGCTGCTGCGCCAGGACTCGTCGGTTTTTCTTGAAGAGCGCGGCGCGGGCGGCGGCCAGGCCGACATTGTGCTGCGCGGAGGAACCTTCGAACAGGCGCTGGTGCTCGTGAATGGCTTTCGCGTCAACGACAGCCAGACCGCGCACCATAATCTTGACCTGCCCATTCCGCTCGACGCCATGGACTCGATCGAGGTGCTGCACGGCGCCGGTTCCACGCTGCATGGCGCGGACGCGTTGAGCGGCGTGGTGGAGTTTCTCACCTCCGCGCCCGCCGCCTCCTCGCTGCGTCTGCGCGCGGGCGGGGGCAGCTTCGGCGCGAACGAAGAATCGCTCATGGGCGGGTTGGCGCGCAAGCAGTGGAGCAGCCGGCTGACCGCCGAACGCAACTTTTCCACCGGCTTCATGGCCGACCGCGACTACCGCAACGAGGACGCCTCCTCCGAAAACTGGATCAGCTCCCGGCTGGGGGTCTCCGACCTACTCCTGGCCGCGAGCGACCGCGCCTTCGGAGCTAACCAGTTTTATGGCCCCTATAACTCCTGGGAGCGGACCAAGAGCTGGTTTGCCTCCGGACGCCAGGAGTTAGGCAGCCGCACCGTTGCGGCCTTCGGCTATCGCCGCCACGCGGATGAGTTTGTTCTGCTGCGCGACGCCCCATCGGTTTACGAGAACAACCACATCGACGGCTCCTGGCAGGCCTCCTTGCGCCGCACCCAGCCGGTTGCAAACTCCTCCGTACTCCTGTTCGGCCTGGAGTCGGACGGCGACAGCATTCGCAGCAATAATCTTGGCCTTCATGCCCGCAACCGCGGCGCGGGTTACGTGGACCTGGACCTGAGGCCCGCGAAACGCCGCTGGAAGTTATCCGCCGGAGTCCGCGAGGAGTTATTCTCGGGCGGATTGCAGCAGGCTTTCGCGCCGCATCTGGCGGGCAGCCTGCATCTCACGAACAAGTTGAAACTGCGGGCGAGCGGCGGCTACGGATTCCGACTGCCGACTTATACAGACCTCTATTACTCCGATCCGGCAACCGTCGGCAATGCCAGCTTGAAGCCCGAGTCGGCCTGGAGCGGCGAGGCGGGCGCGGATTGGACGCCCTCCAGACGGCTTACTCTTTCGGCCACCGGCTTTTATTCGCGCCAGCACGACGCCATCGACTACCTGCGCGCAGCGACTCTTCCAAACTCTCATCTTCCCGCATGGTGCCCGGCAAACACCTGGTGCGCCGTCAACCTCAGCGGCCTGCGCTTTGCGGGCGTCGAGTCTTCGCTGAAGTGGCTTCCGGCAAAGGGACAGACCGTCCAGGTTGCATGGACTGAAGTGATCGGCGCGCAACCGCCGTTGAATGGCCTGCAATCGGAGTACGCGCTCGACTATCCGGTCCAGAATCTTCATGCGAGCTGGACGGTTGCGCTTGGAGGAACTTTGATGGTGACGAACTCTGTCGCAATTACAAAACCCTATCAGCAGCCGGGCATTCCGGCGTGGAATCCCAACCCCTATCCTGTGTGGAATGCAGCTTTGGCGTGCGATGCAGGGAAACTTCGCCCCTATCTTCGCCTGGAAAATCTTAGTAACACCGGCTATCAGGAGATCAGTGGCGTCGTCATGCAGGGCCGGTCGATTACCGGCGGAGTTTCGCTCTGGCTGGGGCGATAGAGTGGTTTTTCCATTGCTATAGAGGGAACCCCCGCCGCTGAGTGGCTTTTTCTAAAGAGGAAAAGCCCCTTGAGTGTGAGGTTTCCCGCTTGAGTTCCTTGATCTCATCCACGTCTCTACCTCGCAGCAATGTCGGCCCTCCTCTGCTTCCAGAATCGGACCGGTGGCTCACCACCGGAGGGGGTGGATTTTTCAACCAGCATTATGGGGATTTTTGCATCAGCCGTGACACTTATATCAGAGTGCCGGAGCAAGTCTTTCTGAATGCCCACCGGCACCCCTTGGGCGTCTAGCCAAGTACGGCAGGAATGGCGCAAGCCGTGCCAAGTGACCCGCCCAAGTCCCAGTTCGGCAGCCGCTTTCTGGATTCCCTTGGCCAGCAGCATCGACGCGCTACGACAGCCGCCAGTGCGGGGGGAAGGGAATAGCAGCTCGCTTTCACCCGTGGTTTCCTTGTGTTCCTTCAGGATGTGCAGAAGGGTTTCATCCAAAGGCAGCACAGCGCCGGAGGCTCCCGTCTTTACATCCTCTATTTGCTGGTGGGTAAAGCTGCGCTGGATTGTGATGGTTTTCTCTTCCCAGTCAATGTCCTCCCAATGGAGGGCCAGCACTTCTCCAACCCTCAGCCCCAAGCAACCTGTGACCAGAACCATGAGGTTGAGCGGGACCGGGAGAGCCTCCACCAGACTCTTGAACTGGTCAGGGGTCAGGATGATAATTTTCTTCTGCCGCTTGGACGTTCCCTTGACCTCGACAACACTCATGGGCGTATTGTCCGTGGCGGGGATGTAGTCGTGGAGCGCAGCCAGCTTGAAACACTTGCTCATAACGGAACGGAGGGCAGATTTGGTTGTTTGGGCCAGCTTACCTGCCCCATCTTCTGAATCAAGCCAGTGCTTGACCTTGCCGGGTTTGACGTCCTGTAGGTCCACATCTGACCATCGCGGCTCTATGTAGTTCTTGAGCAGATAGCCGTTCGTTTGCTGTGTGGAATGGCGCAGAGTGGGCAGGTGTTCATTCCGGTACAGGGCAGTGATCGCGCCGAACTTTGCCCCAATCTTGGCCCGTTCGGTCTGCTCATTCCGGTTCGCCAGCACAACCTGTGTCTGAAGAGCCTTTCGGACAGATGCTTGAGTTGGGTACTTTGCCCCAACATCGTAATAGACGCTTTTCTGGTATCGCTTGCCGTTCCGCTGCTCACTGAAGCGGACTTCCCAAGCTGCGCCGTTGGCCCTGTCCACCTTGCGAATGCTACCCTGTTGATACCGTGCTCTCTTGGCTCTCAACTCGTACCTTTCTCACCGCTGCTCAGGTAGTCAAAATATATCACGGTGGGTTAAAGTGGGTTGAGAATTTCAAGATGAGCGCGCAAGCTGGTGATTCTAAAACGTGGCCCCGTAGCTCAGGTGGATAGAGCAGCAGTTTCCTAAACTGCGTGTCGGAAGTTCGAGTCTTCCCGGGGTCACCATCATCAGTTTGTCCACGCCGCGGTTCAGCCCGTACAGAATTCGTAGAATAGACAGTGGGTGGCTTTTCAGAACCGGATGACTCTTACCGAACAAACTTTTACTGAACAATATGATGTGGCCGTGGTGGGCGCAGGGCACGCCGGGTGCGAGGCGGCGATGGCGGCGGCGCGGATGGGCCTGAAGACGGCGCTGATCACCATGAACCTCGACCTGATTGCTCAGATGAGCTGCAATCCGGCCATCGGCGGCGTGGCCAAGGGCCATCTTGTCCGTGAGGTGGACGCGCTGGGCGGCGTGATGGGCGAGGTGGCCGACGCCGTGGGAATTCAGTTCCGGCTGCTCAACTCTTCCCGCGGCCCGGCGGTGTGGAGTCCGCGGGCGCAGTGCGACAAGCAGCTTTATCGCGTGAAAATGCGCGAGGTGCTGGAATCAGAGCCGGGACTGCATATTCGCCAGGCCGAGGTGGTCGATCTGTTGATCGACGAGGGACTAGGGACCAAAGGGCCAGGGACTGAAAGACACCGGCGAATCCTGGGCGTAAACCTGCGCGACGGGCGCAGTCTGCTGGCCAGCGCCACGATCATCACCACCGGAACCTTTCTCAACGGGCTGATTCATTGCGGTGAGCAAAGCTATCTGGCAGGGCGCAACGGCGAACCGGCCTCGGTTCTGCTGGGCGAGGCCCTTCGGGCTCTTGGGCTGCGGACCTGCCGGCTCAAAACCGGGACGCCGCCGCGGCTCGATGGCCGGACGATCCGCTGGGAGGCCTTCGACGAGCAAGTGGGCGACCTGGAGCCGACGCCTTTCAGCTTTCGGACGAAAAAAATCGCGCAGCCGCAGATTTCCTGCCACATCGCCTTTACCACCCCGGAGACGCTGCGGATTATCCGTGAAAATGTGCACCGCTCGGCGATGTACTCGGGGCGGATCAAGGGGATTGGGCCGCGCTACTGCCCGTCGATCGAAGACAAGATCGTCAAATTCCCCGACAAGACGCAGCATCAGTTCTTCCTGGAGCCGGAGGGGCTGAAGACCCACGAGGTTTACGTCAACGGAATGTCCACCTCGCTGCCCGTCGAAGTGCAATGGCGGATCGTGCGCTCGATTCCGGGGCTGGAAGAGGCGGAGATGCTGCGCCCCGGCTACGCCATCGAGTACGACAGCGTGGACCCGACAGAACTCAACCGCGCGCTGCGCGTGAAGAGCATCGAGGGGCTTTATTTGGCCGGGCAGATCAACGGGACAAGTGGTTATGAAGAGGCCGCCTGCCAGGGCATCATGGCGGGCATCAACGCGGCGCTGGCGGTCAAGGGCGAACCCGCTTTCACGCTGGACCGCAGCGAGGGCTACACCGGCATTCTGATCGACGACCTGATCTCGAAGGGGACCAACGAGCCTTACAGAATGTTCACCTCGCGAGCCGAGTACCGGCTGCACCTGCGCATCGACAACGCCGACCAGCGGCTGACCCCCTACGGACGCCGGCTGGGGCTGATCGACGATGCGGCCTGGGCCGGATATGAGCGAAAACAGGCAAGAATGAATGCGCTGGAGCGGCTGCTGGTCACGCGCAAGGTGGACGCGGCGGGGCTGGCCGCGGCGGGCCTGGGCGAGTTGACTTCGATTGCCGGCCTCACCTGGGCGCAACTGCTGAAGCGGCCCGAGGTGGGAATCGAGGCAGTGCTGGGAGCCTTGCGGGAAGAGCTGACCTCCGATCCGCTGCTCGGGGAGATGGCCGCCGTGGCTCGGCGCTCCAGTCTTGAGTCAGGCGGCCCGGATTCCGGCCAAAACAGCTCCGATTCCGGCCAAAAGGACCAGGCGGGCCAAGAGTGCCCAGCGGAGAGCGCCGTTCTGCGCGCCAGCCTGCGCAATGAGGCGCGCGCCGTCGAAACCGGGATCAAGTTCGCCGGCTACCTGGAGCAGCAGACGAAATCGATTGCCAAATTGAAGGCCGCCGAGGCCGTCGCGATTCCCGAGTGGATCGACTACGGCGCCATCAGCGGCCTCTCGCGGGAGATGTGCGAGAAGCTGGAGCGGGTGCGCCCGGCGACCATCGGCCAGGCCAGCCGCATTCCCGGCGTTACGCCGGCCGCGCTCGGCTTGGTGCATGTGTCGATCCGGCTACAGGGCGCCCGGCGGCTGGCAAGTTAGAGCAACTGGAGAACTCATAACCACTATCTCTTGGACGCGCTATTCATACCTGAGCGCTTCGGCGGGCCGAGTCCGCGCGGCGGCCGAGGAGGGGTAGAGCGTGGCCAAGAGTGAAATTCCGATCGAGACCACGGAGACGATCAAGCCATCCAGCGGGCGCGGCGCAAAGGGCAGCGTGTCGATTGAGTAGACCTCGGCGGAGAGGTGAATGAAGTGATAGTGCCCGCCGGCCCAGGCGGCCAGGTAGCCCAGCGCCAGGCCCAGAATGGTGCCGACGAGGCTGATGAGCAGACCTTGCAAGAGGAAGATGCGGCGGACCTGGCTGGGCTGGACGCCAAAGCTCATCAGCACCGCAATGTCGCGCGTCTTCTCCATCACCATCATGGTGAGGGCGATGAGAATATTCAGCGCGGCGACGATGACGATCAGCGCGATGACGATGAAGGTGACCACCTGCTCCAGCTTGAGGGCGCGGAAGAGTTCGCGGTTCTGCTCCATCCAGTTGGTGGTCATGTAGCCGGGTCCGGCGGCCCGCTCGATGGCCCGGCCAATCGCGGGGGCCCGGTCCAGGTCGTCCACCTTGAAGCTGATGACGGACAAGAGGTCAGGCTCGCTGAAGAGGCGCTGCGCGTCGCCGAGGCGCATGAAAGCCATGGCCGCGTCGTACTGGTAGAAGCCGGAGTGGAAGATGGCCGCCACGCGGAAGCGCTGGTACTTGGGCGCCAGGCCGAGCGGCGTCAGCTCGCCCTGGGGGCTGGTGACGAGCACGCTGTCGCCCACCTGGGCGCCGATGGTTTCAGCCAGGTCCTTGCCCAGCACCACGGGCGGATAGGGCGAGTTGATCGCGCTGGGCAGTGAGTCCTGATCCGCACTGGAGGCCGCGCTAAGGCTCACGGCCTGGCTTGCAACCGGGCTCAAAACGGGGCCTGAATCGGGGCCTGAACTCTGCCCTTCCGCCTCCGGGTCGAGGTCTTTTGCCGAGCCGGAGGTGATGCTGTCGAGCAGGTCGCTGACCGTCCGCTCCTGGGCCGGGATGATGCCCTTGATGAGCGCGAAGCCGGCGCGTGGGCCGCGCGAGACCAGCACCTGCCCGTAGATTCCCGGCGCGGCGGCGGTGACGTGGGGAAGATGGCGCAGGCGCTCCAGCAGCGGCTGCCAGTTGTGAATGCCGTCCGCCTCGACGCGCATCAGGTCCACCTGGGAAGAAGCCCCGAGCAGCCGGTCCTGGAGGTCGCGCTTCATGCCGTTGGTGATGGCCAGCGCGATGATGAGCGCGGCCACGCCGGCCGCTACTCCGGCAATGGAGATAGCGGTGACCACGCCCACCACGGCTTGCCGCCGCTTGGCTCTGAGGTACCGCGCCGCCACATAAAGCTCGAATCGCATTACGCCTGCTTGACCTGTCTCATCTCTCTTGGTGAATTCCCTCTCCAGAGTACTCCGCGCATTCACGCAGAGCCGCGGAATGTGGCTTTTCCTTCTACCCCATGAAGGAAGAACTGTTCGAGGGGGCTCCGCTCTGCCCCACGGACCTGGAACTGTCCCAGGGAGATCCATTGAGGAAAAAACGATGGAGCGCTTTGGCTCACTCTACACCATTTCGAAAAATGCTCTGGAGCGGCGCCTGGGCCGAGTCTGCAACAGCACCAGTGCACAGGCGCAAAAACGGCCACGGAATCAACCGTGGCCGTTTGGTTAAATTGGAGTGGCTTTACTCGGCCACAACCGGTTCGATGGAGGCAAAACGCCCGCGGTTGCCGTGGTCGCTGAATTTCACCTTGCCGGTAATCTTGGCGAAGAGCGTGTCGTCGGAGCCGATGCCCACGTTCAGGCCTGGCTTGATGCGCGTGCCCCGCTGGCGCATGATGATCGAGCCGCCGGTGACCAGTTCGCCGCCAAAGGCCTTTACGCCCAGCCGCTGTGCATTGGAGTCGCGTCCGTTTGTGGAGCTGCCTCCACCCTTCTTATGTGCCATTGTCTATTCCTTTCCTTCCTTGGCGCGCTGCCCGGCTGTAGCTTTCCAGCCCAGTTTCGCTGCCCGATCCAACGGTTGCTGCTTGATCTGGCTGTCACCTTGCCAGATCCAGCTTATCTGCTTGATCCAGCTGTTGCTTGCCCGATCTAGACGGCGGCGGCGCTGTAGGTTATGCCATCGGCCTCGATGGCCTTGATGCGCACCTCGGTAAAGTTCTGCCGGTGGCCTTGCAGCTTCTTGTACTGCTTCTTGCGCTTCAGGTGGAAGACCAGAATCTTGTCTCCCCGGCCTTCGCGGATCACCTCGGCGGTCACCTTGGCGATGGCCGGCTTGGCCACGGTTCCTGGTTCGCCGCTGATGGCCAGCACGTCGCTGAACTCGATGGTCTGGTCCTCGGAAACTACGCTCTCGATCTTCACCACGTCGCCAGGCGCGACCCGGTACTGCTTACCACCGGTACGAATCACCGCGTACATAAAACCTCCAGCGCAAGTCCGGCTCGGCCGATGCGCGCCCAAATCAAATAGCTTGGGCAATTCTATAAATGTCTCGGGCGGAAACTTCCGAGCCGCGGTACGCTCAAGCCCCTCAAACTCCCAAAGCGGAGGGCGAGCGCCTGATTCCACGGCCACTGGCAGGAATCGCCAAACTAGTGTAGTGTACCGGCTTTGACGGCTCAGGTCAACCTGCGCGGGCTTAGGCTGCAATTGCCCGCCAGATGAGATAAAGTGATCTAAATCACAGCCCACTCCGCGCCACGGCTGCTCTTCTGAAACCAGGCCGCGGCGTTTCAAGGCTTGTTCTTTTATTTTCTCATTCAGGAGCCCTGCCGCGAGCCTTGATCGCCCTGCCGCTGGCTTTTAAAATGGCTTTCTTCTGACGGAATTCATCTAACCAGCAGTGTTGCTGGCCTTCCTGGGCGGATGGAAGGCCGTTCCATCCCCGGCGCTGGACTTGGCTTCCGGTTCTTCGTCTGCCCCGATTCCGCTGGAGGTCTTCATGGAACCAATGCGCAGCATTCCCGCCCGCGGCGGCCTGAACTTCGACGAAACCCCTTTTCTGGCCATCTGGGAGGTCACGCAGTCCTGCGATCTGGTCTGCAAGCACTGCCGCGCCTCCGCCCAACCGCTGGCCCATCCGGACGAGCTGACCACGGCCGAAGGCAAGAAGCTGATCGACGAGATTGCGGCGATGGGTGTGCCGATCTTCGTCTTCACCGGCGGCGACCCGATGAAGCGCCAGGACGTCTTCGAGCTGATCCGCTACGCCGCCGGCCAGGGCGTGCACGTGGCTTTGACTCCCAGCGCCACGCCTCTTTTGACACGCGAGGCGATTTTCAAGTTGAAAGAGGCCGGCCTTGTCCGGCTGGGGATCTCGCTGGACGGCTCGACCCCGGAGATCAACGACAGCTTCCGCGGTCTTCCCGGCGCCTGGGCGCGCACCATCCAGGCCATCGAATGGGCCAACGAGGCCGGCCTTCCCATCCAGGTGCACACGACCATCAGCCGCCACAACGCGGCCGATCTGGACAATCTCTGCGCCCTCTGCGAACGGCTGGCCATCGTGATGTGGAATGTATTCTTCCTGGTTCCGGTGGGACGCGGGCAGCTTGACGACCTGCTCAGCGGCGAGGAGTTCGAGCAGGTCTTCGGCAAGATCTACGAGCTCTCGCAGCGGGTCAACTTCCAGATCAAGACCACCGAGGCGATGCACTACCGGCGCTATCTCTTGCAGCACAACCTGGAGGAGCGCAAGATCGGCCACGGAGGGGGGCATGGTGCTGGCCCCGGAGCAGGCCAAGGTGCGGGGCACGGTTCAGGTCACGCAGAAGGGCGCACGGAAGGGCAGGAAAGCGGCCACGGGCAGCCGCCGCAGGCCATCTACGAGCCTGGCGCGCCCACCGCCGACGCGCAGACGCGCACCATGGGCTGGGCCACGCGGCGCGTCAACGACGGCCGGGGCTTCCTGTTCATCTCCCACACCGGCAACGTCTACCCCAGCGGCTTTCTGCCCATTCACGCGGGCAATGTAAGGGAGACGCCGCTCGGCGAAATCTACCGCCATGCGCCGATCTTCAAAGCCCTGCGCGACCTCGGCCAGCTGAAAGGCAAGTGTGGCGCCTGCGAGTACAAGGAGCTCTGCGGCGGCTCCCGCGCCCGCGCCTACGCGGTCACCGGCGATCCGCTGGCCTCCGAGCCCTGCTGCATCTACCAGCCCAAGAACTGGAATCCGGGCGAGGAGAATGAGAAGGCGGCTCTCCGCCAGCCTGATCCAGAGCCCCTGGTGAAGCTGTAGGCGGAGCGGAAAGGCTGTCGAAGAGCAGATTGCAATGGAAAATGGGCAGGCAGCGTGGAGTTTTGATTCCACATTGCCTGCCCATTTGTGTTTCCAGCCATTTTCCGCCAGGTTTTCAGTGCCCGGCGGAGTCCAGGTCCGCCTTGCCAGCGAATTTCCTGTAGACGAAGACGATGTAGGTTGTGGCCAGAGCCATGCCGATCACCCACCAGACCAGGCCGACGGCCAGGGCGTGCGAGCCGGTGAGGGCGCCGCTGAGGGTAATGTCGCGCTCCGCGCCGGTGGTGGAGGGCAGCAGGGTGGGATAAAGCCCCCAGCAGGCGCCCGCCAGCATAAAGAACAGGTAAAGGCAGGAAGAGAGAAAGGCCTTCACCGGTTGCTCGTTGCGATTGAAGAGCCAGATTCCGACGAGCGCGGCGACCACGCCCACCGGAACAATGAATGTGACTGGATAGTGAAAGTAATTCAGCAGAGTTTCCGGGCGCACGGCGATGGTGGCGATAAGGCTGACCACGGTGATGGCCACCAGCAGAAGCAGCAGCGGTGCGACGATGCGGCGGGCGCGCTGCATCAGGTCGCCGGAGGTCTTGATGGTGAGCCAGAGCGCGCCGTGAAGGGTCAGCGCCACCAGCGCCACCAGGCCGCCGATGACCGTGTACCAGTCAAGGATTCCGGGATGGACGCCGGGCTGCCAGTTGGTCCACAAGGGCAGGAAGAAGTAGCCGTCGGCCTGCAGCGGAACGCCGCGCAGCACGTTGGCCAGGGCGGCGCCGAAGAAGATGGTCAGCAGGGCGCTGGCCAAGCCGAAGATTCCGTCCAGCAGGGCGCGCCACACGCCCAGATCGGCGTGGTTGCGCAACTCGATGCTCACGCCGCGCAGAACCAGCAGCCAGAGCACGATCATCAGCGGCAGATAGAAGCCGCTGAAGGCCGAGGCGTAGAGCAATGGGAAGGCGAAGTAGAGCGTGCCGCCGCCGGCCAGCAGCCATACCTCGTTGCCGTCCCAGAACGGGCCGATGCTGCCCAGCGCGGCCAGGCGCTCCTGCTCGTTGCGGACCAGGAAGAGATGGAGCACGCCCACGCCAAGGTCAAAGCCGTCGAAGACGACGTAGCCTACAATCATTACGGCAACCAGCCAGAACCAGATAAAACCCATCATGACCAAGCCCCTTTCTCTCGTTCAGCCCCATGCGGGGGCGGTAATCGTCAGCCAGCGTGAGACTCGCCGGCGGCAATGGCGCTCTGCGGCTCGGGACCGTTGCTGATCTCGCGGTAGATCAGGACGGTAAACAAAATGCCCAGCAGCAGGTAGAGCCCCATGAAGCCCAGCAGCGTGAACAGGCCGTTGCCCGCCGAAACCGTGTTCGAGTAGCCCTCGCTGGTGCGCATCAGGCCGTAGATCAGCCAGGGCTGACGGCCCAGCTCGGCGGTCATCCAGCCGGCGGTATTGGCGATGTAGGGCAGCGGAAAGCTCAGCAGCAGCGCCCACAGCGCCCAGCGCGCCGAGCAGAGCCGCTTGCGCCAGAGCAGAAACGCGGAGATGGCCATCAGAAGAACGAACCAGGTCCCGAGGCCGGCCATGATGTGGTAGGCGTAGTAGAGCAGCGGCAGGGCGGTGGGCCACTGGTCGCGCGGAATCCGGTCGAGCCCCTCGACCTCGGCCTTGGTGGTGCCGTAGATCAGGAAGCTCAGCGCGTCGTTAACTACCAGGGGGTTATCGATCTGGCCGGTTTCCTCATTGGGCTGGCCCACTAGCACGAGTCCCGCGCCGGTTTGCGACTTGAAGAGCCCCTCCATGCCGGCCATGGCGGCCGGCTGATTCTGCGCCGCGAACTTGCCCTGCATGTCGCCCGTGGGGAAGATGACCAGAATGGTGGAGATCAGACCCGCGATTACGCCCACCCTGAGAAAAATGCAGCCGTAGCCTCCGGGCCGCTTGTCCAGCAGGTAGAAGGCTCCGGTGGCGGCCATCACAAAGCTGGCGGTAATCACCGAACCGGTCATATTGTGCGCATACTGCCGCCATCCCCAGGGATTCAGCATAAATTGCCAGAAGCTCGTGACCTGAAACTGGCCGTTGGACAGGTGATCGAAGGCCACCGGGTGCTGCATCCAGGCGTCGGTGATGATGATGAAGAAGCCGGAGATCCACGATCCGATGAAGACCATCACGGCCGAGAACCAGTGCAG
>Ga0224559_1000229_pt1 | contig 39344 bp, 30 predicted proteins | sample 714S33034metaG_FD_180676 | JGI IMG/M metagenome (GOLD analysis project Ga0224559, IMG submission 180676) | Peat soil microbial communities from Stordalen Mire, Sweden - 717 S3 30-34 | ecosystem: Environmental > Terrestrial > Soil > Wetlands > Peat | place: Sweden: Norrbotten County, Stordalen... | reverse complement strand
GCCTCCTGGCTATCCATGGTCGTTGACAATCCATAGGTGCCTTGTAGTGCCCCCTTTTGTCTACGAAGCTGTGCAATTCGGCCGCGATTCACTGTTGCAAGCAAGATCTGCACCCATTGGAGATAGGCGCAACGCTGGTCACCCACGACAACGACCTGGTGTCTGCCCTCATTCCGGCACTCACGGTCGTCGACTGGTTCATGCCGAAGAAGTGAATTCCCAACAAGCAAGTGCCTGGCACCTGATGCGCTCAAAATGCTGCTCGCCACCGAGGCGCCGCTGGGCTTCGGTCTGGGCACGTAGGGCGTCGGGGGACGCATCGAAGGGCACGAGCGAAGTATACCTCCCCGGCTGCCATTCGACACAAAGCCTCACCGAGGAGAAAGCGATCGGAGCAGGATGACGAATACCGATCAAGCGTCAGCGGTGCGAGTGCCATTCACCGTGGTGCCAATCGTAGTGATCCTCGTGCCGCTCCCAGCGACCTGGCGCCCACTCGTGGCCGCGGCGCTCGTGCATGTAGCGCCCGCGCGCCCAGACGTAGCGATGGTGTCGCCAGCCGTAGTGGCCGCCGTCCCAGACGTAGCCCCGACGCACCACCACGCGCTCTTCTCGCGCCGGCGGCGGCTCGCCGCGCCCGCCGTGAATGATCAGCACTGCGGCCTGCGCCGTCGGAGCCGCAAGCACGGAAAGTCCCAGGCTCGAAATCGCCAACCCTAAAAGTCCCAGTTTCCAATTCGTCATGGTGTCCCTTTCGTTTGCCACCCCTCTAGGGGGCGACCGTGACTTAGTGCCGAACCGTGGATCATGTGCCGCGCGCGCTGGTCCGCCTCACCAGACGCATGAGCAGCAACAGGACAACGGAGCCTGCGAAGGCGACGAATATCGTCGACGCCACGCCTCTGAACGGCGTTCCCAGGTGCAGGGCACGGAAGATCAGGCCCCCCAGGAAAGCGCCGACGATTCCGAGCACGATGTCTCCGACGACGCCGTAGCCGCCGCCCACCACCAACGAGGCCAACCAGCCCGCGACCAGGCCAATCGCAATCCAGATGACAATAGTTTCAACGCTCATTGTGTCCTCCTCGGGGCTGATTGATCACGATCTCGACCCGGCGATTGTTGGCGCGCCCCTCGCCGCTCGCTCTTCCATTTCGCACATGCGAAAGCAGCATTCGAGCCAACCTCGCATTGTCAGCAATTATGGGAAGTTGCGGAACAGGGAGCTCGTGAGAGCTGGCCACCTCGACCAAGATGACGGTCCAACTTCATCGATTTGAAGGAGGCACAACGCGGCCGCAAGCGGGGTAACGATCGCGTTGACCGCGATCGCCGTTCTCGTCATCGCCGTGGAAGGCGAGCCCGCGGGAGAGTGCTAGCCTTGGCCATCATGGCGAAAAGCTACTGGCTGGTGAAGAGCGAACCCTCTGCGTATTCCTGGCAAAACCTGCAGCGCGACAAACACGCGCGCTGGGACGGCGTGCGCAATTTCGAGGCGCGCAACAACCTGCGCGCCATGAAGAAAGGCGACCTTGTCCTCTACTACCACTCGGGCGAGGGCAAGGAGATCGTGGGGTTCGCCAAGGTGGTGAAGGAAGGCTACGCGGATCCCACCGCGACCGAGGGCGACTGGTGCGCCGTGGATTTGGCGCCAGTCAAGGCCCTGGCCAAGCCCGTTGCACTCTCTGCACTCAAGGCGGACAAGGCGCTGGCCAACCTTGCTGTGGTCCGAAAGCCACGCATCAGTGTCGTCGCCATTCGCCCTGCCGAGTTCACCCGCATCTTGGAGCTGGCTGAAACTACATTGTGATCCCGGCACCGCCTGGTGGTGGCCAGCCAAGACATAGCCGGTCTCGACTACCTGCGGCGGACCTGCCACGCGGTCGAGATCGCAAGAAACAGCCCGAGGACAATCCAGATCACGCCCATGCGCAAGTGGCGGCGCTGCTCTTTCCCGCGCACCGGGGCCGGATCTCGATCCATGCCTTCTGCCGCGCCTTCTTCATCCTCGGGCACGCGCGGCGAACGAGGCGCTCCGAGGTACTTGGCGCGCAAGGCACCGAAGAGCACGAGCATCGCGCCCACGACATACGGGATGATGGGTGGAACTTGAAGCCGCATGCACTAACTCGCCATTTCGGTTGCCTTGAATTCGCGGATGACGGTGACCTTGATCTGCCCTGGGAAGGTCAACTCGCGTGAGATGACCTGCGCGATTTCGGTGGCCAGCTTGGCCGCGCCACCGTCGCCGATGCGATCTTCCTCGACGTAGACGCGAACCTCGCGTCCGCCCTGCACCGCAAAGGCCTCTCCCACGCCGCGGAAACTGCGCGCGATGCGCTCGATCTCCGCGAGCTTGGCCATGTGATTGTCCTCGCTCTGGCGGCGCGCGCCCGGCCGGCCGCCCGACATGGCGTCCGCGGCCGCGACCAAATAGGCGTATGCGCTGGCGAACGGCTCGTCGGTGTGGTGTGCGCCGATGGCGTTGGCGACGATCTCGCTTTCGCCCAGACGGCGGGCGTAGTCGGCGCCAATCACCGCATGGGATCCGTCGAGCTCGTGGGTCAGCGCCTTGCCGATGTCGTGGAGCAAGGTTGCCCTGCGCGCGGTTTTCACGTCGAGACCAAGCTCGGCCGCGATCATGCCGCCGAGGAAGCCCGCTTCCACGGAGTGCTCCCACTGATTCTGCGAGTAGCTGGTCCTGAAGTTGAGACGGCCGACAAGGTTGACGATCTCGGGATGGGCGCGGTCGAGCCGCAGCAAGGAAAATCCCCGCCTTCCAAATTCCACGATCTCGCGATCGATTCCGGTCGTGATCTCGCGCGCGACCTTGGCGAAGGCCTCGCCGCGCAAGCCGGGGCGCTTGAGCATGCGGGCCACGCAGCGCCGGGCGATTTCGCGGCCAACCCCGTCGAGGCCCTCCAGGCGAATCGCATCGCCCTCCTCGGTGAAGGCCAGGGTGACGCCCGAGACGCTCTCCACCAGCTTTAGATCCTCGTCCGACAGAGGTGGCTGCTCTCCGCGCCGCTCGGGCAAGGGCAAGGGCAGGGGAATGATGGAAAACACCCGCTCGGTGTAGAAGTGATCGGTGATGCGACCGACCGAGATGCCCATCAGGCGTTTCGCGGCGCGAGCGACTTCGGTCACCGACGCGCCCTCGCTGGCGTTGCGCACGGCCTGCGCCGCGAGCACGCGCGCCTCCTCGATTTCGGCTTCGCAAAGCGCCTGCACTATTTGTCGGGCCGACGTTCCCGCGGCCTTCTCGAGTTCGCCGCGATAGCGCTGCCGCACGGAATCGGTTTCGGCGACCAGGGCCCGCCGCTCGCGCTCGGCCTCGCGCAACGGAACTTCGCGTTCGGCGAGCTGACTGCGAATCTCGTCGAGCCCGCGCGCCTCTTCGTCGGCCAAGACGGTACGGCCAACCAAGGCGGCCTCACCTTCCGCCAACCCGACCTGACGGGCGCGAAAGGCCGCCTCCGCCTCGGCGCGCATGACCAGCGCCTCCTCGCGCGCCGCCACCTCCGCTTGCATGCGCAAGGTTTGGCTCTCACGTTCCGCCGCCGCCCGAATCCGTTCGATCTCCTGGGCGCGCGAATGGCGAAGCTGGTCGGCCCGCGCGCGCGCCTTGATGACGAACCACAAGCCCACGCAGGCGCCGGCCACGCCCCCAACGATCATTGCAAGAGCGGCCGGCATGCGTGGCTAGCCGATGGACAGCCCGAGGTGGCCGCGCAGCTCGAAGTACTCCTCCGAGACGCTCCACTGGATGAGATCCCGGACCTTGTCCTTGGGATCCGCGCTACCCACCGCGATGGGCTCGGCGAGAACCTGCTGCGCGGCGATTTCAAGATCGTTGCACAGCAAGAACCCGGCGCGCGTCGAGGTGTAGTCGACCGCATGGGCCCACTTGTGCAAGTCGGCCTCGACCTTGCTTTCCAAGAACCGCCGCACCACCTCGGCCAACTGCTCCATGTGTTGTGGCGGCAGGAACCGGCGCAGCAGCTCCACCCGCTCGGCCACCGGCTGTTCCATGTCGCCTTTCACCGGCACCTTGGGTTCGACGATCTTCAGCGCCGCCAGGAAGAATGCCTTGAGCTCGGATACCTGGGGCACGATACGCGGCCAGCGCATGACGTGATCGGAGCGCAGAAGGGTCATGCGTTTGCCGAGGGCGTACGCCAGCTCCTTCTCCTGCTTGCCCTGCAAGAGCGCCGCACCCACGATGACGGCAGGACACAGCTGCTGCTTGTCGCGCGCGCTGACGAATTCCATGTCGCCACCCCAGTCCTGGCGCAGGTACAGCTCGGGCATGCTGACGCCCAGGATTTGGCCGGCGTAGACGAAGACGCGGCTGAGCATGAGCTGATCGCTGGCGAGATCGCGCCGGTCCTTGCGCCTGATCCCGTACTCCTTGTGTTCTTGCGCGCGGATGGCGATGACCGTCTGGCTGATGCTGGCGAGCACCAGGGAAACGTAGCGATCCTCGTTGGGGTGGAAGACGTGCTTCTGCCAATTCTCCTCGGTGAGACGCGCCTTGACCCGGGCCAGGCCCTTGCTGCGGTACTGCTCGAAGAAGCGCAACTCTTCCGCATCGGCTTGCTTGAGGTAGGCGAGCGTGGCCGCCACGCACCACACCTGGTCGTACTTGCCCAACTCAGCGTACATGCGCCGCAGGATCTTGAGCGAGGGAACCATTTCCTTGACGTCCTTGGCGCGCGCCATGAGCGTGCGATACGCGCGAATGGCCTTGTCGTAGCACTCAGGCCCCTGCACCTGGTACAGCTCGGCCAGGATCTGCTGGCGCGAGACATTGTCGGGCTCGAGGCGCACGCACACCTCGAAGGCCTCGGCCGCCTCGCGGTACATCTTCAAGCGCGAGCGGTAGATTTCGCCCAAGCCATGCCACAGGGCAAGCTGCGTGGCTTTCTTCTCGGGCGCGCCCACGTCCTGTCCGAGCCGCTTGAGCATCTTGCGGTAGTTGCGCTGCTGGTTCACCCAGTCCTTCTTCGCCGTCATGATCTTGTCGATGCGCTCGAACGGCTTGAGGCTGTCGGGATACTCGTCCAAGGCCTGGTTGAAGAGGTCCACGGCCTCGTCGGGCGAGTGGAGTTCCTGGTTGGTGATCATGCCGGCGGTTTCGAGGTACTTGGCCTTGGTCTTGCCGGCTTCCAGGTTGGCCAAACGCAGGAGGATCTCGACCGCCTTCTTCCACTGCTTGGTTTCGTAGAGCAGCTCGATGACGTCGACGAGCAAATTGCGCGCGTCGGGCTTGACGTCGATGGCTTCGAGGTAGGCCGCGATGGCCTTCTGCGGATTGGCCAGCTTCTCCTTGTAGATGGCGATGATTTCCTCGTGGAAGCGCACCTTCTCGTCCACGCTTGCGCTGTGGGCAAGCAGTGACCGCTTTTGCTTGATCACCGCCTCCCAGTCACCCGCCTCGGCATACACCTCGGCCAGGGCTTCCAGGGTCGGCCGGTGTCCGGCATTGAGTTCGAGTGCCTTCTCGAACATGTTGATGGACTTCGCGCGCTCGCCCACCTTCATCTTGATGACGCCGATGCGATGGAAGATCTCGACAATCTGAACGTCGCTTTGCGACTCGCGATGCTGGACGATCACCGTCTGGTAGAGCTTGAAGGCATCGTCCCACTGCTGCCGGCGATAAAGAAGGTCGGCGCGATCCACCAGGGTCGGCAAATGCGTCGGATCCAGTTCGTAGGCGTGGCGGTAGCACTTGAGCGCCTTTTCCTCGTCGCCCAGCTTGTCGGCCGCCTTGGCCAGCCGGTAATTGAGAACGTGGAGTTCCTTGTTGGCGCGCCGGTCGGTCTTGCGCGCCAGCATTTCGAGCACCGGAACCAGCGGCGCCCATTCCTGGCCCTTGAAGTAAAGTTCGGCCAGAGGCGCGCCCGCCTCCACATGCTCCGGATCGATCTCCAAGGTGCGGGCGTACAACTCTTTCGCCTTCTGCGCGTCGCCAAGTTCGTTCTGGTAGAGTTTGCCTGCCTCGAAGAGCAAGCGGGTTTTCTCCAGAACATTTTGCGTGCACGCTTCGGCCCGCACCATCATTTGGGCCGCCTTGAGCGAATCGCCGCGCCGCTTGTAGAGATTGATGAGCGACACCATGCTCGGCACGTGTGTCGGATCGACGCTGAGGGCGTCGGAGAGGCGTTCCTCGGCCGACTCCGGCATCTGCATGTGCTCGTCGAAGATCTTGCCCAGGCGGTAACTGAGATTGACCTTCTCCTTGGCCTCGACCACGTTCACCAGGCGCTCCATGATCTCGACTGCGCGATCCCACTGCTCGGTCTGTTCGTAGATGCCGGCCAGACCCTTGAGAGCCTCGGTGTGGTCCGGATCGAAGGCCAGGATGTCGTTGTAGGACTCGGCCGCGCGATCGGGATCGCGCAGTTCTTCCTCGAAGATATGGCCAAGCGCGAGGTGAATCGTCGTGCGCTCTTGCGCCTGGGCTTCGACCTGGATGTGTCGCCGATAGATATCCACCAGCGCGTCCCAATTGCGCTCGGCGCGCAGCAAGCGTTCGATGTCGCGGTAGACGCCCAATTGCGAGCTGTCGATTTCCAGGGCGCTTTGCAGACATTCAATGGCTCGGTCGGCCTTGCCCGGCTGCCCTTCCCAGACCTTGGCCATGCGCAGGTACAGACCCACGCGCTCGGCGTCGGCCGGCGTGACCTCGAGCTGGTGCTCGAGCACCTCCAGATACGCCTCGGTGCGACCCGACTTGAGATAGAGCTGCTCCAGCGCCTTGAGCGCCGGCAGGTTCTGCGGGTCGACGGTCAGGACCTCGCGATACGCCTCGAGCGCACGCTCGTTGTCGCCGAGCCGCGATTCCCACAGCTCGCCAACCTGCAAGCGCAACTTCACCGCCAAGTCGACATCGCTCACGACTTGGGACTTCTTGCCCAGGATCTCCGCCAGGCGATCCCAAGCCTGGTTGCGACGATGCAAGCGCTCGAGCGCATCGATGGCGGCCAGGCACCGCTCGTCGCTGCGCAGGGCTTGTTCGTAGGCGGCGGTGGCCTGCCCGGCGTCCGACAATTGCAGCTCGAAGGTTTCCGCGAGCGCCAACAAGACTTCCACTTTGCGCCCGGGATCCTGCTCGATCTCGGCGTGCTTGGACAGGATGGCGACGAGTTCCTTCCACTGGCCGAGCTTGCGATAGAAGTCGGCCAGGGCCGACATCGCACCCGTGTGCTCGGAATCGAGCGAGAGCGCCTTCTTCGCCGACACCACGGCATACTCGGTGTGTTCGAGGGCCGAGTCGTACCAGCGGGCGATCTTGACCCAGAGGTCGGCGGCCTGCTTGTCGTCGGACATGCCCTGCGCGACCTGGGTGTACTCGGTCAGAAGCTCGTTCCACTTGCCGGTGGCGGTGGCCAGGCGATCGAGCTCCTTGGCCACGTGGTCGTTGGAGTAGTCCTCGCGGAACGCCGCCTGCAGGGTCACGAAGGCGGAATCGCGATCGTCGAGCTGTTCCTCGTAAATCGCGGCGATGGCGATGAGGAGCTTGATGCGCTCCGCAGGACCGTCGACATACTCGATGCGGCCGAGCAGAAGCTCGACCAGGCGCGGCCACACCTTGCGCTGGCGGTAGAGCTCTTCGAGTTGGATCGACGCCTGGAGGTTCGACGGGTCGATTTGCAGCACGCGCTCGTAGGCATCCGTCGCGGCGCCGCCATCGCCGACCTTGTCGAACCAGATCGAAGCGGCCTGCATGAGGACATCGACCTTCTCCTCGGGCGAGGCCAGCGCGGTCGCCCGTCGCTCCAACACCTCGACGCATTCTTCCCAGCGCGCCTCTTGCGTGAACAGCGCCTCCAGGGCGGTAAGCGCGCGGAAATCGTTGACGTCGATACGCAAGACCTCGCGCCATGCCTCGACGGCGGCATCGATACGCAAGAGCGTCGTGCCCTCGAGATCGCCCAACTGGGCGTAGAGTTCCTTCACTTCGGCATTCGAGAGAACCTGCATGCCGACCTCGATGGTTCGTCGCAGGATCTCGGACAGCTCCTCCCACGCGCCCGCGCTACGGTAGTTGTCCGCGATGGCGCGCAGGGCCTCCACGTCGCCACCGTCGATCTCGACCACCTTCTGCCAACACTCCAGAGCGTTGCGTTCGCGCCCCAGCTTCTCGCCCCACACGCGACCCAGCCGCTTGTAGACCGGAATGCGCGCCGCCGGATCTTCGATGGCGCGGATCTGGCTGTCGAGCACTTCGGTAAGCTCGCGCCATTCCTCCGCCTGCTCGTGGAGATCCGCGAGCGCCGACAGGGCGACGGGATCCGCCCCGCGCAAGTCGAGGACACGCCGCCACAGCTCGACGGCTTGATCGCGCTGACCGAGCACGTCCGAGGTGATCTTGGCCATGCGCGCGTAGCAATCGGACAGGGCCTGATCGCCAGGAGCGATGTCCAGCATCTTCTCGTAGACGCCGTAGAGGTCCTGCCAGCGTTCGGCGCGGAAATACAGGCGTTCGAGAGCTTCGAGCGCCTCGGGCGAGCGCGATTCCTGCTCCACTACCGCCAAGTAGCTCTTCACCGCGGCTTCGGGATCGTCGATGACATCGGCGAGAACCTTGCCGAGGCGGAGGTGCAACTCGACCAAGTGGCGCGAATCGTCGGCAAGGGCGATGCGCCGACGTAGCACACCAGCCAACTTCTCGAAGTCGCCTTGCTTGTCGCAAACGCGATCGAGGAAGGCCAAGGCCTCGGCATCCTCGGCGTCCAACGCAAGGATCTGGCCCAGGACCTCTTCGGCACGCGCGAGATCGCCGAGCTCGGACTCGAAGACCGTGGCCAGGCGCATGAGCACGTTCTTGCGCGCGGCCAAGTCGGCTGTCTTGCCCGCCGCTTCGCTCATCGTCGCGACGTAGGCTTCCCACTGGCGTGTGGTTCGCGCCAGACGCAGAACCTCGTCCAGTGCCTGTTCGGAGGAGGGCGCTTCCACCAGCGCGCGCGCCCACCAATCGAGCGCCGCAACTTGATCGAGCAGCTTGCCCTCCGTGATGTCGGCCAAGCGACGCAGAATGCGTTGCCGCTCCTCCGGGTCGGACTGCGAGAGAAGCTCGACCTGGTACACGTTCACGAGCTTCTCCCACTCCTCGCCCATGCGGTAGAGGGGTTCGAGAACCTGGGCGATCTCGCGCTGCATGTTGCCGCCCGCCATGAGTTGCTCGAGGGTCGCGCGCGTCTCCTGGTGCTGCGGCGAGATGCCGAGAATCTCTTGATAAGCCTCGACCGCCTTAGGCAGATCGCCGAGCGCCACTTCGAGAATCTGGGCGAGTCGGAAGGTGAACGAGACGATCTGGTCCTCGCTGTCGGCCAGACGAATCTCGCGACGAACCACATCGGCCAAATCCTGCCAGCGCTCGCTCACGGTGTAGAGGCGATCGAGCGCGACCAGCCCGTCCTTGCGATCGGGTTCGGCGTCCGCCACGCGCTTGAAGGTCGCGATGGCTTTGTCGATTTCGCGCGTTTCCTCCTCGTAGAGGCGCGCGAGACGCATGAGCATCTCGACCTGCAGTCCGTTGTCGGTCACCCGCTCGATTTCGGATTCGAGGGCAGAGGCGAGCTCGGCCCACCGTCCGCTGGCGTCGGCCAATCGGTCGAGATGCGCGGTCACCTCGACATTGGACGGATCGACGCGCATGGCGCGGCAGTAGGCATCAAACGCGGCGTCGACATTGGACAGCCTGCGCTCGTAAATGCCCGCCACCGTTTCCAGCAGTTCCACGCGCCGGATGGCGTCCTGGGTATTGCTGACCATCACCTCGCAAGTGACAGCGACTTTGTCCCAGTCGCCCGCGGACTCGTAAATGGGCTGCAGCACCTCGGCCGCCGCAATCGGCTCCTCCCCCCGCTCCATCATGCCCTCAATGGCGCGCATGGTGGGCTCGTGGGTTGGATCCGTCTCCAGGACCCGCTTGTAGGCTTCCACGGCCCGACTCGGGTCGTTGAGCTTTTCTCGCCACAGTTCACCGATGCGGAAGCGCAGGGACACGACCTCGCCCGCCGAGCCGCAAAGGTCGGTCTGGCGCTCGAGCATGGAGAGCAAGTCGAGCCAGCGCTCCGTCTGCAGATACAGGCGGTCGAGGGCCTGCATGGCCTCGACGTCGTCGGGATCGATGTCGAGCAGCGACGAGTAGGTCTCGATGGCCCGCGCCGGATCGCGCAGTTCGCGGTCGTAGACTTGGCCGAGCACGAACAGGCGCGCCTTCTTCTGCGCGGGATCGGTTGCAAGTTCGGCTTGCTTGGCGTAGATGTCCTTGAGATCGCTCCAGCGTTCGAGGCGGATGTACAACCGTTCGAGATCGTCGAGAACCACGGCGTCGGTCTCGTCGAGAGCCAGAGTCTGGCGGTAGACTTCGATGGCCTTCTCGGAATTCTCGAGCACCTCTTCCCAGATCTTGGCCGCGCGCATGCCGAGCTCCCGCTTGTCGGGAACCGCGTCGGTCATTTCGATCTTCTGCTGCAAAAGCAGCACGAGGCTGGCGTAGTCGCCGACCTGCGAGTAGATGCGTTCGAGCGCATCCGCGGCTTCCCCATCGCGCGGCGAGGTCGCCATGGCTTGCCGATAGGCCTCGGTGGCGATCTCGACGTTGCCGAGATCCTGCTCGGCCAGAAGAGCGATCACGTGATGGACGGCGTTCTTGCCTTCATCGGCCTGCACCGTTGCCACGACCGCGCGAAAGCGGCCGACTAGGTCGTCGACCCGTCCCAGCGCCTTGGCCAAACGCTCCAGGCGCGTCTGGGTTTCGCGATCGAGGGGATCCTCGGCGAGGGCCCGACCGAGCGCCTCGTAGGCGCCCGCGGGATCGTCCATGCCATCCTCGCGCGCCGTCGCGATCTCGTGCAGAAGCTCGATGCGACGCCGCACATCCGGGGTATGGCGCGACTGGATCTCGAGCGTGCGCACCAAATTGGCGAAGTCGCCGCGCCCGCGATACACCGGATCGAGAAGCTCGGCCAGGGCCAGCTCGTGCTCGGGCACCGACAACAGATTCTCGAGCGCTCCGATGGTTTCCTGGTGGCTCGGATCGAAATCGAGCAAACGGCGGTAGGTCTCGATGGCCGCCGAGACATCGCCAAGCGCGCGCTCGCGCAACTGACCAAGCCGCCACAGAAGAACCACCTGCTGGTCTGGATCGCTCGCCAGATCGAACTGTCGTTGCAGGTTGTCGGCCAAGTCGAGGGCCATGCCCTTCTGCACGAACAAGCGATCGAGGGCACGCAGAGCCTCAAGGCTGCTAGAATTGTCGCCCAGGACTTCCTTCCAAGCCACGATGGCCTCGTCGAGATTTCCGATGGCCTCTTCCTGGATGGTCGCGATGCGGGCGTGAATGCCTTCCCGAGCCTCGACCGACTGGACCAACTCCGCCTTCTTCTTCAGGGTCTCGACCAGGTCCGGCCAGCGCTCGGTGCGCGTGTACAAACGTTCCAGGGCCTCGAGTGCCGAAGCGTCCTCAGGTTCGATTTCCTGCGCCAGGCGGAAGTACTCGACCGCCTTCTCCGACTGGCCAAGCTTTTCGTCGTACGCAACGGCGACGACGAGCAAGATCTCGCGTTCAAGCGCCGAATCGAGTTTCGCGTTGGCGTGGGCGTTTTGATAGATCTCGACGAGGGAATCCCACTTGCCCAAGGAATCGGCGAGGTGTTCCAGCGCTGCCCGCGCGTCGCTCGACGCCGGATCCTCGGCGAAGGCCGCAGCGTAGGCATCGTAGGCTGCCTCGGTCCGGCCTGCCTCGGCCTCCAGCGCGCCGATGCGCAACTGCAAAGCCACCTTGCCCGCCGAATCTTTCTCGCGCTTGAGCTTGATGCGCTGGACCTCGATCAACCGCTCGATGTCGTGCAGGGCCTCGTAGATTGGCTCCAGCGCCCCGACCGCGGCCATCTGGTACTTCTTGGCGCCAAGGTATCCTTCCAGGGCCGCGCGCGCGCCAGGGTGATTGGCATCGAGCGCGAGGGCCTCCTTGAATGCCGCCACGGCTCCGGCCGGATCATCCAAGTATTTCTGCGACACCTCGCCCAGCCCGAACTTCAACTCGGCGCAAGCAACCGCGTCGCTGGCGCACAGGGCGAGCTGGCGCTCGATGACCTTGACCAGATCCTTCCACTGCTCGGTGGCCTGATACAGGCGACCGAGGGCGCGCAGCGCCTGCAGATCATCGGGATCGGTCTTGAGGATGTCGCGGTAAAGGGACAATGCCTTCCCGACGTCGCGCACCTACTCCTCGTAGAGCAGTGCGAGCTGCAATCGAACCTCGCGCTTCTCGGCATCGCTGCCCGCCATGGCGAGCTTTTTGTCGTAGATGGCGAGCAGTTCCTCGTGCTGGCCGGTCGCGACGTAGAGCCGTTCGAGCGCGAGCACGGCCTGCTCGTCGCCAGGGACAACCGCAAGCACCCGCTTGTTGCGCTCGATGGCCAACGGGAAATTGGCCAGCTCCTTCTCGTAGGCGCGCGCCAGTGGCACGAGCAGCGGCAGGCTGCGCTCGCCCTTGAGCGAGGGGAGCGCCGTCTCGTAGACCTGAACCAGCGCCGCCCATTCGCCTGTTTCGGCCGCCAACCGCTGGCCGGCTTCAAGCGCCCAAGCCTCGGCCGGGTTTTCGCCAGTGGCCTGCAACGCCACGGCAAGAGCCGCGGACTTCTCCCCAGCTTCGGTATCGAGAATCTGAACGATTCGCTGCATCCGTTCCTGGCGAAGCGTGGGCTGGGTGGTGTGCGCGAGCTGCACGCGCAAGACTCCCGCCAGCTTGGCGGCGTCCTTGGCCTTCTCGTAGATGGGAATCAGCGCTTCCGCGGCAACCAGGTTGGCCGGGTCGAGCGAGAGGGTCTTTTCAAAGGCCTTTTGTGCCTTGTCGGGCTTTGCGACGCGATCTTGGTACAGCGTCGCGATCTTGTTCCACAACCCCACGCGGGTGACGTCGTCTTCTGTCTCTGCCTGCCGTTCCAGGACGCGAACGAACTCGTCCCACTTGCCCTGCACGGAGTAGAAGCCTTCGAGGGCGTCCCAGTCCTTGTTCTGCAAGTATAGCTTGCGCAAGGCATCCTGGGCGCGACGGTTGTCCGGCTCCGCGTCGAGCAACGTTTTCCACGCCACGATCGCGCGATCCAGTTTCTGGAGTTTTTCGGTGCAAAGCAGGGCCAGCTTGGGCAAAAGGACGCCGCGCTTGGCCGGGTCGACGGTTAGATCGACCTGCTTCTGCAGAACCGCGGCCAGCTCCTCCCAGCGCTTCTCGCGCTCGTACAGCTTCTCCAATTCGGCCAAGGCCTCGGCGTCGCTGTTGTCGATTTCGAGAACCTTGCTCCACAGCTCGATGGAAACCGGAACCTTCTTCAGCTTCTCCGTGGCGAGCTTGGCCACCTCGGCCCAGCGGCGGGCACGCTCGGACGTGTCCTCGATGCGTCCGACCTCTTGGCGCAAAACCGCGATCAGGCGATCCCAATCGCGCCGCTTTTCGTACATCTGCTTGAGGTAGGCGATGGCCTCCGGATTGGCGGCATCGATCTCCAGGATGGCTTCGAAGCACTTGATGGCCTCGGCCTGGTTCTGGAACCGCTCGATGTAGAGGTTCGCCACACGCAAAAGGAGCGCGATTTTTTCTTCGGGTGCTTCGACAGCGGCGGCCTTCTTGCGTAAGAGCGAGATGATATCCGGCCAGCGCGGGTTGGCGCTGGACTCGAGCTGCCCGACCAGGGCATCCATGACCTCGATGTTGCCCGGCTGAATGGCCAGGATGCGGTTGTACGAATCGATGACGTTGACCTCGAGCTTGAGCCGCTCGCGGTAGATCTCGGCCATCTCCAAAAGAGGTGGAATCTTGGCCTCGGGAGCTGGCCAGGTTGCCTTGTCGACAGCCTCCTTGAGAATTTCCACGCAAGCCTTCCAACGCTCGGCTTGCTTGTACAGGCGCGCCAGCTCCCGGCGTGGCTCCCACGCGGCGGGGACGCTTCCCACCAGCTTCTTCCAAGCATCGATCCCCTTCTCGATCGACTGGCGCTCAGCGTCTAGCGCTAACGATGCCTGCGATTGCAGTTCGGTGGGAAAGTCCTCAAGAGTGCCGTTCGAAGTCGGATCGATGCCCACGTGTTCCTCCGGAATGAATGGGGCCAACTAGGAGTCGAGGCCAGGTGACCATGGAATACCGCCCATGATGGGCCAAAACCGCGGAAATTGGAGCGTTTTTATATCACGCGCCCCGGTGTGCAAACAACGAGAATGAGGTCGAAAAGGGACGAAGTATCGACCCGGAAGGGATTCGCTCGACGCGACTCGCGGGACCAGCGCGGCACTGGATCTCTGGAGCAAGCAGCATCGTCCCTGAATTGACAAAGGCACCAGAAGTAAGAACCTCTGGTGCCTCGTCGTCAAATCAACTTTAGCGTTTAGCTCTAGGGTCCGCTCAGCGCGTAGAGCTTGTCGTTGGCCGCGCGGATGAAACCCGACGCGGCGCCGTCCTTGCCGCCACCGGTGGCCACGTACTTCTGGAGGTAGTCGTGGGCGAGCGTCTTGTGCTCGTTCGAGTGTGACTCCTCGTACCATTCGGCGTAGGTCATGCCGCAGTTGTACACGGCCTCGAACAAGCCATTGTCGATGTCGATGGCCTGCTTGAATTCGCGCACCGCCTGGTCGTACTGCTTGAGCGACTTGAGCGCGACGCCGTGGAAGTTGTAGCACTCGGCACTGGTCTCGTTGGCGCGCACGCACTCGCCAAACACCTGGGCGGCTTCCTTGTCGGCATCCCAGTTCAGGTAAAGCTGGCCGAGAGCCACGAATGGCTTGTCCATGCGCGGATTGATCTCGATGGCCTGGCGCAAGGCCGCATCGGCCTCGCGCGGTCGCTCGAGGTACATGTAGACTAGGCCGAGGCGCCAGAAGGCCTTGAAAAGCTTGGGATCCAGATCCGTGGCTTTCTTGAGCGAGGCTTCCGCCTTGTCGAGGTGCTTGCCTTCGAGATAGGATTCGCCTAGGTCGTAGTGGAAGTTGGCGTTGTCGGGGCTGCGTTGCACGGCCGACTCGAACGCCTCGCTCGCCTTGTCCCATTTGCGCTGGGCTTGGTACACCTTGCCGAGGTTGTAGTACGCCTTCTCGTACGTGGGATCGGTTTGAATCGCCAGACGAAGGTCACGCTCCGCCGCTTCGTACGCCCGGTTGGTGAAGTGTTCGACACCTTTGTTGGCGATTTCGATGGACTTGATACGCGCCTGGCTGCACACGAACTGGTCACAAGCCGGCATAAGTACGGCCAAGGCGATAACCACGTTGAGATAGCGTCGCATGAGATCTCCAATTCTTGCCGGACGCGAAGGTCCTACTCGCCAGAACTGCCGGCCGTGAAGTTGAACGGATACGAGACGATGACGATACCACCGCCCATCGGCTTCGGGAACTCCCAACGACGAACCGCCTGGACGACGCAGTTCTCGACGCGAACGTTGCCCATGGTCGAGCTCTGCAACACGGAGGCGATGACCTGACCGGTAGCCGCGATGGTGAACTGAACCGAGACACGACCCGAGAGGTCGGCCTTCTTGGTCAACTCCGTCTCGTAGCAGTACTTTACCTCGTTGATGTGGCGGCGAATGATACGGCGAATGATCTCCTTGTCGAGCGAGCCGCGCACGTTGGCCTGGCCGGGAATGACGTCTGGAGCCCTGGCCCGGCGCCCGCCGAGACCGCCGGCGCCGCGGCCGTAGCCGGAGCCGTTGCCGCCGCCTCCCCCCTTGCCGATGGTGCCGAAGTTACCAAGGCCGATGGTGCCTTCACCCGTGCCGCCGCCTCCGGTGCCCGTGCCGACCAGACCGAGACCGCCGACGCCGTAGGCTTCGCCGATTTCGTTGCCGATGAGACCGCCGAGGACATTGACGGCATCGCTGCCGGCCGCAGTATCGCGACCGAAGATCGAGGCCAGGTGCGAGCCTTCATTCATCTTGAGCACGCCGAGGATGCCGGCGTTCTTGGCCTGCTCTTCCGCCAGCTTCTTCGCCAAGTGCGGATCGGGGTTGTCCTTGGGACCCTTCAAGCCATAGAGGCCCTCCTTGTTCTTGGAGGTCTTCTTGCCCATCTTGCCTTCTTCGCCCTTGTGGCGCTTGCCCTTGCCGCCCTGCTCGTCGGGACCCTTCTTCTTGAGCCACTCCGGGATTTCTTCTTCCTTCTCCTCCGGTGGCTTGATGAGGAAGTTGACGAATCGGCTATCCGCATTGAACAGGTCGAGCGAGAGCGACTTGGGATCCGGTGGAACCGAGAAGATCATGAGCAGGAAGAGCAGAAGCGCGGCCGCCGTGCCGACGGTGTACGCTTGCTCGCTCCAGCGCCACATGAGGAAGGGCACGGGCACTGGCCGCGGCTTTGGCGTGGCGCTGATCAGGAAGGTGGCGGCGCCGCAGTCAATCTTGGCGCGGCCGCGGTCGCCGAGGGAGAAGCTTGCGCCGCGCTGCTGGACAAACTGCGGCAGGGGAACCGCTTGGCCTTCGAGATGGACTTCGCCGGTCATGCTGGGAGTCACGTTGACCATGAAGTCTGCGCCCGTAGTCGATACCAACGAGAAGGCGCTGCCTCCGATGAGATCGGTCGCAACCGGCGAGTCGGCGATGGCGTCGGAGCCGATGACGTAGTTTGGCGACGACTTGGTGCGGCGTTTGAGGCCCATGTACACCAGGGCGATGCCCACGGCGATGCCGCCAAAGACTGTGACGTCCATGATGGGAGACTGCCGCGCCCACTGGAAGTTCTTGGCCTCGCCACCGTCGTTCAAGTACTTTTCGTAGCGAGCCTTCTCTTGGCCGCCGTTGATGATCGAGATGAAGAAGGCGACCAAGGCAACCAGGACAAAGACGATGCCGGCGCCGATAAAGGCCTTGGACTGGCCAGCCGTGCTCTTGCCCGACGGATCCGTCAAGTGGCGGGTGTTGGTGACGACGCCACGGTAGATAGCCTGAACTTCGATGGCTTTGCTGCCATCGAACATTTCCACCTCGGCGGCAACGTGCCTGGCTGGTGCCGCGAAGGTGGGAGCTTCCACCGGCGGCGGAGCAAACTGCTGAGTCGGAGCGGCGGGCGCGACTGGCTGGGGCGGCGCGTAGACCAGGGTCGGCGCGACTGGTGGCGCCTGTCGTGCCGGGGTGACGGGCAACGCGGATGGCAGGGGCGTTGCATCCATGTCCGCTACGCCGAAGGTCACCACCACGCGGGTGTCGCCGAAGTTGATCTGGTCGCCCGACTTGAGAACGGCTTTGTTGATGCGTTCGCCATTGACCATGGTTCCACGGGTGGAACCGAGATCGATGAGCTGAATTTCACCCGCAGCCGTGACTTCGACAACCGCGTGCATGCGCGAGACGGTTTCGTCTTCGAGCCGCAAATGCGAGGAGGCCAACTTGCCGATCTTAATGACCGGCTCGCTGAGGGTTTCCTCGCGAACGAGCTGATCCCCTTTGAAAATCTGGAACTTGACGGGGATAGGTGCGTTGGCCATAGCGTTCTCCTTGTCTTCCTTACGGCGGCGGCGACCGTTGGTCGCTGCCAGTCGTGAAGAACCCAGGGACGGAGCCGGCCAGCGCATGGCCAAGCCACGATCTCTAGATATCTTCGAGCGACTTGAGCATTTCTGGAATGAAGTCTTTTCGGATTTCGATGAGGCTCTCGTGCTGCGCCTTGTTGATCGAGTTTACCAACTCGCCATCAGGACGCTGCAGGTCGCCCTCGACGTTGTCGTCTTCGAAGTCGTACACCGTCTTGGATTTGTAGGTCGCGTTGTCACTCGCCTCTTGTGCGAGCGCCGTCCCCACCCCTGCGAGGCTCAGAATCGCTATCATTGCTGCGATTTTCATAGCGTTTTCTCCTTGCTCTTGCGGGGTGGGTACTTCGACCCACCCCTACTGACAACTAGAACCAGATAAAGTTCCCGAGTTTTTTCGGAAACCGTCCACGGGTAAGTGTACCCGCTATTTCTTCTTCTTGGGCTTCGGGGCGCTGTCCGCATCTTCGGGCTGGGCGGCCTTGCCACCTGAAGCATCATCGGTCTTGGCATCGGTCTTGGGAGCGCCTTCGCCGTCCGCCTTGGCGGCGTCCGCTTTGGCGGCCTTGTCAGCTTCGGCCTTGTTCTTGTCGGCCTCGACCTTGTTCTTGTCGGCCTCGACCTTGGCCGCCTCGTCCGCCTCCTGCTTCTTCATCTGCTCTTCCATGGCCTTCTGCTGCGCCTCGGCCTTGCGCTGCATCTCTTCCGCTTCCTTCATCATCTGCTCGGCCTCTTTCAAGGCCGCGAAGGTGTCGTCGATGTCCTTGATGCGCTTCTCCGCGTCCTTCTTCATCTTGGCCGACGAAGAACGCGACAGAAAGTCGCGGAAGTATCCCTGCGCCTTTTGCAGCATCGGCTTGTCGCTGCCACCCTTGTACTCTTGGTACAGGATGCCGAGGTTGAAGTAGGACTCCGACCGCTGCGAATCCAGCTGGCGCGCGCGATTGTACTCGACCTCGGCTTCATCGAATTTCCGGTTGCCACGCAAGGCCACGCCGAGGCCGATGATGGCCTCGTAATTCTTGGGCTGGGCTTTGAGCACTTCGCGCAGGTTCTGCTCGGCGATTTCGTAGTTGCGGAATTTGAGCGAAAGCGCCGCGAGGTTCAGGCGCGCCTCGTACAGAGCTGGATCGAATTCGACGGCGTGGGTGTAGTTCTTGATGGCCTCGGTGTAGTTCTTCTTGGACAAGGAGATCATGCCGAGCGTGTTGTACACGACGGCGACAGCCTTCTTCATTTCGGTGGTGTAGCCGATGCCTCCAGTGCTCTCCTCCTCAGCCGGCTTGCCCGCCTCTTCCTTGGCCTCCTCCTTCTCCGCCTTCTCCCTTTTGGCCTTGACCTTCTTGCCCTTCTTCGCGACTTCTTCCGCAACCGTCGACTCGTCCTCGAACTTGCCGGTGGCGATTTCCTTCGCTCGTTTGATGGCCTGCGCGCCCACCAGCTTGGCGGCGTCGGGAAGACCGAGGTCGAAGTAGATATAGGTCAGCCCGGCGTAGGCCTGCAGGCAATTGCCGTCCAAGGCCAGAACCGTGCGCAGGTGGCGCACGGCCTGGTCGTTGAGTGGCTTTTTCTCGCTGTCGCTGACGGTGCGAGCCCGCTCACGCAGAATCTGCGCCAGGTTGATGCGCGCGTAGATGGATCCAATCAGCGGGTCGGACTGCACGGCGCGGTTGAAGTAGGTTTCGGCGCTAGACTTGTTGCCGCTCTGCCAGGCCAAATAGCCCAAATTGGCGAGCGCCGGCGCGTAGGGCTTCGCCCCGCTGGTCATCGAATTCCAGATGCTGACCGCATCGTCCTTGCGGCCGCACTCGAGATAGATGGTCGCCTCGTTGTTGCGCGCCTCGAGCAGGCCGGGAATCTTGTCCGCCAGCCGCTTGAAGGCACTGGCCAAGGAGCTGCAATCCGCGGGCGCGAGCGGCCCCTTCTTCTTGGCGTTCTGGTAGTCGGCCGCGGCCTTCTCGAAGTCAGCCTTCTGGTCGTCGGTGACCGAACGGCCGGATGTCTTCCGATTGGTGATTGGGATTTCGGCAGGCCCACTGCTCGCGGCTTCGGCGGCATGCTCCTTGGGCGGACCGCCCGGAGCCCACGCCTCTTCCTCATCGGGAAGCGGCGCCGACGCCTTCTTCTCGCCCGATTTCGAGCTCGCACAACCTCCGACTAGCAGGGCCAGAGCGGAAGTCGCAAAAACGGTCTTGAGTGACCACATTCCAAGTCGTCCATGCATGGTCATTCCTGGCTCCTACTCTTTCGTGATCACTTGAACGTCGTCGGGCAGCTCGGATACCGCGGCCGCCGGGGTGATGGGGGTCGATACGTAGCCAGGTTCAGGCTTGGCCTCGGCGGCGAGCGGGTACTCGCTGGGTTTGAGCTGGTTGAGCTCGACCTCGCACATGGTCGACCATTCGTTGAACCACGATTCCTTGGTCGCGGCCTTGAGGCACAGGTCGTAGCCAAAGACCGCCTTGGACTCGATGGGCTCGGCCTTGTCGACCAAGGCATCGCAGAAGATCTCGCGTGGGCGATTGCCCCACTCGTCCTGCTCCTTCAAGTCCTTGGGGATTTCCGCGGTGTAGAGCTGGTTGACGAAGTCGGCGAAAACCTGGCCGATGCGCGCCGAGGCCGCGATGGTCCAGTGGGCAACGTGGTAGTCGAGCACGAAGTCGTACATGCCCTTCTTGTCGACGCTGGGGCCGGCCAGCCGCTCGGCCAACTTGGTCTTGTCGCCGAGGTAGGCCATGAACTTCTTCGTCGAATCCTCGAACTTCTTCTTCTTGTTGTCGGCCACCTTCTTGGAATCGAACTGGGTCGGCTGCTGGAAGTCGAGCCCTTGCGGGAACTTCACCTTGAGGAACTGCTCGTAGACCTGCTCGGCCTGGTAGAAGGCCGCGCCCGCCACCGCGAAGCGCATGAACACGTCGCGCGCGGCGGCCTCGCCTTGATTCGGCACCTGGCTCGACAGCTTCTTCTCGGCTTCGCCCTTGTTCCACAGCTTGAGCACTTCGCTGAAGTGCCGCTGCGCCTCGGGCGCCACCTTCGACGAGCGATCATAGACCGTGATCTTTGAGCTGGTAGGTGGTCCACACTGGGTGCGCAGCTTCTCCTTCAGCTTTTTCTTCTTGTCCTTGATCTTGCTGTTGATGGCGTACATCGCCTTCTGTTTGCCGTTCATGGTCACGCGCTCGACCTTAATGCAGGCGCCGTTCACGCCCTCCTGCGGGCAGGACTTCTTCCAGGCAATCTCGCCCAGCTTGAAGTGGGCCAGGATCTGCTTGTCGATACCCCCTCTCGGGCCCCACTTCTTCAAGTAGGCGTCGAGGTGCTTGACGAGCTCGTCGGTCTTGCTCTGCTTCTCGTAGACTTCGCTCATCTGGAACACGACCGTGGCGGTATCCGCCGGCTTCTTGTCGCCGTAGTACTTCACGAAACTGTTCATGTCGTCGATGGCCTTGTCGAACTCGCCCAAACCGATGCGGAACGAGTAGGCGTTGCCGAGCGCCGTGAAAGCCTGCTTTTCGCCGGGGAACTTGCTGGCGAACTCCTCGTAGCGTTTGGCCGCCTCGGAGTAGTAGGCAAGCTGGTGGTAGCCAGACGCAATTTGAAAGAGCGCCCGCTGGGCCAGTTCGCTCTTGGGATGGTCCTTGATGAGCTGCTCGCGCACCTTGATGGCTTGGCCAACGAGGCGCGCATTCTGGAAGCACAAGCCCGCGTTGTAGAGGCGCTGGGCGTGATCCTTGTGGTCGGGAATGGTATCCGCCGCGGCCACGAACGAGATGCCACACTCCTTGTAGTTCTTGTCCTTCTCGTACTGCTTCGCCTCGGCGACCAAGCTGTCGGTCTTGAGCGAAACCATCTGCTTGCGGAATTCCTCGTCCTTCATGAGGATGGGGTTGGCGAGGTATTTCTCGACCGTCGCGAGCAGCTCCTTGTAGTGCTTGAGGATGTTGAGGCAGTCGAGGAGCAAGTTCGCCGAATAGATGGCGAGTTCGTCGGTCGTGTGATGATCGACGATCTCGGAGAAGAGCTTGATGGCGTCCTCGAAGTGGTTGTAGTCGTAGAAGATGCGCGCCTTGCGGTACTTGATCTTCACCAGCTCCGGCGCGTCGGGTACGTACTTGATGTAGGTGTCGAAGGCGCCGATCATCTTCTTCTGATACTCGGGGATATCGCGCGGCTTCAGCTCTTGCCCTTTGCTCTTTTCCTTGTCGACGCTATCGCCCGAGTCGTCGATGTTGAGCGCGTTTTTCCACGCCAAGACCGCGGCATACGCCGACTCCTTGACGTACTTGCCCTTGGGATCCAGCTCGACGACCCTGGTGTAGGTCTCGGCCGCTTCCTTCCAAGACTGCATCTGCCACAGGATTTCGCCGTAGTAGAAGGTGATTTCCGGCGTGTCTTTTTCATTGCCGAAGTGGCTCAAGAACTCCTTGTAGACCATGCCGGCCAGCTGGTAGGTGTCGGAGTTCTTGGTTCGCTGCGCTTCCTTGTGCCAAATGAGGGCCAGTTCCTTGCCCGTGTCGTGGAACGAGTTCTTGCACTCGCTCATGACGTCCTTCTTGACGTCGGTCTTCTTGAGCATGGCCTCGTACACGTTGCCCAAGCGCTTGACCTCCTGCACTTGGTCCTTCTTGGAACCAGCCGAAAGCGTGTTGCGCAGGATTTTGTTCTGCCACTCGCACAGGCGCGGCGACTTCTCGTTGAGCGTGATGATCTTGCGGTAGATCTTCGAGGACTCGGGGAACATGCCTTGCTCCCAGTACAACTCGGCCAGCGACTCGAGCATCTTGGGCGCGTAGTCGCCACCCATGCGCTGAAAGAAATCCCACGCCTTGTCCGGGTTGGCGCCCGGAGTGCGGCCGTAGGCCTTGACCAAGTCCTTCTTGGCCTCCTTTTCGAGCGGGCCGGCCTGGTTCTTGGGAATCTTGCCGTTCTGGCACAGCTGAATGACCTTCACGAAGATCTCGAGCGCGTTCTTGAAGTTGCCAAGGTTGATCTCGACCCAGCCCTTCTTGTAGAGCGCGAAGCCGAAGACCGATGAATTCGTGAACTGGGTCACCTTCTCGTAGAACTTGCCCGCGTCCTCCATCTCGCCCTTCTGGAAGTAGAGCTCGGCGAAGGAGAGGTATGCGTTCGGTACGTACTTCGACTGCGGGTAGTCCTTGATGAGGCGGCGGAAGAACTCGCGCGCCTGGTCTTCCTTCTTGATCGACTGGAGCAAATAGGCGAGGCGGAAAAGCACCTCGTCCATGCGATTGTACTTGGGGTACTTGGAAGCGGCGACGTAGTTCTTGACCGCTTCGAGCGACCACTTCTCGGCTTCCTTCTCCAGCTGCTTCTGCTTCTGCGTGAGCTGGCTCGCCTGGCTGGTGTTCTTGTTCTGTTGGGCCTCATAGATCTTCTGGTCGAGGCTGCGCGCCTGAAACCCGAAGTAGCGCTGAGTATCGGCAAGCAACTCGCCCAGGCGGAAGTAATAGTCGGGCTTCTGCGGATCGTCGGCGGCGGATGTCTCGATGAGTTTCCGCATGTACTCGATTTGCTTCTTCGTGATCTGAACGATCTTCTTCTGCTGCCCACCCACGAAGGCCTCGACGGTGAGAACCGGCCCGGTCTGCTTCTGCGCCTGCTCCTTGGCGGGCTCCTTGGGCTTGGTCAGCACCGTCTGCTGGCCCCCGGAGACCTCGATTTCCTTCTTCTTGTATTTGGCCTGGCCTTGAGCCTCGGCGGCGTCGGCTGTTTGAGCGATGAACGCAGTGGCGGCGACACAAGCGCCGAACGTAGCCAGTCGTACGGAGAATCGATGACACGTCATGGTTGGTTCCTTGTACCTCTTGAAAAGTGCCAAGTGTGGCTACTCGCCTACTGGAGGTGTGGTATCGGCGCCAGGCTCTGAACCTTGCGGGGCAGGCGCCGTGGGCGCGGCGCCCGCGCCTTCCGTGCCAGGTTCGCTTGCTTGCGGCGTGCTCTCCTCCTGGGGCGCGCTTTCCGGTACGCCAGTGCGACCGCACTTGTTGAGCAGCTTGTAGCGGTAGTAACCCAGCTCGTCGCGCCAGTACTCGCCGGTGAACGGCCAAAACTGGTGCTCGTCGTCGACGTTGATCTTGCTCAGTTCCTGCGCCTGGCGCGACCTACTGTGGGCGGTCTCGGAGCGCATGTCTTCCTCTTCCTGCTTCTTCTCGCCCTCGAGGATTTCGTACTGGATCTTGACCACGCGGGTGTTAAGCGCCGTGAGCTCGCTGACCAGGCGCTCGATGCGCTTGCGCGCTATGTCGCCGGCCTCGTTCACCATGAGGGCGCGGCTGACGCCGATGTCGGCGTCGATGTTGGTGGCGACAGCGGTCGACTTCCAGGTCACGTCGGCCTTCTCGTACTGGGCCTTCTCCTTGTCGAGTTCGCGCACATACTCGAAGCGCTTGGCCAAGCTGCGATCGGTGAGCACGGCGCGCGCCGCGCGCTCGACGATGGCGGGCTGGCCCGACTTGCCCATGCGCACCTTGACCGCGGCATCGAAGAACTGCGCGTTATCCGCGTTGTCCTTGAGCAGCTTGTCGAGGCCGTTCTTGATTTTGGGAACGGACTCCTGGAACTCGTCGATGGTGTCGCTGGCCCGGTCGAACAGACAGTTGTAGTAGTAGATGGTCGCCTTCACGGTCAGCGCCTCGGCGGCGGACTCGGGCTTGATGAAGTACTCGAAGAACGGCGCGCGCAGGGTGTGGATGTTGCCGAGCGCCTTGGAGTAGCCCTTCTGCTTGAGCATGAAGTTGGCCCAGGACGACTCGAACAAGCTGTTCGGCCAGTCATAGGAATCGGGCGAAACGCGGTCGAAGTACTTGGTGGCGAGATCGAACTGTCCCGTCGAGTAGAAGACGCGAGCGAGCGACAGGTTGGCCAGATCCTGAAACGGGCGAACCTTGGGATTGGAGCTCTCCTCGGCGACGCGCAGAACCTCCTTGAAGGCTTCGACGGCGGGCTTGGCGTTGTACTCGCGCACGTGGGTCGCACCCTCGAAGAGCTTGGCCTGCACGTAGAAGGGGCTCTTGGGACTCACCATATTGAAGAGTCCGACGGCTTCCTTGAACTTGTTCTTGGAGTAATTGAACTTGCCGAGCAAAAAGTAAAGTTCGTCGCGCACCGTCGAGAGCTGAGGATTGTCGAGCTCGGTTCGGTCGTACTTGCCAATCTTCTCGAGAACCCCGGCCGAGTCGGGAACATCGCGGGTCAGCGCCGCCAGCCACTGCAACGTCTCGTTGTAGTGCGGGTGGGCGGCCCCCTTTTGCACGATGCGATCGAAGTAGCTGATGGCGGCAGAGTAGAAGTGCAACTTGTAGAGGGTCTTGCCCATCTTGAACTCGGCCGCCTGCCTGCTGGCTTCATCGCCACCTTGATCCTCGATGGCCTTGTTGTACTCGATGGAGGCCATGAAATAGTCGTTGTGTCCGTAGAACTTGTCGCCGCGCTCGACGGCGTCGGAGCCGCCTCCGCCGGTCAAGGGTGCGGCAACGCCCTTTCTGCTTCTGCTCCCCGCACCGGAATCGACTGCCGGCGTGCTGCCGTCCGAAGAAGGCTTCTTCTTTTTCGCGACGGCGTCGGGCGCGACTGCCATGGCAACTGCAAAGACGAGGAACAGAGCGCAACCCTTTTCACGGCTCATGAATGGACCTCACAAAGTGGCGCCCGCCAAGCGGAAACCCGGCGAGCAAATGATGAAGTGGCCTGCAATTCGGAATCGGTTTCGCCTATCTGAACGCGCAAGAACGAAGCTGAGCAAAGTTTGACAGCCACGCACCGCCCCCGCTCTGTGGCGGAGAAGGCAGCACGTGATCGTCGCTGTTGGGGGGAAATCCGGGCCATCCTAGGCAGGGGGATCGGTGGTGTCAAGCGAGAACAACCCACGGACAGCCTCGCGAGAGCTTGTGCTAACACCGCGGATCCCCGACGTAAAACGATGGCGTGCGGACATCCGATTCCCTTGCGATTCCCTGTTGACAGGGTGCTTTGCCTCGCTAAGATGACTTGCCTTGCCGTCTAGCCCTGTTTGGATCCGTTCGCGGCCCGGAAGGAGTCCCTCGATGAGCCAGAAACTGTGTGCCAGAACCCACAAGCCACGCGCCGTCATGCTGCGGCTGTCCCTCCTGGGCGCGCTTGCGCTGGCGACCATCGCGTTTGGCAACGCTGGCTGCGAGGACAAGAAGATAGGACTGCCTTGTGACGTGCTCTCGGATGCGGGTCCACCCCAGTTCGTCTACAATCCTCAGGCGCTCGAGTGCCCGAGTCGTATTTGTGTGAAGCCGGCTGCGGATCCTGATGCGGTGAAGAACCTGCCCGATCCGGTGACCGGCCCGCTCTGCTCGGCCTCTTGCTCTCAGGATAGCGACTGCAGCGGCGGCAGTTTGCGGCCTCTTCGATGCGAAAACAATACCAAGCCCTGTCCGGGCAGCGGCACCTGCTCGGATAAGACACAGTGCACTCCCGACTATAGCTGCACCACAGGTTTCGCGTGCGCCATCGCCGCCAGCGTCGGCCCACTTGCCTGCCAGAAGCTTTGTCTTTGCAAGGATTTCGCGTATCAAGGCGTCTTCAAGACACCCGCTGCTTGCCAGTAGCACCGCTGCGCGCGACCAGTTCCGCCAACCGGCCCCAAAAGGCCAAGGATCGTTCGGTCATGCCTGGTCACGTCCCCGACCATAGGCTCGCTCTCGGAAAGCATGCCGAGGCGCTTGCGGCCGATCACCTAGAACAGCGCGGGTACCAGATTCTGGCCCGCAACTGGCGACGCCCAGAGGGCGAGCTGGATCTGGTAGTCGGCCGCGAAGAGATCTGCGTCTTCGTCGAGGTCCGCTCGCGCACCGGCACGGAGCGCGGTCATCCCTTGGAGACCGTCGACGGTCGCAAGCGCGCGCGGGTGCGGCGCGCTGCCCGCATGTACTTGCACGAAGAGCGTCCGATCGCGACGACGTTCCGCTTCGACGTCGTAGGAATCACGTTCGCGTTGGACGAAAGCCCGCCCGAAATCGTCCACATCGAGGACGCGTTCGATTGAAATGGAACCCTGAAAGGGTTCCCATGCCCTCCCGCGCTCTGGCTACGCCAGGCAGAGCCTGGCTCCGCCAACGCGATCATGGGAACCCTCAGCCGACGACGGGAGCGGTTTCGAGAGCGGTCTCGGACGCGGCGGCGGGCGCGGGTTCGGGCGCGGTAGCGGCTTCGCTACTAACCTGGATGCGCTCGCCCTTGATACGCGCGGCCTTGCCCTGCAGCTTGCGCAAGTAGTTGAGCCGCGCGCGGCGAACACGCCCACGCTGCACGACCTCGATCTTCTCGATCCGGCTGGAATGCAGTGGGAAGACGCGCTCCACGCCCACGCCATAGGAAATCTTGCGCACGGTGAACGAGGCCATCGCGGAACCGCTGCGCCGGTCGATCACCACGCCCTCGAACACCTGGACGCGCTCTTTGTCGCCTTCCTTGATGAGAGTATGCACCCTGACGCTGTCGCCGGGCCGAAAATCCGGGAGATTTTTCCGGCGAAAGGAATCTTCGATTTCACGGATCAGAGGATGGGTGCTCATGGATGCGCTCTCGTTGGGGGCCGTAATTACTACGCGGAAGGCGAGCAGGAGTCAACAAGGAGTCGAGGAAGACTGGAAAAATGCTCACTTTGCCGGGATGGACTTCTTCCGCCGCTTGCCGGTGCGGCCCTCTAGCAAGGCCTTCTCATCTTCCGTCAAGGGATGGCCGGCGAGCAAGTCCGGCCGTCTGGCCAGTGTTCGCCGCAGGGACTCAAGTCGCCGCCACGTCGCGACCTCGGCGTGATTGCCGGAAAGCAAGATCTCGGGAACGGAGAGCCCGCGAAAGGTCGCGGGCCGCGTCCATTGCGGGTATTCGAGGCGGGCCGCCGAAAAGGACTCATCCACGGCCGACTCCTCACAACCGAGCACGCCGGGAACCAGCCGTGCCACGGCCTCGATTACCACCGCGGCCGCCATTTCCCCGCCTGCGAGGACGTAGTCTCCGATGCTCACCACTTCGTCCGCGAAGAGCTCGGCGATGCGCTCGTCGACGCCCTCGTAGCGCCCGCAGATGAACATCAGGCGCCGCCGGCCGGCCAACTCCGCCGCCCTGCCTTGCTCGAACAACCTTCCCGACGGCGCGAGCAACACACGATGACAGCGGCCGCGCGCGGACTCCACCGCCTCGATGGCCGTCGCCACGGGCTCGGGACGCAACACCATGCCGGGGCCACCGCCATAGGACGAATCGTCGACTTGACGATGGCGACCTCGAGCATAGTCGCGTGGATTTGTGCGCAGCACGCGGATGATGCCGCCCTCGATGGCTTTGCCGAGCAAGCTCGTGCGCAGGAACGAATCGAAGATCTCCGGAAATAGGGAGAGCAGCTCCACATCGAGGAGCGGGAGGGTCCGCGGAGCAGGTGCTTCGCTAGTCATGGAAATCGACGACCAGGCGACGTCGCAAAAGTTCGAAGCGACGAACAAACTGCGCGACCACGGGCAGCAAGCGCTCGCCGCCGTCATCCGCCACGATGGTCATCACGTCCTGGGCGCCATTCCAGAAGATGCCTTTGACCCGCCCGAGGCTCAGGCCCTCCATATCAAAGACGTCGCAACCAACGATATCCTCGACGTAGAACTCGCCGTCGGTGAGCGGCCCAAGCTTCTCGCGCGGCAGGTGCACCTCGTACCCAACCGCTTCCGCGATGGCCTCGCGCGACTCGAAGCCGGCGAAGCGCACGAGAAACCCCGCGTGCACCGGTCGGCAGGCCGAGATCTCGGCCTCCTTGAAATCCTCGCCGCGCACCAGTCGAACCGGAAAGGGACAGATCTGCTTGGCCAGCGTCTCCGAACCGAGATTGAAGGGCGCCAAGAAAATCTCGCCGCCCGTTCCGTGCGGTCGCCGCAAGACACCGAAGGGGAGCCACGTCGAAGCCATGCCGAGAAGGCGGGGCCTCGCGCCACCCCGCTTTGCGCCTAGTCCTCGATGATTTCGAGGATCGCCCGCCGCTTCATCTTGGCCGAGGCGGCCGAGAGCACGGTGCGAAGGGCTTTCGCGGTTCGCCCCTGGCGGCCGATGACACGGCCCAAATCGGTTTCGGCAACCTTGAGCTCGAAGACCGTGGCATCAGGTTCGTCGATCTCGTCGACAACCACCTCATCCGGGTGCTCGACCAAGGCCCGCGCAAGATAGAGCACGAGTTCGCGCAGGGCGGGCACCTTGTCCGAGGGTGCCGTGGAGGGGAACGTATCGCCCTCAGTCACTTGGTCACGCCTTCGCCGGTGTGGCTGCGGCTAAACGCCGGACCTTCTTGATAAGCTGACCAACCGTTTCGCTGGGAACGGCGCCACAGGAAAGCCAATGGTCCAACCGGGTCTGGTCGAACTTGACGAGAGGCGGGTCCTGGCGTGGGTCGTAGGTACCGATTTGTTCGATCAACCGGCCGTCGCGCGGACTACGTTCATCGGCGGCAACAACACGGTAGTGGGGAGACTTCTTGCCTCCGCAGCGGGTGAGTCTGAGGGTGACGGCCATGATCTAGATTCCTTGTCAGCTCGACGTGAGCCAGCGAGTGAGAGTGATTATAACGCAGCCGATTGTCAAGGCGAAGGTGGTTCTTTCTGGTAAGTGCGATTCCTGGTCGATTTTCGCCAATTCAGTAACTCACAGCACCATCCGACAATGCCCTGGCACGCGAGCCTTTTCAGCGGTGTCTGCCGCAGCTTTCGACATAGGCACGAAGATATGGGATTTTTCTGCTAACCATGAGCGCTGTTTGGCTTGCCCGTATTCTTGCCCCTGTTCTCGCCGCCGTCATGCTTTGCCCTGTCCCTGTCCAAGCCGCGATGCAGGGCGAACGACATGCTGTCGTCTACTATACAGCCGAAACGCACGGAACGCTTGAACCCTGTGGCTGCACGAGCGATCCCCTGGGCGACTTCGCCCGCGTGACCGCCTTGGTCCGGGCAGCCGCCGCGAAGGGCAGCGCCGCCCTGCTCGTCGACGCCGGCAATCTGATTTACCCGACAGGGGAGATTTCGACCAAGAAGAAAGCCGCGGCCGAGCTGCGCGCATCGTTCATCGCCACCGAGATCGCCAAGCTGCCTTTCGGCGGCAGCGCGCTTGGCGAGAGCGATCTCGCGCGTGGTGCGAGTTCGGTGACGCCAAAGCGCTTGGCTGCGAATGTCGCCCCTGCCCCGTTCATCGAAGCTTCGCGAATCGCCAAGGTAGGTGGGATCGCGATTGGAATTGCGGGAGTCGTGGATGCGGCGGTCGCGCGCAAGGCGGGCCTGACCACGGAAGATCCCGCGACGGCGGCGGCGAAAGAAGTTGCTCGGCTGCGTGCCTCGGGCGCCGAGGTGGTGATCCTGCTGGCGCCCCTGGAGCGGCCGGCGGCGCGCAATCTGGCGCGCATCTCGGGCGCGGACTTCGTCGTGGTCGGCAAAGGCGTGGGCAACGGCATGCCACGTGCCGAGCGCGTGGGCGACGCCTACCTGGTCGCGCCCGCCGAGGAATTGCAGAGGGTCGGTCGCCTCGATATCGTACTCGCCGGCAAAGGCCCGCGACCGGCCGGCCAAGCCCTGGTCGACGCGGGAAGCGCGGAACAGACCCGGCAGCGCGCCGACGACCTTGATCGCGATCTCGCGCACCTGGATGCCGACCTCGCGCGCTGGCAGAAGGACCAAGGTTCGGACCCAGGATTCGTGGCCGGCAAGATGCGCGAGCGCGACAGCTTGCGCGCCGAACGCGCTGGCCTGGGCGCGGGCAAGTGGCAGCCGCCGTCGTCGGGCGCGTATTTCACCAACACGCTCGTGCCCATCCAGCGCGCGTTGCCGCGCGACCCAGCCTTGTCGGCCAGCATGCACAAGCTCGACCGCGCCATCGGCCAGGCCAATCTGGCGGTGGCCGAGCCGCCGCCGCCCGCCGAGCCCGGGCGCGCCTTCTTCGTCGGCGGCGAAAAATGCGTCTCCTGCCACAAAGCCGCGGCCCGCTCGTGGGTGACGACCCGGCACGCGCAAGCCTGGAAGACCTTGGTCAAGGTCGGCAAAGAGGCGCACGACGAGTGCGTGAGCTGCCACGTCACCGGCTTCGGTGAAGTCGGCGGATCCAGCCTGGGCCACACCGCCGGCCTGGAAAACGTGCAGTGCGAAGCCTGCCACCTGCCGAACTCGATCCATGTCGAGAAGCGCGGCAAGGAAACGCCCTACGCCGGCAGCACCAAGACGCCGGAATCGGTGTGCGTGCGCTGCCACAACGAAAAGCACTCGGATACCTTCAAGTACGGACCCTACCTGCGCGACGCGCTCGGGCCGGGCCACGGCGAGGATTTTCTCGACAAGCTGGGCCCCGGACCGACGGCCCGCGATCTGCGCCGCGTGGCCGTGGCGCGCGCACGCCGGCGCAAGCCATAGCGTCTGCCCGCCGGCGCTGCTAGATCTGGAAAGATGTTCGACGTTTCCATCGAGCGACTGGTACAGAGCGGTCAGATCGAGGAGAGCCGCGCCACGCGGACGGCCTATTTGTGGGACGAAATCCGCCGGCTCAAGCGCGACAAGCGCGCCTTCGTGCCGGCGCACAACTACCAAGTTCCCGAGGTGCAAGCCATCGCCGACACCGTCGGGGATTCCTTCGAACTGGCGGTGCGGGCGCGCGACGTGGACGCCAATCTGGTGGTGTTTTGCGGCGTGCGCTTCATGGCCGAGGGCTGCTACACCCTGGCGCCGCATTTGCCGGTTTACCTGCCCAGCCAGCGCGCCCTGTGTTCGCTCGCCGAGGTCGACGCCGACGAGCTGGAAGAGCGGCAGGAATTCCTGCGCGGCCTCGGGCGCAAGTTCGCGACCATGACCTACGTCAATACCTACGCCGACGTGAAGGCGCTTTCCAACGCCTGCTGCACCAGCTCGAACGCGGTGAAAATCGCCGAGCGACTGGGCGCCCCGGACATTCTTTTCGTGCCCGACCAGAATCTCGCCTATCAGGTCGCCATCAAGACCAGGCGCATGTATCTGCCGCCGCCCGATCCGCACGCCTTTCACCCCAAGGAATACCTCGACTTCATCGAGCCGCTGTTGCGCGAAGGCGAGCGCCAGGGCTTGGTTGGCAACGTCTTCGCGTGGGAAGGCGCGTGCCACGTGCACCACAACATGACCGTCGCGGACATCGAAAGGATCCGCCGCGAAGATCCGCAAGCCGTGGTCATCGTGCACGGCGAGGTCAAGCCCGAACTCCAGAAAGCCGCCGACGAAGTCATGTCCACCTCGCAGATGGCGAAGTACGTCGCCGCCCACCCCGAGAAAACCCGCCTGGCCATCCTGACCGAGTGCGGGCTGGTGGTGCGCCTAGAGCTCGAATACCCCGAGAAGCAATTCTACAAGCCCTGCCGCCTGTGCGAGCACATGAAAGCCATCGACCTCGAAAACGTCTACCTCACCCTGCGCGACGAACCCCCCGAATGCCGCGTGACCGTGCCCGAAGATGTGCGCCAAGGCGCCGCCCGCGCCATGACCCGAATGATCGAGCTGGCAACGTAGGGATCGCCCTTACTGGCCAATACTCGGGTTTGACTGTAGGCCAGAGCTGGCGCAAATTCAGATCATGAAGGGCGAGTTCACGGCCATCATAGAGTCCGTGCCCGAGGGCGGGTTCTGGGCCATCTGTCCCGAGGTTCCAGGCGCCAACGGACAGGGGGATACCATCGACGACGCCAAGGCAAGCCTGCGCGATGCAATCCAGCTCATCTTCCAGGATCGACTGGAGGACGCCAAACGTGGTCTGCCTGCCGACGCCATCCAATCCATCGTCGCGGTCGGATGAAACGGCGCGAACTCGAGAAGCGTCTTCGCCTCGCTGGGTGCATTCTGAAGCGTGAAGGCGCCTCGCATGCGCTGTGGACGAATCCACACACGGGAGTCGTCGAAGCCGTGCCGAGGCATCCTGAAATCAAGGAACCCTTGGCCATCAAGATCCTAAAGTCGTTGGCCGCTGGGTAGCGGCCTCTCACACTGGCTCTCCCGAAGTCTTCCCGAGCAAACCGAACGCAAGCCCCACGCCTACGGAAAGTACAGAACCTCTGGACCCCCGTAGCTCGACGCCAGGCCTTCGATGTAGTTCTTCACGTAGTCGCGGCGGGCGACGACGGCGCGGATTTCGGGCTTGGTCAGGATCTCGTATTCGCCTTCCGAGGCTTGCGCCAGGGATTGGGCCAGGGATTCCTCGGAAATGCGATCGAGGGCGCGGTACAGCCGCCGCGAGAAGCGCTGCGCGCGATGGAGCGCGATGCGCGTCTTGTCGTTGCCCTCGGGCTCGATGAAGAAGGACATGGTGTTGTCCATGAAGAAGAGGCGTGAGCCGTCTTCGTTGGTCAGCATGTTGCCGCCGCTGTAGCGGTCGGGATTCGCGGTCAGGAAATCGAAGACCAGCATGTCGGAAAGCTGGGCGGCCACAGCGTGCTTGCTGGCCGGGATGGTCTGGCCGTGGGTTAGCCATTGCGTGCTTTGCGAAATGCCCTCCGGCGTGTCGAGCCCCGAGTCCTTGATGACCGGGATCCAGTACATCATCACCCCCGCCGTAGTGCCGCGCGGATCGAAAATGGTCTCGGCGCGGATGCGCGGAAGCATGGGCACCGTTTCCGGGTGTAGGTTCTCGAATATCTCGGCCCGGTTAACCAGGCGGGGCGTGGCCGGCGCCACCGCGCCAAGGCCGAGCAAGCGGTTGAGCCGATACGCCGCCACTTCCTTGCGCGGGATGGTCTGCAGATTCGTCTGCGCGGGCTTGAATGCCGCCCGCGAACCGTCGGCGAAATCGACTCGGAACGACAGCGAGGAGCCGCCCTTGTTGAACTTCATGCGCACGATGGACTGGCTGCGCAGGCGGGCGATGAGGAAGTCGTCCTCCATGCCCATGAAGGTTCCGGCCAACTCCTCGGTGGTGTCGGGATCGCGGGCCTGCAAGGGGTCGGGCTCGGCCAGGCGCGGGCCAAGACCGGGCATGGCCCGTGCTTCGCGCTCGGCGATGGCCGGTGCAGCGGGATGATGGGCGAAGACCAGGCGCGCCAGGGAGCGGATCACAAGCCCGCTTCCGGCCAAAGCCAGAACCAGAACCGCACATTCCGCGACGAGGTAGCGCTGGATGCGCATTGGAGAGATTCTAGCACTACTGTTCCGGCCGCAGCAGCGACACCGACGGGAGCATCCCAATCCGCAGTGCGAGCGGGCTGCTCAGGAACGGCAATTGCCCGAACGTGCGAAGAACGGGGCAGGCAGCGTCTTGAAACTCAGGATCGGCGCGGTACCACTTCCACCCCCGTGAGGCCAAGGTGAAAGTCCGTTGACCAAACCTTCGCGATCTTGTGCCGTTCGAGCAAGCAGAGACTGGAAGCGTCCACGTACGAAACCTTCGCGCCGCGAAGCCGATCGAGCATCCTCTCCACTTGCCGGTGATGTTCGGCCGTCACCTCGTGGATCTTCAGGCCGTCGAGTTTGTCGACGAAAGCCCGGAACGATCGCGCCGCTTCCTCTCCATGGCGATGCAGAAACCAGGAGTAGGCCTCGCTGACGACCAGATAGGATGTGTTCCACCTCGGTCGCGCAAGGTTGAACAAAGCAGTGGCCTGGGTATGCCACTGATCGTGGCGGTTCAGGAACGCGATGAAGATTCCCGAGTCTAGAAAGACCGCCTCGGTCATGGCGTCACGGCATCGCGCGCCCGTAGACAACCTCGTCCACGGAGCCGCTATCTTCGGGGCGGCCTTCGACAATGCCCGCATATGCCATCCATGGCTTCGATGTGGGCTGCCGCGCGATTGTTTCTTCCAAGCCGCGCCGGCACAGTTCCGCGACGGAGATACCCATGCGACGAGCCACCCCCTTCGCCCTGGTGTACATGTCGGCATCCAGGGAGATTTGAGTTCGGATCATGTTATCACCCTATCAGATCGTGATAACACATTCAATGTGCTCGTTTCCGGCTAGCCGCCGCGAGAAGCGCTGCACGCGATAGAGCGCGATGCCTACGCCGACAAGTTACGGGCCCGATTGGTTTGCCGCGTTCAGGGCAGCGGCGATCTGGGCGCGGCCCACACCGCCCACGAAAACGCGCGCGATCTTGCCGTCGCGCCCGAGAATAACGAGGTGGGGAAGCGAAAAGACGCCATACAAACCGCCGACCCCTCGGTCGTCGAGGGCGACCGGATAGGGAAACGGACGGGTATCGAGCCTCCCGCGCAACTCGTCGCGCGTCATGGCAGGCCCGTCCTCGCTGATGCCAACGAACTCCACGCCGCGCGGATGCCATTCGCCGTACAAATCATGCAGGGTCGGCATCATGGCCATGCAGGGTGGACACCAGCTGGCCCAGAAGTCGAGCAACACCACGTGTCCGCGCAACGCGGACAACCGAACGTTGCCGTCCTGACCGTCCTGGCCGGCCTGGCCATCCGCGCGCGCCAGCGTGAAATCCGGGGCCATGTCGGAGCGGCCGAGTGGACGCAGCGACTGGTAGTTGCGCGCGCTCCACACGGCGCCCAGCACCAGCCCGGCGAACAGCACCGCCAGCGCGGCGAGGCCCACCCGTCGGCCGACGCCCGGTCGAGGAGCAACGACCGGCTCGCCCGCCTGGCGCACGAGCCGCACGGAAAGCACGACCATGGCGAGAACCCAAGCCCAGGCCACGATGCGCACAACCTGGCTCGCCAGGCGTGGCGCGTAGCCCAGCAGCATGTCGAGATCGAGCAGCCGGATGGGCGTCCACGCGAAGAAATACGGCACGTAGCAGGCCGCCCCCAGTTCGAGGGCAAGCGATGGATCGCGACGGCCACGCCCGGCGAAAACCGCGATGGCCAGCGCCGCCACCAGCGCCACCAGCGCGGCCGTGCGCAACTCGGAGCCGAGCAGGGCCACAAGTTGGGTCAGCCCATCGCCGACCGAAACGCGCTCAAAGGATGCGATGGCCCGCACCACGTCGGATAGGCGAAAGGCCAGCACCGACACCAACACCAGGTAGAGCGCGTCGCGCACTCCGCCGCTCTTGCGCGCAAGAATATCGGCCAACCCGAGCTTGGGCGCGATGAGGAGGCGCCCAAGCCGCGCGTACAGCCTGGCTTCTGGCGGAAGCGAATCAGGCACCGGAGTTCTTTCGCGTCTGGATCAGTTCCTTGGCCGCGCTGGAAATTGCGCCAGGGATGTTCTTCGACCGCGCGAGGTTCTTCAAGTCGTTGGCGTGCAGATAACTGATGAGGCGTAGGGACAACGAGATGGGGCACTTGGGATTGTTGGCCAGGGCTTGCTTGACCGGGTAGTGCTTGACGTGCTCGCGACTGTTCGCGATGAACCGAATCACATCCTCGCACACCGACCGGCTGGCGGCCGCCGCGACGATCTCGTCGGGGGTAATCGACGGCGAGCGCACGGCCGTCATGGCCACCAGCCTGTTGGTGTCGCGAATGAGAACTCGCCGGCAGTAGGCATTGCCGATGGTCGCCAGGCGGATCTTCTCATGCATCTTGAGTTCGTCGAACTTGATGAAGGTGCCGCCCCTCTGCTTGTCCGCTTCGACAACCTCCGCGCTAGCGCCCTCGTCGGCTGGCACCGCCTCTATCTGATCCACGGAAAGCATTTCCGCTTGCGCCAGGGCGGCGGCGAAGGTCTGGTCGGTCTCGGCAGGCGCGGCGGCGCTGGAATCCGCCAGAAGAGCGGCCGCGGTTTCGGCGAAGCCGGGGATTCCATCGAGGTGCACGTGATTGCGCACGCAAAGTTCGAGCGCGCGGCTGACCGACGACATGCGCGCCTGCTTGTTGAAGTAGAGGGCTTCGACCAAGGCCGGACAGCGCAGAAGGCGAACCTCGTTCTGGAAGATGATTTCCAGCTCTTGTTCGTCGAGCGTCTTGGCCAGGTGAACGAAAGTTTCGTCGGCGGTGGCCTGGTTGTAGAGGATCTTCTCCAGCACTGGCCGCCGCGTGGCGGGTGTGCGTTCGGCGAAGAAATGCAGCACCGCCGGCAGCAGTCGCTCGCCCAGCGCGCCGAGCAAGATGCGATCGGGCATGCCAGCCGGAGCGGACTCTGCGGCAGCTTGCACCGTTGGGTCGCCGTCGAAGGAGAGCTGGTAGATGGCGGTCAGAAGTTCGGCGGGGCGCAGTGGCGCCATCCCGCGCACGGCCATCAGCTTGCCTGGCGTGGCCCCGTGAACCAGGCTGGCCACGGCCGGAGGCAGGGTATCGACGGGCAGGGGCCCAAGCTTCATCGCTTCCAATCCGTCATCCTCCTAGGAAATCATATGGCCCGATTCCGCTCGTACAAGATCTTGAGCCCGCACAAGGTCAGAAGGTCGTCGTATTCCTCGATGGCCGCGGATTCCTTTGCCACCAAGGCGCCTAGCCCGCCCGTGGCCACGACCTTGGGCGCGTAGTTGAGTTCCGCGCGGATACGGCCCACCAGCGAGTCGATCATGCCCGCGTATCCAAACACCAGGCCGGACTGAATGCTGGCCACGGTATTGGTGCCAACGACCGACTTGGGACGCGCGATTTCCACGCGCGGCAGCTTGGCGGTGGAGCGATAGAGGGCATCCGCGGAGATGAGCAGCCCAGGCACGATCACGCCGCCGGCATATTCCCCGCGTGCCGTGACCACATCGAGCGTGGTGGCGGTGCCGAAATCCACCACGATGGCGCCCTGGGGCCAGCGCGCGTAAGCCGCGACGGCATCGACGATACGGTCGGCGCCGACGTCGCGCGGGTTCTCGTAGAGCACGGGCATGCCAGTCTTCATGCCTGGCCCCACCACCAGCGGCGTCAGCTTGAAGTAGCGAGCAAAGAGGCGCTCCATGGGCAAGGTCGCGGGTGGGACCACCGACGAAATAATCGCCGCGTCTACCCGCCGCATGTCTAGTCCTTCGAGTTCGAAGATCCCGCGCAACGTCGCCGCATGCTCGTCCGCGGTGCGCTCGCTGCGGGTTTCGACACGCCAGTCGAAGCGCAAGTTATCACCATCGAACAGGCCAAAGCCGGTGTGCGTGTTGCCAATGTCGACCACGAGAAGCATGGAGCCTCAACGATAGTACAGGATCCGCGCCCAGAAAAACCCTCCTCGAACGGAGCTCTAACCAGTAAACTACGCGGGTGTGGCGCGTCCCGCAGCCACACCGTGCGGACGCTTCAACCCATGAGGTCAGCTCAATGAAAAGAACAGGAAGATTGATCCCGAATCTCGGACTCGCAGTTCTCCTCGCTGCGTGTGGCTCCTCGAACTCGGGGCCGGGAGGCGGAAGCGGCAACGGTGGTGACAGCTCGGGTAGTTCGACGAGCAACGCAGCTGGTGGAGCGGCCGGCAATGGCGCAGGTGGCGCGACTGGTTCGGGGAACGGCGGTGCGACTGGCTCGGGTAACGGCGGCGCCACGGGCGCGGGTAACGGCGGCGCCACGGGCGCGGCCAACGGTGGCGCCACAGGATCGGGCAACGGCGGCGCCACAGGATCGGGTATTGGCGGCTCCACAAGCACCGCGGGCGGGGCAACCGGCGCGGTCGGTGGGGCTCAGAGCAACGGTGGTGGTCCGGCCGGAGGCGCGCAAGGCACGGGCGGAATGACCACTCCCGGCACCGGCGGGACCGCGGCTCCATCGACCGCACTTGTGACTTCCGCGAGCGGAGCCTTCTGGCAAACCACCGCGAAGTGGACCGAGGTGACGACCGGGAACGCCGACGTGACCGTCAACGACACCTCGACGGCACAGACCTGGCAGGGCTTCGGCGGAGCGTTCAACGAAAAGGGCTGGAGTTACCTGACCACGGATGCCATGAAGAGCCAGGCGGTTCAGTTGCTTTTCGGCACTGATGGAGCGCACTTCGCGTGGGGACGCATCCCGATTGGCGCCAGCGACTACGCCCTGGCTCGATACACCGACGACGAAGTCGCCAGCGGCAGCGCCGACACCTCGATGTCCAGCTTCTCGATTGCTCAGGACAAAGTAAACCTCATCCCCTACATCAAGGCGGCGCAGGCTGTGAAGCCCGACCTTCGATTCTGGGGTAGCCCGTGGACACCGCCAACGTGGATGAAGACGGGTACGTTCATAGCAAGCGGCGGGAACGGCAAGAAGACCTCGTCGAACTTCGACAGTGGAGACATGAAGACTGATGATGCGACCCTGACGGCGTTCGCCCAATACCTCATCAAATGGGTACAAGCTTTCAAGGACCAGGGAATCAACATCGAGATCGTCTCTCCGCAAAACGAGCCCAACTACGCGGAGAACTACCCGTCCTGCCACTGGGATACGAGCACGTTCGTCACCTTCGTCGGCAAGTACTTCGGGCCGGCCATAACCAGCGCGAATCTCAACCTCAAGGTTATGGATGGTACTTTGTCCAATCCTAGCGGCGACGCGGATATCGGGCAGAAGGTATTGCAAGACGCAACCGCGAAGGGCTACATCGGGGCCATCGGCGTGCAATGGGGCATGGCAGCGGCGAACCAGGTGTCCACCTTGAAGGGCCTGGCAAACGGCATCCCCATCTGGCTTTCCGAGCACCAATGCGGCGGCACCATGGGATCGACTGCTCCCGCGCCCAACGACCTTGCCTATGGTCAAGCCAGTTGGGGCTACATTCGCGATGCGATCAAAAACGGCCTGAGCGCATACAACGCCTGGAACATGGTCCTCGACAAGGGCGGCCTGGGCATCGACGATGGGCGCAAGTGGCCCCAGAACGCCCTCTTGGTCGCGGATTCGGGCCAGATTACCCAGACACCCGCATACTACGTCTTCCGTCACGTCTCCCAATTCGTCGACCCAGGGGCCACGGTGCTCGGAACC
>Ga0224559_1000228_pt1 | contig 39386 bp, 26 predicted proteins | sample 714S33034metaG_FD_180676 | JGI IMG/M metagenome (GOLD analysis project Ga0224559, IMG submission 180676) | Peat soil microbial communities from Stordalen Mire, Sweden - 717 S3 30-34 | ecosystem: Environmental > Terrestrial > Soil > Wetlands > Peat | place: Sweden: Norrbotten County, Stordalen... | reverse complement strand
CCTTGGCCTCGGCGGGCAAACCGAAGTCTTCGCTTGTGGCCAGCTCGCAGCCCAGCGGCTCCAGCCTTTGGGCCAGCATCGCCATCAGCGTCCGGTTGCGCGCCCCGCCGCCGGAGACGATGTAATCCACCGCGGAGCCCCTCATCCCGCGCCGGGCGAAGGCTTTATAGCTGCGCGCAATTGTCTCGGCCGTCAGCGCCGTCGCCGTGGCCAGCGCGTCCTCGGGTTTGCAACTGAGCCGCTGGCAGGCGGCCAGAAACTTCGCCGCGTACTCGCGCCCAAACTGCTCGCGCCCGGCGGTGCGCGGCGGCTGCAGCTTGAAGTAGGGGTTGCCGAGCGCCTTGGCCAGCACGGGAGCGAGCACCGTACCGCGCGCGGCAAAATTTCCATTGCGGTCGAACTTTGTGTGAAAAAGCTCCTGCGCCAGCCAGTCGACGACCATGTTCCCAGGGCCGGTGTCGAAGGCGACGACCGCATTCGCCGCGGCCCCGGCGGGAATCGCTGTCAGGTTGGCGATGCCGCCGATGTTCTGCAGCACGCGCCCGCGCTGGGCGTCGGCAAAGAGCACGTAATCCAGCAGCGGAACCAGCGGCGCACCCTGGCCTCCGGCTACCATGTCGGCCGGGCGGAAGTTCGAGACCACAAGAACGCCCGTCGCCGCGGCGATTACCGCCGCCTCGCCCAACTGCCAGGTGCAGCCGAAGCTCCGGCCCGCGTAGCTCGCCGCCCGCGGCTGATGATAGAGCGTTTGCCCGTGACAGCCGATCAAATCCAGCCTGCCCTGATCGAGCTCTGCTTTGTGCCGTTCGACAGTTGCGCTGACCGCCTCGGCGTAGGCCAGGCCGAGCCTCCAGTTGAGCCGCGCCAGCTCCGCCGTCGAGGTGGCGGCGGCGTTCATCGCACCCAGAACTGCTCGCCGCAGCGGGGCCGGAAAGGCAAAGCTCTCGTGCGCTACCAGCGTCAGACTGGGCCGTATGAGCCCGGTCTGCTTGAGTCCTCTCCGCTGCTTCTCCGGCGTAATCCGCACCACCGCTACGTCAACGCCGTCGGCCGAGGTGCCGCTCATGACGCCAGCCACTGTAAGAGCCTCTGCTTTCATTCGGGCTGCGCCTCCGCGCTGGATTGGGCCTTCATCACCGTCTCGCGGAAGCCGAGAATCCTCTCGCGCAGCGCCGCGAATTGCCGGGGCGTGAGCGCGCGCGGCACGCCGCCGGCAAAGAGCCTTGCCCTCTGCCGCGCCATCCGTTCCGCGCGCTCCAGAATCAGCCTGGAAAAGGCTGCCGAACGCTCGCCTTCGGCCAGCAGAGCCTCATAGGCGCGCAGAATTAGATCCGGCGAGTGGCAGATCTCCACGAGGTCCATTCCCGCCCGCACCGCCGCCACCACAGCCTCTTCGAGGGGCATGAACTTCAGAATGCCGCCCATTTCCATGTCGTCGGAGAAAATAATGCCCCGGTAGCCGATCCGCTGACGCAGAACCGTCTGAATCCAGTAAGAGGATGCGCTCGCCGGTTTGTTCTTTCCCGGCGTCTCGGGATAAGCCGCGTGGTTCACCATTACCATCGGCAGTTCGTCGCGCAGCTCGCGATAAGGGGCCAAATCCTCGCGCCAGAGCTCGCGCATACCGCGCCGGATGGTCGGGGTTTCCAAGTGGGAATCGAGCGCGCCGCCGCCGAGGCCAGGAAAGTGCTTGCCGCAGCCCACCACCTTGTGAGCGGCCAGGCCAGCCAGAAAATCGCGCGCATAATCGACCATGCCTTCGGCCGTCGCCGCCGCTGACCGCGTGCCCATCACCTGAGCCGACTCGGGCAGCGCCAGGTCGAGCACCGGCGCCAGCGTCGTGTTGAAGCCGAAGGCCTTCACCCCCTGCGCGATTAGCTCGCCCTGCCGGCGGGCCAGACCAGCCTTTCCCGTCCGCCGTTCAGCCTCCGCCACCGCCTGCGCGGAGTGCATGGCGGTCAGCGCGTCCCGCAGCCGGTCCACCGTGCCGCCCTCCATGTCCACGCAGCGAAAGCCGTTCGGCGCGCACAGGCTGGTAGCCTCGGCCAGCAGGGCCCGCGTCTGCCGGGCGTCCGCGATGTTGCGCCGGAAGAGGATCACCCCCGCGGGCCGCACCAGCTTGAGCCACGCGCGCTCCAGGCCGGTCAGCTCCGTGCCTTCGAGCCCCACCACCAGCAGACTTCCCGCAGCCTGGCGCAGATTGGTTTTCATTGCCGCTCCTTCAGTCACTTCCAGCTAATTACTTTCAGCAGGAATTCTAGTCCCTAGTCCCTATTCCCTAGTCCCTTGCTTCCTTCAACTCCACCTGCAACTCTTCCAGCAGATTCAGCGCCTGCAGCGGCGTCAGCGTGTTCACATCCGTCGCCTCAATCCGGTCCACAATCCGCTGCGAAAGCGGCGTGAAAATGGTCAACTGCACCGGCTCCGGCGCCGTTTCCACCTGCACGCTCTGCCGCTCCTGCTTTTCATGCTGGCGCAGCACGTGCCGGGCCCGTTCGATCACTGCGGCCGGAAGCCCCGCCAGCTTCGCTACTTCGATTCCATAACTCTTGCTGGCCGGGCCCGGTTCGATGCTGTGCAGAAAGACAATGCCGCTGGCCGCTTCTTTCACGCCTACGCGCAGGTTCCTCACTCGCGGCAGCTTCTCGGCCAGCATCGTCAGTTCATGATAGTGCGTGGCGAACAGCGTCCGCGCACCGGTCTCGGCATGAAGGTACTCGACCGTCGCCCAGGCCAGCGAGAGCCCGTCGAAGGTGGCCGTTCCGCGGCCCATCTCGTCGAGCAGGATGAGCGACTTATTCGTCGCCGTATTCAGAATCGTCGCCGTCTCGGTCATCTCCACCATGAAGGTTGACCGCCCGCGCGCCACATTGTCGCTGGCCCCGATGCGCGTATAAATCCGGTCCACCAGGCCAAAACGCAGGCTCTCAGCCGGCACAAAGCTGCCCATCTGGGCCAGCAGAACCAGCATCGCCGCCTGGCGCAGATAAGTGCTCTTGCCGCCCATGTTAGGACCAGTTATAAGCAGAAGACTCGGCCCCTCGCCCGCCCCATTCGGCTCCGCCGCGCGCAGGTAGAGGTCGTTCGAGATAAACCTTCCCTCGCGCGTCTCCTCCATCCACTGCTCGATGACCGGATGGCGACCGGCGACCGCCTCGATCACCGGCTCTTCCACCAGCTGCGGCCTCACATAGCGCCGCCCCGCCGCCAGGTGCGCGAAGTTGGCCAGCAGGTCCGCCTCGGCCACGGCGGCCGACGTGCGCTTGATCCGCCCGGCGGCTTGCAGCACGGAACCGCGCAACTCTGTAAGAATCCGCTTCTCAATCTCGATCGACCGCTCGTGCGCGGTCAGAATCTTGCGCTCGTATTCCTTCAACTCCGGCGTCGTAAACCGCTCGGCGTTGACCAGCGTCTGCTTACGCTCGTAATCGGCCGGCGCCAGCGCCTGGTTGGCCTTGGTAATCTCAATGTAATAGCCGAAAACCGAGTTATAACGCACCTTCAGCGAGTTAATTCCTGTCCGCTCCCGCTCCCGCTCCTCGATAGCCGCAATCTGCCGCCGCCCGGTGGTGGAAATCGTCCGCAACTCGTCCAACTCCGCGTCCACGCCCGCGGCAATCGCTCCGCCGTCGGCCATGGTCAGCGGAGGCTCCACGACCAGCGTAGTTTGAATCCGCGTGGTCACGTCTTCGAGCGGGTCCAGCTCTTCCGCCAGCTCCCGCCACCGGGCTGCCCGCATCGCTTTGAGGGCCGTCCGCAATCCCGGCAGGCGGTTCAAGCTCGCCCCGAGGGCGCGCACGTCGCGCGGTCCCGCCGAATCCAAGGAAAGCCGCGCCAGCAGCCGCTCCAGGTCCAAAAGCCCGGCGAAGCCCCGGCGAATCTCCTCGCGCCCTACCAAATCGCCGACGGCTTCGCCGACGGCCTCGTAGCGGCCCTCAAGAGCCTCAGCCTCCACCAGCGGCCGCAGAATCGTCGCTCGCAAGAGGCGCTTGCCCATCGGCGTCTGGCAGGCGTCCAGGGCATGAAAGAGCGTCGCCCGGCTGTCCTGGCCAGCCCCCTGAAAGAGCGGTTCCACTAATTCGAGATTCCGCACCGTCACCTGGTCCAGCTCCAGCGCCGTCGAGTGCTCCTCGAATTTGAGGCTGTCAATGTGCAGAGCCTCGTTTTTCTGCGTCGTGCGCACATAATGCAGCACCGCGCCGGCCGCAATCGCCGCCGCCGGGTGCTCTGTCAGCCCAAAGCCTTCAAGCGAGCGCACATTCAACTGCCGCTCGACCAGCGGCACGGCAAACTCCCGCGTCCAGACCCAATCCTCGATGCGCGTCCGCGCCGGAATCCGCTCCAGTTGCGCCGGCAGCGCGGTGCCCTCGGCAATGAGCACTTCGCTCGATCCGGCCTTTACAATCTCGTCCACCGCCTGCTGCCGGGCCGAGGCTCCGGTGAACTCCGCCGTGCGAAATTCTCCGGTGGAAACGTCCAGCAGGGCCACCGCGCAGACCAGCCCGGCGGTTGAGGAAGAGTTCCGGGCTTTGGACGGTCCCGGTTTCACCCGCGCTGTGAGCGGCCCAGCATCGGCGGCCGCCAAATCGTCCGCAGAAGCCGAATCGGCGCGGGCTTTAGCCCCTGAGGAGCTTTTCTTCCGGCTTTCGTCCGCGCCCCCCGCGTCCTGGCCCCCGAACTCAAAGTAAGCCGCCAGAAAGTTGTTCTGCTCCTCGTCCAGCCCGGCGTCCAGAGCCGTTCCCGGCGAGAGTACCCGGGTCACCTCCCGCCGCACGATTTTCTTGGTCAGCTTGGGGTCTTCCATCTGGTCGCAGAGGGCGATGCGGTAGCCCTTGCGCAAGAGGCGCGTCAGGTAGCCCTCGACCGCGTGGTAGGGAACGCCGCACATCGGCTGGTTCCGCTCCCGGTCGCGGGCCGTCAGGGTCAGTTGCAACTCCCGGCTGACCGTCACCGCGTCGTCGTAGAAAAGCTCATAAAAATCTCCCATGCGGAAGAACAGCAGCGCATCGGGATTCTCCCGCTTGGCCGCCGTCCACTGGCGCATGAACGGCGTCAGCTCGCCGGAGCCTTTGCCGGAAGCCCTGTTTGCAGGGGGCATAGCCGGGGGCCCCGCCGGCAGGTCCTGGCCAGTGGGGAGTACGGGCGAGGTCAGCTCGGCCGAACCCTCGTCCAAAAGAGTGCCGGGCGGAGCCGCGGATTGTCTGTCGTCTCTGATCACTTTGGCTTTAAGAGTATCGCGGCAGGATGGCAGCGGGGTAGTCCGGGCCCGGCAGGCTGAGCGGACGCCTCTGCGCTGCGTATTCCCAATTTTTCTGGCCCTCTGCGCCGGTGAAAGATTACACTCGAATCAGGCGAACAAGCTAGCGGAGGCATAGTTTCTGCTGATTTTTGCTGGATGTAGCCTGTAAGGCATTGATTCTATATAAGCAGGAGCAAATGGAAGCGTCCCCCCCCGACTCCCCCAATCCCGGCCAGCCTCCCGCGCCTGGCGTAGAGTTGCCCCCGGCACCCTTGCTGCCGGCCTCCGCCCAGGCGTCGAATACCGGCAGCATAAGGCTTTGGCTGCGCGATTTACTGGTTTCCGTTGCCGCCTCGGTGCTGATTATTACCTTTCTTTACCAGCCGGTGCGCGTGGAAGGTACCAGTATGCTGCCGCGCCTCGAAGACCAGGACCGGCTCTTCATCAACAAGTTCGTCTACCGCTTCTCGGCCATCGAGCGCGGCGACGTGGTGGTCTTCCGCTATCCGCGCAATCCCCAGACAAGCTACATCAAGCGCGTCATCGCCCTGCCCGCCGACCGCCTCTCGATCGACCACGGCACGGTCTGGCTCAACGGTGAGCCGCTCAGCGAAAAGTACGTCCCCGATGAGTTCCGCGATCTCCGCTCGATGGCCGAAATCATAGTTCCCGAGGGCTGCTACTTCATGATGGGCGACCACCGGTCGATCTCCTCCGACAGCCGCGACTTCGGCCCCGTCGAGCGTCCGCTGATTTACGGCAAGGCCGTCTTCGTCTACTGGCCCCAGCGCGACGCGGGCGTAGTACGCTAACGCACGGAAAGCATGGTTCTCCCCAGGGCAATCGCATTTGAATCGTTGGAGGGTACGTGCTAAACAGGCTGCGGAAAAACCCCTGATTTCACCCTTGGTTTGTTTCCGTAACGAACATTTTCGTCGTTTACCTTTGTTTTGCCCCGGTTTCCTCGCTTCGTTTTGCCCCTGAAGGCCGTTTTTTCGGCCTCCAGAGACACTTCGGCCCTATTGGGCCATGGCTTCAATCGGAATCAATCCCCGCATACGCACTAGGTTATGCGCCGCCGTGGCCACCGTGCTGCTGCAGGCGGCCTTCTGTCTGCTGAGTTTGCCAACGCTGCTATAAGTCATTCCCCAAGTTGCCGTAGAGCCGCCAAGTGGATTCTGGCGGCTTTTTCGTCGTGGGAAAGCCCCCTTTACGGTTCTCGAAATGTATTCCGGCAATCTGCTCTAGACTTTGGAGTATGGACAAAAGCTGGAGGACCAAACTGATTCATTCGGACGTCAAAGTCCCGGAAGGCTTTCGGTCGCTTTCGGTGGGCGTTCAGCGCGCATCCACGGTGCTGTTCCGGGATGCGGCATCGACCAGTCACGACTGGGACCAATACGAGGCGGGCTACACCTACGGGCTTTATGGAACGCCGACCACGCTCGAGCTGGCGATGCGCATCTGCGAACTGGAGCACGGCTACCGCACGCTGATTACTCCAGGCGGGCAATGCGCCATTTCGCTGATCCATCTGGCTTATCTGCAGGCGGGCGATCATGTGCTGCTGCCGGAAAGCGTCTACGCGCCCAACCGGCTGTTTGCGGCGCGGCTATTGCAGAGGTTCGGTGTGGAAACGGGCTTCTACGCTCCGGAGGCGGGCGCCGGGATTCAATCCCTGTTTCGCAAGAATACGCGCATGGTGTGGTGCGAGAGCCCTGGGTCGATCACGATGGAGGTGCAGGATGTGCCGGCGATTGCCGAAGCGGCTCACCTGGCCGAAGTAATGGTCGTAATGGACAATACCTGGTCGGCGGGCGTGTATTTTGACGCCTTCGCGCACGGCGTGGATCTGACCATGCAAGCACTCACAAAGTATGTTGGCGGGCATAGCGACCTGTTGCTGGGGTCGATCACGGTGCGGGAGCAGGCTGCCTGGCGGCAACTGGGCGCCACGCAGCAATTGGTCGGATGCGCGGCCTCGCCGGACGATTGCAGCCTGGCGCTGCGCGGGCTGAAGACCCTGTCTGTAAGGCTCAAGGCGATTGAAGAGGCGGCATTGACTTTGGCTAGCTGGCTGAGCGAGCGCCCGGAGATTGAAAGCGTCCTGCATCCCGCGCTTCCCTCCTGCCCTGGGCATGAATTCTGGAAGCGCGACTTCACCGGATCGACAGGCGTATTCTCGATCGTCTTTCAGCCGCACTTCAGCAAAGCGCAGGTGCGAGAATTTGTGGACCGGCTGGAGCTGTTCAAGGTCGGGTATAGCTGGGCGGGCGTAACCAGCCTGGCGGTGGCGTACGACCTTCAAGCCTCGCACTCGCGCCCGGATTACGGAGCCCGCATCGTGCGGCTGAATATCGGCCTGGAGGATGTAAGCGACTTGAAGGCGGATCTCTGCCAGGCGCTCGATGGGCTGGCTTGAGGGATTCGGATTTCATCAGTCCCGTCACAGCCTGCCCAGCCACGATTGGATTCGAACCAACGACCTCTTCCGTGTTAAGGATGCAACAATAAGGGTTTCAACAACTTGCAAGACCCCGGTGGCTGCCTAAGTCCTTGTAAGCACGTGCCACTCCGAGAACCAACGTATCGCACAGCGTATCGTGTTTGCGCTCTGGCTGGCGTACGTTCTGTAGATGTATTGCACTTGCGAGGTTCCAGCAGTTTCACCTGTCGCAACAGGTGGTCCAGCTTCGACTAGCCAGCTATTGGATGCAGCCCCGCAGGGGCTAAAGCCCAAGTTTTGCGACCCTTTTCAACACGACTGAAGTCGTGTCCTGACACGTGCGACGATTTTAAAAGAAGCCCTACCTAATTCTTGGCGTTGACGAGGAGACGCCTTAGCCGCAAAACAAATACGAGGCCTCCCCCCTTTCCGCAAGAGCGCGGGGTGGGGCGCGTGGCGGCCGCTCCTTTTAATTTTCAGCGGTGCCAGATTTTTATTGAAGATCCGGTTGACGAGAGCCGCCGCTTGGGATACAGTTTCTCCATTCTGGGAATGCAGAACTTCCCAACCCCCTAACTTCTGCATTCCATGTGCTTCCGGCCAGAGCGAGAAGGCTTAACCGGCCATTTCCAGCTCTCGTGAATTGTTCAATTGATTACCAGACTTTCCGCTGCGACATGGCTCCCAAATAGGCGCCAGAGCAGAGGGATGTTCGCGCCCCGAGTTCAATTGCTTGGATGAGGCTGGAGTTGTGCGCGGATCATGCGAATGGAGGATAAAGAAAGTTATTCTGCTTCGTAAATAGGGCGCTGCGACCCCGCAGAGCGGGGGCAGCGCGCAACAGAATCCCAAGAAACCAACCGCCCCGGAATGGCCGAGCGCAATTTGTTCGATGCGCGCCTCGACCTCTGGAATAGCTTGACCGCGAAGTTCAAGGAGAGAACCTTATGCCGGTTTTGACCTCTTATCCTGGCGTCTACGTCGAAGAGATACCAAGCGGTGTGCATAACATCGCGGGCGTCAGCACGGCGAGCACCGCATTCGTCGACTTCTTCCCGCAAGGCCCGATGGAGGTCGCGACGCAGATCAACAATTTTACCGAGTTCCAGACGGTCTATGGCGGCCTGGATCAGCGCAGCGAAGCCAGTTATGCAGTGATGCAGTACTTCCTGAATGGAGGACAGACTGCATGGATTGTTCGCGTGGCGAGCGGCAGCCCCGCGCCGTCGGTGCTGACGCTGGACAACACCTCGTCGACGGCAACGCTGACCGTGACTGCGAGCAGCGCCGGCCTATGGGGGAACAACCTGCAAGTGGGAATAGATTACAGCACCGCGCCCACGGGGCTGTTCAACCTGGTGGTGCGCCGGGTGGACTCGATCACCAAACCGACGCAGGTGCTTAACTCAGAGGTCTATCGCAACCTGAGCATGAGCACGAGCAGTCCGAATTACGCGATTGGTGTGGTGAACGCGGCCTCGGCGCTGATCCACCTGACGGACCTGGGGACCGGGACGCTTCCGGCGACTACCGGCACGGATGTGATTTCGCCGATTTCAAATCCGACCAGCAGCGTCTTTACGGCGGTGAGCACCACGACTTCTCCGGCCAACGATGGAACCGCTCCCAATGCGAGCGCGCTGGAGGCGGGCATTCAGGCGCTGGCTCGGCTCGACCCTTATATCTTCAACATTCTCTGCCTGCCGGGAGCGGCCAACCTCGTCGTCGGCGGTGTGCCCGACACGACAAATATCGCCGCTGTCTACGCGAATGCGGCCGCCTTCTGCGAGAGCAAGCGCGCCTTTCTGCTGGTGGATATTCCTCCGGGCATCAACTCGACGAGCAACACAGCTTCAAGCGGCGTGGTGACGTGGCTCAATGCGCTGGGCACAGCAAGCTTTGATCCGGCCGACAACGCGGCGATCTATTTCCCGCGGCTGCTGGTGCCCGATCCGTTGAATCAGGGACGGCCCAGAAATGTTGGCGCCAGCGGAACGATAGCCGGCATCTATGCCGCGACGGACGCCAGTCGCGGAGTATGGAAGTCTCCGGCGGGCATTGACGCAACGGTTGCGGGCGCGAGTCTGGCGTATGTGATGAACGACGCCGATAGCGGAACGATCAATCCGCTGGGCATCAACGGGCTGCGCAACTTCAAGACCTACGGCAATGTGGTGTGGGGAGCGCGAACGATGCGAGGTGCCGACCAACTGACAAGCCAGTGGGCATATGTCGCAGTGCGACGCACGGCGTTCTACATCGAAGAGAGCCTCTTTGAAGGATTAAAGTGGGTGGTCTTCGAGCCGAACGATGCTCCGCTTTGGGCGCAGATACGGCTCAACGTGACTTCGTTCATGCAGAATCTCTTCCGCCAGGGGGCCTTCCAGGGTTCGTCGGCGTCGAGCGCTTACTTTGTGAAGTGCGACAGCGAAACCACCACGCAGACCGATATTAACTCGGGCATCGTGAATATCCTGGTGGGCTTTGCGCCGCTCAAGCCGGCCGAGTTCGTCGTGCTGCAAATTCAACAGATGGCCGGACAAGCGGCCTCGTAGCCAAGGAGAAGAAGATGGCAGAGTTCAGCGTAAATCCGCATCGATTCGATCCGTACAAGAACTTCAAATTTCGCGTCAAATGGGACGGCAGATACGTGGCCGGTGTCAGCAAGGTGGGCGGGCTGAAGCGGAGCACCGAGGTGGTGAAGCACCGCGAGGGCGGAGACCCGTCGAGCAGCCGCAAGTCTCCGGGCAGAACCGAGTACGAGGCAATCACGCTGGAGCGCGGCGTCACTCAGGACACGGCCTTCGAGCAGTGGGCCAACAAGGTGTGGAACTACGGCGCGGGACTGGGCGCGGAAGTCTCGCTGGCGGATTTCCGCAAGGATATCCTGCTGGAGCTTTATAACGAGGCGGGGCAGTTGGTGATCTCCTATAACATCTACCGCTGCTGGGTCTCGGAGTATCAGGCGATGCCGGACCTCGACGCCAACGCGAACGCTGTCGCCATCCAGCACATCAAATTGGAGAACGAAGGCTGGGAGCGCGATCAGTCAGTGGTTGAGCCGGTCGAGCCGAGCTTTACGATTCCATCAAATTAGACTGCAAAGACGCCATAGACAGCGGGGAAGCGATGCGTGGACTCTCGGCAAAGGAACTGCTTGAACTGTGGGAACGGGGCATGGAGAGCAGCGAGATCGAACGCGGTCTGCTGATGCTTTCCTATTGCCTGCCGGAGAGGCCATGGGCGCAGCTTGCGGCGGTAAGCATTGGACGGCGCGACTCGATGCTGCTGGAGTTGCGCCGCGCCACGCTGGGAACGGCGCTGAATGCCTTTGCTGTTTGCCCCGGCTGCGCCGAAGAGCTGGAGTTCGAGATGAACGCGGAGGAGCTCGGGCTGAGTTCAGGCGGCGAAGAGCAAGCCGAAGAGCATAGCTTTCAGCAGGGTCCGTTTTCCGTTCACTGCCGGCTCCCTGACAGCACGGACCTGTATGCGGCCAGCAGTTGCGCCAGTGTGGAAGAGGCGCGGCAGATGATTCTTTCGCGCTGCATTCATTCGATTGAAGCTGTGCCTGAATTCGTTGAGCAAGCGCCCGCTGCCGGAGAGATTCCCGAGGCCGTGGCGGAGGGCTTTGAAGCGTATCTTTCTGAGCGGGAATCCGCAGCCGATGTTTCGCTGAAGCTGGAGTGCCCCTCGTGCGGACAGCGGTGGGAGTTGGCTTTGGATATCGTCAGCTTTTTCTGGCGCGAGATTCAGTCGGTAGCGCGGCGGATCGTGCTTGAGGTGGATGCTCTGGCGCGCAGTTACGGATGGGGCGAGGCGGAGATACTCAGCATGACTCCGGCCCGCCGCCAGTTGTACCTGGAGATGGTGGGCTGATGGCAAAGCTATTGACCAGCCTGGCGAAACGCGCGATCGGCGCACGGCCGGTCGCGATGCCGCTGGTGCGGCCGGTCTTTGCCGCGCCGCTCAAGTTGGAGCCGCGTGATCTGGGGCAGCGCGAGCTGGGGCAGCGTGATCTGGATCGCTCGCCGATGACGGATATGACTCGGCCCGCGACCTCGCTTGCGGAGCGAGCCGCGCCAACCGCGTTTACACGGAATCATGAGGAACGCAACAGGGAACGCGTTCAGCAGGGGAGCGCGTCGCCTTCGGCTCCCATCGCCGAAGGGAGCACGGTTGCAGAGACGCTGCCTCGCAGCGAGAATGCGCCCTCCGCGCGGCCAACGCTGAAGGAAGTGATCGAGCGCATCTATGCTCCGCGAGAGGCCCCGGCAGGAGCGAAGACCGCTATGCCTTCTGCATCACTTCTATCCGAGCGCCAGCGTCAAGAGGAGAGAGCGGATGCGATGAAAGAGGATACGCGCGAAGACAGCGGAGGATCGGTAATTATCGGTTCCAGGATCGCGCGCGCGCTTCCGCCTACAGCCGAGCCGCAAAGATTTAGAGAGCTGGAAGGCCGTTTCTCCCGGCCGGCGGCAGCGAGCCTTCCGCAACCGACGGTGATGCGCGCGGAGACTCAAGCACCGGCGAATGAGGTGCGCGTGAGCATCGGACGCATTGAATTGAAGGCCGCGCCGCAGCCTGCCGCGCCTATGCCGCAGCGCACAGCAACGCAACGGCAGGCGCATCTGAGCATGAGCGAATATCTCGAAGGCAAGCGGGGAGGACGGCGGTGAGCAACTATCTGGCAATTGCCACGGTAACGGCGACTCTGCGCTATATGCTGTTGAAGTCGCTGCCGCCTGATCTCTCCGGCGCCGCCGTCACCACCCTGCGACCCGATGCGCAACTGAGCGCCGCCGATGCGACGGGGATCAATATCTTTCTCTATCAGGTGCTGCCGAATGCGGCGCTGCGCAACTGCGATCTGCCCACGCGGCGTGGCGATGGAACACTGGTTCAGCGCCCACGCATTGCTCTTGATCTCAACTATCTCTTTACTTTTTATGGCAGCGACGCCGACCTGGAGCCGCAGCGGCTGCTCGGCTCGGCCGCTTCCACATTGAACTCGATTCCGGTGCTGTCAGCTCAGGAGATCGGTCAAGCGCTGTTGAACTCGCAGCCTTTCAATGCGCCTCCGTATAACGCGCCGCCCTTCACTATACCGCCGTATCAACCTGATCTGGCGATGCAGGTGGAGCGGGTGAATCTGAACATGCTGCCGCTCTCGCTGGAGGAACTATCGAAGCTGTGGAGCGTCTTCTACCAGATTCCCTTTGCGCTGACCATGGCATGGCAGGCGAGCGCGGTGCTGATTGAAAACGAGACGATGCTGCCGCAACCGGCGTTGCCGGTGCAGAACTGGACGGTGACGGCGATGAGCTTCAATACACCCGCGATCACAGGCGTGGTGGCCCAAAGCGGCGCGTTGCTGCCGATCACGGCGGGATCGACGATTCTGATTCTCGGCAGCAACCTGCGCGGCAGCGGCATGAGCGTTCTCATCAACGGCTATTCGACGCCGCTGACGCCCACGATCATTTCGGATACGCAGATGAGCGTGGCGTTGCCCGCCGATGTGCCTGCAGGCGTGCGCTCCTTGCAGATTGCGCAGTCGGTGATGCTCGGCTCTCCGGCGGTCGCGCATACCGGCAACCTCTCGAATGCGCAGGGATTCGTGGTGCATCCGGTGATCTCTGCGCCCGCGACCGGCTCGGCGACTCAGATGACTGTTCCTTTGCAATCAGCAGCGCTGGCTGGCCAGACGGCGGTTTTGCTGCTGAACGAAGCCACCGCGCCGCCGCCGCCCACGCCTGCCGCCTATTCGTTTTCACTCGGCCCCTTGCTTGCCAACACCAGCACGATCACCTTTCCCATCACCGGCGTGAAGAGCGGCATCACCTATTTTGTGCGCGTCCAGATCGATGGCGCGGAGAGCGCGTTGAATCTTGATCGGACGAGTTTAACCTTCGGTCCGACGGTGGCGATGTGAGGAGCATGGAGACAATGACGGACCAGACTCACGCTAGTTGGACCCGCGACAATCAGCAATATTTGATGGCCGCAATCGCCGGAGTGCGCGCGCAGATCAATGCGTATGCGGCGGCTCTGCGGGATGAGGCGCCGCCAGCGTTGGGTGAGCCGTTTCTCTATGTTTTTGACGAGATGAACGCGCCGCCCGCGCTGGATGAGCTTTGCCGCATCTTTCAGCTTTCATCATTTGAGCGCGCGATTCTGCTGGTCTGCGCGGGGATGGAACTGGATGCGAAGTTTGCGCACTGTTGCGCATTGGCGCAGATGGAGCAGCGTTCCCACCCGACCTTTGAGCTTTTGCTTGCAGCTCTGAATGACGCGCATTGGGACGCGACCTCGCCGGCGGCGGCACTGCGCAAGTGGCGGCTGATCGAGATGGGCAGCGGCGCAACGCTGATGAGCAGCCCGCTGCGCATCGATGAACGCATTTTGCATTACCTGACGGGCACATCCTATTTGGATCAGCGGCTTGAGGGTCTTGTTGAGCCAGTGAGTGTTTTTGATGCGCTGCCTGCCTCGCAGCTGGCCGTGGCGCAGAGAGCCGCCAAGCTATGGAGCGCGCGGGCCGAGGACGAGCGGCCCGTGCTCATCGAGTTGTGCGGGGCCGATCAGCAGACGCGGCAGGCCGTTGCCGTGAATCTTTGCGAGGCTGCGGGGGTGTGCGCGCTTCGCATCTTTGCAGGCGGGCTGCCCTTGCAGCACACGGAGATTCATGCATTGGCGCGATTGGTGGCGCGCGAGGCGCTGCTGACAGGCTCGGCGATTCTTCTCGATTGCACGGGCAGCGAGGCGCAAGAGAGCGCCCGGGTAAATGTGATTCATCTCTTTGCGGAAAACTTGAATGTGCCGCTGATCGTGACCGCGCCACAGCGCATCGGCGGATATCTGCGGCAGGCCGCGTTCCTGGAGACCGCCAAGCCGCTGATGGAGGAGCAGCGCGGAGCGTGGCGCGCAAACCTGGGCAATGCGGCAGAGAAGATGAACGGCCACATGGATGCGTTGCTGGCGCAGTTTAACCTGAGCAGCGAACAGATTCGCGCCAGCAGCCTGCAAGCCGCGAGCCTGCTGGGAGCGGCACAGGAAGGCGCTTCGCCGGAACAAACACTGGAGGCTGTGTGGGAGTCTTGCCGCGCGCAGGCACGCCCCGGCCTCGATGGCCTTGCGCAAAGAGTAGAGACGAATGCCGGCTGGGATGCGCTGGTTCTGCCTGAGCCGCAACTGGAGATGCTGCATGAGATTGCGACGCAGATGCGGCATCGCTCGCGAGTTTACAACGCCTGGGGCTTTGGCGGCGCGAGCGGACGCGGGCTGGGAATCACCACGCTCTTTGCCGGAGCCAGCGGCACGGGAAAGACAACGGCGGCCGAAGTGCTGGCGCACGAGTTGAAGCTCGATCTTTATCGCATCGATTTGAGCCAGGTGGTGAGCAAGTACATCGGCGAGACGGAGAAGAGTTTGCGGCGCATCTTTGACGCAGCCGAGGAGGGCGGCGCGCTGCTCTTCTTCGACGAAGCCGACGCGCTCTTTGGCCGTCGCACAGAGGTCAAGGACAGCCACGACCGTTACGCCAACATCGAGGTCTCTTATCTGTTGCAGAGGATGGAGCAGTATCGCGGCTTGGCGGTACTGGCGACCAATATGAAGCAGGCGCTGGATACGGCTTTTCTGCGGCGCATTCGCTTCGTGGTTCACTTTCCGTTTCCCGACGCGGCGCTGCGCGAGCAGATTTGGCGGCGCGCGATTCCGAAGCAAGCGCCCACCGAGGCTGTTGATGTTAAGCAACTCGCGCGCCTCAGTGTCACCGGCGGCAACATTCGCAACATCGCGCTGAGCGCCGCGTTTCTCGCCGTCGAGGCCGGGGAGCCGATACGGATGAACCATCTGCTGGAAGCGGCGCGGGGCGAGTATCTGAAGATTGAAAAGCCGCTGACCGAGCCGGAGATTCGGGGGTGGGTCTGATGCGGCCATCGTTATTGGGCATCAACGCGCCGAGAACGCGGCGGCAAGCGATCCATCCGCAGCGGCCAGCCCAGCGGATTTCGTTGCACATTGATGAGGTTGTGCTGGACGGCTTTGAGCGCGTGAAGGGTGGGCCGATTCACGACGCTCTGCGGCAGTCGCTCACTTCAACATTGCAGGGCGGAGCGCAATTCGCGCGCGGCGTGAATCTCGAACGGGTCGAGGGTACGCACGGGCTACGCGCGGGGGCCGATGCCCAGCAGATCGGCGCGGTGATCGGCAAGACGCTCAACAGAACTTTGACGCAGGCGTTGCAGAGCAAGGGAAGAGGGTAACGGCGATGGGAGCATTTCCGGGTTCACCAAGACTGATGCGTGGAGGGATCGTGCAGATCGATCCTGATACGGCGGCCGTGCAGAATATCGTCGTGCTGCAATATAACCCGGATTCGCTGACGCGCACCTTGCAGGTGCAGAGCGTTGCGCCGGCGTATCAGAACCGCTCCGAGGCATTGCGCCTGACCGGGCCTCCTATCGAGAGTTTCAAGCTGGAAGCGGAGATTGATGCGACTGACCAGTTAGAGTTGCCCTCGCTCTATCCCAATGCGGTGCAGTATGGGATTCTGCCGCTGCTGACCGCGTTGGAGCTGATGATCTATCCGACGAGCACGCAACTGCTGGGCAATAACGCGCTGGCGCAATCGGGGACACTGGAGATTTCGCCGATGGAGGCGCCGCTTTCGCTCTTCGTCTGGAGCATGAACCGCGTTGTTCCGGTGCGCATCACCGACTTCAGCGTTACCGAAGAGGCATTCGATCCGACGCTGAATCCGATCCGCGCCAAGGTCAGCCTGGGAATGCGCGTGCTGAGCGTGGATGATCTGGGCTTTGATAATGTGGGCGGCAATCTGTACATGGCTTATCAGCAGCAGAAGGAAAGAATTGGCGCGCTGGCGCCCACCGGCACCTTCAGCGCGCTGGGCATCGGAGGCATCTAGTGAGCGCATCGACACTGGCGATCTTTCAGTTTGCCGGCCTCAAGGCCAGCCTGTTTGCGGCCAACAGCCGCTATCAGGGCATTGGCACGAATACGTTGACGACGGCCAGCGGGCAGACGATTGTGTATCTGCAGCGGCGCTTCGTGCCGCAGGCCAGCGCCTTCGCCGTGCTGCAACAGTACACGGTGAAGCAGGGTGACCGGCTGGACAAAATGGCTTCATCACTGCTGGGCGATCCGCAACTCTACTGGCGATTATGCGACGCCAATGGCGCGATGCGCCCCGAAGACATAGAGGCTGAGGGGCTGGTGCTGAATGTGACGCTGCCGCAGGGCATACCGGGGCCGCCGAATGCTTAATGGAATCCATCTGACGCTGATGATCGGACCAGCCGTTCCCGTGCCGGTCTCCCAGGACGTGCTGAACGCCCTGACCTCGATTGAGGTGACCAATAGCAGCGAAGGACCGAGCGTATTCCAGTTGCACTTTACTCTGAACAAGCAGTCGATTCTTGAGACGCTCTTTCTGATGGCGGCGGGCGCATCGATTCCCCTGATCCGCGTCGTCATTGCAGTTACCGTGAATGGACTGACGCAGGTTTTGATTGACGGCGTGATGACTCATCATCAGCTCTCGCCGGGAGGCAGTTCGCAGAGTCCCAGCCTCACTATCACCGGCGAGGACCTGACGAAGGTGATGGACTACATTGACTTCAGCGGCATTCCTTATCCGGCGATGCCGCCCGAAGCGCGCGTCGTTCTGGTGCTCGCCAAGTACGCGATGTTCGGCGTGATTCCGTTGGTCATTCCCAGCGTACTGATTGATGTGCCCATCCCGGTGCAGCAGATTCCGCGGCAGCAGGGCAAGGATTTGGCATATGTGCGCCAGCTTGCAGAAGAGGTGGGCTATGTCTTTTACATCGAGCCTGGACCGACGCCGGGAACCAGCGTTGCCTATTGGGGACCGGAGATCAAGGTCGGTGTTCCGCAGCCGGCTCTGAATATAGATATGGACGCGCAGACCAACGTGGAATCGCTCAGCTTTACCTACAACAGCGAGTCGGCGCAGTTGCCGATTGTGATGATTCAGGACCCTAATTCGAAGGTCGTGATTCCGATTCCGATACCGAATGTAACGCCGCTGAATCCGCCGCTGGGCGCGATTCCGCCGATTCCCAAGGACATTTACGTGATCGACGAGACGGCCAAGTATTCGCCGGTGCGCGCGGCGCTGATCGGCATGGCCAAGGCGGCCAAATCAGCCGATGTGGTTTCGGCCAACGGCACGCTGGATGTGATTCGCTATGGATCGGTCTTGAAGGCCAGACGGCTGGTGGGCGTGCGTGGCGCCGGACCGGCCTTCGACGGCCTCTTTTATGTCCGCTCCGTGACCCACAACATTAAACGTGGTGAGTATAAGCAGAGCTTTACTCTGGGACGCAACGGCCTGCTTTCCACTTTGAGTTCGGTGCCCGCATGAGTGACGCAAAAAAGTACTACGGAAAATACCGTGGAACGGTGATGAATAACATCGATCCGATGCAGATCGGCCGCATCCAGGTGATGGTGCCGGATATCTCCAATTTTTTGCCCACAACCTTCGCCATGCCTTGCGTGCCGCTGGCGGGCAAGCAGATGGGCGCGTATCTGGTGCCGCAGATCGGTTCCGGCGTATGGGTCGAGTTTGAGCAGGGCGATCCGGATTATCCGATCTGGAGCGGCTGCTTCTGGGGCGTAATGGCCGAGGTTCCGGTACTGGGTTTGGCCGGTAATCCGGCGAGTCCGAGTATTGTCCTGCAAAGCGGCTTGCAGAATTCGATTATCATCAGCGACCTGCCGGGGCCGACCGGCGGCATCATGCTGAAGAGCACTACCGGCGCAACGCTAATCGTCAACGACACGGGGATTTATATTCAGAACGGCAAGGGCGCGAGCATCGTGATGGTGGGCAACACAACCACCATCAATGAAGGCGCTCTGGTGGTGATTTAGGCAGACTGGGAAGGAGGAGCGTATGCCGGGATTTTTGCTACACCTTGGAGCGCAGGTTGCTTGTTCGCATGGCGGACAGGCACAGCCAACCGCGTCGGTGCCGCGGGTGCTGGTCTCCGCTCAGCCGGTGACGACGATTTCCGCTCCCTATGTGGTTGTTGGCTGCGCGCTGCCTCCGCCGCCGTCAGGCAATGGGCCGTGCCTCACCGCGCAGTACATCACCAGCGCGACGCGAGTCTTTGCTCTGGGAGTTCCGGTGCTACTGTTGGATAGCCAATCCCTCTGCGCTCCTTCGGGAACGCCGCTTTTAATCATGCAGACACAGACGCGAGTGACAGGAATCTGAGATGGCGACGAATATCGATTTTCCATTTCGCATTGATGGCCGGGGCCGAACGGCGCAGCCGCCGGATCTCAATACGCATATCGAAGAACTGATCGAGCAAGTGCTCTTCACCAATCCCGGCGAGCGCGTGAATCGCCCCGGCTTCGGCAGCGGGCTGCTGCAATCGGTTTTCGCGCCCAACAATTCTGAGCTGGCCTCGGCAACGCAGTTTCTGGTGCAGGGCGGCCTACAGGAGTGGCTCGGCAACTTAATTCAAGTGCAGGCGGTTCAGGTCGTGGCGCGGGACTCACAGATTGCCGTCACGGTGCAATATCTGGTGCGCAGCACGCAGACCGTGCAGTCGGCGGAATTTACCAGAGGAATCTGATATGGGCACTCAATACTCCTGCTTGAACGCGGTCCGGCGCAGCATCGTCGCGCAGCAGAAGCTGCTCAACGGCATCGACTTCATTGAAGTGCTGGACAACGAAGCGAAGGCCATCGGAAGCCCGCCGCAGCAAACGCTGGTGGTGCATCTGCTTCTGCCGGGAGCCACGCTCAGCAACACAAACTTTGTTATCAAGGGCGGCGTGCGCGTCACGAATATCGATTGCGTTTGGGCTTATCCAGCCCCCTCTGTGCCCATTCCTCCGGCTACCCCGGCGGAGCAGAGCTACTTTGCCAGCCTGGAGGGCGCCAGCAATATCTTCATCGTCCGCACCAGCGCCTACGGAGATTTTTCAACTTATACGTTGCAGATTGTCGACTCGACCGCGAGCGGCGCCGTTCCGGCGGGATTTGATCCTTGCCTCTGCTCTGTAGAGTTTTCTTTCAAGGTGGAGTGCCCGAGCAACTTCGATTGCCAGACGACATCCACGTGTTCGCCCGTTGTGCAACCAGCGCCGCTGATCGACTATCTGGCCAAGGACTTCAATAGCTTTGTGCAACTGATGCTCGACCGCATGGCTGTTACCGTTCCCGGATGGCAGGAGCGCAATCCCCCTGATTTGGGCATTGCGCTGGTGGAGACGCTGGCTTATGCCGCCGATCACCTCAGCTACTATCAGGACGCTGTGGCCACCGAGGCGTATTTGGGCACAGCGCGTCTGCGCACTTCCGTGCGGCGCCACGCTGTTCTGCTGGATTATGCGATGCACACCGGCTGCACGGCGCGCGCCTGGGTTCATCTGCAACTGAATCCATCGGAAGTGAAGCTGCTGGTTCCCGGTCCCACCGCGCAAGGCGGAGGGCTGCCGGGGACCAGGCTGCTGACGCAGACCACCTTTAACAGCGGCTCGATTACTCCCAATGAGATAAACCAGGCGATTCAGCAAGGCGCTTTGGTCTTTGAGACGATGGCCGACATCATCGCCTACTCGGCGCACAATGAGATTCATTTCTATACATGGAGCGATGAGCAATGCTGCCTGCCCATCGGGGCAACCTCGGCGACTCTGTATAACACCGGCTCCGCGCTGCAACTGGAGGTTGGAGACGCTCTGCTCTTTGAAGAGGTTCTGAGCCCGGTCACGGGCACTAAGGCCGACGCCGATCCCTCGCATCGTTGCGTAGTTCGCTTGACCAGCGTGAGCGCCGATGTGGACCCTCTAAATGGCCAGGAACTGCTCGATATTCAATGGGCAGCGGACGACGCGCTCACTTTTCCGCTGTGCATCTCCAGTTCGATCAACAGCGGCGGCGGCGCTACGGTGGTGTCAAATCTGAGTGTGGCTCGCGGCAACATGGTGCTGGCCGATCGCGGTATTACTGTTGCCGGCGAGCCGCTTAATCCCGCGATTGTGCCAGCCACCGGTTTGTATCAGCCGCAGTTGCAGAATACGAACGTCACCTTCTCCACGCCGTATAACGATGCCGCTGCGCGACAGAGGGCGGTTGCCGGCATCACGAGGCAAGACCCTCGCTTCGCGCTGCCTGAGATCACGCTGCAATCCTCCGCTGGCCAGTGGACTCCGGCGTTGAACCTGCTGGAAAGCTCGGCCTACGATCTCGATCTTGTCGTCGAGACCGAGGAGAGTGAAACGGCGACGCTGCGCTTTGGCGACGGCGTGCTGGGAGCGCTTCCGGTAAGCGGAATGAAGGCGACTTATCGCGTGGGAAATGGCTCCAGCGGCAATGTCGGCGCCGAATCGATCACCAACATTCCCATAGGAGCAGCCGCGAACAGTTCCCAAAACAAATTTACCGGCGTACGGAATCCTCTTCCTGCTCAGGGCGGCATCGATCCAGAGACCATTGAGCAGGTCGTCGCATACGCGCCGCAAGCCTTCCGGGTTCAGGAGCGCGCAGTCACGGATACTGATTACGCCACTATCGCACAAGGATATCCAGGCGTAAGACAGGCCGAGGCCACGCGGCGCTGGACGGGAAGCTGGTACACGATGTTTGTCAGTGTGGACCTTGCAGGCGGCAAGACGGTTGATAGCACTCAGGAAGAGGCGATTGCAAACTTCATCTCGCCCTATCAGTTGGCTGGCTACGATCTTCAAGTGGAGCCGCCGGTGATGGTGCCGCTTCAGATCGCCTTCACGGTCTGCGTCGCACCTGGATATTTGCAGAGCAGCGTTGAAGAGGCGCTCTATCAGGCCTTCGGCACCGGCGTTCTGCCGAATGGGCAGAATGCATTTTTTAACCCGGATAACTTCACCTTCGGCCAGAGGCTCTATCTCAGCCAAGTGGTGGCCGTGGCGATGAAAGTTCCGGGAGTGCAGTGGGTGAACACCAACGACGTGGCTCCGCAGCAATCGCTCTTTCAGCGCTGGGGTCGCGCCGCCGCGGGCGAGCTGGCAGCCGGGGAGATTGACTTTTCGCAGTTGGAGATCGCGCAGCTCTCAAATAATCCCAACCAGCCGGAAAACGGCATCATCACGTTCTACATGGAAGGAGGGCTATGAGCGGCACACTCTGCACCTGCGGCTGCTGCTCTGGGCTTAATGCGCTCGCGCCTGAGAGCAATGCGCCCGGTCAACCGGCTCTCAACTATCGGCGGGGCACTTATGCGGTGTTCCTCCAACGAATGCTCTCGCAGATATCCTCGCCGAATTCGCTGGCGAATCCTCCGGAGGGCCCGTGGAGCATCGCCAATCTGAGCACGCGCTCCAACGATGATCCCACGATTGCATTGATTGATGCCTGGTCGGTGGTCCTGGATGTGCTGACCTTCTATCAGGAGCGCATCGTCAACGAAGGCTTCTTGCGCACGGCCACCGAGCATCGCTCGGTGCTTGAACTGGCGCGCGCCATTGGCTATGAACTGAATCCCGGCGTCTCGGCGGGAACCTATCTCTCCTTCATCATCGAGGATGTTCTCGGCGCGCCTTCGGTTGCTCCGTTGCCCACGGGAGCGAAGACGCCGAGCGCGCCTACTCAGGGTGCATCGACTTACAACGCGGGCATCGTGACGCTGACGGCTGGAACGCAGGTGCAAAGCGTACCGCCGCAGGGTCAGACCTCGCAGACCTTCGAGACCTCGGCTCCGTTGAATGCTCGTGCAGATTGGAATCTGATGCTGCCGCGCATCACGCGCCCCGCGGACTTCGCCCTTGGCAGCGACGGCAACCTCTATCTGCTCGGAGTGCGCAGCGGCTTTCTGCCTTCCGCGCCAACGGTCACTCTGCCGGTGGAGAATGTGTATCTGTTCAATGCGGATACGCCTTCGCTCGGAGTTTATCCCAACGTGACCGCGATTCAGGTGCAACAGATCTATCTCTCCGGCACAAACACCGGAATCGGCGTGGGCGATCTGCTGTTGCTTGTCGGCACGAATTCACAGGGGAAGAAGCTCTCTCAGACATATCAGGTCTTTAACGTTGTCGTCGATAACACGCGGTCACAGACGCGGGTTGATTTCTCGGTAACTCCTCCGGCGATGCCTTTTGCGCCCGCGCAGTTTCCTCCGCTTTTGGTGCAATCGTCTCCGGTGCCCTTTAACCGCAAGAATGTCGAGAACTATGTTCTCAATACCACCGCCGAGAATTCCGCCCTGCAAGCGCTCATTCAGATCAGTGGCTGGGACACGGAACAGTTGGCTACCGTGGCCAACTATATGCCCGCACCCAAGGTCAGCAATCAGGGCATTTTTTCCTTTTCTACAGTAACGGCCTTCTTCGGCAACAACGCGCCTCAGTGGAAGACACTGACCAATCCCAGTTCGGCGCTGCGCGGCGACGCCTTTCCACAGAGTTGGGACGCGGCCAAAAACGGCAAGGGGACGCTGATCTGGACGGACTCGCAAGGGAACTTCTATCAGGATGCCACGCTCTATCTCGAACGAAACTTTGCCGGCGTTCTCGCGGAGAGCTGGGTCTTGATTGAGTCTCCCGGCAACCAGCCCTTGCCCTTGCAGGTAACATCGGCGGCGGATAAGTCCCTGGCCGACTATGCACTGACTGGAAAGTCCACAGGGCTGGTGGTGGAGACGGCTTCGAGGCAAAAGATTCAGTCGCCGGGTTCACCGACTCTGGTTGTTGCCTGGTGGGGAAGCATCTATCTCTTCGCAGCTAATTCAGATGGTAATATCTACATCCAAACCGGAGCGCCCGATAACTGGGAGGGGTATGTACCGGTCATTGAAGGAAGCTTTAGCCAAACTCCAACGATTCTTGGATCGAGTTCTGGAGAGCTCTACTTCTTTGCCGTCGGCAACAATGGCAGCTTGTATTATGCCCCCGGTTACGGCGGACTATGGCCGGAACTGACTCCGGCGATTGAGACAAGAATGCTGACCGGATCGCCGAGCGTAATCGCAGGCGTACTGAATCAGTTCGATGTTCTCGTCACGGGCAATGACAGCAAGCTCTACCATTACTGGTATCTAAACAATACTTGGAACGGACCTGACCTGCATTCCGCGCCATCCGGGATAAGTTTTATCAACTCTCCAGCCGCGACGGGCGGCGGTCCGAGTCTCATCGAGGTTTTTATGATCGGCTCGGATGGAAAGCTCTACCACACCGGAGGGTCGATCGACAGCGGGACAGGGATATTCAATTGGTGGGATCCGCTGCTGGTCGAGAACCAGCCCTCGATGACTCCCGCTATCAAATATCCCGCCAAGCTAACTGGCTCGCCAGCCGCTGGCATTAACGGACTCAATCCGATTGATGTATTTGCGATTGGAGTGGACGGCAATCTCTACCATGCCTGGTACTACCAAAGTAAGTGGAATGGCATGGAGAATCTCGGCGGCAATAGTTATGTTGGCTCGCCCTGCCTTGTGCTGCACGGCCCCAGCAATCTGGAAGTGTTTATGATCGGCGCGGACGGCAATCTTTATCACAAGAACTGGATCGGCGGAAGCTGGTACGGACCGTCGAGTCTAGGCGGCGGAAATCTGGTAGGCACGCCCAGCGCCACGGCGCCAACCTCCAGTACCATCGAGGTTGCGGCCACCGGGTCGGATGGGAACTTCTATCACTTCTGGTTCGATGGCACTAGCTGGCACGGACCGGAGTTAGTTACGGCAGGCTACGTTCCACAAATCTACACACGCAAGAGCAAGGCGCACATACAAAGCGCGCAGCAGGTTCTTGCCGAGCTTCCCGTCTCAGATGACATTGAGGCCGGCACAATGTATCTCATGCTCAACGGGCTGGTAACTGGGCTAACCGCGGGGCAGGCGGTCGCGGTCTCCGGCAACCGCTCCGATGCGCCGGATCAGGCGCAGAGCGAGGTCGTGCTGCTGGAGGACATTCAGCATATAGGCGGTTATACACAGCTTGAGTTTGCACCGCCGGGACTTATCTGCAGTTATGTCCGCTCCAGCATGACTCTGAACGCCAACACAGTCGCCGCGACAAACGGCGCTACCATAGCCGTTCCCGAAGTGCTGGGCAGCGGCAGCGCTTCTCAGATCAATCAAAGCTTTACGCCTGCGCGTTCGCCGATCACGTATGTTCCGGCGGTGACTGCCACCGGCGCACAAAGCACGCTTCAAGTGCAGGTGAACAACATTATCTGGCAGCAGAGGCCATCGCTCTTCGGCCTCAGACCCACCGACCGTGCCTTTATCGCGCGCCAGAATGACAATGGATCGACCACCATCACCTTTGGCGACGGCGTAACCGGCGGGCTGTTGCCGACCGGGAAAAACAACGTGACGGCAACCTATCGCGTCGGCCTCGGAACAGCGGGCAATCTCCCGGCAGAGAGCATCTCCGTGCTGCAATCGCGGCCGCCGGGATTGCGCGCTGTAAGCAATCCGGTTCCTGCAAGCGGTGGCGCTGACCCGGAGAATCTCGACGATGCGCGCAGTAACGCACCCCGCACCGTGCTTACCATTGATCGCATCGTTTCGATCTCTGATTATGAAAACTTCGCTGTGGCCTTTGCCGGCATCAGCATGGCGCAGGCGGTGCCGCTGCTGATCGGCCAGATGGCTATCATTCAGATCACAGTCGCCGGCGCGGCGGGCGCGGCCGTCGATCCCACCTCGCAACTGGCTATCAGCCTGAGCGCGGCCCTTGACGCGGCCCGCGATCCATTGCCGCAGGTGATTATCTCCAGTTATCAACCGATACTCTTCAACATCACCGCGACCATCATCATCGACGAAACCGATTATGTTGAGGCAACGGTTCATGCGCAAGTGGCCAGTACGATCACCGCGTACTTCAGCTTTGGCCAGAGAAGTTTTGCTCAGCCGGTTACATCGGCGGAGGTTATCGCCATTATGCAGGCCGTTCCCGGAGTGGTTGCCGTCGATTTGACGCAACTCTATCGCGACGACGATCCGAACGGTCCTTCACAGACCACGCCCAGTACTTATCTGCCCGCGCGGTATGCGCAGGTGAGCGGCGGCGCGATCCTTGCGGCCGAGTTGCTGCTGCTGAACCCTGTCGGATTCTCTCTTACGGATAAAAGCCAATGAGCACAAGCACACAGGTCAATCTCTTTCAACTGCTGCCGGCCATCTATCGCATTCGCGACGCGAATCAGGGAGGCGCGCTTCAGAATCTCTTCGCCATCCTTCAAGACGCGCACGATGCAGTGGACCAGGACATGACCAATCTCTATGAGAACTGGTTCATAGAGACCTGCGCCGAGTGGGTGGTGCCTTATATGGGCGACCTGCTGGGCGTGGCGCCGCTGAGCACCGCCCAGATTGAAGGCGTCACGGCCCGCGCATACGTGGCACACACGCTCTCTTACCGGCGGCGCAAGGGCACGCCGATTGTTTTGCAGCAGCTTGCTCAGGACGTAACCAACTGGCCCGCCTGCGCGGTGGAGTTTTTTCAACTGCTCGCAACCACGCAGTACATGAACCATCTGCGCCCGCAGAATCTGGCTACGCCGGATATGCGCAACGCTGGTGCTTTACAATTATTGAACGGTCCCTTCGATTCGATCAGCCACACCCTGGATGTGCGCGGCGTCGTGGGACCTCCGCTCACATCCTCTCCGAATGGAAGCATGGCTGCCGACACGCTGCTGATCCGCGGCAAATATAACCTGCCCAACATCGGTCTCTTTGTCTGGCGATTGAAGAGTTATGCCATCGAGGGAGTAACTCCGCGTGAAATCGTTGACGGAACCAATACGCGCTATCGTTTCAATCCAGCAGGTCTGGATGAGCCGCTCTTCAACCAGCCTGCGCCGCCTGCGTCAGCTTTTATTCCGGTTACCGGAGAAGTGGATGTGCCCGGAGGGCTGCGCAGGCGAGCGCTCTATGAGGAGTTGGAGACGCGCCGCCAGACTATGGTGGACCAACAACTGCAATGGGAGCCCTATTATAACTATGCGCTAGGTTTTGAGATTGTTGATAGCAATGGAAACACGGAGCGCGTGATTGCCGCCGGAGAATCAGGCGCGACCGCTCCCACATGGAGCACCAAGCTGGGAGACAACACCGGCGACAACGGAGTTACCTGGCAGTTAGCTGAGTTTGGATCGTCGCTGCCCGCGACTTACTTCGGCGCGGAGCCGGTGCTTCAGATCTTTCCAAGCGTGCCGGTCAACTCCACTCCTCCCGTGCCCCCGAGCGCCTCGATTCCGCCGGAGCAGATCATGATCTGCGATTTGAGCGATCTTAAACCGCCGGCTGCACCAGGTACATGGCGGACTCCGGCGGCGAGCAAGACTTATACCCGCGCTTTCGACGGAGCGCAGATCACGCTTCCTCTTCAGGTTGCGGTCGATCCCGTGCTAGGCCGTCTGGCCTTCGTCAAATCGCCCCTGGAAGGACCGGCCCAGGTTCGTGTCAATTATTCTTATGGATTCAGCGGCAACCTGGGCGGCGGCCCATATAACCGCACGGCTTCTGTTCAATCCATTCTCTCCGGGGTTGACCAGCAGTTATCCAGTTATTGGCAGGTGGCCGTCAGCCAGGAGATCGCGCCGGTCGCGGGAGTGGTCTATCCGAATCTGACCAGCGCGGTGCAGGCATGGAATGCTTTGCCCGCGGCCAGCCAGCGCTTTGGAGTTATTGTCCTGCTGGATAACGCCAGTTATACCGACAATCTGACCGGCGCGAATACGATTCTGATTCACGAGGCTAGCAGCCTGCTGATTGTAAGTTCGGATTGGCCTTCTCTTACCGTTGACGGCAACACGAGTTCCTTCCAGCTTTCGCCGACGTATCAGCGCACGCATCTGATCGGCAACATTACCGTGGAAGGAACCGCGGCTGAAACCAGCGCGAATCCCGGTTCGCTGCTCATCAGCGGCCTGCTGATTGAAGGCTCGGTATACATCAGCGAGGGCAATCTGGGCGCGCTTTCGATCTACGACTCGACCATCGCGCCTACCCTCGGCCAGCTCACTGTCGCGCCCCCTTCGGCCGCGAGCGGAGAGAATGCCAGCCTCATCGTCACGCTGCAAAACTCGATCAGCGGCCCGATTATCCTGCCCCCGGCGCAGTTTTCAGGATTCACGCTCAACCTTACAAATTGCATTGTTGACGGCGGCGCTGGAGTGGCTATCAATGCCCTGACCGCCGATGCAAACATTCAATCCACGACCGTGCTGGGGACCATTGGCGCGGCGGGCAAGAGCGGCCTGCGCACCCTACAGGCCGGCAACAGCATCTTTGCCGCGACCGTGATTGTGGAGAGAAGGCAGGCCGGCTGCATCCGCTATTGCTCACTGCCCACCGACACCTCGCTGGTTCCGCGGCGCTTCCGCTGCCAGCCCGATCTGGCGCTGGTGAACGCCACCACGCCCGCCGCCCAGCTTGGCACGCGCGCGCGGCTGATTTCCTCGTTTAGCAGCATCACTTATGGCGATCCAACGTATGGCCAGCTCAGCAGCGATTGCGCGACGGAGATTCGCGCGGGCGCTGACGACGGCTCGGAGATGGGCGCCTTCTACTTTCTCAAGGAACCGCAGCGCGATTCCAATCTGCGCTCCGTGCTACCCCAATATCTGCGTTTCGGGATGCAAGCGGGCGTCTTTTACGTGACTTAAGGAGATCATCATGGCGGGAGACATTTCACGTTCGTCGTTCAACCCACTCAAGCACTTCAGCGGTGTGCGGATGCAGCAGGGCCGCGTTCAGTTGGATGCCGATTGGAATGAGCAGGTCGATATTGCCACCTATTTATCGCGCGCGGCGGTTGGAGACCTGATCGGCCTCGCCGGCGCTCCGTCCTCTGACGCCGGCTTTGGGATTTCAGTGCAGGGGAACAATCTCACGGTGGGCGCGGGCCGCATCTACGTGAATGGCATTCTGTGCGAGAACAGTCAGCCGGTGCTGGTCGCCAGCGGCTCAGTAAACTCGCAGCCCGATCTTCCCAACTATGCGCTGCCGACTATGCCGGGGAATTACAGCGTCTACCTCGACGTGTGGGAGCGGGATGTTACCGCTCTCGATGACGCGTCAATCCTGGAGATCGCGCTGGGAGGCGTGGACACGACTACGCGCACCCGAGTGATCTGGCAGGTGAAGCTGCTAGCCAATCAAAGCACCTGCTCGCCGAATTGGAATTGGCTGCTGCCGGCCAGCACGGGCAAGATGCAGGCTCAGGCGCAGCCGAATGCGGGAGCCTCTACTCCCTGCGCCGTGCCCGCTCAGGCTGGTTATAGCAGCCTTGAGAATCAGATTTATCGCGTCGAGGTTCAGACGCCGGGGAATTCCTCGACGGCTACCTTCAAGTGGTCGCGCGACAACGGCTCAGTGGTTGCGGCGTGCCTGTCAAATCCCACACCGGATCAGTTGGTGGTCAGCACATTGGGCAGGGATCAGGTGCTGGGCTTTGCCGGCGGCCAATGGGTGGAGCTGACCGATGATACCCATGAGTTGAACGGCCTTCCCGGCATTCTGGTGCAGTTGAAAAATGCGGAGATGGTGGGCCAATCGCCGACGCTGACGCTGAATCTTGCCACGGCATCGAGTCCGATTAACTTCACGAAATTTCCTCTCAACCCCAAGGTGCGCCGCTGGGATCAGGTTGCCACACCTTCGGTTACGTTGTCGGGCGGAGCGGTTCCGCTTCAAGAGGGAAGCTGGCTGCCTTTGGAGAATGGGGTGCAGGTGCAGTTTGCCCCGGGCGGCTTCTATCATACCGGCGATTACTGGCAGGTTCCGGCGCGGACGGCGACGGCTCTGAGCAGCCCTTCGGTCGTCTGGCCGGTGAACGCCAGCAGCAATCCTCTTTTGCTGCCCGCGCAGGGCATCACTCACCACTATGCCGCGCTGGCTACGGTCACGCTGGGCGCCAAGAACAACTGGAGCGTGAATAGCGATTGCCGGTTTATCTTCGGGCCGGTTTCAGTTCCCGGCGGCATTCACGTAACCGATGTGCGCACGCTTCAGCCGGCGGGCGAGCTGAGCAACGATACGCTGATCCCACTCACCACCTTTTTGAACGGCATCAAGATTACCTGTGATGCGGCCCTTGATCCCTCCACGATAAAGCTGCCCACGCTCTCGGTCACGCTGGATATTGCGGTCAATGGTGCAAAGAGCGTGATGAACGGCATCTATCCGGGCGCGGTTCCGATGAAGGTGATGGCCAATCTGACAGTGGGCGACTCGGGCAATGTCTCGGCCTTCTGGATTCCCACGCCGCAGGCCAGGGCCTTTGTGCTCGAACAGATGGCCACCTTTGGAGCGCAGACGGAGAACGATGGAGAGGCGCTGGTCAGCGTCACCTTCAAAGGCAACTTCGTTTGGGAGGAGGGTTCCTCGTCCGCGTTGCTGAATGGCCCCGCCTTCGGTACGCCGCAGAATGGCAACATCGGTATCAAACTGCCCAGCGGAAATGGTCAGCGCGGCGGCGACTTCCAATGCTGGTTCTGGGTTCCTGGCTACACCGATCCCAACTTCCCCAATGGCTATATTCCCTTCACCTCCCACACGTCGATTTCCGGCCCGGATTCAAGCGGAGACTATGTTGTAGTGGGCGAGATGAGCGCGGCCAGCTTTGAGCAGATGCTTTCGCTGCCGGAGTCCGACGTGAGCGCACGTAAGATCTACTCCAACCCGATTCAGATTGCCCCTGGCCTGATGGTCTTCGCTTATGTTCCGATTGACCTGGAGCGCGGCGGAAACTTCTCGAACTTCAGTCTTCCCATCTATGATCCGAAGACTGGCAGCCCCTTCCCCGGCAACGTCATCCCCGCCGCCGAACAGCCTTCCGCGCCCCATTTTCTGCTGGTAAAGGAGATCGCGGTTCAAAATCCGGGAGTGGACTCTGGTCTTGGCGGAACGGTGATCAATAGGGGCGGCAATGCAGGTGTATTCGCTTGGCGCATTCGCGGCATCTTCACCCCACCGGCGAGCTATGGTTATGGTTATGGCTACGGCGGCGGCGCACTCGGCGTGGAGTTGATCTAATGCGCGCCGTATGGTCATTTTGGACGCTGCCTTACCGTGCGCGGCGAGGCTTCTCGTGGGAGCGGGACCACACCCATTGCCTCTCCTGGGTGCTCTCGGTCGAGTTGGCACGGCAGCACTTCGACAGCATCGCCCTGCACACGGACGATGCGGGCGCGGAACTGCTGGTGGAGCAGCTTGGGCTGAACTTCGACCACGTTAGCACCTCGCTCAACCAATTGAAGGATCAGGACACTGACTGGTGGATGCAAGGCAAGCTGCACGCGTATGCCGAACAGCAGGAGCCATTCGTTCATCTTGATTGTGACGTTTATCTCTTCAAGCCATTGCCCGAGCGTGTGACCTCGGCGGGAGTACTGGCGCAGCACCAGGAACCGGTGAATCCCTCCTCGCTGTGGTATGACGTGGAGGCCTGCGAGGTGGCCATTCGCGCCCACGGCGATGGATACATTCCTCCCGAATGGAGCTGGTATCGTACCTTCATCGCCGATCAGAAGGCGGCCTGCTGCGGTATCTTCGGCGGCCATCAATTGGAGTTCATTCATGCCTATGCCTCGACCGCGCTGGGCCTTTTGCAGAGCGACAGAAATCGCCATGCCTTCGATCATTTGAATCACAAGCGGGAGTTGAATCCATTCTTCGAGCAGTATCTGCTCGCGGCCTGCGCGAAGTTTCACAAGGTGGAGATCGAGTATCTCTTCGACTCCTGGGATCACGCCCGCTCGGCCGCGGCGGAGTTCGGCTTTACGCATCTGATGGCCGGCGCGAAGTGGGACCCAAAAGTAGTGGCCAGAATCGAAGACCGGGTGGCGCGCGAGTGGCCCAGGTATTACAAACGCTGTCAGGCGCTCTTCAAGAACGAAGTGAGTTACGCATAAAGGCCGCCTGGAAAGGAGCAGCCGGTGGCAGTACAAAGATTGCAGAGACAACCCGCCATCGCGCATACCGCTTCGGTAGCCAAGCCGCTGTCGCGCTACAAGCTGACTTTTGCGGCTCCAGCTCTTGCCCCGGCGGTTGATCCTGCTTCTATGCAAGAGGAACGGGCGTGGGACTTTGGCAGAATTCCCGTCGCCTCGCCGAAGCAGATGGATCAGCCAGCGCACGCAAGTACGCCGGCTGCATTCCCTGTTCCGGTTCCGATACCGCTCCAGCTCCACATCGAAGAGGCCAACGATCCGCTGGAAGTTGAGGCAGATCGCGCGGTCGATCACGTCCTCTCCGACTAAACCGTTTTGATTGCGAATACTCTGAAGCCGGATTGCATTGAATCAATTAAAGCTCCACAAGCCGTGAACGACCGGGTACGTTTGAAAAGGAGAAACAGATGGCATCGCAACGAATGCGGGAGCAACGTCCCGCCTCTCTTGCAGGCTTGGAGGTTCAACCCAGATCGCGGGGAAGATTTGCCGCCGCGGCTCCGGTCCTTGCACCGCCCTCTCCAGTTCCCGCCACGGCCTGCAGCCAGGGCTGGGAGTTCGGCAGGATTCCAATCGCCTCGCCGACAAGGGCTGCGCTTCCGACGCGCGGCCAGCCGCTGGATGACTCCACGCGCGCATTCTTTGAGCCGCGTCTCGGCCACGATCTGGGCGGAGTGCGGGTTCACGCCGATGCGCGCTCGGCGCAGTCGGCCCGGTCACTTCAGGCCAGCGCCTATACGATGGGGCAAGAGATTCACTTCGGCGAAGGCAAGTTCCGTCCCCACTCCCAGGAAGGCCGGAATATGCTGGGCCATGAGTTGATTCATGCCGTGCAGCAGCGCCATCTCGTGCCAGAGTCCGGCGCAGCTGTGGCTCGCAAGGACCACTCCCTCGAACAAAATGCAAAGGCCGTGGCTGAGCAGCGCAGCCCGATTGAACCTGCGAAAGAGCCAATGGTGCTGTGCCAGCACGAGGGAGAGGCTCCGCAACCCTTCAATCCTGCGGTCAGCCAAATGCCGCAGTTAAGCCTGAATGGACACACCAATGCCAGCGACCAGCAGATCGCCAGCGGACTGCTTCAGGCGCAGCTCACAGTGGGACCCTTGATGCAGCCCTGCTACTTCGGCGCGCCGATGACGCTGCAAGAAATCTCCACGATGCTGCGCGAAGCGACGCCGGCGATGACGGATATTCAGCGGTGGAGTCTGGTGATTCAGGCCTGGTTGCAGAAGGTGTCCACGACTCGCCAACTGCCTCCGCTCTTTAATGCGCCAGTTCAGGTTCCGCGGCCCTCGCCCTCCGCCGCGTCGGCCACGGCGGCTCCCGGCTCCACGGCTGGCCCGCGCGCGCAGCAAGGCACGGCGCAGGCGTCTCCAACTCAGCAGGCGGCAACCTCGGGCTTGCCGGATATGGCGGCTGCTGGCCGCGGCGTTGCTGGAGGAGCGGGAACCTCGACCCCAGGAAATTGGCAACCCTCGGTCGGAAGCCAGTGGCTGATTACAATCTCGCCACGGGGATCGGGGTCGCCGGTTGGAACCAGTATGCAAAGCCAGTCCACCCTTGGAGAGTCTCCGCAGGTTGTCGTTCAAGCAGCGCGTGATACGGGGTCCGGGGCTTTTTCAGTTGTAGCCGGGGGGCAGGCGCTCACACCTAATCTGATCCAATCGAGCATTGTTCAGCTCCAGCCTTTCGCGCAGTTGCTAGCCGGTTTGGCGCAGGTGCCGGGAAATTATCAAGTCTCGATGACCGTGCAAGCCAGCGTGGGCGTGCAATTGACGCTGGTCTTCAGTGCAATCACGATCCAGATAGCCGGTGGGATACAGGCGACAGCGACAACCGGCCAGCCCACGCAGGCGGCATGGGCATTATCCGCGATGGCCGGACCCTCGCATCCTCAGGGAGGCACCGGCACACAGCCTATCCCCAACAGCAGGTTGTATCTGGGTGTAGGCCCGCCGCCGCCCTTTCCCGGTCAGTGGCATGGCGCCCCGGAGCGCCAACTGGGCGGAGGAATGTTGTTTTTTGGAGGCAATCTGCCGGGGTTCATGCAATAAGAGCGCGCCCGTTGGAGCGCGAAGCAGAGATGGCGCCGCAACGATTAAAGGAACAACGTCCCGCCACGCGCTCCTCGCAGGAGGCGAAGCTGGCCTCGCGCGAAAAATTGGCCATCGCCGCTCCAGCTCTTGCCGCGCCCTCGTCTGCTCTTCCGTTATCAACGCCCTTTGCGCCCGCTGATCATCCTCCATTACGCGAGCAGGCCTGGGATTTCGGCAAGATTCCAGTGAGCTCATGCAGCCGTCAGGAGCAGGACTCGCTGGAGAGCAAGCCGGACAAGCTCAACGAGGGAGGCGCTCTTCCTGCTGTTCTGCAGAGCGCGCTGCGCGACTCCGGAAGCCCGCTGGACAGCGCCACGCGGCAACTGATGGAGAGGCGCGTCGGCCACGACTTCGGCTCCGTGCGCGTTCATTCCGATGCGCAGGCGGCCGCCTCCACGCGCGCCCTCGACGCCCTTGCGATTACATCCGGCTCTCACATCCTCTTTGGAGCAGGAGCGTACGCGCTCGACCAGCCGCGCGGACAAGGGCTGCTGGCGCATGAACTGGTTCACGTTGTTCAGCATCAACGCTTCGCTGCTTCAACGAATGGGCGGCTGCTGAGTCAGGCCAACGATCCGGCTGAGCGTCAGGCCGATGCGCTGGTGCAGAGCGTAATGGCTGGAGGGCGCGTCGCGGCATGGTCGCCTACCGCACCTGCCTCGATCTTGAGCCTCGCGCCCAACACATGGTACAGAGGCTTTGCCGTGGGAGTTCCTCCCGTGGCCGACGGAAAGGTCGTTCACGACATGGGCGGCGGCGTTTACTTCACCGACACGCATGACGCCGCGCAACAGTATGCATCTTTGCGCTCCAACGGCAACCAGGCCGCTGAGAGAGTCATCACTGGAACCGTCGATCCGCATTCGCTGGGGCCAGTCTATGATCTGCGCGAAGACCCCAAGTTCATGGGGTACTTCAACCATCTCCGCAAGACCGGGCCGGTCAGCGGTGAGCGCTACCGTCCGCTGGTGGAGTCCGCGCTTGCGGCGAAGGGCAAGAAGATCGAGGACTTCGCGGTCATCATCGGCCCCGAAGGCGTCCGGGGCGGAACGCAGATGGTCATCCGCAATCCTCAGGCCGCAGTTCGGGTCGTGAGTGGCATGACGCAGGTCAAGGGCGGCGGCACTCCGCCTTCGGGGACGGGCACTGGCGGTGGTTCCGGTCCCGCTCAGCCTCCCACTGATCCAAATGCGGGGCAGGGATCAGCAGGACAGGGTGCTGTTGGCGGCGCGCAAGTTGAACCACTGACCCTGCCCGCGGGCAAGGTCCCGGCAATGACTCCGGAGGATATGTACAACAAGATGATCGCGCAGCGCGGCTTCGACGAACATATTCCGGTCAGCCAACTAGACGACGTAAAGAATCAGTTGAAGCAGATGGAGTCCGACCTCAAGACCAATCCAACGCCGGATTTGCAACGAAACTATAACCGGTTGCTCTCACGCTATAACATCTCCACGCTCGATGCCGCGGGCGGCCCAGCGGGCGCGGGATACAACACCTATGCGATTGTTCAAGTGGTTGGCCCGGATGGCAAGATCATTGCCGTTGCCGAAGGCAAATATACCGGCGGCCTGCATGCCGAGCAGATCGCGCTGCAAAAGCTCGACGCGCAGCTTGGCGGCCAGCCCACGGAGATTGCCCGCATTGACGTTGTGAGCGATAAGCAGGTCTGTCCCGATGTCTGCGTCAAGGCCTTTGAAGAGTTCTCCGAAAAGTACAAGGTGGGCAAGGTCAAGTCCTACGTCTTCCGGCGCCCGAGAGCTGATGGGTCTGGGTTGGCCAGCGAGAAGACGACTGCGCGCACCGCAACAGCAAAGGTGTCCCAGGGCAAGGTTCCAGTCAAGGAAGAGAGGACGATTGTCTCGCGTTCCGCCGTCGATCCCTCGGCGCCGCCGGTAGCCGGCGGAGGCAGTGGCCAGAGTGGGGCCAAGAGTGGCGCGGTGGCAAGCGGCGGCGGCAGCCAAGCCGATATTCACGCTCCCGCCGACAATGCTACCCCAGTGGCGCGCGCTAAGGGAGCCGGTGATGTTGCCGATGTTCACGCGCCGCCGGTTCGTCCCAGCGTGGGCGGGGGAGGGGAGACGCCGCCGCGCGTTATTCCGGGAGCCAAAGCCGGGGCGGATCCAGTTGCGCCGCGCGCTCGTGTTGCCAGCGAAGCCGATAAAGAGACGGAGACTCCTCGCGTGGGCGCTCTGGCGCGCGAGGGTGAAGCGGGCGAGTCCGTCATGGGCGGCGCACTTAAATCCGGCGTGAAGGGCGCTGCGGTCTCCATCGGCACAGGCCTTGTCCTGTACTTCATTCAGAGTGCCTTCCGGGATATGGTGCTGAATGATCTTGCCGCTTTGCCCCAGCCGCAGCCGGATAAGCGCTCGGCCCGCGCTTACTTCGGCGATCCCAAGACCGCGAGCGGAATGCGTACGCTGGATGTGCTCACCACCAACCTCGCCCAGCTCTCGCCGGATTTGGAGGCCGAGCACGCTCAAATCTCCGGAAGCCGCTTTGCGCAACTGATGGCGACGGCGTTGCTGCCGGAGAAGACCAACGAGCAGTATGAGGTCAAGCTCCGGCAACTCGACTCGATTCAAGACGCTCTCAACGCATGGGAGCAGCAGTTGTTGGCCATCGACGCCAATCTCGACGCGCTGCTCGATATGGAGGGCCAGTTGAAACAGATGGCCGCCTCGGCGCGCAGTGTCCAGCAAATCTTCAGCACCGTGGGGGCAGGCGAAGAGCTGCTCAAGATGGGTTTCTCTTTCGATGAATATATCGATCTGCTGCTGACGCTGGATAATCTATCGAGGGCCGTCGAGAGCGCCCTGGTGAACGCGCGCAAGGCCAAAGAGACCGTGCGCAAGCTGATCGACGAGACCGCTGACTTTGATTATCGGGTCAACAAGATATGGTGGGATGAAGTTGGCGGACAGTTCAAGAAGTTGCTCAAAGATCAGGAAGCGGCAAAGCGCAAGGCGCAAGAGCGCAGCATGCTCAAGACCAAAGCCCAGTATGGTTCGCTGGAAGGCTTCGAGCCGCTGCCTATGTGGAACTCGGATCAGTTGGGAATGTGGTATATGTACAAGACGCGCGAGAGCGAGATCCTCTTTGAGCTGAACGAACTGACCAAAGCGGGCGGCGACAACAAAATGGAGTCCTTCAGCCGTAAGGTGGAACTTGAGGAGGAGTTAAGCAGCGTGCGGAAGAAGATGCTCGCAATGCGACGCGGAGATCCCCCGCCGCCCTCGCAAGAGGCAATCCGCTGGTAGTCAGAAAAGTCCTTGCCGACCTGCGCGATCAGCGCGTTTATATATTGATTGGATGAGAGCGCGGGCCATCGCGCAGAAGAACGTTACCAAGCCAGTACCAAGGAGTTCCGATTGTCGGCCGCAGTTTAGTGGCTGCTTCAAAGGCAGCAGATGACCCATTCCAGTCCGAGCTCTGATAGTTGGAGATGCCGGTTTTCATACATCCGTCGCCTTGGGGGTCACCCAAATCCGGCCATAGAGGGTCAGCTGAAAGCCGGCCATAGAGAATGACCTGAGACATGAACTGCAACCGGGGAATTTAGCCTCGGTTGGCATGGGTATCTCTCACCGCGCTCCTGGCAGTGCGCACAGGAAGGATTGAGGAATCTCGGGTTGAATCTCGGGTTGAAGAATTCAGCCGAATTTCTGTAAGTTATTGATAAATATGGTAGTCACAACTGGATTCGAACCAGCGACCTCTTCCGTGTCAAGGATGCAACACTAAGCATTTCAACAATTTACAAGACCCCGGTGGCTCCCTAAGTCCTTGTAGGCACGTGCTGCTCCGAGAACCAACGTATCGCAAAACGTATCGTGTTCGCCAACTGGATCGGTCAAGCCGGGGCGCATCGCCAGATGTAGGAGGACATATCTCCTGTTCAGTTACCATGTGCGTATTCCGGTGAAGTGGGCCACTTCACCGGAATACGCAGGCTGCGGTGAAATCCACGACCGTGACCCGCGCGGGGGCATTTTACATATCTGCTGTGGAATCTCGATCTTCTTGGTTGCCATATCAGGCCCTTTCCAAGCTTTGGATACGACGCACGGATGTACGGCCGATATTGAGTTGCCGGGCGATCTCGGATTTACTGGGGGCGGAGCGGCGTAGTTTGCGGACCTCAAGGCGGTCGTCCAGCCGCGCCGAGCGGCATACTCGCGCATGGCTCGGTTTTCCACCCCACGGACGAAGACCTGTCCGCAGGGGCCCCGGTGTTGCATCGGCAGCGTTTTCTGGTCAAGAGTAGAGACGCGGGCATACAGGCCGGCGCGGATCGATTTGCCGGTTTCTTCCCCCTGGCCAAAAACCCTTCGGATTTCTTGATGCCGGGCACTTGTTTTACGGGCATTTCAAGTGGCATGTGATGGTGAAGGCAAAGTGCAGCCTGTGGATCAATTCGGCAGTCATCGCAGTTCTCCCGTTGCGGTCTGTTGCACTTCAAGGGTTGTGGGCTTGGCATCACTCGGAGCCGCAGCCACGATTCGATATAGTGCCCGCTATTGTTTGAGGTGGCTGCATGTTGCACAACATGGCACTACTGGCATATAAGTGCCTCGGGCTCAAATACTTCACCGTTTCGAGAATAGAGCGAGCCCCGTTCCAGAGGTGTCCAATGTTGCTCACATCCAGGAAGGCCAAAAAGCTAAGAATTGATGTGGCTGCCTTCAAGGCAGCAATCAGGCTTCGATTCTCATCACGAGAAGGGGAGGATAAAGTGAAGAGTTCCATTGAAAGTTCATCTCCGTACGTTCTACCGTCCCTGCCCTACGCAGAGGACGCGCTGGCTCCCGTAATCTCAGCACACACCATTGGCTTCCACTACGGCAAGCATCACAAGGGATATGTCGATAATCTGAATAAGCTGGTGGCTGGAACGGAGTTTGCGGACCTGCCGTTGGAGAATATCATCGCCGCGACAGCCGGCAAAGCCGATAAGACCGCGATTTTCAATAATGCGGCGCAAACATGGAACCACACGTTTTACTGGCACAGTCTGAAGCCGAAGGGCGGTGGTGAACCACCTGCCGTATTGAAGCAAAAGATTGAGGCTTCCTTCGGCACCTTGGATGCATGCAAGAAGGAGTTGGCGACTGCGGCAACGACCCAGTTCGGCAGCGGCTGGGCATGGCTGGTTGAGGATGGCGGCAAGCTCAAGGTGGTCAAGACCGGCAATGCAGATGTGCCGATAACCACAGGCTTGAAACCGTTATTGACCATCGACGTGTGGGAACACGCCTACTACCTGGATTACCAGAACCGGCGCGCAGACTACATCAACGCAGTGCTGGAAAAACTGATTATTGATCCGGCCAGAAAGGATTGCGATTATGCGGCATAGCTCACGTCCGGGTGGTGGAAATAGCGTTCAACTCTGGCAGGTTGTTTCTGGATGCTGCGCAGGACTTTGGAAGTGGTCTTGACGAGTTGCACTTGTGTTCTTGCCGGAACGGCGGCCGTGACACGTTGCTTGAGATCGGCATTGAGCAGTTCGTCGGGATTGAGTTCCGGCGAGTAGCTGGGCAGATAGAAGACCTCGATCTTGTCCGCGTTCTCCGCCAGCCATTGCTGAACAACCTTGGCGTGATGCACGCGCAGGTTGTCGAGGATGAGGAATATCTTCTTGGCGGC
>Ga0224559_1000227_pt1 | contig 39423 bp, 40 predicted proteins | sample 714S33034metaG_FD_180676 | JGI IMG/M metagenome (GOLD analysis project Ga0224559, IMG submission 180676) | Peat soil microbial communities from Stordalen Mire, Sweden - 717 S3 30-34 | ecosystem: Environmental > Terrestrial > Soil > Wetlands > Peat | place: Sweden: Norrbotten County, Stordalen... | reverse complement strand
CTAACCTTTTTTCAATAACACTGTGAGCTGTGTTCATTCCGACAATAACAGTTCTTCTTATGTCATCCCAGAATTGCTGCATAGCAGCGTTGTTCACGAAGTGTAAATCGTCCCCTTCAACAAAGGTATCTGTTGTTGAAACCTGATAAGGCATAAGGACCCTCTGTCCTAATGGTGTACCTACATCTGGGTCGTACTGAGAGATTCCACGTTTAGCTGCTATTTCTTTACCAGCTGCAACGAATTCTCTTTTCCTTTCAGACTGTTTCCATCCGCCAAAGTTGTAAAAAGTGGTTTTGCCTTCGGTTGGGTCTTCTTTAAATGCTTTCTTTAAAGCGTCTATAAACAATTTTTCAGCCATATTTTCACCTCCTTCTTATTCAGGACCGTATCCACCTTGGGATCTGGTCACATGTATTCTGTGGAGTACTTCTACTGCGTCGGCGTCGTCTCTGTAAGCTTCCCCATCTTTCCTGTAGATGGTTGTTTTCTCCTTGAGTGTTGCTTCATCTAATGGTGCTCCTAAAACGACTGGTTCGTCTAATTCGTCACCAATCTGGTTTTTGACTGATTCAACGTTTCCTGTAGATTTGTTCAAGACTTGCCTTCTGAGCATATCGAACATCAGACCGTCTTCATCGAGTCTTAAAGAGTGTCCGTGGACAGTTTTTCCCCTAATTCCTGTTCTTGCAGGGTCGAAGAATTCTGTTTCCAGGAGTTCTTTTGAGATCTTCTCGAGGTCTCTTTCCCTTGCTTCTATAATTTGCCTTCCAGATAGTGTACCTGCGTCAGCACCTCTGTATCTACATAAGTATGCTCTTGACCTTGCAAATGGTTGTGCTGGAGCAAAGTACATTGAGTCCGTAAACTGTATGTATCGAACCCTGTCACCGGCTTTAGCACCGTCGACTGCTTCGACTAATTCTCTTACTGCATCTTCTGGTTCATCCATTTCTTCTAGTGGTGGGTGTACGCTAGGGTATTCCTCACCAGGAGCTCTGTGACCTAATATTTTTACAACATCTTCGTCTGAAATTTCCCTCAACTTCTCGAGGTCATAATCAGGGTTGCATAAATTCCTTCTGTTTTGTGCAACCTTGGTTGTTCCGGGATAGTATTGTGCCATATTCATGCACCTCCTAATGCTAACTTAACTTTTCTAATTATTTCATCCAATTTATCTTGGGGACACGTTTCGCCTCTGATAACGCCGCTAATAATATCCACAATTTCACCTTTGGTATTTGGTTCATTGGGCATAACAGATTTAGTTTTGACTCCTATCTTAGCAAAATCTTCGAAGTCAACAGGATATTCGCAGATCACAACACAAGGCCCGTTAACATGTCTTAAAATTAGCCTGGCTTTGTATATGATGTGATGTCTCACACCGCCTAGATGTACTACTACCAAGCGGAATCTCTTTATTTGCCCGATCTCTTTAGGAGTGAGTCCAAAAAGACTGCCTGAACCCGCTGATGGAGCATCCTGCGGTACACCAGCACCTGCATTTAAGACAAGCGTGCTTGTCTGGATATTGGCCTCGCGTAAAGCAAAGGTTATTTCACAGACTGGCTTCGTTATGTGCCTCCTTCCTGGAGACATAGCTATTGCCAAAACTTCATTTCCACACTCTGCAAATGTTCCTCTTTGGGCTATTCCTCCTCCTTCGCCCATTCCCATCGTTTCTCTGCAGTCTACAACATGTGTGGTTTTGCCGATCATTAGTCTTCTTTCCTTTTGAGTATTGTGACCCTTTCACTGAGTTGTGCGTTTTGATCCGTTAGACCTACCATTTCATCGGGTATGTCGTCCAGTGCATCGCCATATTTAATTTTGTCCGAGACAGTTTTTTGTTTCCTAATAAAAGTTCCAACGTGTACGTTGAATCCAAAGGTTAAATTGTCTTCGCATTTTTGTCTTATTGCTTCAATAGTTTCTTCGTTGTCAATTTCCATTAGTACTCTGCCAGCTTTAACTTGTAAATCAACCTCTTCTCCTTTGATGGTGATTTTTTTGTAATCTGGGTTTGCAGCGTCTGAAGGAAGTCTTTGTCCTTGTAGAACTATTTTTTTTACGCCATCGATTTCATCAAGAGCATTTAAAAGGCTCTCGGTGGTATCAGCGCTTAATAATCTGTGTGGAAAGATCTCGATGTCCATTTGAATAATTACCCCCAAGGGTGGATTTTATTTAGATTTTATTTTTTATATCAACTGCTGCTTCGTTCACATATTTCAGTGGGTTACGGAACTCGTCAACTGAGCTGAATACATCTTTTATTAATCCGGAGGTTGCTTCTGGGGAGAACAGTTGTGTTCCTGCATCTAAAGCCATAGCTGCGGCTACGCATGGTATAGCGAAACCTTTACTGTGTCTTGTTACGATGTGGTTTCCGTTGAATATACCTGGACCTCCACCACCGTAAATTGAGTGACTAAAGAAAGAAAATCCAACAGCTGTACCTTCAACTCTACCGAAGTCAACACTAGGTAATCCAGTTTCGAATTCAAGAATATCGTTGTAGTATAGAAGTGTGGATGATACACCCTGTGCAGCTCGTGCAGCACCTTGGTTCACCATAGTAGCTGCCATCATACCGGCTGCTGCATATGCGTTCCATTTTGCCATGTCGTCAGTTCCGTAGACACTAAATCCGTTAAGATCTTTTTCTACACCGATAACACCGTCTGCTTTGGATCTGTCGACCATGTCGTTTATGACTGAACCAACTGTACCTTCTTTACCATTAGCTTTAACAAGGTCGAAGACCATGTTGTCAGCGTTCATTCCTTGGTAAGCCAGTCCTAATAAGTGCATTCTTTCAAATTTACCTACTGCGTCACCCATTTCAAACATTGCTGCTTGTTCCAGTATACTGGATAACGCTGCTGTGTTCATGGTGTTTTTGAGTGTTGTTGCAACAACGTGGTTGACCATGATATTTCTTAATGAATAACCTGGTCCTTCAAGTTTCTGAGGTACGTCGAGCATGGTTGCTAGGTTTCCGCCCATGTAATCTACTGATTGTGGGTATCTTCCTAATATAGCTGCTTTAACCATGTTAGCGTCGTACATGCTAACATCACAGACATCAATTATTGCTTGGATAAATGCTGCTGCAGTTACTAATGGAGCTGCTGAGTATTCAGCTGCTGCTTCGAATCTAGCTTCTGGTATCTGGACAAGAGCCCTTTTTCCACCAACTAATAATTCTACATTTGTGTTGTCGCCTTCCTCTACCAGTATCATTTCTTTTGCTTTAGCTGCTATAGCTTCTGCATTGCCCACGATGTCTAGGTCGAGTTCTCTACCTAAGATTTTGCCTCCACCGAGTTTACCGGTCTTTAAAGCGTTTTCTGCACCCTCTAGGTTCACAGCTACAGTCCTTTTAATACCTTGTACGATTGCTTTAATCGCAGGGTTCCTCAATGGACTGAGGGCTTCTAGCGGGACCTGCTCTTCAACAAGATTACCTCTGTCGTCGTACAAGTCGATCTTATCATCAAACTTTGCCATTTTTTCCCTCCTACGCATTCTTGTACACCAATTTCATGCACCAATTCAAATTTGTGACCAGATTTGTTTCTTTTCACTTTGGGGATATTGCCCCATGGTACCTTTTGATATACGAATCTGCATTTATAGTCTTATATGTTATTAAACTTTCTTCTTGAATTAATTAGAAAGGTTTATATGATCCTATATCCTAACTTTTCACAAGTTTTAACATTGATTTTTTAATACATAGTTACTTATTTTACTCGGTTCAAAAGTGGTTAATATGCAGATTATAGCAGATGTAGGCGGAATACCCGGTAAAGACTGCAAAGGATTTTGTAAATACTGTTATTTTAGAAAAGTTAAAGAGCAAGATCCCCTTGGATGTAGATACTGCACTCCAGGTACAGTTGGATGCGAAAGCTGTACCACCGGTATAAGAGAAGTAAAAAACGAATTTATTCACCCTTTCATGGTGGTTGGTTCTGTGCAAAATTCTTTGATGATGGGAGATATCAAAGATAAAAACCTTAAAGTCAATATCAGCGGAGGAGGAGATGTGAGTTGTTATCCTCACCTTATGGAAGTTGCAGGTGCATTCAACCAATTCAACCTTCCAATGCACCTCGGATACACTAGTGGAAAAGGTATTGAAAATTCAAAAATGGCAGAAGAATTAATATCCCTTGGGGTTGATGAAGTAACCTTCACTGTTTTCTCAACCGATCAGAAAATGAGAAAGGAATGGGTTGGTGACACAACCAATGGAGAATCTTTGAATGCATTAAAGCTCTTCTGTGAGTCAACTGAAGTTCATGCAGCTTCAGTAATAGTGCCTGGGGTTAACGATGGGGAAAAATTATATGAAACTTGTAGCACCCTTGAAGATTGGGGTGCAAAAGCATTTATACTTATGAGATTTGCTAATTTCCGAAATCAGGGATTGATTCTTGGAAATGAACCAATACTTGATGGTGTGACTCCACACTCACTTGAAGAATTTGAAACCCTAGTACGTAAGATAAATAATGAGTTTAACTTCAGGGTAACAGGGACACCTTTATGTGATCCTGAAAATGACACCCCATTTGCAATTTCAAAGGAAAAAAACAGTAAATATTTAGATATACTTACAGATGTCACTTCTGAAGCTACCATATTGACAAGTAGTATTGCAGCGCCTTTCATAGAAAAGATAATAAAACGTATAGATGCAGATGATCTTGTAAATGTTGTTGCAGTTGACCAGGACATTGGCTGTTTAATAACACAACGGGATCTCGAAGAAGTCGATCTAAAAGATCTGAAAGAAACTGTATTAATACCCGGCCGTGCATTAGTCCATGACAAAATGGCCCATGACATACTTAGTAGGGATGGTATCGACAGGATCGTTACAAGGGGCCCTGACAAACTTTCAGTCGATGGTGAAATGAGTGGAACATTAAGTCGTGAAGATGTTCTTAAAAAAGAATTAATAGCATTTGAAGACCTTCTTGAAGCTATAAACTTCTTTGGTGTCCGTAAAAAATAATTATTATTATATTAATTCAATGAATAAATAAAAAAAATTTATTGGTTTTTACTTCCTCTTTTTTTTATAAATCATTTTCCGCTCTTAAGAGTTATAACAGTGATTTCACATCTAGATCCTAGACGCATTGGAGGACCCCATGTACCTGTACCTGGAGAAACATGGAGATAAGTCCCATCATATTTGTAGATACCATGCATATACTTAAACATTAATCTGACAAGGTAGTTGAATGGAAACATCTGCCCAGCATGTGTGTGTCCAGAAAGTTGTAATCCAATACCTGCTTTTGCAACAGTTTTTAGCTCCCTTGGAAGATGGTACAACATTATTGAAGGTTTTTCCATATCGATTTTAAGTGTTGCGAGGACTTTTTCCATATGGTTTAATTCAAAGGAGTATTCAACACCAATTACTTGAATACCATTACATTCAACCATTTCATCCCTTAAAACTCTCATATGTGTATTTCTTAACACCCTGAAAACCTCGTCAAGTCCTTCGTAGGTTTCATGGTTACCAGTTATGAAGAAAACTGGTGCTTTTAATTTATTTATTGCATTGAAGGTGTTGGTGTGTAATCTTGCACTTCCATCAACCATATCTCCTGTTATAAAAATAATTTCAGGATCAATTTTATTGGTTTTCTCTACAATCTTTTCCATGTAACTTGAATTTCTTATAGATCCAATATGTATATCTGAAAGTTGAACAACCTTCATATCATCCTTTAAATGGCTTAGAGGTATATCAATTTCATTTATTTTTAAATATAAACTGTTAATAAGTGAATATGCACTTAATATTCCTGTTAATGAAACAATTAAAATTCCTGCAATTTCATTTGGGATTTTAAAGACCAGAGATAACAGGGAGTAAATTATTATGAATGTCAGAAGGTAAAATGATATTCCCATCCATGCAGATGCTCCTGTATAAAAAATTCTTGTTGCAGTATTTGAAACAGCCCTTTCAATCATGGCTGCTACAGGATAAGAGATTACTGCTATAATAAGTAGAGAATAGAAAATATAACCGGGTTTTATACTGAAGAGAGATGCGATTCCATAGAAAATGAAGTAGTTAACGATTAGGAATCCAATAAAGAATACTGACATAAATCCGGCAAATCTTATAATTGTCCTCATATTTTAACCCCATATACATATAAAATCAGATTATTGAAGTTTCTGATAAAAGTTTTACCAATGTGTAACCATACATTTTAGATTTGACAACTTCAGATATATCACCCAAACGGCGATCGTTAACAATTACATCTTCTATTTCGTTGTGATAATCATCGTATTTAAGTTTCACACGCACTCCCCTTAACTGACTTACAACTGGGAGAGGAGAGTAAACTTCATTGATAGCAGGTATCTGGTTCTCAATTTCCCTTTTAACAAGTATGGATGGGACAATTGGCGGATCGTCAGAGATTTCTCTTCTCCTTTTGTCCAAAATATCTTCAACAACTTCAACTAACTTTTTAAGTGCCCTTATATTTTCTCCCCTCTTGAGCCTTCTTGGAATTCTTCCAAGACCCGAAACATATGCATCGGCTCCGGGAATGTCTTTCAAATCAATTTCAGGAGCCCCTGTAACAATTACAGGTATCTCAATACGTTCGAATAGATGAGTTTTATTAGTTATACATTCTCTGAAACTTCCAAGTGCAAATACTGCTAAATCGTGTTCTTCAATGAGTTTCTTTTCATCCTCAGATATTCTGGATATGCCCTTACCTGCTCCCCTTGAAAGTCCTATCATATTATCCTTTGCACCGTAACGCCTGAGATATTCAGATATATCACATGCGGAGTGGGGTAAATGTTGACGTGCAAGCGTTGGGGAGATAATTGCTATTTCAGTACCAGCCATTGGAGCTACTTTTATGGTACCTAGAAGTTCTTTAGCCTTCTCTTTGACTCTATCAACATCCTCAATTGGGACAGCAAGATTGAGAACTAGATCCATCTGACTTACGTTTTCCTGAAGTACAAAACCCCCAAGATCTTCAATTAGTTCTTTCATCTCCTCATGCTTGTGAATTCCACCAGTATAAGTTAAGGTTTCATACATAATTTTTTCTCCAGTAGTTTGTAACGCGTTTCAGCTCTTTTAATGGGGTTTTTATGTGCATTTTTGTGGGATGGTATTTCAACTACCCGATCCCCCATTGTGACTATTTCATTTGATAATAAATCCCTCATATAATCTGGGTAGACTAAATAATCCGGATCTTCATATATTATAGTGAATCCAAGATCAGCTACTATGTCCCTTAGAAAATTTGAATAAACTTTAACTTTTATGTTTCGATTTTTTGATCGATCAAATTCAAGGTATTTATTGTTATCAAAATTTAATTCCATGGCAGAAGTATCAAACATTTCTTGAAGCATATCCACACTAGTTTTAATTTGAGTAAAAGTGTTCAGTTTTATTTTTACGGATTTCATTGTTGTATCAGTTTCTGATAAAACAACTGCTATGTCTGCATTGGTAGAATCAGGATAGGAGTTAGTATCAAATTCCATGATCCCTGCAAGCTTCAAAACATCCTTACACATAGGGGTTGTAACTATCTTCATCTTAACCTCAATATCTTCTTTAACACTATATAATTATATTTAATACGATTTAATATCGTTGAATCACTAACTCAATGTTCAATATTATTATATGTTATCATTAATATTTCAAATAAAAAAAACATCAATTTATCAATCCTACAAAGATTTATATAATAAATTAAACAAATAAAATAACACTAGAACCGTTTTTTGTTCATTTAAGGAAGTGAATATATTGTTTAAAATGGATCAAAGCCCAAAAACAGCCCCCATTCAGGAAGGGGAAGAATACGAAGTAAAAATTGAAGATGTAGGTAAAGAAGGAGATGGCATAACTCGTGTTGAAGGTTTCGTTGTGTTTGTACCGGATACAAAAGTTGGAGATGAAGTTAAAGTCAAAATAACATCTGTAAGAAGACGTTTTGCCTTTGCTGAAAAGGTTGAGTAGATTCCTAAGGATTTTAAGACTTTTTTTCTTTTTCTTTAATTCTATTTTTGGTGTTGTTTATGAAGGTTTCACTAAGCTTGGATAAATCATATTCTGAAGATGTTGCAATAATGGTAGATGTGCTCAGAGCCAGCACCACCATGACCGTTGCAATGGAAAATTTCAGTCAGATAATACCCATTAAAAGTATTGGAGAAGCTGAAAAACTTGCAGACCAATATGATGCTGTTTTGGCAGGTGAACGTCGAGGTGCAGCAATTGAAGGGTTTGATGTTGGAAATTCCCCAGTTGAAATTTCTAATTTTAATGGAAAAGTTCTTGTCATTACCACAAGCAATGGCACCAGGATATTAGAGGGTATGAAAGCAGAAGTCCTTATAGGTTCATTTGTAAATGCTAATGCGGTTGCCAAAAAAGCGATGGATATTGCAGATAACCACATTGAAATTGTCATGGCGGGAGTAGATGGTAGGTTTGCAATAGAAGATTTTTTAGGAGCTGGGGAGATAATAAGAAATTTAATTGACTGTAATCTAGATGAAATGGCCCTTGCAGCACATATGTCTTCTTGCAACCATAATATGGTACATGATGCCATAATAAACTCCAGATCTGCACACAGGCTTGTTGAATTGGGACTCTCAAATGATGTTGATTTTTGTATGAGACGGAACATATATGACATTGTTCCAGTATATCAAAATGGAAGTATTGATGGTATCAAAATATTAAAATAGTTATATATGAATATTACTAATGATTATTTTAGAATTAATTCTAGATTTGTTCTTTTCATAATAGTCTTATAAAAAAATATTATATTAAAATCTTAATCAAAATTATAAATTGTGAGGATCATATGGCACCAGAAAATTTAAAGATAATTGGTACAGCCCATGTATCAAAAGAAAGTATTAAAGAGGTTCAAGAAGCCATTATTACAAATGAACCCGATATTGTAGCGGTTGAACTTGATATAAACCGTTATCAAAATATGATGGCTGAAAAAAATGGTGAAGAAAAACAGGATGTGAATATTAGGGAAGTAATTAAGGGGGATAAACTTGGCATTTTCCTAGTTAGTATGTTCCTCTCTTTTCTTCAGAAAAGAATTGGTGATGATTTAGGAGTTAAACCTGGTTCAGAAATGCTTGCAGCCATAGAAACAGCAGAAGAAATTGGTGCTAAGGTTGCTTTAATTGATAGAGATATTAGTTTAACGCTACAAAGGGCCATTAACCAGATGAGTATATCTGAAAAGCTCAAGTTTGTTTGGGGAATAATAACATCGTTTTTCAGCGGTGAAGAAATAGATGATGTTGAGAGTATTAAAGATGGTGACACCTTAAACGAAGTTATGGAATATTTTAAGGAAATGTCTCCTAAAGCATACGATGTTCTTGTTACAGAAAGAGATGCATACATGGCACATATGCTACAAGATATAGAAGCTGAAAATGTAGTTGTTGTTGTTGGAGCAGGACACAAAAATGGTATCTCAGATTACATGGAACATCCAGAGAAAATTCCTCCTATTGATGGACTAATATCAAAAAAAATTAAAAATTCCAGTATGTAAACTCGTAATATTTTCAATACTCACCATTTTTGTTATTATTTTTGCATTGGCAATAATTAAAGGAATAAATATCGAAACAAGCATTACAACATTCATATTACTTACTGGTGGTCTTGCATTTGCTGGATCATTACTGTCCGGTTCAAAGATTTATTCTGCCCTTAATGCTTTTTTAGTAGCACCTATAACCACACTACACCACCTTCTTGCGGCAGGATGGGTTTCAGGAATATTTGAAGCCAAATTACGTCATGTATCAATGGATGATGCTGTAAAAGTTAGTAAAGTCTAAACCTTCAGGGAATTGTTAGGTAATAATCTTTTCAGAGTACTAATAGTTGTTATAGGTACTGATATTGGCGCATCTATAGGTTTTTTTCCTTACAATACCAAAAGTAATATTTCCATTATTCTACAAGATCTTTGGATTATGAGATAATGAATATAAAATCATCCCAATTAAAACCTTATTAAATTTAATTTATAATCATGTTTCATATGATCAAAACTTCTATTTTTAATATTTAAATGAATAGAATGTCTACTGCTAAGAATATTATATTAAACTTTTTTGTGTCTAACAATTGGATAACATATTATATTTACAAGAACAGAAAATGAATAGATAAAAGTTAATGGTGTAAAGAAAGAGAGTGTAATAATGTACATGATTTTTAGATGCGACTGTGGAAGGGCTGTGTACTCCAAAAAGGGTGTTGCCACTAGAAAGTGCGTATGCGGTAAAACCATTAAAGTTAAAGATAGACGTATCCTTGCCATTGTAGAAGAAGCTGTACAAGCATCAGATATGGTCAGAGAACTTCAAGAAGAGAAATATGGTGGTGCTTACTTCACAACTGCAGATAAAGTTCCTAATAAACATTGAACATACTATATTTTAAAAACGGTACCATGACAAATAGTATCTATGATATTACGAAGTATGGGGAAAGGAAGAATATAGAGTTTAAAGAAAATCTTAATGTAGATTATCATTTGAAAAAAGACAGGAAACAACATCTTGCATCCCAAATGAAATACAGAATGGAAAAAGGGGATGGAGAAGCTATTTATTTTATTGGCGTTCATGATGAAGGACATTTAATAGGACTGCCAGATTCAGAATATGATGAATCTATTTTTGTTTTGAGGAGTATTGCACAGGAAATTAATGCTGAAATACTTGAAATTGAAAAACACCCTGCAGGACATGGAAATGTTGCCAAGGTAAAAATAGGAAAAAACCAGAAAAACAAGAAGAAACATTTACTTGTGGGAGTTGCTGGACATGTTGATCATGGTAAAAGCACATTGGTAGGTACATTAACCACAGGAACACTTGATAATGGATCAGGACAGAGCAGAATATTTTTAGATGTACAAAAACATGAGATAGAAAGAGGATTGTCAGCCGACCTTTCATTTGCTGTTTATGGATTCTGCAATGATCAGACTATGAGAGTTGATAATCCATTAAAAAAGAAAGAAAAATCAAAACTAGTTGAAAAATGCGATAAGGTAGTTTCATTTGTTGATACGGTTGGACATGAACCTTGGTTGCGTACAACTATCAGGGGCATAGTGGGTCAAAAACTTAATTATGGTCTTCTTACAATTGCAGCTGATCAAGGGCCAACTCATATCACTAAAGAACATTTGGGAATCATTCTTGCAATGGAATTACCAGTGATAGTTGCAATGACAAAAATAGATGTTGTAACATCTGAAAAGATCATCGAAGTACAAAAGAAAATATTCGATCTGCTTAAACTTGTTGGAAGAATCCCTTACATGATAAAATCGATTGATGATGTTGATTTTGTTACGAAACATATGAATCAACATATAGTTCCAGTTGTTAAGGTTTCTCCAGTAACTGGAGTTGGTCTAGACCTACTGGATAGACTATTTTTGAAGCTTAAAATCCCATCCAATGGCAAAGAACTGAAAAAACCTTTTATGATGTATATCGACAAAATATATACAGTATTAGGAGTTGGAACAGTTGTTAGTGGTACAATTAGACAGGGTAAAGTTAAAAAGGGGGATAAACTTCGTTTAGGACCTACAAATACTGGAGAATTCATTGAAACCAGTTCCAAATCCATGGAAATGCATCATTATAGGAAGGATATTGCTGAAGCTGGTGAGGTCGTTGGAATTTCCATAACAGGAGTGGACATCGATGAAATTAGACGTGGCATGATACTTTGCAGTCCAGAATATCCTGCACTTTCTGTACGAGAATTTGAGGCTGAAGTAGCTATACTTGTACATCCCACAACTATTAAAAAGGGATATGAATGTATAGCCCACATTGAAACGATTGCTGAAACAATGACATTTGAACCAATTGATAGTGAATATATGTCTGCAGGGGACACAGGAAAAATTAAAATGAAATTTAAATATCGTCCATGTAGTATAAAAGAGGGACAAAAACTAATATTTCGTGAAGGTCGAAGTAAAGGAGTTGGTACCATAACCCGCATCATCCAATAGATCGAAAATTTCATAATCAAAATTTTTAATTATTTTATATTTTATGGATATTATTTCATTATTTTATACGATTTTTAATGTCTTCAACCATCTCACATGCCTTGCAGATATTTAAGGAGGATGGTTCGCTGCAAAGTTTGCACTGTCCAATAATTATTTCTTTTCTTTCGAATTTGAAAGTTTGAGAGAAGGATTCTAAAATTGATAATTTAGTTCCCTTTCTCTTACCCTCCATCTGGTTTAAATAATTCTTGACTTTTGACCTTAGTGATGTATGAGAGTATGGGCACTCTGCAAAATGTACATCTACATTATTCATTACAGCCCATATCCCCACATCTTTCTCTGGAAGCTTCCATAACGGTTTTATACGGGGTACTAAATTAGGATGTATCCTGTCTAACTTCGGCCCAAATTTCGAGAACCTTCTGAAATCCGCCTTAGCAAAGCTCATTAGAAAAGATTGAATCTCATCATCAAGATTATGTCCTGTTGCAAGTTTATCAAGACATAATTCACTAGAAATTTTGTTTAAAAGCTGTCTCCGAAAGACACCACAAGGTATGCAGGCACTTTGGTATAGGTTCGATACTTGGTCTAATGTGAAACCGTATTCTTTCTTAAAAGATCCCTCAACAAGTTCAATACCAAGTTTAGCAGCATTTATTCTTGCAGCATCTATACCTTCATCTCTGTATCCAGAAACACCTTCATCAATAGATACAGCTATTAATTCGAAATCAAATTCTTCCATTAACTCGACAAGTAGATGTAAAGTTAAAACACTATCCTTTCCACCTGAAAGTCCTACAGCTATCCTATCATGAGGTTGTATTAACTGATAATCTTGTATAACATTCCTTGCTGTGTCCATAATATATTGATTGAACTCAGATCGATCAACAGATTTCATAAAAAATTATATGAGATCATGAACATAAATAAGAGTATGATAACAGCCGAATTTACAATAATTCCAATTGGGACGTCTAAAACTAGCTTGAGTAAATATATTTCAGCTGCTGTAACTGCTTTAGATAATGATGGGATTAAATATGAGTTAACAGGTATGGGTACTCTATTAGAGTCTAATGATCTGGGAAAAATTTTTTCTGCCATCACAGCTGCTCATGAAGCTGTTTTTGAACAAGGCGCTGAAAGGGTTGCAACAAGTATAAAAATAGATGAAAGAAGGGATGAAGAAAAGACAATAAAAGATAAAGTTTTTTCAGTAACCCAAAAACTTGGATTAAATTCCAATTCAAAAAAAAGGAATACATCAAAATTTCTTTGAAAATTCCATAAGCGCTGCAACAATTTCTTCCAGTTCTGATTTTTCCAGTGATGGATGAACTGGTAATGAAAGGACTTCTGAAGATGCAGATTCTGCTTCAGTACAGAACCCTTTAAACCCAAGTTCTTGATATATTTTTTGCTGGTATATTGGCTTTGGATAATGTATTCCAGTACCAATACCCCTTTCTTTTAAAAATTCCATTAGATTATCCCGATTAGATTCTTCAACCCTTACAGTATATTGATGGAATACATGCTTTACATTAGAGGCCACATATGGAGATTTAATACCATTTATTTCGTCTATTTTTTCGGTTAAATATTTGGCATTCTCAATTCTCTTTTTATTGAACTTATCCAGTTTCTTAAGCTGTACTATTCCTATTGCAGCTGCTATGTCAGTCATTCTGAAATTATATCCTAAAACAACATGTGTATATCTTTCACTTTCACCATGTGCTCTTAATACTCTGGCTTTTTCAGCCATTTCAGCGTTGTCTGTTGTTATGATCCCGCCTTCACTTGTGGTCATATTTTTTGTTGGATAAAAACTAAAACATCCCATATCACCTAGACTACCAGTTTTTTTCCCGTTGTAAGTTGCACCATGTGCTTGTGCAGAGTCTTCAATAACGGTAAGGTCATGATCATTGGCGGTTTTGTTGATAGGATCCATGTCTGCTGGTTGGCCATAGAGATGAACTGGCATAATAGCTTTGGTATTCTCTGTAATTGCTTCTTCTATTTTTACTGGATCTATATTGTAAGTTTCCTTATCAATATCGACAAAAACAGGTTTTGCACCCACATAAAGTATAGAATTTCCAGTGGCAGCAAAACTGAATGGTGTTGTTATAACTTCATCTCCAGGCCCAATGTCCGCTGCAAGTAATGCAAGATGCAGGGCCGTTGTTCCTGAACTTGATGCTACTGCGTGTTTTACACCTACATATTCTGCAAAATTTTCTTCAAATTCTGCTACCCGAGGCCCTTGGGCAATAAAGCCCGATCTTAAAACTTTTACTACTTCTTCTATTTCTTCGTCAGATATAATGGGTTTGGCAATTGGTATCATTTTGTTTTGTCACCTAAAAATCATTATTAAACTACTTAAATAAATCTAGCATTATCTCAGAAAATTCAATCCCATAAGCAAGAATTTTATGGTTTAGATCATGCAGTACTAATAAAATAAATTATTTTGATTAAATTTTTAATAACTTAATTAAATTTATAGATTTATTTAATATAAATACTGTTATCATGTTTGATGATATTGGTAGAATATGAATTTGTTCAAAAGAAATTATATAATAATTTTATTTGAATATTCTGTATATATTCTCCTTTTTATTCCAGAACAGGATTATAACCAATACAGCAGCCATTGCTATTAATAGTGGGATCCCTGAATATGAATTGGATGAAGGTGATGTGAATAATGAGGGTAAATTTGCAAGACCAGAATCTGGAGAGTTTAAAAATAGTGCAATAAACATATTATTTGCTATATGGACGCCCATAGCGGTTTCTAAACCATTTTCACCAAGCACAATTATTCCAAGCATCAACCCTAATATTAAAGCAGATACAACTATTGTTATGCTCATCTCAAGGGTTGTTCCATTATAAAAATGGGCTAAACCAAAAATAATTGATGTTAATATTAATGGAACTATAGGTTTCTTTGAGAGTAATCCAAATCCTTGCATTAAATATCCTCTAAAAAATATTTCCTCGAATGATGCTTGAAGAGGAAATACCAGTATGCTTATTATTAAAAGGTAGATAAATGATACAAGATTTAAATTAAAAGATAAACTACTATTATCAAAGATATAAGAGATTAAAGTAAAAATTGCGAGTATTCCTCCCCATAATCCTGCACCCTTTAATATCCTAGTCCATTTAATGCTATTTCCAGTATTTATAAGTTTAATAAAATTCTTTTTGTGGATAAACCGTATACACAAGTAGAAGAGTAATGCAAATATTCCATATGTTACACCAATAAATATGAGAATTAATAGTGAATTATTCAGAATATTTATCGCTCCGACCATTCCCGTGGTTCTTAAACTGGAGAAATATAGCAACATGAACAGGACAAGGAATACAATAGAAGCAATTGTACCTCCTATTACAGTAATAAGAATAGTTAGAAAGTAGCTACCCTTATTATTTTTACCATTATTAACATTATCTAAAAAGCTTATCTTAGACATTTAGTTTTATCTCCATCTATATTATGGCGTTTTATTAAATTAATTCACAATTAATCTATTTCCTACAGATTTAATAAATTTTATTATAAACCTAAATTCATATAATTCATTTATAATCTAATGCGAGTATCATGAATAGATTCACTATATTAAATTAAATAATGTATCAAAGGATTTAAAAAAATGGGTAATAAAACAATTCGTGAAGGTAAAATTGCATTGATGGTTCCTGAATTTGATAAAATTACAGCTAAGGCATCTGTTTTCTATAACCCTGCTATGGAATTGAACAGAGATATTTCTGTAGTTGCTCTGACAGTATATAGGAAAGGAATTGATCATAACATAACTGTGTGCGATGCTTTTGGAGGTACAGGTATAAGGGGCATAAGGTACGCCAAAGAAATAGAAGGAATTGAAAATGCTATTGTCAATGATTTAAACCCTCTTGCAGTTGATTTAGCTAGAGAAAATATCGATCTTAACCAGTTAGAAAACGTTATTGTTTGCAAAGAAGATGCAAACATGATCCTCCGGAAATGTAAAGGCAAATTTGATGTGATTGATATAGATCCATTTGGAACACCATCACCATATCTTGATTCTGCTGCATCTAGCCTCAGAGCTGGAGGTATGATATGTGTAACTGCAACCGATACCTCAGCCCTTTGTGGAACTTATTCAGAACCTTGTATCAGAAAATATAGTTCAGTACCTCTTAAAACAGAATACTGTCATGAGAATGGTTTAAGAATTCTTGCTGGTTTTGTTGCCAGAACTTTCTCCAAATATAAAAAATTCATTGAAGTGAAATTTTCACACAGTACAGAACATTACATGAGAATTTACGCAACTATCGGGAAAGGAGCAGCAAATACAGACGAATCATTGAGATCAATGGGATATGTAGCACACTGTAAAAGTTGTCTTTATAGGATTGTAATTAAAGGTTTAGCCCCATCAATCCCTGAAAACTGTCCAGTATGTGGGGGTAAATTAAATATTGGAGGACCATTATGGTGTGGAGATATGTACGACACAGATTTTGTAACTTCAATGATCAAAACAGTTGAATATTTATCATTAAACACTGAAAATAAAGTTATTAAACTATTAAATACATGTTTAGAAGAATCAAATGCTCCACAAACTCATTATGAGATCCATAAGGTTTGTAAAAATCTGAAAACAAGTGCACCACCCATATTAGATGTTATGGATAAACTTAGAGAAGATGGTTTTTTTGTTTCAAGAACTCATTTCAGTCCAACATCATTAAAAACCGATGCAAATATTGTCGAGCTTAAAAGGATTATCAAATTTCTGAAAGTATAATTTCTAAATATGATTTTAGATTATCATGGAAATATTTCTAAGCTTTATCTGTGAAGTTAATATTAATTTTTTTTAGTGTAATATTGTGAAACCTTTTTTTTTAATTGCTATTGAATTAGAATATGTTACAAATATCTTGGACTCGAATAAAAATAGAACAGTTTGTTAAAATTCTTATTTTGGATATATTTTTAACGCCAAGGTTTTATATGGAATAATTTTAATAAAATAATATGGCATTTGCCAAATTAAAGGAGGTTAAAAAAAATGGATATCGGAGAGATAGTATCTGACTCAATTAAATACCCAACCTCTAATTGGGGAAAAGTTCTTATTTTGGGCGTTATAATGATCGCCTCATTTTTGATTGTACCAGTATTCTTATTAATTGGTTATTTATTTAGAATTATAAAGGCTACTCTTGCAGGACTTGACGAGTTACCTGAATTCGATGAAGTCGGAGAGATGTTTATTGATGGTCTTAAGGTTTTCGTAGTGGGAATTGTTTATTCTATTCCTGTTATAATAATAAGTTTAATAATAACCGCAATAACTGGAAGTTCAACATCTGCAACTCTCAGTTTAAACCCAGCTATGATATGGGGATTAGTGTTAGTATATATTGTTTATATAATTGTAGCAGTAATTGTAGGGTTAATTGAAGTAATTGCCATAGCAAATATGGCTTATTATGATGGGGAATTAGGTACAGCTTTCAGTTTCAGTGAAATTTTAGATCGTATTGCTAAAATTGGATGGGGAAAGTACATTATAACCTACATTGTAATAGCCATTGTGGCATTTATTGGATTCTTAATAGGTCTATTAACATTATTCATCTTAGTAGGTTTCATACTCCTACCATTGGTGATTGCACCATTCATATACATGTTTGGAGCCCGTGCAATAGCTCTTTTATTTACTGAGTCCATAGATGAAGTTCCTGAATCTCCAACAGAACCAGTTGAACAAGTAGAATAGGAAAGATTCAAATTTTCTCTTTTTATTTTTTTATATACAGATATTCTATTAAGTTTTAGTTTTCCATTATTTATGATATTAATTTTTTAAATTGTAATCAATACATAATATTAAACTATTCTAAAACTAAAAAATTAATTTAATCACTCTTAGAACTCAAAGAATATTTTAGTAACATCATTAAGACAGTAACTACTAAGATTTGTTAAAAAATGGTAATTAGGAGGGAATAGTAGTGGATATAGGAAAAAATATAACAGATTCTCTGAGATATCCTAGTCAAGATTGGGTTAAAATAATTATATTGGCTGTGATATCTATAATACCAATAGTAAACTTTATGAGTGGAGGATACTATCTTAGAATCATAAAATCTACTCTAGCAGGTTTAGAAGAAATACCAGAGTTTGATGACCTGGTAGAACTATTTATTGATGGTATAAAACTTTTAATAGTGGGAATAATTTATTTTATAATTCCATTCATATTTATTGTAATTGGAGTAGCCTTGTCAGCCGGAGGATTATTCTTTGGTACATTGATATTTGTCATAGTTGGATTAGTTAGTTTCTTTTTAATTAGTATAATAGGATTAACGGGAGTCGTAAATATGGCTTATTACGACAGTGACATTGGGGCAGCCCTTAGATTTCATGAAATAATAGAAAGGATAGAGACAATTGGTTGGGGAAATTATATTTCGTATATAATTGTTCTATGGGTAATTCTCATAGTGTTAGGCGCAATCTTATCCCTAATTTCTGGTATATTATTTTTCATTGGTTTTATTTTAGCTGCTATTGGAACAGCTTATTTAATAATGTTCCAGGCTAGATCTGTTGCTTTAATATTTGCAGAATCTGAACAAATGCCATTCAAACCATCAAAACCTAAGAACAATCCGAAATTGAATTAATAAAAAATTTATTTTATTTTTTTAAATATTTAAGACTAAATTATAAAAAATTCTTCAATTCTATTGTAAAATCTTCCAATATTGTAACAGATATCATAATGTTCCTATATTCTATTTTAACCACATATAACACTGAACAAAATATATGAATAACTTCTGTAAAATATTAACTACTAAGATTTTGTTAAAATGATAAATTGGGGAGGAATATCTATGGATATAGGAAATGTTATTTCAGATTCATTGCGATATCCTACTTCAAACTGGTCTAAAGTAGTTATTTTAGGTGTTTTATTTTTATTGAGTTTTTTTATTATTACACTATTTTTAGCATTAGGATATTATATTCAGAGTTGTAAAATCGTCTTTAGCTGGTGCTGAAGAGTTACCTGTTTTTGAATCTTGGGTTGAAATGATGGTCTAGGGTTTCAAACTATTTTTAGTCTATTTGATATACACTTTACCTGCCTTGATTATTGGTATATTCTCATTCATCTCTTTGTGGTCAGCAATAAGATCAATTATCATATATTACCTATGTAAATGGGATTACATTCACTCAAAATATGTTGTTCAGTGTTTTAGGAGGTATAATTTTAGTTGGACTGATTATTGTAGGGATTCACATATTATTGATTTATCCGATTATGGTAGTTGCAATAGGAAACATGCTATTATAATGAGTTCTATTCAGACTTTTTAGATTAGATGAGATATTGTCTTTGATATCAAAGATTGGTTGGTTGATCTAAAGTATGGTATATTGTTGTTTTATGGTGGGAATTGCATTATTGGTTTGTAGGGATTATCATTACAATAATTCCAATATTAAAAGGGATAACTTTCATATCCTTTGTATATCCATACATCTATCTGTTTCATACTCGGGCAATAGCATGGTTATATCCATCAGTATTTACTGAAGACTATGTTCCGTAAAAATATATATCGGGAAATTTATTCTTTGTTATACATTAAGCATTAAAAAAATATTAAAATTAAATTGAAATAATTTTTACAAATTTTTAAGGATATCATCAACATAATAATAAATATTAAATAGTCGATCTTATCCATGTTCTTTAAGGAGTATTAATGAACAAAGATGCAATAGATGATATGGAATAACCAGAATATTCGAATGGACATTTGATCCGAAACTAGTAAATTGCTTTTTTCATCAAAAGAAAAGTGCTGAACCTTAACATTCTTCGAATTTGATGTGGTCTTTCCAAATATACTGAACTATTTAATCTTTTGTAGTGAAAGTGGCATTCATATACATATAAATGCCCTTTTATAACATAACTAAAATATCTCATCCTTATAACTTTAACACCTTTTCTTTAGATGTATGTACTCTCATCTATTGAATTGATGCAAGATTATATAATTATAGTATAATAGTTTTAATTATAAACAATGTTCAGTTAATGGTGAAATGTATGAAAAATAATGGCGAAAAACAGCAAACTGTTAAGATAGATGAAACAGACAAAAAGATTCTCAACCTATTCAACGAAGACGGTAGAATGTCTTACAGGAAAATATCACGTAAATTGGACATTTCAATAGGTACAGTTCATAACAGGATAGAGAAACTCGTAAAATCAGGGGTTATAAAAAAGTTTGCTCCTGTAATAGACCATGGAAAACTAGGATACAACTTTACCACTATAATAGGAGTTCGTGTTAAAGGAGGCGTTCTCAGGAATTGGGAAGACAAAACATCCTATCATAAAAATGTTCTATGTATGTATGATGTTACAGGGGAATTTGATGCGATAATAGTAGCAAGGTTCAAAGACACATCAGAACTGGACGAATTTGTTAAAAGTTTGCTTAAAGAACCGGATGTTCAAAGAACATATACCCAAACCGTTTTGAATATTCTAAAGGAAGACCTTGGATCGAGCAAAATGCTCTAAATCCTTATCCTCCCATATAATAATGTAATTGAATTTATTTTTTTAATATACTCAAACAATATTTTATTTTTTAATAAAATCTTATAATACTCTTAGAAACTTTTACGGTTTCTCATGATAGATTTACTAAGTTTTTGATAATTTTTTTAAATTCACAATGTATTAAATTATATTTCTGCTTAATTTATCCAATAATTAGATTCAGAAAGAATGAAAACTTGATCTATCCAAAAATTGGGGAGACAAATTTGTGTTAGTTAAATGCAATGAAAATATTAAATGTATTGAATGAACTATAATGATTAATCATAAAATTATAATAATCAATTGGCATAATCAATATCTAATTTGATATTACTCTACAAAAATATATTTCATCATTTGATGAATTAGAGGTGATCTTATGGAAGAATTCCGAATTAATCAAGCACAATCTCTTCTTAGGGATGCAGTCAAGTCAAAAACAGGCAAAGAAAAGTTAAAATCGCCTAAAGAAGGTATTATAGATGTTAAAGTATTTGAAAAGGTATTGAATCTGTTATTTGAAGCTGAAGAATTTATATACACCAGCAGACCTACACATGAACTTGACTTAGAGACAGCAACATTATTCACAGGTAAGATCATAGAGGTTAGGACAGAAATTAATGAGATCCTTTCTGATTTTGGAGTTATTGTTAAACCTGATTCTGAAGAGGATATAAAGGAATATTCAAAAGATTTACTAATTTTAACGACTAAAAATAGTTTTAAAAAAGCAATTACTAAATTCGGCGTAGACCCTCAGAGGATTGTTGTAGCAGGTGTGCCTCTGGATCCTGAAGATATGAAACTTCTAAACCCTAAAATACCTGAAGCAGCATTAATACCAATAAAAAAGAAAATAGCCCATGTTAAAAATGATATTGAACGTAAAATGGAACAATTCAAACTTAAAAATATAATTGTTCTCGTTGAAAATGACAAACCTGGTGAAATACTAGGAAATCGTGCTGAAACACTTTATAATGCTCAAACTATAACAAAAGAAAATTTAAAGGACATAACTGTCGCTGAATTTATTGAAATAGTGTCATGAAAACTACCTATTATATACATTGAAGTCAAAATAAAATAAAAAAAAGTTAATATAGTTGTGATAAATCCTATTCTTAGTAGTTTGATCACTCAACATAAAAAAAAATAAAAAAAATGTTTACTATTTAGATTATTTATTTAGATCATCGATTTAAATAAAATCAATTACGAACTTAGGGGTGAAAAAATTGGATAAATGTTTCCCAGATACCCAGGATAATATACCAACAATTCCTGTGCACCTTACTAGAGTTGGAGTTAAAGGAGTAAAAAAACTTTTAAAAATTGAAAGAGACGGAAAGAGACCTATTGTACTTTTACCAACTTTCAATGCATTTGTTGATCTTCCAAGCACACAAAGGGGTATTCACATGTCTAGAAACCCTGAAGCAATAAGTGAAGTTCTTGAACAGGCTATTGAAGGTACATCAGTTGAAATTGAATCTTTATGTGCCAAAATAGCAAGTTGCCTTCTTAAAAAGCATAAATATGCTAAAAGAGTTGAGGTCAGTATGAAGAGTGATTACATGATCATGAAGAGATCACCTGTAACTCACATCAAAACACAAGAAATGACCAATATCATGGCCGATGCCATAGGAATCAGAAATGATGATGGAATTGTTATAAGAAAAATGATCGGAGCAGAAGTGGTTGGAATGACTGTCTGTCCATGTGCTCAAGAATCAACCAAGGAATCTGCAAAGGTGGACCTTCTAAAATTTTTAGACGAAGAAACCACTGAAAAGGTCTTGAACACTGTATCATTCGCTTCACATAACCAACGTGGACGTGGAATGATAATGATGGAAGTTCCAGAGAACCAAATAATCAGAGCTGAAGATTTAATAAGAATAATTGAGGATTCAATGAGTTCTCCAGTTTGTGAGCTCCTAAAAAGGAGTGATGAAAATGCTGTTGTTTTACATGCTCATAAAAATCCCATGTTCGTTGAGGACTGTGTAAGGAATATGATCCAAAAGATTGTCCAGGAATATTCTCACCTATCAGATGATGCCCTTGTAACTGTAAGGCAGATCAACGAAGAGAGTATTCACAGGCACAATGCATTTGCTGAAAAAGTCGCAACTATGGGCGAATTGAAAAGAGAGATGAATTCCAATGGAGGCAAATAACATTGATGCCCACACATGAAATTGCAGGAAAGATAATGGGAAAACTTGATGCATTCCATGGATCAAGACCAGCCATCGACACACCACAAATTTTGATTGTAAGAGGAATGTCAAAGAAAAAGATAGATCCTGAAGAACTTCCAAATATAATTTCTGAGATTATGAAGGGCATTGGAGCTAGAAAAATGGATATATTCTCAGAAGAAGCAACCGATGTCATAGGAATAATGGATGAAAATATAAGAGCCACAGTAGAAATACCCGGTGAAACTGACGTTTATGGAATATATCGACTTAAAGAGTCTTTTGAAGCTATGAACTGTCACACCGATTACGGTCTCGGTACAATAGGTCAATTAGCAGTCTTTTTAGTGCTTTATAAAGATAAAAGTGGTATTGGCCCTCTCTTTGTCGAGTTGGTTGTATCAAATTCAGAAGCATAAGGATTATAGGATAAGGGAAATTACCCTTACTATTTTTAAATAAAATAATCAGTGAAAAAATGGCAATTTTATCTAAAGAAGATTTATTATCCCTTCTAAATGGAAAAAGTAGGGAAATATTATCTTTAATGTCTGAAACTAGTCTTTTAAGGGATAATGACATTATCACATATTCAAAAAATGTTTTTCTTCCACTCACAGACATTTGCAGAAACAACTGTGGATACTGTACATTCAGAAAGGATCCTAAATCATATAACGCCCAAATACTCATGAAACCCGATGAAATAAGGGGCATCATTGAAAAAGCTAATTCTTTCAATTGTAAAGAAGCACTCTTCACTTTTGGTGAGAAGCCTGACGAAACAGACAGTGTAATATCTTCCTTGGAGGATCTTGGATTTACAGGGATGTTAGAATATTTATACTTCATTTGTGATGATACACTGAAAAATTCAAGACTTTTACCCCACAGCAACCCGGGAATACTTAAAAAAAATGAACTTAAAATGCTCAGGGAAGTTAATGCCTCAATGGGTTTAATGCTTGAAACCAGCAGCCAGCGTATGATGGAAACAATTGCACACAAAAATAGCCCTGGAAAAGACCCTAAACTTAGAATTGCAACTATTGAAAATGCAGGTAAATTGAAAATACCATTTACAACCGGTCTTTTAATTGGAATAGGCGAAACAGTTACAGAACGTGCTGAATCCCTCCTGGAGTTAAGGCGAATACAAGATAAATACGGGCATATCCAGGAGATAATTATACAAAACTTCAAACCAAAACAGGGAATCCCTATGGAAGGCTTCAAAGAACCTTCATTGGCTGAAATGATCAAGATGGTATCTGTTACAAAACTCATATTTCCTGATGTAAGTGTACAGGTTCCACCAAATCTGAACAAGGACCACTCACAAATATTTTTAATGTCCGGAGCAGATGATTGGGGAGGTGTTTCTCCATTAACCCCCGATTTTGTAAATCCTGAAGCTCCTTGGCCAGAGATTGAATATCTTAGACTGATCACAGAAGAACTTGGTTTCAAACTTCAAGAGAGACTTCCAGTATATCCAAAATATATCAATGAAAAATTTTTAGATCAGGAAATACTTAAAAAAATTAATAAAATAAAATCCAAGAAAATATAATTTTTCCAGTAAACTGAATGATCTAAAATTTTAGTAGTCTAAAAAAAATGGTTAAATAATATTTATTTGATATTTTAAGAGGTATAGTCATTTTATTTTAGCATCAACAACCACATGGTAAACACCAGGTGAGTATGGTTTTATAATTCTTTTATTGACTATTTCAACCAGCTCCCTATCGGCTGCCATTGCAGCTTCATTTATACGATCCACAGGCCTGATAAATTTCAGTTTATCGGGTACAGACTCATGATAATGTATTATTCCTCCTTCCTTTAACACATCCATTGCAACGTCCAGATACTCGTTGGTGTTTCCAATATAACCCATTAAAACACGATCTGCTATGGCTCGAGGTGCAATTTCTCTACAGTCTCCTAAAATAGGTTCTAAAATACCTTCAACTTTATTCAGATGTACATTTTCACATAGATAACCATAGGAAAGGGGATTAATTTCAATAGAATATATCTTTGCCGGTTTTGAATGTACTGCTATTGGTATTGAGAAGTATCCAATTCCCGCAAACATATCAACAATTGTTTCACCTTTTTTTGCAATCGTAGACATTCTCTTTCTCTCTGTTGTGTTACCCTTGGACCACATTATCCTGGAAACATCCAACTTGAATGAACACTTGTTTTCACGATGTATGGTTTCTGTTCCTTCCCCAATAATCACTTCAACATCAGGTTCTCTCTTTAAACCACTAATACGTCCTAATTTAACTATTCTGTTAACTCCTGGTGTTTCAAGAAGCTTTTCAGGATTCTCAATATCCCCTTTTATTACAAGAATATCTCCTATTACCTTACCCTTCATAAGAGTACGTGCTTCTTAAAGTTTAAATATCTTTCACAATCTAAGAAAATTTAGAAATTAATTTTATAATGTGAATTGGATCATGGTGTAATGCAAAAAAGATAATTACCCCTACCAACCAACCTTATTCAATTAATTAGAAATGATCAAATTATTAGGAGAGATTCTTATGGGAAAAGTTAATAGACAGGAAATTCTCGATGTCTTAAAAGGATATGATAAAGAAAATATAACTATAGCAACATTAGGAAGTCATACATCACTCCACATATTAAAAGGGGCAAAAAAAGAAGGTTTTAAAACAGCTGTTGTTTGTGAGAAAGGTAGAGAAGTTCCATATAAACGATTTAAGGTTGCAGATGAGTATATTATTGTTGATAAATTCAGTGATATTGTAAATGATGATGTTCAAGAAAAATTAAGAGCTATGAACAGTATTGTAGTACCTCATGGTTCTTTTGTTGCATATGCCGGATTAGATCGTATAGAAGATGACTTTAATGTACCTATGTTTGGAAACAGGGATATCCTAAGATGGGAGTCTGAAAGAGACCTTGAAAGGAAATTGATGATAGAATCCAATATTAGAATACCTAGAAAGTTCACTGACCCATCAGAAATTGATAGAACTGTCATGATAAAGTTTCCAGGTGCACGGGGAGGCAGAGGATATTTCGTTGCTTCAACACCTGAAGAATTCCACCAAAAAATTGATTCCATGCTTAAACGAGAATGGATAGGAGAAGAAGATGTTGAAAATGCCCATATCGAGGAGTATGTTTCTGGATGTAACTACTGTATTCATTATTTCTATTCAGCATTGAATGATGAAGTTGAATTAATGGGAATGGATAGCCGTTATGAATCCAATATAGATGGATTAACAAGAATTCCTGCAAAAGATCAACTTGATGTTGCATTAGATCCATCCTATGTAATAACAGGAAACCATCCTGTAGTCATGCGAGAATCATTACTCTCACAAGTATTTGAAATTGGAGACAATTTAGTTGAAGGTGCTAAAAAACTGGTTGCCCCAGGAATGAGTGGTCCATTCTGCATGCAGAGTCTGTGTACCGATGATTTAGAGATAGTTGTTTTCGAAATGAGTGCTAGAATTGATGGTGGTACAAATACCTTCATGGACAGCTCCCCCTACAGTTACCTACTCTTCGGTGAAAATATGAGTATGGGCCGTAGAATAGCTCGTGAAATTAAAAATGGAATTGAATCTGATAGGTTAGATATTTTAATAACTTGATCATTTCATTCTTATATCTTTTTTAAGCTATATTTTCAAAATGAATATTACAATATCATTAACATTAGTTGTATTGTGAATTGAATATTCTCTAATAAATCACTTAAAAAATAGTAATATAGAAAACATTTATAAGTATCCTCAACTAAACAAACCTTGTTAAAGGTCTTAATATAGTAAGTTATTTTAAATGAATTATTTTGAATAGCATTAATAAATATTATTTATGAACTAAAGAAAACTGGAAGTTCAAAGCAATATTTATATAGAATGAATTTTACATAAAAGACTAGAAATATTTGAAAAATTTAAAAACTATTTTTAATTTATCGTGTTTTTTTAGAGGTGTATTTCATGAACGATAAAGATCGATTAAAAGGCACTACAACTGTTGGTGTAACATGCAAAGATGGAATTGTTTTTGCTACCGAAAGAAGAGCTTCAATGGGTAATTTAATTGCTCATAAAGTTGCAGACAAAATATTCAAACTAGATGACCATATTGGAGCAACTATTGCAGGATCAGTATCAGATGCCCAAAAACTAATGGGTTATATAAGTGCAGAAGTGGCTCTTTACAGACTCAGAAACGGCATTCCTATGAATGTTGAAGCCGCAGCTACTATGACATCTAATATACTACATTCATCCAGATTTTATCCTTACTATGTCCAAACTCTCCTTGGAGGGGTGGATGAAAAAGGACCAGCACTCTTCTCACTAGATCCAACCGGCGGAGTAATAAGGGATCTAATGATTTCAACAGGTTCCGGTTCACCAGTTGCCTACGGAGTACTTGAAGACCGTTATAATAAAGAGATGGATATTGAAGACGGAATTGAACTTGTTATAAGGGCAATTAAAGCTGCAATGGAGAGAGATACCTATTCCGGTAATGGAATAAAAATTGCAACAGTTACTAAGGAAGAAGGATTTAAAATACTGCCTGATGAAGAGGTAGAAAAGAAGATCAAAGAATTAAGCTAGTTTTAATCCTATTGAACTAAATTTATTAACAAATTGAGAACCATGTTTTATTAAACATGGTTTAAATATTAATTTTCTTATTTTTTTAGACGTGATTTTATGGGTTCAGAGATTCAAGAAATTAAAAATACAATAGTACAAAGATTACCTAATAGAGTACAAGTGGCAAAGGTCGAATTTGAAGGTCCGGAAGTAGTTATATATACTAAAAATCCGGAAATAATCACTGAAAATGGAGATTTAATTAGGGACTTAGCCAAGGATATTAGAAAAAGGATAATTATCAGATCAGATAAATCCGTGCTAACAGAACCTGAAAAAACCATAGACAGGATTCACGACATTGTTCCCGCGGAAGCAAAAATAACCAATATATCTTTCGACGAGGTTACATGTGAAGTAATAATAGAAGCCAGAAAACCTGGACTTGTTATTGGAAAATATGGTTCAACATCAAGAGAGATCATCAAAAAAACGGGATGGTCCCCCAAAATTCTTAGGACTCCACCAATTACATCAGAAGTAATTCAGAGAGTTAGAAGGACACTACGAAAAAACAGTAAAGAACGTAAAAAAATTCTTCAAACTCTGGGTAATCGGATTCACAGACCATTAACCTCAGAAAATGAATGGACACGTTTAACTGCACTTGGAGGATTCAGGGAAGTGGGAAGGTCTTCACTGTTTTTACAGACGACCAACAGTAAGATCATGCTTGATTGTGGTGTTAATGTAGCTGGTTCAGATGATAAAAGTTCTTATCCCTACCTTAATGTTCCCGAATTTGTTCTGGATGATCTTGATGCTGTCATAATTTCCCATGCCCATTTAGACCACTCAGGATTTTTACCATATTTATACCACTACGGATACGAAGGACCTGTTTACTGTACAACACCCACAAGAGATCTTATGACCCTTTTACAATTGGATCATATAGATATAGCTCACAGGGAAGATAACCCACTGCCATTCAATATTAAACATGTTAAACAGAGTATTAAACATACCATAACTCTGGATTATGGCGAAGTAACAGATATTGCTCCAGATATCAGATTAACTCTGCATAATGCTGGTCACATACTTGGGTCTGCTATAACTCATATGCATATTGGAGATGGACAACACAACTTTGTATACACTGGTGACTTTAAATATGAAAGAAGCAGACTATTAGAACCTGCAGTTTCCAAATTCCCACGTATTGAATCACTTGTAATGGAAAGTACCTACGGTGGACATGATGATGTCCAACCTTCAAGAAACGATGCTGAAAAGGAACTTGTAAAAACTATTTATAGAACCCTAGAGCGTGGTGGAAAAGTTCTTATGCCTGTATTCGCTGTCGGAAGGGCACAGGAACTCATGATAGTTTTAGACGAGTACATTAGACATGGAATTATCGATGAAGTTCCAGTGTATATAGATGGAATGATCTGGGAAGCAACTGCAATTCACACAGCACGTCCAGAATATTTGAGTAAGGATCTACGTGACCAAATATTCCATATGGGAAGAAATCCCTTCATTTCTGAAGTTTTCCATAAAGTTAACGGTGGAAATGAAAGACAAGAAATTGTTGAGGGAGAACCTGCTATTATCCTATCAACTTCGGGTATGTTAACTGGAGGTAACTCAGTCGAATACTTCAAACAACTTTGTGGAGATGAGAGAAACTCACTTGTGTTTGTTGGATATCAGGCAGAAGGTTCTTTGGGTAGAAGGCTTCAGAAAGGTTGGAAAGAAATACCACTTAAAGAAGACGGTAAAACAAATGTTTACAATGTAAAAATGCATATAAAAACAATTGAAGGATTTAGTGGACATTCTGATAGAAAACAACTAATGGAGTATGTTAGAAGACTTTCTCCAAAACCAGAGAAGATCATGATCTGCCATGGGGACAACTACAAAACACTTGATCTTGCTTCAAGTATTTACAGAAGTTATAAAATAGAAACTAAAACACCAATGAACCTTGAAACCATCAGGATCCAATGAAACCATAAGGGTTTCATTTTATTAGTTTTTTGAGTTGTTATAATTTCTAATTTTTTTATTGACCACACAAATACAAAATTATTTTTTTTATAAATATAATAAAATCTATTTATATTGAGATAATTATATTAGCTTAATAGAATATTCGTATTAAATCATTGCAACAACGAATTAGGGATAGAACTTTTATTAACTGTCAAATCAAATATGCTGTATTAAATTGTTATTTTAAAAAAAATTTTTGGTGAGTTTCATGGTAACCTATTCAGAATCAGGAGTGGATATCAGTCTCGAGGAGGTCACAGTATCGGCATTAATCTCGAAACTGAAGGAAACCCTAAGTTACAGAGAAGTTATTACAGAATCAGGACATTTTGCAGCCCTTGTTAAATTAGGTGATAAAGCTATTGCAATGAGCACAGATGGAGTCGGAAGTAAGATCCTAGTAGCCGAGATGATGGAAAAATATGATACAGTAGGTATAGACTGTATAGCTATGGTAGTAAATGATATACTATGCGTTGGGGCAGAACCAATTGCCATGGTCGATTATCTTGCAGTTGAAAAACCAGACCCGGAAATTGCAGGACAGATAGGTGAAGGACTTAAAGAAGGATGTAGACAAGCTAAAGTGGCCATGATTGGTGGCGAAACTGCTAGTCTTCCCGAAATAATAAGCAATTTTGACCTTGCTGGTACGGGAATAGGTATAGTTGATGTTGAGAACATCATCACTGGAGATAAAATTGTTGATGGCGATGTTCTGATTGGAATTGAAAGCAGTGGAATTCACAGTAACGGTCTAAGTCTTGCAAGAAAAGTTTTCTTTGATGATAACCAGTTCAAAGTAGATGATAAACTCCAATATCTTGAAACATCTATTGGAGAAGAACTTCTAAAACCAACACTTATATATGTAAATCCCATAGTTGAACTATTAAAAAGTGATTTAGAAGTTCATGGGCTTGCCCATATTACTGGTGGAGGATTTACAAATCTTAAAAGGTTAAAAAAAGGTAGTGGGTATATAATTGAAACACTTCCTGACCCTAAAACAATCTTCAAAGTGATGCACAAATTAGGTGTACCATTGGAAGAGATGTATCGTGTTTTCAACATGGGCATAGGGTTTGTTGTGATTGTGAAATCTGAAGATGCAAAAAAGGCTATAGATATTATAAAAAAATATAATCTTGCTTTTAAAATTGGTACAGCAACAGATGATATCCAAGAGAAAGTTTCAATTAAAACCTTCAAAAAGGACGTTATCACTTTATAAATGATTAGAAGGTGCATTAATGAATATAACAGCAGAACAGGAAAGATTAATTGTAATAGGTATCCTGAAGAAAATGAATGTTTCAGATGATGATGCCCGCATTGTTGCAGACGTTACTGTGGACGCAGATCTAAAAGGATTTTCATCCCATGGAATTGGACGATTTCCACAGTATATAAAGGGATTGAAGGCTGGAACAATAGATCCTGAAGGAGAAATAAGCATTGATAATGAAACAGTTTCAATGGTTCTCATAAATGGAAATCATAAATTTGGACAAGTAGTTACATACACGGCCATGGAAATTGCAATTGAAAAGGCAAAAGAAACGGGTATTGGTGTTGTGGGTGTACATAATTCCAACCACTTCGGTGTTGCAGGGTACTACTCTGACATGGCAATAATGCAAGATATGGTAGGGATAGTTGTTGCAAACACAGAACCTGCTGTTGCCCCAATAGGTGGTAATGAACCAATAATAGGTACAAATCCAATAGCTATAGGTATACCTTCAAATTCTCATTATGTGTCCGTTGACATGGCAACATCGGCTTCAGCTAGGGGAAAACTTTTGGAAGCCAAACGTAAAGGTGAGAAAATACCTGAAAATGTTGCTCTTGATGTAGATGGAAATCCTACAATCGACCCTGAAGCTGCTCTTAAAGGCTCAATATTACCATTTGGAGCACATAAGGGTTACGCATTATCTTTCATGATTGAAATACTTGCAGGACCCCTTGTTAGGGCAGCCTTTGGTAAACAAGTAACTGGAACAGCTAATTCGGAGGAAATGTGCACAAAAGGAGATCTAGTAATGGCATTAGATCCATCTAAGTTCTCTAATATTGACACATTCAAGGGAGAAGTCGATGATTTCATATCCGAGGTTAAAAACTCCGGCAACGTTTTCATTCCAGGTGATATGGAAGTTCGCAATATCAAGGATCGAAAGGAAAATGGGATTGTTATAGACAATCAATTAATGGAAGAAATCATAGAAATAGCCGATGAATTATCATTCGATCTTGGTAAGATCCTAGATAATTAGGTTATAGCTTTTTTTTATTTGCTATAAATAATTCTTTTAATTATATTCAAATTTTAATTTTGAGTCTTTTTTTAATTAAATATAAATCCAACATAACAATAGTTATAATAGAGGATAAAAAAATTTCTTATTCATAACTATTCAGAGGTGTTGGTATGAAAATAATAGTTTCAGATGGTATGGGTAACGAAGAAGAAAAAGAAATCAATACAGAGAGTATAAGCGGTAAAGAACTTTTAGAAAAACTTGATATTTCTTTGTTTGTAGCTATGATTATGAAAAATAATGAAATTGTGGGGGAAAATGAGTTACTCACAAGTAAAGATAAAATAAAAATTTTAAATATGATTCATGGTGGATGAATAATTAATTTTATTATGAAATAGCATGATCTATTTCAAATTTTCATATCATTATTCAGATTTAGGATTTTAATGTGTTATTTATCAAAAGTTTACTAATCTTCATTTATTTTTAATTAAATAGTTTAGATTATAACCTTAAAAAGGATATAATAATTTATTAAAAATGAATTATTAAAATAGGTGTTTTATTTGGATGGTAGTCAAGCAGTTTACAATACACTTAAACAGTCGGAAATTAATTTTGTGGTCTCTTTACCCTGTGTTAATTTGGATAAACTAATGAAAATGGTTGAGGCTGATGAAGATATAATTCATGTACCTGTAACAAGGGAAGAAGAAGGATTTGGAATTTGTGCTGGAGCATTTATGGGTGGTAAAAAGCCAGCTATCCTCATGCAAAATTCTGGGCTCGGTAACTCTGTTAATGCTCTTGCATCATTATTTGAGCTTTATAAACTTCCAATATTGATGATAATAAGCCATAGAGGTACAGATGGTGAATTTATGAGTGCACAAATACCAATGGGAAATGCCACACCTAAAGTTTTGGATGCTCTTCAAATTCCATATCTCAATCCAAAAACTCCTGATGAAGCTTTAAAACTAATCCCTAAAGCATGGAATATAGCTGAAACGAATGGTACTCCTGTAGGTATTCTATTGAGTATCAAATTTTGGTAGTGTTAAAATGGAAAGGATCGATACAATAAGAAAAATCTCAGAAGAGTTAACCAGTGAACTGGTTGTATGTAATATAGGATTTCCTTCAAGGGAACTTCATTATCTTAAGGATTCATCAACCCATTTTTATATGTTGGGTTCAATGGGACTTGCATCATCCATTGGTCTAGGCATTGCAATGTCCACCAAACGGAAAGTTGTTATTTTCGATGGTGATGGATCTATACTAATGAATTTGGGAAGTCTAGTCACAATATTTAATCAAAATCCAGATAACCTAATATTAATAGTTTTAGACAATGAATGTTATGGTTCAACAGGATCTCAATGTAGTTATGCTTCAACAGTTAATTTAGGGAATGTAGCAGAAGCTGTAGGATTTAAAAATAATTTTTTCTTCGATGGTAATGAAAAGGAATTAAAGTTTAAAGAAGTTTTAAACACATGTGGACCTGTATTCGTTCATTTTAAAGTTAAACCTGGAAATGCAAATGTTCCAGTCATTCCATTAGAAGCCGTGGATATCAAGGATAGATTCATGGATGAAATAAAAAAATAGGACATTCGTAATATAATAAATTTGGATATTAATGATATTTAATTCAAAAAAAATTGTTATCGTTACAAATTTATTTCTCGAATGTTTCACGAACTTTTTTTAATGATTTCTGAATTGTTATCATCTGTGGGCATAATTTTTCACAGTCCCCACATCCAATACAACTAGAAGCTCTTTCACCCTCTTTTAATAGCATGTAGTAGTTCATTCTAGAATTTCCAACATCTTGAAACATATATGCATGATTAAGCTGTTCGAAGTTGGCAGGAATATTAACTCCTGAAGGGCATGGCATACAATATCCACATTGGGTACAATCAATCTCTTTTCTTCCCTTGTAAGCCGTCCTAACTTCTTTGATTATCTCTTTTTCTGTTGAGGTTAATGTATTGGTTAAACCCTGTTCAGCTATACCTAGATTCTCATTAAGATCTTTAAGAGTCGTCATTCCACTTAACACCACATCAACTTCCTCTTGATCCCAAAGGTATCTTAAAGCCCATTCAACAGGACTTCTTTTAACAACTGATTCGTCCCATATTTCTTGAACTTCTGGTGGAACATTTTTTACAAGAGTTCCACCTCGAAGTGGTTCCATGATCACAACACCTACTCCTTGATTAGATGCATAACGAACACCCTCCTTCCCAGCCTGATAATTCTCATCAACCAGGTTATATTGTACTTGACAGATATCCCAGTTATATGAGTCAATAACATCAAAAAAAAGTTCTATTTCTCCATGAAAAGAAAATCCGGTATATTTTATCCTACCATCTTTTACTGCATCGTCTAAAAACTCTAAAACTCCAAGCGATTCCAGATTTGACCAGCTATCTGCCTTAACAGAATGTAGAAGATAAAAGTCAATCTGTTCACTTTGAAGTCTTTCAAGCTGTTTTTCAATATATTTATCCATATCTGTCCGTTTTTGAATTAACCATGATGGTAATTTATCTGCAATAAAAACCTTCTCCCTATAACCTCCCTTTAAAGCCTCTGCTATGACTGTTTCACTCTGACCATTATGATAAGGATAGGCAGTATCAAGATAATTAACTCCGTTGTCAATAGCTTTATGAATAAGTGAAATAGCTCTATTTGTATCCACTTTATTATATTGACCATTTATGATTGGAAGATGCATACACCCCAATCCTAATATAGATACTTTTTCTCCTGTGGATCCCAATTTACGATAAAGCATTTTATTTACCTCAAAAAAATCTGTATAAATTTTAATAAATAAAAAGTACAACTAAAAAAAATATTTAAACTCTTCTATTATCAAATTCATCGTACAAATCATCTAACTCCACGCCTTTATAAACAAGGAGAAGTAGAGTATGAAAAATCAGATCAGCAGCTTCAGAAATAAGATTTTCATCATTTTTTGATGCAATTATCACTTCTGCTGATTCCTCTCCAATCTTTTCTAAAATCTTATCCTCAGCACATTTATCACTATCTTTCATGATCATTGAGGTGTAAGAATCTACCGGTTGATTACGTCTACCCTCTAAAACGGTGTAAACATCCCTAATGATCGTGTCGTTACGCTTCACTTTCTAAACTCCTTTCTAAGACTACTAGTAATTGCTATTAATGGGTGTTGTGCATCATCTATTATTTCTATATCTTTAAAAGTGAATATACCATTCTTATCAGCTGTTTTTTCAAGTCCAAGACGTATATCCCTATCCAACTCAATTACATAGGAATCTATATCTTTACATCCAAGTTTACGTGCAGCAGCTGTCCTATGATGACCATCAACTAGTATAAATCTTTCTCCAGATTTTGCAATAATGGTTGGTTCAGCAAGTCCACGTCTAATTTCGTATGTTCTTCCCTGAAGTTCATCTGCATATATTTTATCCTGAGTTGGTCTAACCTTGTCTATTGGAACTTTCATCCTTACAACCTTGGTACGGATTTCATAGAGCTGTTCGAGGGTCTTTTTGAAATATTCTACCTTCATTGGGGTTGATCTTTCGATATGAGAGCGTACAATATCAGTATTTGTTAATATTCCCACCAGTTTAGCATCTTTATTAATAACTGGTAGTCTTGATATTCCCATTCTAAACATCACCCTTGCAGCATCATTTATTGACATATCTTCTTCTGCCACTACAATATCTGTTGACATTATATCTTTAACAAGGGGTAACCATTCTTTAAGTAAAAGATCAAAGGCTGTAACCATTCCAATTACTTCACCATTAGTTCTAACAGGAAATCCATCGTGTCCTGTTCCCTTCATAATAATTATAACATCCTCATTAGGAGTTTCTGGAGTTACGGTGATAACTTCTTTGGTCATGTAATCTTTTACAAGTGCTGAGCTCGTCATTAAAAATCTCCTATCATTTGGTATCACTTTTTCCACAATATTTTATTGTTATTTGTTATTTTAACTACTCTATGAAATGGAATTTGTGTACCTTCTTTAATATTAAGAATCCCCTGTCCAATCTTACAATGGAATTTCCACTGATTGTTTTAAGATTTCCAGGTGCTCCTCTGTGAATATAAGTTATTTCAGTTTTGGTAATCTGCATATCAGGATGTTATAAAATCATATTTATGATATTCTTGCCATATACAGCCCATTCTTGCCATAATAAAAATATTGAAGTTTATTTAACAAATTATTTTGGTATACTGAACTTATTAAATATATAGTTCAGCTTGTTAAAGAATTTTTTCTTAATAACTTACTAATTAATTCATTTTTTATATGTATTCATAAGATCTATGTCTTTAGTTCAGATTCTAATAGTTTGTGAGTCTCGCCAGGATCTGCCTTTCCCCGTGTTAATCTCATTACTTGACCTATTAAAAAGTTCATGGCATTTTTCTTTCCTTCATAGTAATCTGAAACAGCATCAGGGTTTTCTTGGACAGCCTGTTTTACTGCTTTGAGAACTATATTCTCATCTACTACTCCAATCAATCCCATTTCTTCTGCGATCTGGCTGGGCATTTCTTTGTTCTTAGGAAGTTTCTCCATGATCCTCTTGCCAGCTTTAGCCGTGATCTTCTTATCCTCAAGCATCTTAAGTAAATCTACAATTTGTGCGGGTGTTATTTCACTTTCCTTGAAACTCATCTTATTATAATAAACCACCCTCTTGAGATCGTCCCTCATCCAAAGTGCAGCAAATTTTGGATCAATAAATTTTACAACTTCTTCAAAAGCATCTGCAAGCTCAAGTTCAGAGGTAATAACTTTTGCATGGTCCTTATTTATCCCATATTCCCGAACAAACCTATCAGTTTTTATATGGGATGGTTCAGGCATTTCTTCGCGTATTTTTTCAATTCTATCATTTTCTGCTAGCATTGGTGGAAGATCTGGATCTGGTATGTACCTGTAATCTTCAGCCTCTTCCTTAAGACGCATAGGGACTGTAATCATCTGAGATTCTAGAAAAGCCCTTGTTTCTTGTTTTATCGTAATTCCTCTTTTCAAAAGGTTTTTTTGCCTGATCATTTCAAATTGAAGTGCTTTGTAAGCGCCTTTTATTGAGTTTATATTCTTTATTTCGGCCCTTTTACCTCCTTCAATGGAGATGTTTACATCGGCCCTCATGGTACCCTCACCACGTGCACTTCCACTGTATTCCAATACCCTTATTAGTTCTCTTAAGAATTTTCTGGCTTCTTCTGGAGATTTCATGTCGGGTTCTGTTACTATCTCAATTAATGGGATCCCTGACCTGTTAAAATCCACAATTCCTAGATCTGGTTTATATTGACCTGGATCTTCTTCTATATGAACATCATATATTCTAACTCCATTCAGTTCCCCCTGGTCTCCTATAGGTATTGATGTTCTCTGGTAACCCGATGATAGATCAGGATAATCATAGTGCTTACGCTGGAAGTAAGTTACTTCAGGAGATATCACACACCCAAGCATCAATGCTATCTTGATAGCTCCATCCAGAGCCTTTTTATTTGGAGGGTATGGTTTTGCACCAGGTTGATTCAAACATACATGACATATGTTAGAATTAGCTTTAGCTTCCTTGTAATTGGTACGACATGTACAGAATAGTTTGGAATCAGTTTCAAGCTGAACATGAATTTCCAGTCCGCATTTCATCTTAATAGTTATTCCTCCCAGTATAATGATGTAAATTAAATATTTTTTAAATGAAATATGTATGTATAAACTTGATCTTTACTCTGAATGTTAATTATAGAATCATATTGTAATTTGGTTTGTATCTATAAAATAATATTTATTAATTTACCTAATTAAAAATGGTTTTAGATCCTAAAATAAGTTAACCTAGAATTTGTACCATGTTAATAACGATATTTTATACAATTTACTAAATTTTTTTCAAATTTTTATTGATACACTTATCCACATACCTTTTAATAAATGGTTCTAAATTTTTATCGGGTATATTACCGGTTTGTAATGCTTCAAGGTCTGTAAATGTGCCTTCAAGTTTTCTTCCAGCCCACAATACCTCTTCTTCAACTCGTTTACCATATCTGGTTCCGAACATTTTAAATAATGGGAATTTTGTAAGCCCATTGGCACCAGCAAGTATTAAAGGTCCAATATTAGCCAGATTATCCAGCCAGGTCCCTGTTATTATCTCCAATGTAGGGAATTTGATTCGGGTAGCTGCCACAACTCCTGCATAGTACAAAGAAGCAGGTTGTGGTGAATTTTCATAAATTGTATCTTTATGAGGGTTTAATGAATAAAAGGTTACTCTATCAATTCCTACCCCATCTATGAGATCCCACATATATTTAACATCTTCAGGAGTTTCTCCTAGACCAAGTATGATGGTGATGGATTTCTTAAATCCTAGATCACCTGCTAATTCCAGCATCTCAATTATGTCTTCTAAAGATTTGCTTGGGCAGATTTTCTTATGAAGTTTCGGATTTGCTACTTCAACAGCCCCTGTTATCCCTGCGATTTCATTTCCATATTCTTCGAGTTCGTTGGTTATCCCGAGATTTAACCATACAGGTTTTCCAGTTATAGAGTAAATTTTCTGGGCAATATTTTTAACTTCACGAGTATCAAAAGAGCCATAACCCCCTGAAAGAAATTCGACATTCCATCCCATCCTTCGGGTTAATTCAGCCTCAGCAAATACAGATTCAACCTTTCTTCTGGCCTTATCCGGCTCTTTTATTTTAGATTTCTGTGCCGACATATAACAAAATGCACAGTCTCCCTTGTCACACCACCAAGAAAGGAAGATTGCTCGTTCTAATGTGATTTTATCTCCATGTACTGCTAAGGTGATTTTATTTGCTTCTTCCAGTAATTCAAGAGTTTGATGATTTTTAATTTTGTTGATTAGGTTCATATTTTGCCTTTTAATCTAAAAATAGTGTTAGCAATTAAATAAATTCATTTACTTATTGATATTTCATCAATATAAATTCTTAGGAAATTTATAATAAAAATCTAAATCAAGAGCAATAAATTTATACTATTATACAAAAATTTAATTAAATACATTCAATTCTTCTTCAAAAAGTTTTCTTTTTGAATTGTTATTTGATGTTTTAAATAGATATAGAGAATGAATGTCCTTCTATATCCATATAACATACTAATAATAGAATTTCTTACAAACCTTAAATTATTTTTCAATATTAATTTATTAGGGGATTAGGATAAACATTCAAAAACAATTCTATCTGATAATTTGTAACATCCGCAACCTTTATATAGGATAAATGTCAACCTAAAGAATACATCTTGGTGTGCTATGTTTTAAATTTATTGCAAA
>Ga0224559_1000225_pt1 | contig 39455 bp, 34 predicted proteins | sample 714S33034metaG_FD_180676 | JGI IMG/M metagenome (GOLD analysis project Ga0224559, IMG submission 180676) | Peat soil microbial communities from Stordalen Mire, Sweden - 717 S3 30-34 | ecosystem: Environmental > Terrestrial > Soil > Wetlands > Peat | place: Sweden: Norrbotten County, Stordalen... | reverse complement strand
TGAGGGATCAGGGATCAGGGATCAGGGATCAGGGATCAGGGATCAGGGATCAGGGATCAGGGATCAGGGATCAGGGATCAGGGATCAGGGATCAGGGATCAAATGAATCATCGCTGGAATTTGCGGATTGTCAAGAGCTTCTTTGAATCCGGCCAGCTTTGTTTGAATTCTTGTTGCCTGGCATTGAGCAGCCTCAGCAACCGGATCGGGTTTCCCTACTCCCTGTTCCCTGCACCTACGGTACCGCGACAATGGCGATGGAAGTAGCCGCGGAGGTGGAAGTGATCTGGGAGTCCAGTTGGCCGGTGGTTGTGGTGTCGAAGGTGTATGCATCGAAGTAGGGGCTGCCGAGCGAACCGACGGCCAGCACGAAGGCGCTGCTCGAGTCCTCGGCCAGGCCAAGCGGTTGAACGCCGGCCGCAACGGTGCTGCCGGTTGAAATCGAATAAGTGGAGCCGCTCGCGGTTATTGCAAATCCGGTGACGTTGCCTGCCGAGCTGGTGCCGGCCCCATTGGCAACATAGACACGATCGGGGGTAACGACAGGCAGGATGAAGTTGGGCGCAAGTCCGCCACTGGCGATAGGGGACCCGGTGGCCTGGGTGAGCGTTGAGCTGCCGAGTGAGCTGTAGTAGAAGGCACGCAGTCCGCCCGAGCTTCCGGTGGAGTCGGCCAGGGTTTCGCCGATATAGAACAAGCTCGGGGTCGAATCGGGATCCACGGCAACCGAAAGGGCGGAGCCGCTCGAATGCGCTACGGCAATCGTGTGGGCCGTAATACCAGCTGGTAACGGAGCGGTATGGTCAAAAGGGACCACGATGGTGCCACCTGCGCCGAGAGCGGCGAAAATGTTGCCATTTTCGCGCGAAATGACCATCCTATTCGGCTGCACAGCGCTGTTTGCGACGGTAAATGATGCCGTTGGCACCTTGCTCCCGGAGACGAAAGCCCCGGTCGTGGAACTGATGGGGACTGCGGCAAATATCACTCCACCCGTGCCTGCCGCGCCTGGGATCTCTTCCACTAACCACGAACTCGTCCAGTCCACCTGAATGGCGGAGGCCTGATCCTGGGTGACTTGCACGGCGGTACCCAGCTTGCCGCTGGTGATGGGGTAGGCGAAAACGCCTGAGGTCGTGCTCACGCATAGAAAACCGCCGTTGTGAGCGATGGCCATCGAGTAGGGCGTGCCGGAGATTGTCCAGGGGCTGCCGGAAAGCGCCGTAAGAGTGCCGGAGACGATGGACTCTCCGACAATCTGAGGCGTCGTCCCCGCATTCAGGATGTAGAAATCGCCGCTGGTAGCGGTGCTGCAATTCGTGGTGCAGGTAGAGGAAGTGCTTGGAGCCTGCCAGAAATCTCCACAACCCGCCAGAAAACAGACCGAAAGGCCAACCAGCACCGGCACCGCCGGCATCAACCTCTGTCGCGTCCTTCTGCCCATCTTCATTGCCGCTCCTTTGTTGTCACTTTCCCGGGTTCATTGTTCTTGAGGAGTCCTTGGCTGACAGAGCCCAATTCAGAGAGTATCGCTTTCGCGCGCACGGTGTCTCATCCCATGATCGGAAGCGCACGAGTTGTCCGCTTTCATGAGCAAAAGACGCACCCGTGCCGGCGTTCGCTCAGCGCGGCGTGGGACAGTGGGACTGGTCTGCCAGTCCTGTTTTGAAGGCATGTGCGCCTGGCGGATCAGTTGGGGCGTCCGCCGGAAGCGGAGCGGCGACGGAAACGCTCGTCCACGGGCTGGCGGCCCTGAAAGCCTGAATCGACTGTGTGCCAGTGCTCAATGGCGGGTTCGCCCAGGCGCCAGCACAGCAGCACCACCTGGTCGTCGATGCGGCAGGGAAAGTCGAGCAGGCCAGCCCCCAGGTCTTTGACTTGCACGCCGATGGAATCGATCTCGGCAATGCTCTCGCGGACGCGCTGCAGGTGACCCTCGATCTCGGCGCGCTTTTTGGCCACGCTGCCGGTGTCAACCCTCATGCCCCCGGAGAGATAGATGCGCCGGGCCAGATCGTTGAGGCCGGCCTCGACCTCCTCCGCGGACTGCTTGCCTTCGATCGCTCGCTTGAGCAGCGATTCGAGCACCGGCAGCAGAGACTGCGCTTCTTCGAGAGTGAAGGTCTTCATGGGATTGCCTGCTAACAGGATACGACAAAAACAGAGATCAGGACTCAGAGACTATCTGGATTGCTGCAGGAAAGCCTGGAGGTGCTTTAATGCTCGTGCGGATGCGTGTGCGAGTGCGCGGCGCATTTCAGGTTTGCGCCCGAGTTGGTCAGGACGAGCTTGCCCAGCTCGACGCCGCGCAAGGCCAACATGCCGTCGGCAACCGCCTGAAGTTCCTTGCCGCGACCCTTCATGATGATGACTTCCAAACAGTAGTTTTGATCGAGATGAACGTGGGTGGCGGCAAGAATCATTGCCCCCTCGGAGTGTTGCACCTCAGTCAATTTTTCCGCCAGATTTGGAACGTGATGGTCATACACCAGGGTCAGAGTCCCGACCACCGGCTTGTTCGATTGAACGGTCTCGGTCAGAAGCGCTTCGCGGATGAGGTCGCGGAACGCCTCAGAGCGGTTTGCGTAGCCGCGCTTGGCGATGAGCCGATCGAATTCTTTCAACAGGTCGTCTTCGAGCGAAACGCCAGTTCTGCTCAACTGGGTCATCGTATTTCTCCATCCCGATTGTAGACCGGAATGGAAGCCCAATCAGAGCCGCGGGCGTTTGCCTAGTCAAAAGCCCGCGGCTCGCACAGGGGAATCCATTCCGCCGCGGCTGGCAGGGGGAACGATGCCGTTCATGCGCAGATAGACAACCATCTGGCCGTAGTGGTCCATGAAGTGCGCCATTCCAAATGAAAGGAAATCTACCAGACCGGCGTTCTATTGGATCAACACGGGGCTGTGAATCTTCCATTCACTGCGGCAAGCCGCGCCAAGAATCCCGATTGCCCTTACAATCTATAGAGGAGGCCGTCCGGATGCGAAGAGTCTATATGGATGCGAATGCCACCACCCCTCTGCTGCCAGAGGTGATGGAGGCCATGCGCCCATATTGGATGGATCATTTTGGCAATGCCTCTTCGATTCACCTGCACGGGCAGCAGGCGCACACCGCCGTGAACCGCGCCCGCGAGACCATGGCCGAGTTCTTCAATTGCCACGAGGCCGAGGTGGTTTTCAATTCCGGAGGCACCGAGGGCGACAATACGGCGATCTTCGGGCTGCTCCACCCTGGCGACCACTTTATTACCACCTCGATCGAGCACTCGGCAATTCTGGAGGCGGCCAAGAGGGTTGCCCAGAAAGGCGTCGAAACCACCTTTGTCGCGCCCCAGCCCAGCGGCCTGATCGATCCAATGGATATTCGCCGCGCCATCCGCCCCGCGACCCGGCTGATCAGCGTGATGCTGGCCAACAACGAGACCGGCGTGCTGCAGCCCGTCGAGGAGATCGGCAAGATTGCCGCTGAAACCGGCATCTTCTTTCATATCGATGCGGTGCAGGGCGCGGGCAAGGTCGAGTTCGACATGCGCCGCTTCGGCTGCCACCTGCTCTCAATCAGTGCCCACAAGATGCACGGCCCCAAGGGCGTCGGCGCCCTGTTTGTGCGCCGCGGCACTCCGATCGAACCGCTATTGGTGGGCGGCAGCCACGAGCGCCGCCAGCGCGCAGGCACTGAGAACGTACCGGGGATTGTTGGCCTCGCCAAGGCTGCTGAACTGGCCATGCACAGCCTGGCAGACGGAACCCCCGGAGGCGGAACGATAGACCGGCTGGCCAGGATGCGCGACTGGCTGGAAGAGGGGATTCTGCAGATTCCAGGCACGGGAGTCAACGGCGCAAGAGATGGCGACAAGGTTGTTCCTCGCGTGGCCAACACCACCAACATCTGGTTCGATCAGTTGGAGGGCGAGGCGCTGGTGATCGCGCTGGACCTGAAAGGCGTTTCAATCTCCGGCGGGTCGGCCTGCCACTCCGGAGCCACCGAGCCCAGCCATGTGTTGATGGCCATGGGCCTGGACAAGACCAGAGCACGCGCCAGCCTTCGCTTCAGCCTGTTGAAGACCGCAACCGGAGCCGACATCGACCATGTTTTACAGGTTGTTCCTCAAGCGGTTGAACATCTGCGCGCACTTCAGCCGGTAGCTGCCGGGACGCTCGGCTAGGATTCTTTCTTCCCCATGAGTGAGAACGCAACCATCGCCGTAGCCATGTCCGGAGGAGTCGACTCCTCGACGGTGGCGGCGATTCTCGCCCATTCAGGCGACACCGTGGTAGGCCTCACCCTTCAGCTTTGGGACCAGACGCGGCTGGCCGGCAGGGCCGGCATCCCCGACCAGGCAGAGACCCGGAGGGCCGGACGCTGTTGTTCGCTGGATGACGTCTATGACGCCCGCCGCGTGGCTGAGCATCTGGGCATTCCTTATTATGTCGTCAACCAGCAGGATCGATTCGAGCGGGACGTGGTTCGTCCGTTTGTGAGCGAGTACCTCGCCGGGCGCACGCCGATTCCCTGCTCGCTGTGCAACAACCATCTCAAGTTCGACCAGTTGCTGCAAACGGCCCGATCGATCGGCGCCGAGCAAATCGCCACAGGACACTACGCGATCAACGAGTACGATGCCGGACGCGACTTTGGGCGCGGCCGCTGGATTCTCAAGCGTCCCGCGGACCTGGCCAAGGACCAGACGTATTTTCTGTTTGGCCTCACCCAGCAGCAGTTGTCGCGGACGCTGTTCCCTCTGGGCCGGCTCACCAAGCCCGAGGTGCGCGAGGTTGCCCGACAGCACGGGCTGGCGCTGGCCGAGAAGCCCGATTCGCAGGAGATCTGCTTCATCCCAGGCGGCGATTACAAGCGGTTTCTCACTGCATATTTGGAGGAGCAAGGCGAACCGTTTCCGGAGTCGGCTGGCGAGCTGGTTGCCTCAAGCGGCGAGGTCATTGGCCGCCACGAGGGCATCTCGAACTTCACCGTCGGCCAGCGCAAGGGGCTGGGCGTCAGCTCGTCCACGCCGCTTTATGTGCTCAAGATCGATCCGGCCAGCCACCGCGTCACCGTGGGCTCCGACGCTGAACTGGCGACTCGCACCTTGCGCGCCAATCGGCTGAACTGGATCGGCATTCCCGAGCTGACCGCCCCCATGCGCGTGCGCGCCAAGATTCGCCACCGCCATGAGCCGGCCTGGGCAACGCTCGAACCGGCCGGCGCGGATGAAGTGGTTGCCATGTTTGATGAGCCGCAGCGCGCGGTCACCCCCGGCCAGTCGGCAGTCTTTTACGACGGCGATGAGGTGGTTGGCGGGGGATGGATTGTGTAGGAATTCAAGTTAGGGCGGTGTCTCAGGATGACAGAGATTATTGAACTTCAGAGGCGAGACGCAAGTGGGAAAGAAAACCTATCCGAGTATAGTTAGAGTAGAGAGGGTTTGCCATGAACCTGGAATTGCACATCCCGGATGATGCTGCGAGCGTTCTCGCGGCCCAATACCCGGATTTGCCACGCGCAGCCCTCGAAGCGCTTGCGCTCGAAGGGTACCGCTCAATGCGGCTTTCAGATGGCCAGGTTCGGGAGATGCTGGGCTTCTCTTCGCGCATGCAGGTGCACGCCTTCTTGAAGGAGCGCGGGGTTCACCTGAACTATTCGCTCGCCGATCTGGAACAGGATCGTGAGACTTCGCGGGGATTTGAGGCTAAATGAATGTTTCCCGGTCACGGGAAGTGCGGGTCTCGTGAGCCTCTGGAATCGGCGTGCGCAACGACTCGACGATCGCCTTGACCGCTGCCAATACGCCCGAAATCTGCCGCACCGGCCCGTGGACCACGCCGGCCACATAGTCGCCGGCACGATCCGCGGCATTCAGAAGGCCAGTGATCATCTCATCGATCCGGTTCGTCTGCTTGCGCACACGCTGAAGAACCTCCGAGACAGAAGCTTCAGCCTCGGCGGCCTGCACCTTTAACGCTCGAACAATCTCCGCAACGTCGGATGTGGTCCCTTCCAACTTGGGCCCGACGCGTTCCAGAAGTCCTCGTGCATTTTCGACGAACGGGGCGATGGAGGATTTCAGGTCCTCGATCTGTTCGATTATGGCGCGTGAAGACTTGCGCAAGCCCAGGTACATTGCCAGCAGGACAAACGCCTGCAGCAGCACGGCCGCCGCGGTGACGGCAATCAGAATTAACTCGATGGTTTCATGATCCATATTCTGCCTCGGCGTGATCTCGCGCAGGGCATCCGCGGACTGACGACAACCGTTTCAATGCCCCAGGGCAACATGAAGCGTTCAATCTGGAGGCTGCGCGCGAGCCAGAATCGGGATCTCTCGCGCGCAGCTCCGAAGCACAAGAACGAGCAACAGCAACAGCAACAGGACCGGAGCGGTTACCAGCGGAAAGACAGCAACTCAGCGCTACGACTTGCTTGTACTCTCCGAGGTCGTGTTTCGATAGGCCTCGCGTCCGGCATCCACGGCCGCGCCCACTCGTGTGGTCTGGTCTGCCACGAGGCCCTTGCCCCGCTCCACAAACTCTTCCCACTGCGCCCGTCCGCGATCCACGGCCTCACGGCTGCGTCCCACATACTCATTCACCTGCTGTTTGCCCTTGTCGACCAAGTCATTCAATTGCTCCTTGCTCTGGTCAACCATGGCGCTCACTTGCTCGGCGGCCTGCTTGGTTCTGGTGCGCAGGTACTCGGTTCCCTCTCGGGCGTTGTTGGCGATTTCCTCGCGGGTTTCGCGGCCGCTCTTTGGGGCATACAGAATCCCCACCAGTGCGCCCACGCCCAATCCAGCAATAAACCAACCCAAATGATGGATCTTGCTTTCCTCTGCCATGACGAATCGTCTCCCTTCGCTCAGCTTGAAGGATGCCTGAGCGTATCAAAACTGTTTGGTGTGCCGCAAATCGCATTTGACTTGCGGGACTAAATTCCAGAACCAGTGGTTCGAGGTCCGTCGCGCACTCCTGGTCCGAGCAAACCCCGCGCCGTACTCAGCATATTGGACTCACCATCGGCCTGCGGGGTTGCAGGGTCTTTTGATCGTACGCAGCTAACCTGCCGCACAACAACACAGTACACGCAATCTTTCCCGCTTGACTGTCCGTATTTGATCACATGGAATCACCGGCAATCGGCAGGGACCTCCTTAATTTGGATCCGGGCGCCGATCCTCAATGTGCTCATTTGACCCCGGATTTCCTTTCTTGATTCATCAATCCGAGACCTCGGAGCGTGGCAATCGTCCGCCTTTTCCCGTCAAACTACCGCGTTGGTCTCGCCATATGCGCCAACGCGCGCACAATAGTCAATTGCCGGGAATCTGTTCTAAAATGAAGATTCCGGTTCAGATCGTTTTTGCCGGTCCCTGCGCGGTTTGCGCCAGGCACGGGCTACCCGGTTTGTGAAAGAATCCACTCGGCAGGGGCCGTACCCGCGCTGTCAACTGCCAAACCTCAAGGAGTCTCGTGATGACAAAAACCTTCCGTTCCAAGATGGCGCTTGCCGCAGTTGTTTCTTTGGCCTGTGCCGTGAGCTTCGCCGAATCCTCGGTTGAAGCGACCTACAAAACCAAGTGTCAAGCGTGCCATGGCGCCAACGGCACCCCCAGTGTAGGCATGGCAAGGGCCATGGGCATAAAACCAAACACCGATCCCGCCATCAAGGTGCTTACCGCAGAACAGATGGTAGCCGCCGTCAAAAAAGGCAACGGAAGGATGAAGCCCGTCCAGGGACTGACCGATGCGCAGATCAAGGAAGTGGTCGATTATTACCGCGGCCTGAAATTACCGTCACCATCGAACTGAAGAGTCGAAGATGGTCCGCCCAACCGGCGGGCCATCTTGAGTTTGGAAGTTAAGCACATAACATAGATTTCTATTGAAATGCCGTGAGGAACCTGTTGGCAACGTATTAATACAGCGGCGTTCCAGAAACTGAAATGAAGCAGGTAGAGGTTGACAGCCCTATCCGCCACAACCGCAGTGATGAGCCAGGACTTCGGCGAAGTGCATGGCCTGGCGGCCGGAAAGCTGGGCGATCTGCTCACGGCAACTGAAACCGTCGGCGACAATCAGCGTCATTGGGCCGGCGGACTCGACCGCAGGCAGCAGCCCGTCCTGGGCGATGGTCTTCGAGACTTCGAACTTGCCGGCTTCAAAACCGAATGGCCCAGCCATTCCGCAACAGCCTGCCTGGATCGGCTCGACCGTGGCTCCGGCCTGGCGAAGCAGCGCGATCTCGCCGGCAGGTCCGCCGAAAACCGCCTTATGGTGGCAGTGGCCATGGAGCAGAATGCGCGCGCCTTTGAGCCGGCCTGTTGCCCAATCCGGAGCCTTGGCGGCCAGCCAATCGCCCAGCAGCCAGACTTGTTGGCTGAGACGCTCGGCGCGAAGCGCAAATGGACCACTGGAGAAAAGCTCCAGCAATTCATCCTTGAAGACGCTCGCGCAGCTCGGCTCCAGGAAGATGAAAGGCAGACCAGCGTCGATCTGAGGACCCATCCGGCTGAGAACTTTGCTCAGGTACTTGCGCGCCGCGCCAAGCAAGCCGAAGTCGTAAAGCGGTCGACCGCAGCAGATATGTCCACGCGGGGTTTCAACCTGGAAGCCCGCCTGGGTGAGGACAGACTCAGCGGCCGCGAGGGCTTGCGGGTGATAGTAGTTGTTCCAGGTGTCCGGCCAGAGCAGCACCGCCTGACTTCCCTCAGGGGCTAAAGCCCGTTTTGTTTCTGCCGCATTTTCGGCACGACTGAAGTCGTGCCCTTTCAAAGCAGCCTGACGATCCCGCTGATAGCTTCGCGAAGCCAGGCGGGGCAGCTCGCGTTGCTGAGCCACTCCAACGACCCGTTTGATCAACGGGCTGGTTATGGGGCCGGTCAGCACCGCATTCGTCAGAGCTGGACTTATCGAGCCCCAACGAGCAAGCTTGTCGGCAAAGCCGAAGACGTAGTGGTGAAGCGGATGGAGCCGGCCTTTGTAGCGTTGCGCCAGAAACTCCGACTTGTAGGCCGCCATGTCCACCTGCACGGGGCACTCCGTCTTGCACGCCTTGCAACTCAGGCAGAGATCGAGAGCTTCGTGGACGGCTTGGCTCTGGAAGCCTTCCTCGCGCAGGGCGCCGGCCAGCATCTCCCAAAGCAGGCGCGCGCGGCCACGAGTCGAGTGCCGCTCCTCGCCGGTTGCCCGATAGCTGGGACACATGACGCCGCCATCGGTCTTGCGGCAGGCAGCCACGCCGACGCAGCGCTCGGTAGCGCGCTCCATCGAGCCGCCATCGGCGGCAAAGGCAAAGTGGGTTTCAAAAGCGGCTGCGGATTCGCCGTCCACAATCAGCCTTTGCCGCCGATTCTCCACCGGATCGTAGACGCGAACCGCATCCACCAGTTTGCCGGGGTTCATGCGATTGTCCGGGTCCCAGAGGGCCTTGAACTCGCGGAATGCGCCCATCAGCTCCGGCCCGAACATTTTTGGCAGCAAGGCGGCGCGGGATTGGCCGTCGCCGTGTTCGCCGCTGAGCGACCCGCCAAAACTGAGCACCAAATCTGCAGCGCGTTCAATGAACTCGCGGAATTTGCGCAAACCCGCGTCGGTGCGGAAGTCGAAGTTGATGCGCATGTGCACGCAGCCCTGACCATAGTGGCCGTAAAGCGGGCTGCTGTAGCCGTATTCGGCCATCAGCGCGGAGATGCCGCGAAGATAAGCGCCGAGCTGGCTGGGCGGAACGGCAGCGTCCTCCCAACCCTCGAAACGGTCAGGCTCGCCGGGAACGAAGACCATGGCGCCCAGAGCGGACTCGCGGACAAACCAGACGCGAGCGGCCTGTTCAGGCGAATAAATGCGGGCCGTCGGCGCATGGGGCCAGCTTTGAGAAGCGCGCACCAGCGACTCGGCCTTGGCCTGGGCCTCGGCGGCGTCCCACGCGCCCATTTCGACCAGCAGAAAGCCCACGCCGGGCGGCAGCAGCGCAACATCGTCGACAGCAAGGCGCTTGCGGCGCATGAAGTCGATGAGCATGCCGTCAAAGCCTTCGAGGCCGATGGGGCCGTGCTCCAGCGCGCGCGGAACGGCGTCGGCGGCGATGAAAGCGTCGTCGAAGGCCAGCGCGGTCAGCACCCGGAAGGGCGGGCTGGCGGTCAAGTTCAGTGTCGCGGAGACAACGTTGGCGCAGGTGCCTTCGCTCCCCACCAGCGCACGGGCTACATGGAAACCATTCTCGGGGAGTAGGTCATCAAGGTTGTAGCCGGAGACGCGCCGGGGAATGCATGGGAACCTTTCCCGAATAAGGCTTCCGTAGCGATCGCGCAGGCGGGCCAGACCCGCATAAATCTCGCCAACGCGGCCACCGGAGCGGATTGCGCTTTCGAGTTGCTCGGGGCTGGTGCGGCCGACGGTCATGCGAGTGCCGTCGTAGAGAACAATGTCGAGGGATTCGACGTTATCCACCACCTTGCCGCCGAGCAATCCGTGGACGCCGCAACTGTTGTTGCCGATCATGCCGCCCAGCGTGCACCGGCTGTGTGTCGCGGGATCGGGCGCATAAGTCAGATGGTAAATCTCAGCGGCTTCGCGCAGGCGGTCGAGAACGATGCCCGGTTCGACGCAAGCCAGTTTGGCGGCCGGATCGATGGAGTTGAGCCCGTGCATGTAGCGGGAGTAATCGAAGACCACCGCAACATTGGCGCATTGGCCGGCCAGACTGGTACCGGCTCCGCGCGGCAGCACCGCGGCCCCGGTTTTGCGGCAGGCAGCCAGCGCGGCTTCCACGTCGGCGGCGTCTCTCGGCAGAACGACCCCGACCGGGAGCTGGCGGTAGTTCGAAGAGTCGGCGGCGTACATTGCGCGGGAACCGAGGTCAAAGGAAACGTCGCCACGCAAGCTGGCCTTGAGCAGGGATTCCAGTTCGCGGTGCGCGGAGAACCGCTCGTGGTCCAGCGGAGGCTGGGGAGGCTGGTTCGTCAGGATAGAGAAGGAAGAAAGAGACGAAGTGCTCACCGGGTAATGGTAGCGCGTTGAGAGCCGTTGAGCGCAGGAATCGAAGGCAGCAGTTTATCGACCAGACGAGCGCGCCATCCGCTGGACGGCGCCCATTAAGCCGGATGTCGCAGTGTTGACATCGCGCATGATTCTTGGTCATATGGCTCATGAGGAGCAGGATCGATTATGGAAAGGCTAACTTTTCACCACGTTGGGATTGCGGTAAGGGACTTACAAGAAGCCATTCCAAATTATAAGAACCTATTCGGCTACGAGATCGTGTCGGGCCCCTTCGACGATCCTATACAAAACGTGTCCGTTTGCTTCCTGAGCCGTGGAGAGGGCGACGCTACGATCGAGCTTGTCGCTCCTCTCGGGCCCAACTCTCCCATCGATGTCACGCTAAAGAAAGGCGGAGGAACTTATCATATCTGTTATCAGGTCGACGATATAAACGCAGCCATCCGCCATCTTATCGAACGCGGTTCTATGCTGCTGAGCGGTCCTGTCCCCGCTGTAGCCTTTGAGATGAGAGAGATTGCGTGGCTGATGACCGCCGAAGCATATCTTCTGGTTGAACTGTTGCAGGCTTGATCGCCGATAAGAAGGAAGCGCGGGGATTCCTAACTTGCTTAGGGAATCTATGATTAAGTCGCGTTTTCAGCGACCCCATCCCTCAGGGGCTAAAGCCCGCGTCCTTTTTGTAGTCTTTGCGGCACGACTGAAGTCGTGCACTTTCAAAGCATCCACTTATTCAGAGGCTCCCCGGAGCAAACTCCCCGGCAACGAAGTTACGGGTGCAGCGCCTATCGATTGGCGGCTCGGGAAAGCTCGGTACCCAAGAGGACGGAGAATCTATGGCCTCCCTCGCGACTCATGTGCACGTGATCGTCAAAATCCCCCTGCAGAGGCTGCCAATCGCTTGCGTCGATGAATCGAATGTTGCGCCGGGCTGCCAGATTGGCAAGGGCCTTGACGTATTCCCGCCAGATGGGACGGGAATAGTAGGCTATCCGGTGGTAGGGCGACATAGGCGCGACCAAGATAACCACACTCATCCCCGTACTGCTCGCCTCGTCGAAGATGGCATCATAGCTCGTATTGAAACGATCTGGATGCTCGATGAAGGAGCGCGCGGAAGCGTCGAACTTATCGACATCGGCGGACTCAATGACCGGAATGCCGTCCGCGCCCGCATTTCTGTCCAGGTCCACATGGAGCATGCCCATCGATTCCATGGAGCGGCGCAGTTGTTCAACATATCTCCAGCGGCGCATCATTTCAACGTACGCCAAGGCGTTGCCGCGGTTGGCTGCCATCGGCAGCAGTCTGAGCGCTTCAATCTCCATCGTGTCGAGCGGACCGAAGCCATAGACTGAAGAAACCTCGGAGATAGGAAAACGGCGATCGATGCCGACCATGCGATTTCCGACCAGGTCGGCGACTTGAGTGCGATCCGGCTCGGTGATCTGAAAATCGTAGAACCCTACGACGAGCGTGCGGATTTCGGGGTGGGTGCGGACAGCATATTCGAAGAGCAGCCGCTGCTCGGGAGGGCGGGTTCCACCTAAAGCGCCGTTGAGCGGCTTGAGCCGGGCTTCCCGCCCAGCCTGCGCCAGCGCGGCCTCGTCTAGAGTTTGATCGATCAAGGAGTTTCCGACAAAAAGAAGATTCGGATCCTGCGCGGTCCGGATGATTTCCAACTTCTTGTAATAAAAAAGTCTGTGGCTCCAGACACCGACTAGCAGATTGAGAGCAGTCAGTAATAGGGCGCCGATGAGTAAGACGGTCAGCCGAGGCCGCTTGAGAATGATCATGTGCTAAAACGCCTTGTAAACGAGATCGGGAGCGGGTTGGTTGAGCAGGACCGTCATGACAAAAGCACCCAGCCCAAACGCGGTCGCATAGACCACGCGCGCATAGCGGCTGGTAAACACTGGCGCTCCAAAGGCCCGGATTGACAGGAGCTTGGCGCGTACAAATTCCCAGAGCGCGAGCACTGCCGTCATCGAGAGCCAGACTGCCAGCCATACACCGAGCCAGTTCACAACGCTCAGCGCGGCGAAGACCGCATCGATTTGCTTCCAATTGGCCCAGAACCAGAAGAGGGTGAATGCAAACCAACTGAAGGTGAGGCCGCGGCCAAAAGCAATATAGACAGGATTCTGCGCCAGCGCTTTGTAGCCCTTGCGGCCTAGACCGCCGGTCAACGCCAACTGCCAGATCTTGTTGATCGAAATCCCGCCGCCCTGCAACACGCCGAAGATGACGAACTCCGAGGTGCGCCCGTGCCAGACTCCAATCAGGAAGAACGCCACAAAGAAGCAGAAGACACCCAGAACCGGCTGCATGGAAACTGCCGTGATGCGGCGCATCAGCGCGATCAACAGCGGATTATAGACATACGTCTTGATCCAGGTTGAGAGAGTGATATGCCACCGGTTCCAGAAATCCAGAAATGAGGATGCGGAGAACGGTCGATCGAAGTTTTCCGGAAGGCGCACGCGCATCAGTCGAGCCAGCGCAATCACAATGTCGATGTATCCGGAGAAATTCGCGTAGAGGAAAAATGGATAGATGATGACCAGCCGGAAGGCGGAGAAAAGCTTCAGATTCAAAGGCAGAGGTTGCGACATCTGCGTCAATGCGTCCTGCTGCATTGCCTGAAAGATCATGGCCAGCACGTTGACCTTGAAGAAGCCGCGAATCATCCGCTCCATTTGCAAGCCAACCGTTCGCGGCCCCAGCACAATCGGTTCCCTGGCAAACTGGTCCTGGGCAAACTCGTCATAGCGCTGGATGGGACCGGAGACAAGCGTTGTGAAGTTGATTGTGTAGAGCAAATATGCGCCCAGGCCGATGTGCCGCTTCTCGGTCCCGTCACCTGTTTCGATGATCAGGTGAAGAACGCGGAAGAAGATGTAGGAGAGCCCCAGCGCGAAGTAGGGATAATGCAGGAATGTGGCTTCCGGCAGGAAGGTGTACTTCTTCAGCCATACATAGACCAGAATCACAGCCAGGATGCACCAGACCGTGGCCCTGGACCAGCCCCGTTCGAGCAGGAAAAGGAGGGCATAGCCCAGTAGTAGAAAACCGGCCAAGGGCAAAAGGGCAATCGGATCGTGCGACAGCAGACCGAGGAAGACTACGCTGGCGGCAAAAAGAACGATCGACCGCCACACGCGCGACCGGCTGAAGTTCGAAACCAGCGCAGCGGCCAGACCGAAGACTACAAACTGAAAAGAAGCATTATCCATGGCTATCTTCCTTTTTCCAACAAAGGCTGCGGCTGAGGATCGACTCGAAGCGCGGGCACTGCGCCACTGGTAAGCGCCTTGGCCAGCAGATCTGCGATGGTCTTGTGTCCCTCGGCATTGGGATGGCCATCCACCGGAAAATAACCCAGCTCGGGGTTTGGTATATCGCGATAATCCGGCAAGATGTCCAAATAGACTCCGCCATTCCTGGTGATGATGGAGCGCAGTCGATCGTTGAGCCTATACGGGTCGTACTTTGCCGGCCACTTGCCCATGGAGATCATGGTCACCTGCGCGCGAATCGGCACCAGCACTGCCACAAAAGGCACGCCCGCAGCTTCTGCCCGCCCCTCCATGGCCGCGGCATCGGAGTCGAATTGCTTGAGGTGCTCCCTCCACGACGGGCTCGGATCGGCCTTCAGGAACCCTCCTTCCTCGTCGCTCACCATTTGGTAAGCCGTGACGTACTGACTCTGGCTCTGGTACAGGAAGTGGCGCAGTAGCAGTGCCGTACGCGTGCGGTTGAACAGTTCGCTGGCCGCAGCTCTATATGACTCCGACGTAAATGCCGACTTCATGTGGAGCCACGCCCTTTCCGGCAGGGTCAGAGAGCCTTGGAGGCGACTCTCAGCGCTACTTGAATACACGATCAGCGATGCTCCCTCGATATCTCCCGGAGTCAGTATCCAGAGGATCAAGTCGGGCTTGGCCGCCAGAACCTCATTGAAGCGCAGACTGACACTGCGGGGAAATCCCCAACCCATGCTTTCGTTGTAGAGTTCGATTTTGCGTCCCGTTTCTTGCGAGAGTTCCGCAGGCAGCAGCGCCGCGAAGGTCTGCTCTCTTTGCACTTCCTCGCCCAGCGCCAGCGACGATCCGGTCATCACAATCCGGTAGGTTCCCAGCTGCTTGGGCAAGCACTCCATTCCCGCACGGTGTCCACAGCTGTTGAACTTGTATTCCACCAATTGACTCTCGGGAGTCTTTTCCCAACACGCTGTGTTCGGAATCGCGCGCGGGCCCGTCGATGGATCGTCCATCACCATGCAGTTCTTCATCAGCGTCGTCGAACCGCCAAACACCCGCCGCGCAATCACCTCGGTGGAACATGCAAGAATCCCAATCGTCAGCAGACTTATTAACGGCATCAGTATCCAGTCTCGCCGGGGCAGCTTGGCTTCCGTCGAAGGTTGATGGCTGACTGAATAAGAAATGGTCATCCGAGCAAAGTCCCTTTCGCGGCCAAAAAGCCGTCCCAGCCTGATTTCATCCGCGTGCATTTAGATTCTGCTCCACGGCACACCAACTCATCCACGCGCCCCGCGCGCCATAAGCGGAAGTACAAGACCGGCACCTGGTCGAGGCCAAAGACAGGGGATTGAGAACATGCTGTGTCCATGGCTACTCTCCCTTTTTCAATATATCCCGCGGCCCAGAACCAACTCTGAGGGCAGGCACTGCACCGCTGGTAAGTTCCCTGGCGATCACCCTGGAGATGGTCGCATGTCCCGCGGCATTGGGATGGCCATCCTTGGGGAAGTAACCCTGCTCGGGGTTCGGAACTCCGCGGTAGTCGGGCAGGATGTCAGCGTACGTTCCGCCGTGGCTCACGACGATTGAGCGGACTTCATCGCTCAGCTTGTAGGGGTCGTGTCCCGCGGGCCATTCGCCCATCGAGATCATGGCTGTCTGGGCGCGGTTGGGCAGCAGCACAACCACCAGAGGCACTCCCGCTTCCTTTGACTTGCCTGCAATATGGGCCACATCCCTGTCGAAATACCACAGGAAGTTCTGCCAACTCTTGCTCGGTTCAGTCTTTAGAAAACCAGCTTCGGTGTCGTCATTTCTCAGGTACGACTTCACATATTGAGTCTGGCTTTCATACAGAAAGTGCTCCAGAAGAAGCCCCGTCGAAGTGACATCCAGCAGATCGTGCACTGCATCCATGATATCTGGAATCGCATGCGCAAATGAGTGCGTTGCCAGCGCTTCCTTCACGCGGTACCGGGTCCTTCCCAAGAACCCGGGATCGGCAGGCAATCCAGAATCGGGCGCAGTGTGTGCGATGTCCCATGACGTCACCACCCAGAGCACCAGATCGGGCTCGGCAGCCAGAATCTTGTCAAATCGCTTATCCACACCTCCAGGCGCCTGCCACAGCAAGCTCTCGTTGTAGAGTTCAACCGTACGTCCGGTCATGCGCGACAATTCCGCGGGAAGCAATGCCGCGAAGGTCTCTTCTCTCGGAGTAGACAATCCAAACGCAAACGAAGAACCCGACATCACAATCCGGTAGGCGCCCGGCGGCTTTGGCCCGCACTCCACACCCGCGCGGTGGCCGCAGCTATTGAGTCTGTATTCCGCCAACGGACCCTCAGGAGTTTTCTCCCAGCACACAGTGTTCGGGACAGCCCGTGGACCCGTCGAAGAATCGTTCAAGACCATGCAGCCACTGGCAACCGATGTCTTTGACACGTTGAACATCCGTCGTGAAAGCGATTCCGTCGAAACGAGTATCAGTGAAATTGTAAGCACACTGATCAACGGCAGCAGTATCCAGTCTCGCCGTGGCAGTTTCGCTTCATTGATGTCTGCAAGCCGTCGAACGGTCGATCCGCTCATGCGATGGATCTCTCCTTGGCCGCCACAAAGCCCTGCGAGATTACTTTCATCGGCGCCCCTTGCGGGTCCGCTCCGTCGACAGGTAGTTCCCAGCGCGTGAAACCGGACGCATGCTCCTCAACCTTGGTGAACCCGAGCTTCGCATAATGATCGACGACCAGCTTGTTTCGGTCGGTGGGGCGATAGGTGCCGGATAACTTCACAATGCCGGCCGCGCGCGCATGTTCCAGAACCTCGCGTAGCACCATATGCTCCACTTTGCGTCCCAGAACGCGGCAGCTCATCAGCCAGGTGTCGATCTCCCAAACTCCGGCTTCCCCCGGCCTGCAGATCACCACGCCGATCATGCCGTTGTCGCCGAAGATATCCGCAAGGCGAACTTGCAGCGTGAAAACTTCGGGATCGTTCTCCGCCTCGGTTACTTCGGGGTCGGTGTAGCGCCGGGTGGTGAGATTGTATTGGTTGGATTTGTTGATGAGCTGGACGATGCGCGCTCTTCCTGTCGCGTCAAAGGGCTGGAACGCGATCGTCATGTCCAGCGACGCAAGGTAAGCATCTACGCCGCCGACCTGCTTTTGCAAACTGGCGCGCTTGGCATTGTCCTGGTAAAACCCCGCGCGCTTCAGATCCTCGCTGGCAAAGGCCACCGCCTCAAAGTAGCCCGCTGCCGCAAGCGTTCTCGCATAGTAGGCAGGATCCTCGGGCAGCTCCGGCACTCTCACTTGCGGCAGCAGCTTGCGCACCAGGCCCCGTTCCGCGGGATTGTCGTCCAGAAACACCATCGAGTCCAACCCCAGCGACAATTCATCGGCGATAGCCTGAATGTTAGTGGCCTTATCGTTCCAGTTAGCTTGAAATACGGCGATATGATCCAGCTTGAGCAGCATCTCAGGGTGCTTTTCAAAAGGCTCGCGCGCCACTTCATCGGTGTTCTTCGACGACACGGCGAGCACGATTCCACGTTGGCGCAGGTCCAGGGCAAGACGCTGCACAGCCAGGTGCGCCTCGCCCCGCGCATCGCCTTGCGCAATGTGAATGCCCTCCAAGCCGTCGTCCCCGATCACTCCGCCCCAGATCGTATTGTCCAGATCGAGAATCAGTACCTTTCCACTCTTGCCGCGAATGGCGGCAACCGTGCGGGCAACGTGATCGGCGTACAGCGGAATAAGTTCGTCGGCGAATGGAAACTTGGCCATGTTCCACAACTGCGTGTTGTGCCAGTCCGCAAGTCCAACCGTCTCCGCAACCGCGGCCACGTCCAGCAACACATCTCCCGAACCGATAACATACTCCGCTAACTCGCGGTTGATGCCGTCGATCAGATTCCTCATTGTGCCCTGCAGCGCGCGATCCAGGCTGCCGAAGAGCGTCTCCACCGCGGGCGCGAAGGTCTGAAAGATGCAAACCGCATTCGAATTGGCTTTGATGCCGTTGCCAAGAGTCTGTAAGTAGCCGATAACTCCCTGAATGGTCGCGGATGAAGCCTCGCGGTCCCCAAGAGAAAGCTTCAAGGGAATGGCGCGATAGTCGAGCGCAAAGAGCACTGCATCGGGCTTCGAGCTATTCACCCTGGAGTCGGGAGTTAGAGCCTCCTGTGCCGCCTGGTCGTATGAAGGCTGGATGACCTCAAGCGCAATGCCATGCCGCGCGGCCGTCGCCACCAGCGCCGGCACAATTAAATCGAAGGTCGAGTTGCTCAGGATCGCCAGTTTGAAGGGCACGAGCGGATCAAGCGATTTGCCCTCCGCGCGCGCTTTGCCGATAGCCTTGGCCAGCTTCGTCAACTGGTTCAAGTCCAGCGCGTGCGATGCCAGCGACTGCAGTTCGCGCCCAAGGGGACCTGCCTGGTTGCCCAAACCCTTCAACCGTTCGGAAAACCCCTCCGCTACGCGCGGCAGCCATCGCAATTCCGAATACAGTGGGTCCATTGGCTAGATTCCGTTCCTGCTTCCGCATGCAACCCATGCGGGCTTATGCCGAAGGCCCGGCCTTAGGTGTGCGCCTTGATTAGCCTCACAAGATCGCCGACGTTTTCCAGTCTGCCAATCTCTGAAGTCGAGAACTTGATTTTGAATGCCTTCTCGATGGTAAGGATGAGGCGGATATGGGTGAGGCTGTCCCAGCCATCTACATCCTTGGCTGACAACTCGGGCGTAATCTCGATGTTATCTTCATCGAAGACGTCTTCGAAAATCTCCGCCAGTCGAGAATAAATCTGCGCTTCATCCATCTTCGGAATCCTCTCGCGCGTTCCGTGCAAGTATTGGAATCGCCCATCTTGGATGGTGCGCAAAAAATGGACGGCCGGCTGTGTGCAGTTCTTGATCTACCTATCAGTTTATCAATTCAAACCCGCATTGTGTAGAAACCGCCAGCACCGATGCCCGCCTTCATGAATCGAAGGTCACATATGGGGGACAGTACCCATCGCACGGGGTGCATAAGAGAGTAGATCTCTTGCCCGATCTTACCGCGTGGGCCACTCTTCAACCACGACGCCCAGGTCATTCAACTGCTGGATGGCGGCTTCTATATTGCGGCGAACCTTGGGACGGTCTTTGCTGCTGGCCAATGGAGACTCGGCCACGGCAATGACGCGGCCATAGCGCCAGGCGCCGGGAGGCAGCGCAATCAACGCTTCGGCCAGGTCGCCGGGGCGCAACTGGACCTCCTGACGGCGGGCTGCTTCGGGACGCAGCATGGTTCCTTGACCGAGGGTGCTGGGGTTGGCGTCGGCGATGGTGATGCGCAAGGTTAGCCGGTTGGCATCAACTGAAAGAAATGGATTGGCCCATGCGCCCGGCTCGTGCACATCCACATACAGACTCTTGGTCGGCAGCGGAATCAGCGCCAGCGCGGCACGCTGCTTGTCGCGCACCGTGGCGGTGGCCTGCGCCGCGGCCTGGGCTTGATGCTCCGCGCTGACCGCGTGCTGGGCCACGCCGACAACCGCCTGCTCCTCTTTGCGGCAGGCGGCAAGAAGAACGGCCAACAGCAAGGCCATCCCCAGAAGTCCTTTCACTCGCCAACTCTGAATCACACACCAAGAATAACAGCAGCGCTCAAAGGTCCTTGCACAGGATGAAACGGATCATAGGCGCCTCGGAAATCCATGCGTTTTGTCGAAGCACCCCGCTGGTTGTAGTTTATTCGCATGGCAGTTCCTTCCTTGTTCTCGTGGCTTCACCCTTTCGCCAAGCCGGAACACAACAAATCGATCGCGCCTGTCCTGATTGCCTTGGCAGCTCTGATGAGTTGCGCGCTCTGTGCATACGCTCGATCCGATAAGGACTTTGAGACGGCTACGCTGGTCGAGGCGGCACAGTATATTCCCTGCCAGGATGCCTGTTTCGCGCTCGATTCTCCGGCCAGCGCCTTCTGCTTCCGCCTGGGCGACGACTTTCTGGTTGGAGAGCAAAAGGGCTACCTGCATGAATTGAAATCCGCAAGCACCGACGATCTGTCGGGCAAGCAGGCTGAGATCAAGATCGGCAGTCACTTCATCTCGGTACACCTGGCGGACCACCCCTCGATGAAACTCACGCGTGGATCTATATATGAGGGATTCAAGCAGAACGGATGCATCGCGGAGGTGCATAAGCCGATCCTCGCCCACGCCCACGCGACTCGCCGCTCGCCTAAAATCCCCGACGACGCGATTGCGATTGCGGGTTCAGGCAGAGGCGATTTCCAACCGCTGTATCTGTGGTTCGAGTGCATCCCGGATTCCGATTCGGGCACCATCGGCTGCGGGCGCTGGTACACCAACGGCGACTCGGACGGGAAGGATTGGTACTGCGCGCGAACCGTGGACGGGAAGCCGGCCGGGACCAACTACGCCATCGATCCGCTTCTTAGTCAGGCGGGAAGGCTGGTGCTGACCAACGGCGGCGTGCTGCAGCACGACAACCGCGCACGAACCAACGACAAGCTCGACCGGCCCAGCGAAGGCTGCCGTTAGCGTAAACCGCAGGGCAAGTTGAACAGCGAATCCCATATTGCGATACTACAAATGAGGCAGCCCAAACCTTGTATTCGAGACAATCCATTGATTCCAGATTCGTTACATTTTGAATAGACCGGAACTTGAGAGGTTTTCGGCTTACCCCCTGGCGGTAAAGGGGGGGGTAGGGGGTATTTACTTTCTGGTTACGGTTCTATGATCCGCAATTCTCCGGCTTGCGCCTTCTCCGCTGGTCTTCTATGAACTATTGTGCGCCGGGGGACGACCAATTTCTGCAAGAGCGCGGATCTAAAAACGCGGCGGCGGGCTTCGGACGGCGGATTGTGAACTCCGCTGGGACTGCCAGGCCTACGACGGGGGAGAGGTTGATGGAACCCATCCTCCTTCACCCGGGAACGCAAAAGAGAGGGCCACCCGCCGCCAGTCAGGATGAAGAATCGGAGAAAAGAGCTTCCCAGGTGCAAGCACTTACTCTATGATGCGGCTAGGATGGCGAATCGTGCCTTTCGAAAAGCCATCGCACCATTCCCCATGAACCGAATGCAGGCTTCCCCTGCCTTCGGCCCTTCACGACGTATGGTTGCAAACGGCGCTGGTCAAAGCCGGCAGGCTTCAAGCGGCTCTTTGGCAACCGGAGCAAAACTGTGATTGTCGCAAGCGGCGGTCCGTTGCGGGTTCTTGCGAATTGCGAGAGTGTTGCCCGCAGCCGGAAAGTTGAGCCGTTTCGCCGTTGGGCCATGAATTGAACCATGAGAATTGTTCCCCGAAAGGACCTTTATGCAAACTCGCCTTGGCAGAAATCTGGTGCGGACTTCGCTAGCCGTGCTCCTGTTTACCAGCCTTGTGTCTACCGCCTCCGCTCAGTTCAGCCCTATCCCTTTTATTGCCAGCGCCACGGCGAATCTCACCGCGACCCCTCCCACTCTTACCATCACCGGATCACAGTACTCCACTTTTGTAGCCCCGACGGTCACACTGGACGGAGTTAAGCTGACCGTCAAGTCGTTCACCAGCACGACGATTGTCGCCAATCTCGGCCCGGTCACCAGTCCGGGAACCTACCTTTTGATCGTGACCGACCGCTTCTTCATCGGCGAGTTCAATGTAACGATAGGGACCGTCGGGCTGACCGGCGCTACCGGGCCGCCGGGGATTCCGGGAGCCACGGGCGCGACTGGCGCAAAGGGCGCGACTGGCGCTACCGGAGCCACTGGAGCCTCGGGCACAACTGGCGCGACTGGCGTCACCGGACCTTCGGGTGCAACCGGCGCGACTGGAGCCACGGGCGTCACCGGACCAATGGGTGTCACCGGTCCCAGTGGTGCACAAGGCGCAACTGGTTCCACCGGCGCAACTGGCGCAACAGGACCAACGGGCGCATTGGGCGACACCGGCGCAACGGGCGCGACGGGCGCGACGGGCGCAGTGGGCGCAACAGGTGCAACGGGTCCGTGCGGCGGCGGTGCCCTAGACTTCGCCGACTTCTATGCGTTGATGCCCCCCGATAACATCGAGACTGTTGCGATCGGTGGGGATGTGTCTTTCCCGGAAAATGGACCGGCGATGGCAAGTTCCGGGATCACCAGAACCAGTCTCTCAACTTTTAATCTGGCCAACATTGGCACGTATCAGGTCATGTTCCAGGTGAGCGTGAACGAACCGGGGCAACTCGTGTTGACCCTCAATGATGGCGCCGGTGCTGTTGAGCTTGCCTCTACCGTCGTTGGGCGAGCGACCGGCACCAGCCAGATCGTCGGAATGGCCCTGGTGCAAACCACGGTGGTCAATTCAACACTCACGGTTCGTAACGCAGGCAGTCCCGCTGCGTTGACGATCACGCCAAAGGCGGGCGGAACCAGCCCCGTCTCAGCACATCTGGTCATCACGCAAATCTCGGGAGCCAGCGGAGCCACTTGCCAGACGAGCATCATCGCTTACTAATAGCAGGCAGCCACGGTCACAGCATCGGTGACCGTGGCTTTTCCTGCTTAGTCCCCCAACCGAAGCAGCCGGCCTAAGAGACTTGCTCCCCCGAAAGGGTCTATATGCAGAAGCGGCGGGTGGGCAGCATCTCAAGCGACCACTGAAGGCGAGGAAGTGGAAGGAGCCGCACTGCTGATAACGAACTAGCCCCTTCGTCGTGCCCACAGCCTCCATCCTAGGTCTCAAAGGCGAGACCTGGGGCACCCCGTCATCTCCAACTGGTCAGATGTGGGCCACCCGCCTAATGTACTAATCTTCTATGACCTTAACCGAAATCTGGTCCTGTGGCGGGGCGCTGCCAAACTGTCGATGCAAAATGGCTTGAGCAGCCGTTTTTGCTTTTGCAATTTGCAATTCTTCGTCGTCCTTATGAGGGTCGTTGGGATTGACTGCGAATGGTGGAAGTGCTGCTACAGCACCGCCCGGTTGATGCCAAAACATTTCAATCTTCATCGTCAGTCCTCGTACCTACAAAAACAGCCTTGTATGGTGGGCGCTGCAGGATTCGAACCTGCGACTTCCACCGTGTGAAGGTGGCACTCTACCGCTGAGTTAAGCGCCCCTCAGAAGGCCGGAAATCGACCTGGAAATGCTGCGCAGTCGGGGCATCCCATGGGTTAGAGTAACACCAGCGGGCATTTGCGGCCAATCCTTGCACTCACTTGGGATCGGCCAGCTGCCGCGGCCAATCGCCCATGCGCTGGAGAACCAGATCGATTTGCCAAGCCGACGATTTCCCTTCCGATGGGGAGGCTGCGCCAGGCCCCGTTTCGAGGCCGGGTGGAGCGGGCCTGGCTTACTCCGCAGGCAGATTCTTAGGCCTCCATCACGATCAGCGGGCAAATAGCGCCGACAGAGGCAGTTCCGGCCCTGAATCCATGGAGGAAAGCGCGGAAAATGCGCAACATTCCGGGGATGACGGGGTTCCAGAAGATATGGCGACGCTGGTGCTGGATAATTCGGCTCTGGGCGCGGGCACGGCTTCACTGCCGAACACGAGACCGAATGCCCTGGCAGACGGTCTTGACCCGGCCGGCGACGCAGCCATCATGCTGCGCGTGGCGGCGGGCGACGAAGCCAGCTTCAACTACCTGGTGCAGAAGTATCACCGGGCGATGATTCACTTTTTGTTCCGCATGGTACGCAACCAGGCCATTGCGGAAGAACTGGCGCAGGAAGTATTTTTGCGCGTATACCGCTCGAGGGAAAGCTACCGCGCAGAGGCAAAATTCACGACCTGGCTTTACCGGATCGCGACCAATTTGGCCGTGAACCATGCGCGCGATACGCGCCACGAGCGGGCGGCGCAGACCCTCTATCTGGACGCTCCGGATGAGGAGACGGGAACGACGCCGGATGTGGCGGACGATGAGCTTTCGGTGGAGCAGCGCATGATGCGCGATGAGCGGATGGGGGCCATTCGCACGCATGTGATGGCTTTGCCGGAGCGCCAGCGGATGGCGGTATTGATGCATAAGTACCAGGGGATGGACTACCGGCAGATCGGTGAGGTGCTGAAGCTGAGCGAGTCGGCGACCAAGTCGCTGCTCTTTCGCGCCTACCAGACGCTGCGGGACAAATTGAAGGATTTTGTGTAAGTGGATAGAAACCGGGCGACACCGGCGGGAATGGGGTGGTTACCGTGGAACGGATGAAGAACAATTGCACCGGGATGGACGAGAAGCTGGCGGACCTGCTGCTCGATCCAGGGAAGGTGGATGCCAAGGTTCAAGCTCATGTTGCGGAGTGCGCCGATTGCCGCGCCGAATTGGCGGAGCTGCAGGCGACCATGGCGTTGCTTGACGCATGGAAGGGTCCGGAGCCGAGCCCGTACTTTTTGAGCAGGCTGGGCGCGCGGATGCGGGAAGAGCGCGATGCTGAGCCGGTACGTTGGCCGGCGAGCTGGATTGCGCGAGTACGTGCCCGGTTCGCGTACGGCCCGTCGATGCATGTGCGTCCGCTGGCGGCCATGGCGCTTTCGGCGATGCTGCTGCTGGGCGGCGGCGCCTACCTGGGCATAACCAATCTCGATCGACAGTCCGTGCCGAAGGGACCGACGACCGCCGTGGTGAACGACCTCGAAAACCTGGATAGCAACGCCCAAGTGTTGGACCAGATGGAAGCGCTCTCCAGCACCAGCAACGAAAACGGGGACTAAGGCTCGATCCTTGACGGTGAACGACGGGACTGGGAGAGAAACGTGACCGGGGCACACAATGCGAAAGGATTGCGCCGCACGGCATTGGCTGTGATGGCCGCGGTTTTGTGTGCGCCCGGCTGCTGGGCTCGCGGCCAGCACGAGAGTGCCGCCCGTTCCGCGCCTCCACCGCGGGCTTCCGCGCCCAGATATCAAGCACCCCGGATGCAGCCGAACAGGTCTCAAAACCAGGGCCGGCCTAACCAGCAATACCAGGGCAGAGCGCTCCAAGACAGGACGTTCCAGGGCAGGACGTTCCAAGGCAGGGCGCAGGCAGGGCAGATGCAGCGGCCGGCGCCTGTCTATCCCGGGGCTGCACATCCAAATGGCGGCTATCCCAGTTCCGGTTATCCAGGTTCGAACTATCCTGGTTCCGGTTATCCAGGCGCATACGGGGCCGCCCGGCCGGGCTATCTCAGTCCTCGCGCCGCCCCTCCAGGTCACCTTGGCGACTGGCTCAATCAGCACCGCGGCCTTCCGGTTCAGGATCAGGAGCGGTTGCTACGCAGCGACCCCAATTTCAATCGGCTTCCCTCTGCCAACCAGCAGCGGCTGCTGCAGCAACTGCATTCAGTGAATCAGATGCCGGACGAGCAGCGTGAGCGCCGCCTGGCCCGTGGAGAGGCCATTGAACAGATGGCGCCTCAGGATCGCATGAGGCTCAACCAATCCGCGCAACGGCTGGCCATCATGGCGCCAGATCGCAAGGCTCTGGTTCGCCGCGCCTTCCAGGACCTGCGCGCGGTGCCGCCGGAACAGCGTGAGATGGTGCTCAACTCGGCTCGGTACCAGGGCGTCTTCACGCCCGAAGAGCGCGGCGTGCTCTCCGACTTCCTGCGCGTCGAGCCTTACGAACCGGTGCGGTAGTCCCACACCGGACTAATGCCTCCTAAGCTACAATCCCCCCTAAGCTACAATAGAGGATGGGCCAAGGCCCATCTTTTTTTGCGCACTTTGCGCAAGACCAGCAAGGAGCTTTAACTTTTATGGCGATTCCTGCCACACAAATGCGTCCCGGCATGATCATCAAGCACAAAGACCAACTGCACCTGGTCTTCAAGGTCGAGCACCGCACCCCCGGCAACCTGCGCGCCTTCATCCAGGCCAAGCTGCGCAACATCCGCACCGGGGCCATGTTCGAGGAGCGCTTTCGCTCCGCCGACGCGATCGACAAGGTGGTCGTGGACGAAATCTCGATGGAGTTCCTCTACAACGACGGCGACGACTACTACTTCATGAACCCCGTGGACTACGAGCAGACCGTGCTCAAGGGCTCCACGCTCGGCGATGCAATCGAGTACCTGACGCCCAACCTGCAGATCAAGGTCAGCTATCACGACGGCCAGGCTGTGGGCATCGAACTGCCCGCGGCTGTGGAGCTTGAAGTGGTTGAGACCGAGCCGGGTTTAAAGTCGGCCACCGCTTCCAGCGTTACCAAGCCGGCTAAGACGGAAACCGGCCTGGTTGTGCAGGTGCCCGCGTTTATCAACGAGGGCGAGAAGATTCGGGTGGACACCAGCGAGGGGGCGTATCTTAGCCGGGCGTAAGAGGATGGGCTATGAACCGAGCCGGTTTTCAGCAGCTTGCCGAGTTGAGATTGAGGGAAGCTGAGGCGTTGCTAGCCGCAGGACTCCCAGATGGCGCATACTATTTGGCAGGGTACTCAGTCGAATGTGCGTTGAAAGCGTGCATCGCTAAACGAACGCAGGAGCATGACTTTCCCGAGAAGAAGCTGGCCATTGACAGCCACACGCACGATCTGAGGGATTTATTGCGTTTGGCGCTCTTGAAGAACGAACTGGAGAAGGTCGTTCAATCAAATCCTTCGATGGATGAAAACTGGACCATCGTTCAAAGTTGGTCCGAGGCCAGCCGGTACGATCGAAAGACTGTTCTGGAAGCAACAGCTCTGCTCCTTGCAGTCGAGAATCAGTCAGGAGGATTACTCCCGTGGGTACGCCAACATTGGTAACTTTCGACATCGAGAACGGAGAAAGAGTCGTGGACGCCCTCGACAAGGCGGGCAAGCCTCCAAACGTCGCTATATGGGCCAAGCTGCCGGATTACGAGGATTGGAGATTGGTCATCGCTTCTGACCGACTTGATCAATCATCTGAATTTTCAGGTTATTCGGAGATCAATGAGGCAATCCGCAAGGCCGGCATTCCGTTCCACCGGAAGCCGACGATTTTCTTGCGACCGATGGACAATCCGATGATCCAGGCTCTGCGAAGCGCCTATGCCTCCATGAGCGATAACTACGGGATGCGTCTTGGAAGCCAGATGTTTGGTGATAAATATCTGGAGGATGCAGTTGTCTACCGCATCCGCTGAAGCGCGGATAGATACGTCCGCGCGGGCAATTCGATTCACGGAAGGACCACTTCAACCAGGAAGGAAACGATTAAGATGCCTATCCCCGGCTCGATCGCCGCTGCCGCTGTGAGCTTCAAATACAACGCCGATTTTCTGAAGAAGAATCTTGAAGGATTGACCGACGAAGAATGGGTGCGCCGCCCCGACGGCTGCGCCAATCACATCTTGTGGATCGTGGGCCATGTGACCTGGGCACGCAGCGCCTTGCTCAAGCGGCTGGGTGAGGACTGGTCAAAGCCATGGTTCGCCCATTTTGGCCGTGGCGCAAAGGTCGACGACTCCGTCACCTATCCAACGCCTGAAGAGGCAATCCTTGCATGGGATGAGTCCTGTGCGCTGCTGAGTGCCGCGATGGAATCCGTCTCGGAAGAAGCATTGGCGGTTGCTTCGACTCAGGGTCCACCGAGCGCCGACGGAAAAGTCAGCGGCGTGGTCAATTTCCTCGCCTACCACGAGACGTATCACATCGGGCAGGCCTCCTATCTTCGTGGCTGGCTTGGACACCCTGGAGTGATGGGCTGATTTCACCAATCGGCCAAGACATGAAAAACCACCGCCGGTAGTTATATGGGGAAGTCCGAACATAACATTTGGGGTGAAAAGGGCTCATTTGATATTCAAATGTGTTCTTTTCACAAATGACGACCTGCGCTCTTGGGGCGTCCGCAATTGTCGGGGGATTGCGCAAAAAAACCTGTCAGCGGGCAGCTTTTGGCGCACCTCGGCCGCCAGGTTTTTCCGTTGTCCACACCAAACGACGACCGCAAACCAACTGGTTCGGTCCAGTCTCCCGGGTTTTATTTTATGACCAATAACGGGCATTTGCTCCATGTTCTGAGTCGCCTCTTCAGCTTCGCCAAGGTGCGACGCTGAGGCGCTTCGAAGAGTCTCCTGCCGCATTTTGCGGTCAGGGCACTCGTCAAGGAATCTGCATTTGCATTTCCAACAACTGGCCCCAAACGATTGCTCGATGTCTCTGCAAGCCGAAAAACGGCCCTCACGGATCAAACAGATAACGAGCAGTATGTCTTTCTCGCGAAGATTTTGGTTCAAATTTAAAAATTATCGTTTACAATCGCTTGGTTGCTGCGAAACCATGGCTTGCGCGGCGAATTATCAGGTACAGGTTGCATGGTGAAGCGGGACGAGAAGCTAAGTTAATCCGAGCGGGATCCATCAGGGGTCGATTCGAGTTCGATCCCACAGCAAAACAGGTTCCCGATGCTCGTATCGGAAGGGAAAAATCGATTTGGCAGGCAGACAACAAACGCCGGTCAGCGCCCAAAAAAAAATAATTCTGCCTCTTGACATCCCGGATGTTTATCTGCTTTTATGTAGGGGCAGTTCCTGAACCTACTGGCACGCCTGTGAACGTGAGCTTTCTTCCCAGGACGTGTGCGGTTGGCTTTTCTTCACGGTGGCAGTTTCCCGGCTCCCCCTTCAAAGTGGTTTTTTGCAAGGGGATTTTGGCGGGGAAACGTGCCGTTTGATGGTAGCGGTTGAACCCTCCGCGTTGGAGACACCGCTGCAAGACAAGTTAGTGTTGTGGGCTTTAAACTGGATGGCTACCCAGAGACTGGTGACGAGGGAGACGTTATGCGCGTATCGGAATTCGGACGGTGGTTTCGCTTTCTTTCTGTAGTTTCACTCATGCTGTGCGGGTTCAGCATTAACTCGTGGGCTGCCTGCACTGCGCCCCCAACGATTAACACCACAATCCAGACCCAAACCATCGGCCCGATGGGCACCAGGCTTGATCAGGATGTCCCTGCCCTGGCTACGGTGATTGCGGGGAGTAAGGTCTCTCTTGAGGTGCAAGCCACAGACCCTTCAAACTGCTCGAACTTGTACTTCCAGTGGCAATACTGGAATTACGCTTCAAATCAATGGCAGAATTTTCCGGTTGGAACCGGAATTGGGTTCTTTGGCGCGACCGTGTCGAACTCGACCAGTTCGTTTGCGACTGCTACCGCCGGCTTTACAAACTATTCCGCGCCCCTTACCATCACCGGTATTCCCGCGGGTTTCACCCAGGCCGTCAACCCCACTGGGCTCAACGCACCTTATAGCACACTGCTGATCAGCGCCACCACGACCGACGATTCCATAAGCAATTCCACGCGCAGCAACACGGTGACGTTGACTGTCAACTCCGTGGCATGGCTCCCCGACTCCCCTGGCGGCCCTGCTTCTGAAGTTGTGCCCGGCCCAGACGCTGCCGGCACCAACCCTGCTTATAACTTTGGCAACCTTCCCTCCAATAGCGGAACCTATGAGCGCGGCACTTTGTTGCCCAGCGGCCATATCTTCGCGCTCGGTTTCGATCCTTCGAGCGCTTTGAACACCGAAGCGATCAACATTGACGTCACGCCCGGCCAGGGCGACGGCCTGCCCGATTTCTGGGTAAAGTCGAGCGCGAACCTCCCCGACCCGGCGGGCAATTTGCAGCGGCCCACCGTAACGCTTTTGCCTAGCGGGAGCGTTCTCATCGCCGGCGGGCTCAAGGGAACGGCAGATCAAAGTGCCAGTTACCTCTGGACTGAGGGCCACGGCGCCACCTCTCCGTATTTGTGGACTCCCGGCACAAACGACTCAATTGTTGCCACCGGCTCCTTGAACACAGCCAGAGATGCAGCTACCGCCACCCTTCTCGGTAACGGTCTGGTTCTGGTCGCGGGCGGCGCAAGCAATGGCAGAGTCCTGAACACCGCGGAACTCTACAATCCGGCCGGCAACGGCGGGGTCGGAAGCTGGACCGCGATCACCGCTAAGATGACCAGCCCCCGTTACCACCACACGGCGACCCTGCTCCCCAACGGCTGGGTCCTCATCGTGGGCGGCAACGACACCACCGGTGCCAATACCCTCGACTCGGCAGAGATCTACGATCCGGTCGCGAACAAATTCACCGCCACCCCGGGCACTCTCTGGGCAGCGCGCGCCTACCACGCCGCGACCCTGCTGGCCGATGGCAATGTCTTGATTACCGGCGGCGTCGACGAAGCGGGCGTACCGGTGGGTAGTACGGCGGGCAGCGGCCCTTCGGCCGAGATTTACGATCTTGGCGACGGAACCTTCTTCCAGGTTGCGGCGCCGATGTTAACCGCCCGCAGCCAACATACCGCCACCTTGATGGCGAACGGCAAGGTTCTCATCGCCGGCGGCTACCTGGGCAACGCCACGAATCTTAACTACTGGCTGAACGCGTCCGAATACTTCGACCCGACCGCCGATGGCGGCGACGACACGGTTGGCACTTTCGCGGCAACCTCGGTCGTATTGAATAAGAGGCGCGATCGCAACGACTCGTGGCTGGTTTACCCCTCTGGAATGGTCGTTACGGCAGGCGGCACCACCACCGCCGACGCAATCGTCCCCACGGCGGAAAAGTTCGGCGATGTAGCCTCCGGGACGCCGCCCCTCCCCAACGCCGCTATCACCTTCAGCCCGACCACGGCCTATTTTGGGCAAACGCTCTCCGCCTTCTGCGGCCCGGTCCGCGCTGACGGAACCAGCACGCTGAATTCCGATCCCGTAGGTTTCAATGCCGTTAATTTTGCCTGGGTCGTTGAAAGCGGCAACGTCATCAATGTGACGTATCCCAACTGGCCCGACACGGCGCAGATCAAATTCACCGTGAATGCTACCGGCGGCGCTGTGACAATCAGTTGCCTGGCCACTAACAACTATGGCATCCCGTCGATCACGCCGACCTGGGCCAACTACAACAACGGCACCGGTACGGGTCCTAATTCTAATGAGGCTTCGCTGGCGATTTCCGGGACGAGCAATGTAAAAGTTGCCCTGACCTCGAACCCTGGTCAAACGACAAGCACTCTGAACATCCTTGGCGCTGCCACTCTCGATCCTAACCTTACTTCTGCTGCTGCCTTAACAACGGGCGACTTCACCACCATCCCGGCGGGCAACAGTGTCACCTTCATCGCGACCGTCACCGGGGCAGGCACCTATGCCTATACGTGGCAGTACCAGGCCGCCGGCGCGGGTCCATGGATCACCATCCCGGGTCAGACCAACAGCACCCTCAATCTCACCGCTGTTCCGGTCACCAGCAACAATAACGTCTATCACGTGATCGCAACCGGCACCGGCGCCGGCGGCGCGGGCGGGATCTTCACCAGCAATCCGCTGAACTTGCTTGTGGTTGGTCCGCCCGCGGTGACAATGACCCTTGGCCCGGTTGACATGGGGCCCTCGGGATCGTGCACCGGCCCGTTGAACCCCCCGTTGGCAGGAGGAACATCCCAGACGCCATGCGCCGAAAATGAGAGCGCCGAGGCGGCCTTTACCGCACACATCACTCCGTCGCCTGTTGGCCCTAGGACGGATATCGCGTACCAGTGGTGCGAGTTAACCAATGGGGCGCCAACGCCGTATGTCGGTTCTAGCGCATATTGGGAATACTACAACTTTGGTTTCTTCTCAGTGAACCCCAGCCTTGCAAACAACCTTTGCACGCCGAACATCCCTGCGCCGGGAGCGCAGACGGTGGCGGGTCCATTCGGCGCCATTTACCCGAATGACATTGATGGTCCGAATTACACCAGCGACACGCTCACCTACACCCCAGCCCCCGCCGCTGGCGTCAGCCCGACGTTCTACGTGGTGGCTTACGACGTCATCCTGGGCGTTCCCGGGCTGCCGGTTGCCAGCAACCAAACCACTGAGACTGTCTGGGCCGCGCCCACGGTGGTCATCACCAACGACACCAGCTGCCCGGCCGAGAGTTTAACAACTGCGGCTTGCGCTGCCGACCTTGCCAACCCAGGACCGGAGGTCGATCCGACGGTTGACGCGGGTAAGGAAGTCACTCTCACGGCCACCTTCACGAGCCCGGCGTGGCCGTCGTCCAATACCGACCCCTCCTACACCTACATATGGGTGTATGAGAATGCCATCCAGGGCTGGAAGCAATTCCCAGCCAGCAATTGCTACCCGGTGGGCGGAAATTGCTCCAGCGTCCGGATTAATTCGGCCGACGTCGGATCGGACGGCCTGCAAATCCAGGTGTACGTCACCAACGGCCCCAACACCTGGCCCGGATTCGTGGCTAACAATCCGGTCGCCTCTACGAACCTCGTGAAATCCAACACCGTGGATCTGCAGGTGATTCCGGCCACCACCGTAAGCATCGCCGAGACAGCCACGAACCAGGCGAATCCCACCACTCCGGCGCCGGTACCGGCAACTGTTCCGGAACCGATCCAGGGTCACCAGGTCGTCTTTACCGCTACCATCGCAGGGACTAATGTGGGCGCGAACTGCACTGCCCCCACCACGACCGCCGTTTGCCAAGCTCCCAACGCAACCTATACCTGGTACCAGGAACTCACTCCAGGGGTTCAGAACCCTCCGCCGCCAGTCGGAACGGGGAGCACGCCGTACGATACCCCCATTGTCACCGGTCCTACCGCAAACAACAACGTATCTACCTCAGGCACCTGCGACTCAGCGTACGTGGCTGCCGGCAACACGTTGACGATCAACGACCTTTGCCTGGCCGATGGTCCATACCCGAACGGCACCAATTACTACGCGGTCGCCGGGTATACGTACAATAACGTCAACAACGTCAAGCCGAGCACCAATACGATCAATCTCGTCGTCAATTGGGATCAGGTCACCAGCTTCGCGCCAACAGGCTCGTCACCGACGACCAGCTACGCTCGCTTTGACGCCATGAGCGTGAACCTGCCGACCATCTACATAACCGCCCCCTACGATGTTCCTGGGGCCTTCTGGGTCGCCGGCGGCCAAAACTCGACTCAGGGCGTTCTCTCGACCAGCGCCATCTATAACAGCAACGCCAACTACAACGGTGGCACAGACGCCATCACACCCGCGGCACCGGCGAACGACAGCACCACCGGTTCGTTTGTCCCGGTTAGCAGCACCTTCACAGCAGGTCCGCACCTGGATGGAACGGCCACCCTCTTCCTGAGCAGCGGAAACGGGACCCCCGAAATCGCCATCGTTGGCGGCTCCGACGGTCAGGACGCCCAGAACGGTATCGAGTACTTCGTGCCCACTTGGAGCACTGGTCCATCTGCTGCCTACACCGGCGGCGCTTATGTAGGCCCCTCTACGCCGGCGTACAGCGTGCCCAAGGCGCCTCTTGCAGGCACGTATACCGGTACCGGGCTACCGCCCATCACCCAGCAGGTTGCCGCTCACCTGCCCAACCAGTCGATTCTTATCGCTGGCGGACAAAACGGCGACTATGACACGTTCTACAACAACGCCTGGATATTGACTCCGGGCGCGACTCCGGGCACCGGCGACGCGCTGGCAGAGTCCGACGCTACCTTGAGTGTGGCTCGTGCCGCAAGCAAGGCGACCACCCTTAATGATGGACGCGTCCTGATCACCGGCGGCGTGGATTACAACGGCGTCGACAACGCCGTGGACATCTACGATTCGTCCAAGACAGACGAGAACACCTACGTCGAATACCCGGCTCCAGGGAACACCATTTACCCCTTGGGTATCTACAACCTTAGCGATAGCCATCTCCCGTCGAATAACACCTCGGGCGACTTTATTGCCCAGGCAATCTGCTCCAACCACACCGCTCCCACTCCGTGCATGGCAAGCGCTCGTCTCTACCACACGCAGACCCTCCTCAACGACGGCAGGGTGCTGATCACCGGCGGCATCAATCAGAACGGAATAGTCCAGAGTTCCATGGAAATTTGGGATCCGACGGCTAACCCGACCCTGTATGGAACCGCGGGCGGTTTCTATCCTGTGGGCGCTACGAAGTCTGCTCCAACCACGGCGCACCCCGGCACGCTCCTCACTCCGCGCATGATGGCATCGGCGGTTCTGCTGCCCAGCGGAAATGTCCTCATCTTCGGCGGTCAGGATTCGTCCGGCGACCCCCTGACCTCGGCTGAGATCGTCAACCCGAACTGGACCTGGTCGGCGGGTACCCCGTCAGCCGGCGTCTTTACCAACGCCATGACCGAAGCCCGTTCGCAGGCTACCGCGACCCTGTTGCAGAGCGGAGAGGTCCTCGCTACGGGAGGTGTCTCCAGCTCTACCGACATCGGAACCCTGGGCGAGATCTTCAACGCTTTGCAGGTGCAGGACACACCACCGGTGCCGGAACTTAACTCCGACCTCGTAGTGCCGCCAGCGCTGTTTGAAGGTTCGACCAGCTACGCCACGGTCACCGAGACATCGGCACCCTTGAACAACCTCACCGATTACAGCTGGTATGCTGCGGAACTCAGTCCCGCTGGTCCTCTTGCTCTCACCATGCAGGAGCCGACGGTATCGGGGATCCAAGCTCTCACTCCACTGTCAGCCGAGGCTGGCTTCACAACGTCGGCAACCCCAACGGCAGCGCCGAATGTGGTGGCGGGAACCTACGTCATCGATTCTCTGGTGACAAGCCAGTACGGATTGACCTACCTGCTCAGCCAGGATTTCAGTACCTACGGGCTCTGCGGCGGAGCTCTTCCTGATGGCAACCTTCCCGGCCAGTGCACCGCCGCTCCGCCGGCCTGCACACCGCCAACCTCCGGTGGCATCTCCGTTGTTAGCACCACCGGTGTCACCCCAACGCTGGCCGACATTGCAAACTCAGCGACCGGGCAGTGGGATGCTTACTACAGCGTCACCGGTGGAACTGGTACCTTCACCGTCAACGGCGGCTGGGGCGCTAACCCGACGAATGCCGACATAACCACGAACGGCTGGGTCAATGGAGGGGGCAATACCGAACCCTACCCAGGAACATCCGCAGTGGGCGGCGACACCGGGATCATAGTTAATGCCACCTTAATCACCGGAATCAAGGTAACCGTCTCGAACACCTGCGACACCAGCACTTTCACGCTGACGTGGACCGGGACCAACACAGCAATCCACCCGTAAGCCAGTTCCCAGGTTTTTCCTGGGAGTTGCGGAACAAACCAAATGGACCAGCCCCGTGGAGCAACCCTCCACGGGGCTGGTCTTTTTGGAGCGCATTCACAGATCCCGAAGCTCTTTGACTCTCCCGATCAGCGCAAATAGAATCGTATGTATTGAAAGCATTACGGTCCTTGGTCTTCACCCCTTGATGAGCTTGCGCTCCGCTCCGGGCGGAAGGATCCGCCGGATCGCAACACTCTCCGAGGTTGGCGATGTCCCTGAAAGGATACTGGGCTTACGATCTTCGCATCCACGCCGAGTTGGAGTTTCCGGAACTTCCTACCCTCTCCGTCGAGGCCGGAGATCCCGATGTGACAGTCCGCCTGCTGCCCCCGAGAGCGGACGCTCTGGAAGCATTGGAGAATGGATACTACGAAGTCCATTCCGGGGTCTTTTCTTTGGCCATTCCGGGAGTTGCTCAATATCGGGTCGAGGAAGGGCAGCGGATTTTCATCACGCCACTTCCGGACGCCCCAACCGATAAGGTGCGCCTCTTCCTGCTTGGCTCGGCCATGGGCGCGGTTCTTTACCAGCGCGGGCTATTTCCCATTCATGGCAGCGCGATCGAGACACCGTGGGGCGCGATGATCTTTGTTGGGGCTCAGGGCGCGGGCAAGTCGACCCTAGCCGCGCAGTTTCACCGCAAAGGCTACCGTCTGCTCTCCGACGATGTCTGCGCAGTGGCAGCAGCGCCTGAAGGCTTGCAGATTCTTCCCGCGCTCGCTCAGTTGCGGCTATGCACGGATGCGTATGAGCGTTTCGGATCCGAACGCGGCGCGCGTTTCGACGTCGACAAGTTTGTGGTGCCCATCGCAGATGGTTCCTGTTCGCGGCGGGCGCCGCTACGAGCCATTCATATTCTTGCCTACCACGACGGCGCCGCTCCGGACTTCAAAGTACTTCGCGGCTTTGACCGAATACAGCGCTTATTTGAGAATCTTTATCGTCCCCACTACCTAAAAGGCCAGACAACGCAAAGCAGTCTCATGCGGATGGCCGCGCTCATTGCGCAACAGGCGACTATGATTGAGGTTAGGCGGCGGCGCGATCCGGAAGCGATCGGGGAACTGGTCGGTTTTCTCGAGTCATCATGGGCGAAATGCTTTGGAGATTCCCCTCCCCCCCCAAAAAAGGAGAAGGACTAAATGCGCACCTTCCACCCGGAAGACAGATTGTCCCGCACCGAGGGGATGCTCTCTACGGAGCTTGACCAGGAAACCGTCCTGATGAGTATCGATGCCGGCGCGTACTACGGACTGAAGGGGCCTGCACGAAGCATTTGGGAGAAGTTGGAGGTTCCCTTAACCTTTTCGACTTTAGTCGACAGGCTGGTCGAGGAATATCGGGTTACGCCCGAGGTCTGCGCCGCGGATCTGGAGGGTTTCCTGGCGCAGATGGAACAGGAAGGCCTTCTGCGTGTGGAGTGATCTGAAACGGGCAACACGGCTACCCGGTGTCCGCAGACGGCTTCTTGGGGAAGCGCTGATTGCGTTGCTGATGGCACGGGCCGCAATGGCATTCTTGCCTTTCCGGCGTATTGCCGCCTGGCTGGGAACACCCGGTGCCGAGAGTCCGGCCACGGCGACAACTGAGGAGATCGTCACGGCGCAGGCGGTTGGCTGGGCGGTGGGCGTTGTCGCACGGCGAGTGCCGTGGGATGGGCGTTGCCTTGCACGAGCAGTCGCTGCCACTGGAATGCTGCGCCGACGCGGCCTGGAAGGGACCGTAAGCTTTGGCGTTTCACAGGGCGAATCAGCGGGATTCGACGCCCACGCGTGGCTCCGCTTTGGTCCCTTCATCGTAATTGGTGGTCCGGGCCACGAGCGCTTCAATGCGTTTACGACGTTCGCGCGGAGAAAGCCATGAGCGGCATATACGGCATTTATCAATTTGACGGTGCACCGGTGAGCTCTCAGTGGCTGGATCGAATGAGGGAGGCAATGGCGTACTACGGCCCGCACGGAGGAGGCTGTAGTGTCGAAGGAACGCTGGGTCTTGGTCATCTTCGTCTGGAGGTCAACGCGGAAGACGCTTTTGAAACGCAGCCGGTGTCAGGAGAGCGCGGTCCGGCGGTTAGTGCTGCCCGTCTCGACAACCGGGCAGCGCTTCTTGAGGCATTCAATTTATCTGCTGTGCAAGCCTCCCGGCTGTCTGATGGGTACCTGGTAAGTTTGGCCTTCGATCGCTGGGGTGAGGAGCTGAGTTCGCGCCTCCAGGGAGATTGGGCGTTAGCCGCCTGGGACGCTAGGCAACGCCGTCTTCTGTTGGCCAGGGACGCCTGCGGAAACGCTACCCTTTATTACTACGAAGGCAAAGGCTTCATAGCCTTCGCATCCAGCCTCAAGGCCCTGCTCGCGCTGCCCGGTGTGGTCAAGGAGCCCGACCGCCTTCGCCTTGCCCAGGTCCTTGTGTCCTGGCAGCACGATGCGCAACTGACCGCCTACAAAGGCTTCCGGCGCCTTGTGACGGGTCACGCCATGACCGTTGATGCCGGGGGACATACGCGCGGCTGGCGCCATTGGACTCCGGAAGGTCGCGATCTCCTCCATTATCGCAGGGATGAGGAGTACGAAGAGGCCTTCCTTGAACACTACACAACGGCGGTTCAGAGCTGCTTGCGGACAGAAAAGCCAGTGGCAGTAACGCTCTCCGGAGGTCGGGATTCAGGCTCGGTCGTCTCCATTGCCGCTCCGCTCCTTGCCCGCCAGGGCCGTGCCATTACGGCCTACACCTCTGTGCCTTGGCTGCCTCCTGAAGGATCCGGTAAAACCCGGCTGGGCAACGAATGGGAGATGGCCCACGCAACCGCTGCGATGGCAGGAGCGAATGTCCGGCATGTCCCTATCGATGCTTCGGGCTATGGAGTCATCCAGGGCATCGAATACCTTCTCGACGCTCATGATGGTCCAAGCCATGCGGCGAGCAATCACTACTGGCTCCACGCCATCAACGACGCTGCCTGCCAAAGCGGGGCCGGAGTTGTACTGACCGGACAGTTTGGAAACGCCACAGTATCCTGGTCTGGAAACGGATCGGCGCTCCTGGCGCTCGTGAAGGGTTACCCGGCGATGGCCTTACGGTTGCTTCTTCACGGGGAGCCGAATCCATGGCTAGCCCTGAAGCGGCAGGTGCTGAAGCCAATGCTAACGCCGGGGCTCCGAGCTCTCCGGCGTCTTCAGTCTCCCCGCGGCGGACATCTACAGGCGTACTCAGCACTTAATGCTCAAATGGCATCGCAACTGGACCTGAATGGGAGGATGCGGGCTGCGGGGTTCGATCCAACATTCAAGTTCTCGCCTTGGGAGGATGCTCACCTCCGTTTCTTCTGGCCTGTCTTTGGAATCGGGTTCGGTATTTGGGCGGAAATGGCTGCCAGGCACTCTTTCTCTTACGTGGACCCAACCGCCAATCTTTCCTTGGTGGAGTTCATTCTGCGCGTTCCCGACGATCAGTTTCGTGCGAGAGGCCAAAGCAGTTGGCTTATGCGGAGAGCCTTCCGGAACCGGCTGCCCAATCCGGTGCTGAACGGGCAGCATAAGGGGCTCCAGGCCGCGGATGTGGGACATCGCATTCTTCGGGAGCTGCCTGCGTTCCGGGAAAGCTTGAATTCTCTGGATTCGTTGCCTGAGGCCCGGGAAACCCTCGACATGCCGCTACTCCACCGCTGCCTCGACGATCTTGTGGCAAAGGTCAATCCCGGCACCACCGCAAGGGCAGGCACCATTCTGCTTCGAGGGCTGGGAGTTGGGCTGTTTCTTCGCCGCCTGGCTGATTCTCGCTGTTGAGGTTCTTACGATCGATGCTGATGAGCCAGATTAGCCATTTCTTTCGCCAGTTGCCCGCGGGCCGCCGCGCCCTTGCGCTGGTTTGGGGGGCGGCGCGGGGATGGACCCTGGCCTGGAGCGTACTCCTGGTTGGCCAGGGGCTGATTCCGGCCGGTCAGGCGCTGCTACTCCGGACGTTGGTGAACCGCCTTGTAGTCTCGCCGAGATGGGCAGCCATCGCGCCTTCCGCCTTGGGAATCGCCAGCCTGTGGATCATAGGGCAGGTTTTGTCCAGCGCGCTTTCCTGGGTTCGGGCAGTGCAGGCGGAGCGTGTCCAGGACGAGGTCCATCGCTTGATTCATCTTCAGGCCC
>Ga0224559_1000222_pt1 | contig 39673 bp, 36 predicted proteins | sample 714S33034metaG_FD_180676 | JGI IMG/M metagenome (GOLD analysis project Ga0224559, IMG submission 180676) | Peat soil microbial communities from Stordalen Mire, Sweden - 717 S3 30-34 | ecosystem: Environmental > Terrestrial > Soil > Wetlands > Peat | place: Sweden: Norrbotten County, Stordalen... | reverse complement strand
CGTGGAGCGTACGCAGCCGGCTGACCGGATTGATCATGCTGGTCTTCGCCGTGCTGAGTTGCGCCATGGCCTTGTGGGTGGTGCAAACCAAGGTTGTCGCGCCGTTGCATTTGCTGGCGGTGCGGCTGCAGGACATCGCCGAGGGCGAAGGCGATCTGACCCAGCGCGTTGATGTTAATGGCAAGGACGAGATCGATGAAGTGGGCAACTGGTTCAATGTCTTCATCGGGCGCATCGAAGAGATCGTTCGTCAGGTCGCCGAGCACGCCTCCACTTTAGGTTCGGCGGCAACCGAACTGGCCGCCACCGCGCAGGAAACTGCTAGCCAAGCCGCTCAGCAGCAGGAGCAGGCGGCCCGCATCAGCGCCACCATGGGAGAGATCTCCACCTCTGTTCACGAGATCAGCGAGACCACGCAGCACGCCGCCCTGGATGCCCGCAAGGCCGAGGAAAGCGCGCACACCGGTGGACAGACCGTGCAGTCCACGGTGTATACCATCGAGGAACTGCTCAGATCCAACCAGGAAACCTCCGGCAAGATCGAGGAACTGGGCCGGTCGTCGGACGCCATCGGCAAAATCATCAACGTGATCAATGAGATTGCCGGCCAGACCAACCTGCTGGCCTTGAATGCCGCCATCGAAGCAGCGCGCGCCGGCGAACATGGCCGCGGATTCGCGGTGGTCGCGGGCGAAGTGCGGCGGCTGGCCGAGCGCACCAGCGAAGCCACCAAGGAGATCGACCAGACGGTGCGGTCCATCCAGCAGGGCACCGGAGAGGCCGTCGAGGCGATGCGCGCCAGCATGGGCCACGTGCAGAGCGGTGTGGCTTCGGCGCGCTCGGCCGGAGAGGCGCTCACCAGCATCATTCACGGCTCCGAGTCGATGCAAAAGATGGTTACCCAGATCGCCGCCGCCGCCACCGAGCAATCGTATTCGACGCAATCGGTCAGCACCAACGTCAACGAAATCGCCACCATCATCGAGCACACCGCAACCAGTTCGCAGCAATCGGTCAACGCCTGCCAGCAGCTTTCAAAGCTGGCCAACGAACTCACCAGCCTGGTGGGTGCCTTCAAAGTCGGCTGAAGAAGAGCCAACGGCAATCAACCCACTCAAAAAAATGACCTCCCGGCATCGGGAGGTCATTTTTACGTCCATTTTCAAAAGATGGAGCCGAAAGTCGGACTTGAACCGACGACCTGCTGATTACGAATCAGCTGCTCTACCAACTGAGCTACTTCGGCCTGCCTCTCAAATTGTACCGTTACGCGCGCGTTCGGTAAAGTTTCGCGCTCAATGCCCTTCGGCTGGCCTGCGCAACTCCCCGGCCAGAATCAGCAGAATTCCCGCAATCCACAGGAAATGGCCCACCAGCGGAACCAGCGGATAGAGACAGAAAAAGACCCAGGTTCCCACGATAAAGAGCGCAATCAGCCCGGCCACAATCCGCCGCGGCCATTTGAACTTGGGAAAAATCAGGAAAATCAGGTAGAGAACAAGGAGCGGATTGATCCAGCCGCTCAGAATCGCCAGAAAGTTCTGGGAGTGCCAAAGTTCATGGCTGAAGGAGTTCACCAGTGTGATCCAAGCGCAACGCGAACCCTGAAGCACATCCGGGGTGTCCGCGCCGGTCGCGGCCTCCCGGACAGCGGGCAGGAAAAACGCCGCCACATAAACAAGAAATCCCACGATGCGAGAGACGATTACCGCCCACTTCACCGTTGCGCTGCCTGCGCTTTGCGCCATGAAAAGCCTCCTGAAAACACTTTGTTGTCACTAGAATTCTGGTAGTGGGTGCCCCACCCTCGCCGCGTCTTTGTTTTTGCGGCTAGGGTGGGAGCCAATCACGACCGGAACATTCCATCATATTTCATGCGCGCCCTCCAGCACCGCATCGGCGATGCGCGCCGCCTCAACCGCCGGACGCACCTCATGAACCCGCACAATGGATGCGCCATGCAAAATAGCTGCCACCAGCGCCGCCACGCTTGCCGTCTCCCGCGCATCCACCGGCGCGTCCGCCCCGCCATAGAGCGGCGCCAGCGTGCGGCCCAAAAAGGATTTGCGCGAAACCCCAGCCAGCAGAGGCCTTCCCAGCGCCAGCAACTCCTCCTGCCGCGCCAGCAACGCGTAGTTTTCCTCAAAGCGCTTGCCGAAGCCGTAGCCCGGATCAAGCACCACGGCATTGGGCTGAATCCCGGCAACTTCGGCGATGGTCTGACTGACCGCAAGCCCCCCCAACACCGTCCCCAACAGTTTCTTCGGCCCCAGCGGCCTCTGCGTGCGCCACTCCTCGGGCCGTCCCCGCGTATGCATCAGCACCACGCCCGCCTGGAACTCGGCGCAAATGGCAGCCATCTCCGCGTCCCACTCCAATCCGCTTACATCGTTGACAATCTCGGCCCCCGCCATCAGCGCCGCCCGCGCCGTCGCGGCCTTGTAAGTGTCCACCGAAACCACCGCGCCAGGCCGAGCCTTGAGAATCCCTTCCAGCACCGGCAGCAGCCGCGCCTGCTCCTCTTCCGAGCTGACCAACGGGGAGTCAGCGCCCGCCCGCGATCCGGGCCGCGTGCTCTCCGCTCCCAGGTCCAGAATGTCGGCCCCCTCCTCCAGCAACTGAAGCCCATGCGCCACGGCTGCCTCTGGATCAAGAAAGGCCCCGCCGTCGCTGAACGAATCCGGTGTGACGTTCACAATCCCCATCACCAGCGTCCGTTGCCCCAGCTCCAGCGTCCGGCTGCGCAGCCGCCAAGGAACAATTTTGCGGAGAAATGTAGTCATTCGGAGATCCCTTGATGTTCCGTCTCAAACCGCTGGAGTGCCTCGGAATCAGGCTCATGCATTGGAAACTTTTCGGATTCGTAGGCATCAACAATTACAACCAAAGTCTCCAGTTCTAAGCTGGCACGTGTTCCTAACCTGGCTCCGATGAGTTCAGTTATACGTGCAATTGCCATGTCATACTCAGCTTCAGTTTGAATCGATTGGGCCTGCATGGCGCTCCGAGTGGAATCGATTTGTGATTCTAATACGCAATGAGTTAATCAGGAAAGGGTGAAACTCGTCGGATCAGATGGAGGTACTGTTCCAGGTAAAAGGGGCTGCGCGGACATCCTTTTCGGCTCTTCAGAAGAGATAAGAGCATCGGTTTTCTTAAAATCCCTGTCCCATCGATGAATAACCCCGCATTTTACGGCAAGCGCTGAGGCAACATGGATTGAGTCTGCGGCTTTCATATTGTGTGTTCTTGCGATTTCGGCGGCTTCCTCTGCAATCGTGGGAACGATTTGAACCATTTTAATGAAAGGCCAGGCAAACATTCCTTGAATCTTTTTGGCTTGGTCTTGCGAAAGAACGCGCGAGGGCATTGTATGGCGATTGAAGTAATTCCAGTATTTTTCAAGTTCACTAAGGGCCGTTGGATATTGGAAATTCCCATTTTTATCGGTAAGTTTCAGTGCGTTTGACCAAATTGGCAAGGGCAGCGGCTTGTATTCTTCTTTTGGACGGATCGTCTCGACGATAGTCCAAACGGAAGTCCATATTTGAATATCATCGTTTTGGGCATGCTTGAGCACATCCGCACAGATTAAAGCACGTTCGCTCTCTTGTTGGTGTTGGCCACTCAACAAACTAATAAAGCAACTACTATCCCAATAGACGCGCGGTATTGCCATCATTCCATATCCTCGAAAAACTCACGCAATGACAGTCCTCCGGTGAAATTTGGAACCAGTCCAACCATTTCCTCAATGGAAGGGAGCATTCCAAGCGCTGCACCCTCCAAATTTTCAACATTCATCGATAGAGGCTGACCATACCTGTCGGCGCTAACCATTCCGGTAACGATTACACGAAGTCCCAAGAGATCCTTGGCTTGAGACTCCTGTTTAGCGTGAAACCTGCATCTGACAGGGCGTTTGAAGTTTTCGTCCCAAACGCGGAATTCTTTGCCGTGATGCACGGAAATTGAGTCTAAGCTTCCGACTACGGTTCCAAATGAAATGGACTTAATGCTCGTCAGATCTTGAACTTGGGTGAGAGTTTTAATGGTGACTTTAGTAGATAAGCTAACATCTCCCCTCTTGTCGGTATATATAACCGATTCGCCAATCTTTGGTGCGGATTTCGCAATACGCTCAACACGAGAAAGCGCTGCATCTGATAAGAATTTATTGCGCTCACCCCTTTCAGTAAGAGAAACAACATTGTTGATAATCTCGCGTTCGACCCGCGTGCTAGTATCATTTCCGGCATTGCGCAACAGCAGAGGCGTGACGCCAACCAAAGGAGAAGGAGCGTTATTAAGCGTAGTAACACGCCATCTTAAGTGCCCACCCTTCTTTTCCGCTACCGTCGAGTCCACTTCTCGCAGCAGGCCCAGAAAGTTCCCCATTGCGCCAACGAATTCAGGCAGATCAACTGCCTGTCCCTCGCCGACTCGCATATAGATCGGATCCGCCATTCTAGGCGAATGATAAACCCTAGAGTGGCTCGGAAGCCACATATTCCATGCAAAACTCCCTGCATGGCGAGTTTTTGTTGATTTCAAATGCCTTATCTGACTGCGACCAGCGACAAGACGTTCGCCTTTTCCATCCAGCTCAAGTGCCATTGCTCCGGCAGTCAAGCCAAACCCCACGCTGCCGACCGCATTACCGAGGCCATCGCCGCCGCAGAATAGGCCACTTCCGGCCATAACCCTGTATCATCAGAGCCAGATGCGCATTCGCTCCCTAGCCGCCTCTCTGGCCGTTCTGACTCCCGCGCTCGCTCTCGCCGCCGTCATCGTCACGGCGCTCGGCGGCTGCCGTTCGCTGCCTCCCTCCAAGCCCGAGGCGCTGTGGACCATCGAAGAAGCGCGCGGAGCGCAGGTCTTTCATCAGAAGTGCGCCCGGTGCCACTACCCCACCACCACGCGCCCGCTCAACGGACCCGGCCTCCAGGCCCTCACCAAGATTCGCTCCATGCCCTCCGGCGCGCCGCCCACCGACGAGCGACTGACCCAGGTCATCCAGCGCGGACGTCTTAATATGCCAGCCACGCAACTCAACGACGATCAGCTCAACGATCTGCTAGCCTACCTGCATACGCTATGACAAACGAGATCCACCACGAAGAAACGAATTCCGGTGAAATGACCTCTGCGGCGAAGGAGAAACCGCCGAGCCGTGTGCGGCTGCCATTGCCCGGCCTGGCAGCCATCAGCCTTTACCTGCTTGTGCTGGCCGGAGTCATCATCTTCGGCGTAGTCGCCGGACGGCATTATCCATTCATCTTTCTATTCTTTGCCGCGGCCCTTATCGCATCGAGCGCCGGCCTGATCCTGCTCCTGCGCTGGGCCTGGGCAATGGCCTTGGGCGCGGTCTTTCTGCTCTCCGCCTACGACTTGTGGATATTCTTCAGCTCGCATCAAGGGCCGGCTCTGGTGCAGGGCCTGCTCAACCTGGTCTTCTTCCTGTATTTAGTGCGACCCGAGGTGCGCGGCAAGCTGAGATAGCGCCGCTACCAGACCACCTTGCAAAGGTTGGCTTCGCGGATCTTATCGTCTTTGGTGATCAGCGTGCAATCCATCACAATTGCCGTAGCAGTAATGATTCTGTCGATCGGGTCACCGTGAAAGAAATCGGGAAACTGCGCGGCGCAAACAACGATTTCCGCAGTGAGTGCTGCCATTTTGAGCTGGTATTGTATAGCTTTGACAAAATCATCGATAGGTAAGTTCAGTTCCATCCGGTTACGATGCGAAGCATAGGCAATCTCATAGATCGAGACCGGAGAATAGACTATCTCTTCGCCGGCAATGCGAGCCTGTAGGATCGCCGCGCGGGCTCTACCAGACAATCGCTCTCCGGTCGTCAGCAGCCAGAAGATCACATGTGTATCGAGTAGAATCATTTCGGCGGAAATAGGGACCAATCATCCTTCAAATGGTCCCAATCCTCCAGCGGAAAAATCGGTTCCACCAGATCGTCCAGTCCCTTTTCCGAGGCCAGCATGTGCCGCAAGCAGCCAAAGATCGCCTCTGGGCTCTCATTCTCCGCCGGCTCCTCCACGGGCAAGACCCGCACGAACGGCTGGCCGCGCTTGGTGACTAGCACCGGACGCCCAGTCGAATTCACCTCGGCCATCACCCCAAGGCACTTGGCCTTGAATTCACCTGCCGCAATCGTTTGCATCGGTCTCCTTCGGTCAACCCAAGTATACTCTTGACCATGGTCATCTGACTATAGTCAGATGGATAATTGGTCGAAAACTGCCACCCACAGAATTACCGAGAGATTGAGCCTCTATCCCGGAAGATGAGAAATGGCCGCTCGACGCACAGATAAAGCAACTCACCTGCAATCAGGCAGAATGCCGCATACCCTCCCAGCCAATAGAATCTTCCCGCTAGAGCGAGGCCGGGAAAGCAATTATCCGTGAGATGGATGAGTTCCTTGTGGGTGAGGTAAAGGCTATAGGCAAGCGTGGCGATCAGCTTGGCGCCGGGAACTCTGAATCTCAGCCAGCCGTTGGCGCTGAGCGCGGACGCAACCAGAAGACCCAGGCCAAGCGAAAGTAGAGGAAAGCCGAAGGCAACCCCAAACGCAGATGCTCCCGAGACGGACTCCCAGCGGGCTTCGAAGAGATAGAAAGCAACGCCAATCAAGGCCAAGCCGATGCAAAGCAGTGTGTGGCCTCTGCGCGAGAGCGCGCTCCACCAAACCGGACGCAAGGTTCTCACCAAAGCCAGCGTGATGCCTGCGAGCAGTCCATCCAGACGGCTATAGGTGGGGTAGTAGATGCGTTCGATATAGACAAGGCCAAAGGGCTGTCCGGCGCTGGCCAGCGGCTGGAGCAAGTGGAATAGGACGTAGGCCCGGATAGAGATTCCCAACAATACCAGGCAACCGAGCAGCCCCACGGTCTTGCGCAGAGATGGTTTGCGCATCATGAAGAGAACTATGAGCGGAAAGAGCAGATAAAAATGCTCTTCAACGCACAGGGACCAGACGTGGGAGAATGCGCCATCAGCGCGATAGTCGACGAAGAGGTTCTGCGTGAAGGTGAGGAATTGCCATAACGGTGGCAGACTTGGAGCTTCCCGCCAAAACGGGAGGATGTAATACATAGCCAGCACAACCAGATAGGCGGGTAAGACGCGAAAGAGCCGGTTGCGATAGAAGGTCCACAGGCCGGGAGCTGCGCCGGAGCGATAAGGCCGCAAGAACTGCGTTCCGATCAGATAACCGCTCAGAACAAAGAAAAGATCGACCCCCATCCATCCCATCTGCGCGGCGGGAGCCATCCGTGCAGGCAGGGTTCCATCATGAAATGTGTAGACGTGAAAGACCATGACGGAAAGAATAGCCAGACTGCGCAAGGTGTCCAGGCCGTGGAATCTCGGAGCGGATTGGGTCAAGGAAGTTCCATTCTCCGTGAGGTTTCCTACTATCTTAAAGTATCCGATGCGCAAGATTTCCGCAGTTCTTGCTCATTGGCAAATGCTCTGCAACTTCTCCGTCGGCAAAGGCGGAAATACCGGGTACGGCAGATGATGCAAATCCATGAATTGATCGGGAAGCGTGCCGTTGTACTTCAAGCCGGTGCCCGGATCCTTTCTATAGGCGGCATTCCGCTCCACCTTCGCCAACGGCGCAAAGCGAAATCCCTGCCCGCGCAGCAGATCAATCAGATCGGGCAGCATCCGCGTGGTGAAGGCCGTGGCGTGCAGCAGCATCACGTTGGGAATCTCGTGTCCGAAGGCGATCTGTTCCTCTTCGCGCCCCAGCTTGATGTACTCCGCCGCGCTCTCCAGATAGCTTTGCCGCAGCCAGGCAATCGCCGCGTCATCCTGCTTGGCCGTGCAGCGTCCATACGCGTCGTTCCAGGAGTAATCCTCGAAATTGAGCGTCACCTCGGCCACCTGGTAACCGTGTCCGCGCAGCCATTCCCGAACAGCGTTGCGCTTCTCCGCTGTATCGCCCTCCGCCAGATAGGGATAGCGAAACCAATGCCAATCCAGCGTGGCACCGTACTGAGCCAGCGCCGGCTCGTTCTGCGCGATCTCCTGCTCATAAGCCTCCGTGCTCAAATCCGCCAGCGAGGGATGCGACCAGGTATGATTGCCGACGTTCATGCCCGCGTCCACCCAAATGCGCAAGGCGTGCTGCGCGTCGGGATCGTTCTCCAGCTTGCTGGCATTCACAAAGCCATAGACGCCGTCCAGCCCAGCCGCCTTCAACTCCGCCGTCAGCTCCGTGGCAATCTTCGTGCGATTGCTGCCCGGAGGCAGGCTGCCCGCCGACGGCAGATCGTCAAAGGTTAGCGCAATAATGGGATGCGAGGAGAGCTTGCGGGGGAACTGCGCCTTGGCTGGCTTCATAGCAAGCGGCGAATTGGCCAGCAGTGACCCTTGTGAAGCCGCAAAAGGTGAAACTGTCGCCATGAACAAAACAAATCCAAGCCAAACACAAGATTTTTTCAAGGGGGGATTCCTCGCAATCGGCTTTTTGCCGCCATTTACCAGTTTGACGATTTCATTGCATCATGGGATGCAATCCATTCCACGGACCGGACGGATAACTGAAATAATTCTACTAAATACAAGATTCTATGATTGTTAAATTGAACGCACAACAACATCTGCTCAACCCTCTTGACATCATTAACAGTATGTTGTATACATACAATAGACAGTTGGAGGTGACCATGTTCCTCACCATGCAACCCAATGATAAACGCCCCGTCTACCAGCAAATAGTGGACGGCATCAAGGCCTTAATCGCTCATGGCGACCTCGGCGAGGGCAAGTCACTGCCTTCGGTCCGGCAGGTTGCGGGCGACTTGGGCATCAACCTGAACACTGTCGCGGTCGCTTACCGCCAGCTCCAGGACGAGGGTTTTGTCACCGTTCGTCACGGAGCCGGCGCGGTAATCGCGTCGCGCACGCCTCGCCGCGTAGACGAGGTTGACATCTATCAACCCCTGCGCACGGCATTGACTCAATTGGTCCTCAGCGGCGTGTCTCACAAGGAAATCGAAGCCGCGGTTCACCAGGAACTCACACTCTTGCAACAGACCCGCTCTTGCAACACAGAGAAAGGAGGCGCTCAATGAATGCGCCCACGCAATTCGAATGGATCATCCTCAGCTCGACTCTTCTAATCTTTTTGGCGATTGTCTACGGCTTGGTGACGTATCTCTGGAGCCAGCCGCTACGGAACGGTCCGGGCTACTTTCTCGGTATCGAGGTTCCGGCGGACTTTTATGAAAAAGCAGGAAGTGAGTGGCTGAAGAGCTATCGCGGCCTGCTGGTCGCATTGCACCTGGTCCTGGCTGTCTTCTTTGGAATCTGCTTCGCGTCGCGCAGATGGGATTTGATTCCCCTCTGTGGATTTTGGGCGATTCTCTATGTTGCCACCATGCTGACCTTCCACGCTTGGACGCGCCACAAACTGGGTGCCACTCCGCCGGTTCGCGCGGTAGCCTTTGCGCTCGAATCCCGCCGCCTCGGCGACTATATCTCCTGGCCGCTGGAAGCGCTCTCGGCCGGATTCATTGCCATTAGTTGGTGGCTGTTGCTGCGCCACGACGGGATGCGCATTGATTGGCTGTCTCCGGTGCAGATGACCTGGGTGGCGCTGGTTCTCCCCAGCAAGATTATGCTTGCCCGCACCGGCGCTCCGCTTCCGGCTGAGCGCGCGGAAGAACACTACAAATACCAGGATGCCATGAGGCGCAACGGCATAAGCTGGTTGAACGCCTGGGGTTTGGGCTGCGTGGTTCTTCTCTTCGGAGTTGCGCTGGGGCGCATTTGCCCTCCTGGCGTTCTCCCGGTCTTGAGGTGGTTTGTCGCGGGCGTTTTTCTGACGGTCTTCGCATACATGATGATCGTGGTCTTCAGCGGAATGCGGCTAGCGGCAACCACAGGCCGCGATCTGCGCCCAGAGGGCAGTTTCGTCACACCATTTCGTCGTGGTCGAGGAGCGTGGATGCGGAAGAGCCGTCTCTTCTTGATCTGGCAGCTAATCTGGACTGGCGGCATCGTGGCCTTGGTCCTGTATTCGCTGTTTCGGTAAAATTCGATTCGCTTCCATCCCCGGTCCCCAAATGCGAGGGACCGGGGGCACACAGTTTTGAGTTATTAGCTTTTATGGGAGATGGGCAACCCGCCCCGCGATGAGAGGGACACTGTTTCTCAAGGCTCATAGTGATTCTTCGGGGTTGATGAACCGGCCACGTGCCGCTGGGACACAAATATGACTTTTTCAGGATCGTCTAAATTATGCACAAAGACCTCGATCAAAAGTTGGTTGACGCCCATAGAAGAAAGATAGAGTCTCTGTTGGACAGCCAACGAACCTGTTGCGCGCAAGGTGGCGCCATGGTCATCGTATTTGCCAGTGCAGCGCGCGATCGGGATCGATCCTGTCACATTTCTGGAGGCACGAATCGCATGATTAAAGTTCGCAATTTAGCTCTTGTTCTGTTCCTTGCAGCCTGTCTTTACGCTCAGGCGCCGGCCAACGATGAATTGGTGTGGAAACAGTACTTCACCTGGTACCAAGAGGGCGATCCCAGCTTGAAGACCGCGCAGAAGTACTACGAAAAACTGATTGCCGATGGTATGGCGGAAGCTCCGGCATACGAGCGGATAAAGCTGTTGGAGAAGCTCTCCTCGCAGCATAAAACCGATTTCGTCGGGTTGTTTTTTGACCGCATGTACACGGCGCCAGTGGCCCCATTCAACACGGAACCGAATGCATTTCTGGTCAGCATGACAGCCAATCTGAAGCCCGGAGCGGCTTTGGACGTCGAGATGGGACAGGGACGCAATGCCCTGTATCTAGCTTCCAAGGGTTGGCAGGTGACCGGTTTTGACATCGCCGAGAAAGGCCTGGAAGTGGCGCGAGCGGAAGCCGCCAAGCGCAACCTTCATATAACCGCGATCAAGAGCAGTCTTGAGGACTTCGATTTCGGCCATGAACAGTGGGACTTGATCGTATTCAGCTATGCATGGGCACCGCTCTCTGATCCGGCGCTCGTGGAACATGTGCGTGCGGCATTGAAGCCAAACGGAATAGTCATCATCGAGCATCCAGCGGAGAATCCGCCGAATCATTCAGCCCAGAGTGCCGCGCCGCATGACCCAATTGACGAAAACAATGCGCTGGTGAGCGTTTGGACTGCCGGCTTCCGCATTTTAGTTTACGAAGATACCGAAGACCAATGGGACTGGCGCATCCGCAAAGCGCGGGTTCTGCGCCTGCTTGCTGAAAAATGGTAGGCAGTTGGCCCAAGCCTCGATTCTGCTTCCTTCGATCCTGCTTCCTTCGATCCTAAACCAAAATGGAAAGCTGCGCCTCATTCATCGCGGCCCTAGCGCGATGGGCGATGCACGGCTTCTCATCGTCCAAAGTGATTCTTTTGGGGTTGATGAGCAGGGCAAACGCATCTTATTTCTTGGCTATTGCCGATCATTTCACTCAAAAGGCGCACAATTCAATCAGGTGAACAAAATGCCCAGCAGAATATCGAGCGTTGCGAAGTTCCAATTCCCTATTCACTGTCCCCTATTCCTTGCTTACCACCTACCCCCCTCCAATATTTTCAAACCGTGCAGATTAATTCATCGCGACAGCCGGAATTCGACGGCAAAAAGGCTTGAATAGCCGCGTCATTCCTGCATATAACTCAGTTTTCGAAAAAATTGCCGATGTGCGCGAAAACGCAACTTTTATCCCGCAATGTGAAAATTCCGCATAAAGAAAACGGCTTTTTCTCTCCTTAGCTTCGCCTTCTATTCCCCTACACGGCCCGTCCTGAACGGGAGATTTTAGATGCGTTTGCCCTGGGTTGATGAGCGGGTCACCTGCCACGGCCACCACAAACGGCCTATAATGAAGCATGGCGACGGCTCAGCAAATTGAACCGGCAGAGATGCGCGGCGCGGCCCCGGCTCCCACGGGAAAGGCGCAACTGGTGGTGCGCGATCCGGTTCAGCAAGCCGCCGAACAGCACGCCATTGACAAGCGCGTCGAAGCCCTCCTCAAAAAAGTCCACGCCAATCGCCCCAGCGAAGACATCCATCTGATCCGCAAGGCTTGGGAGTTCTGCGCCAGCCACCATGCGGGGCAGATGCGCGCCTCGGGCGAGCCGTACATCGTCCACCCCCTCGAAGTCGCCGAAATCCTGGCCGATATGCGCATGGACTCGACCTCCATCTCCGCCGGCCTGCTGCACGATTCGGTCGAAGACACCCCCGCCACCAACGAGCAGATCGAGGCCGGGTTTGGCGCGCAGGTGGCCCGCATCGTCGAGGGTGTCACCAACATCGACAAGATCGAGTTCGCCAATCGCGAGGACCGGCAAGCGGAAAACGTCCGCAAGATGCTGCTGGCCATGGTCTCCGATGTGCGCGTCGTGCTCATCAAACTGGCCGACCGCCTGCACAATATGCGCACCCTGGAGCACCTCCGGCCGGAGCGCCGCGAGGCCATCGCCCGCGAAACCATGGACATCTATGCCCCGCTCGCGCATCGCCTCGGCATGGGCAAGATCCGCGGCGAACTTGAAGACCTGGCCTTCCGCTACACCGATCCGGTCAGCTACGAGCAGGTCTCGGCCGCCGTCGAGGTCCGCCGCATCGAGGGCGAGCAGTTCCTCCGCAGCGTCGAAGACACGCTCACCGAGCAACTGCGCGAGAACGCCATCGAGGCCCGCGTCGAGTGGCGCATCAAACGCATCTATTCCATCTTTCAGAAGCAGCAGCGCTCCAAAGTCTCCTTCGATCAGGTCTATGACCTGCTGGCCATTCGCGTCATCACCCAGGACGTAGCCGCCTGTTACGCCGTCTTCGGCCTCATTCATACCCTCTGGCGGCCCGTGCCGGGGCGCATCAAAGACTTCATCGCCATGCCCCGCGCCAACCGCTATCAGTCGCTCCACACCACGGTGATGAGTCCCAGCGGCCATCAATTCGAAGTGCAAATTCGCACCGAGGAGATGCACCGCGTCGCCGAGGAGGGCATCGCCGCCCACTGGAAGTACAAAGCCGGCGAAGGCGTGGTCACCGCCCGCGACGAAGAGCGCCTCAACTGGATTCGCCAGCTCGTCGATTGGCAAAAGGAGATGACCGACCCCAACGAGTTCCTCTCCAGCCTCAAAATGGACCTATACCCCGACGAGGTCTATACCTTTACGCCCAAGGGAAAGGTCGTCGTTATCTCCGCCGACGGCACGCCGGTCGATTTCGCCTACACCATCCACACCGAGGTCGGCCACACATGCGTCGGCGCCAAAATCAACGGCCGCATGGCCCCCCTGCGCACCAAGCTGCGTACTGGCGACATCGTAGAAATCGTTACACAGAAGGACCATAAGCCCAGCCGCGATTGGCTGACCTTCGTCAAAAGTCCCCGCGCCCGCAACAAGATCAAGCACTGGCTCAACGAGGACCATCGCCGCCGCGCCGTCGAAATCGGCCGCAAGCTGCTGGAACGCGAGGCGCGCCGATACAAGGTGCCGCAAGCCCAGATCTGCGACCAGGACCTGGGCCGCATCGCCAATGAATACGGCGTGGCCACCACCAGCGATTTGCTGGCTGCCCTAGGCCTCGGCAAGCACTCCGTCCGTCAGATCCTCAACCGCCTGGTTCCCGGAAGCACAAACTTGCCCGAACCCGAACCCGCCCCGGAGATCAAGCAGGGCGGACCCGGCGAAGCCGCCATGTCCGACGCCGTGCGCAAGCTGCATCTGACCGGTTCGGATTCACTCCAGGTCGAGGGCCAGAACGATCTGCTCGTCTACCGCGCCCGCTGTTGTAATCCCATCCGCGGCGAGGAGATCGTCGGCTACGTCACCCGCGGCAAAGGCGTCGCCGTCCACGCCCGAGGCTGTCCCAACGTCCAGAACCTGCTTTACGAGAGCGACCGCCGCATCAATGTCGAGTGGTCCCGCACAGACCAAACCGGTAAGCCGCAGCGTTACCCGGTCAAGTTCACCATCTCTTGCGATGATCGCCCCGGAATGCTCAAGGAACTGATCGCCGTCCTCTCCGACGACAACTCCAACATCAGCAACATCGACATCCGCAAGGACGATAACGGCGAAGCGGTCGTCGAGCTGGTCTCCGAAGCCGAAGACCTCCGCCACCTCAGCCGCATGGTTCTCAACCTGCGCCGCGTCAAAGGCGTCCGCGCCGTGCAGCGCACGCAAAACCTGTGATGCTTCTAAATTCCTCGATCAGTGGTGTTCAACCCTGCTCAATCCCCAACCCCGCCAGCTCCCGAACCAGCCGCACTGTCTCCACGCTCACCGTCACAACCTGCCCCACCAGCCGCACAATATACTCTGGATCATCCTCCCGGTTCGGATCATTCACAATTCCCGACCGCTTGTCCATCGAGACCCGGTACTGATCCACCACCCACTCCAACGCGCTGCGGTTGCCCAGCCGATACTCATATACCTCAGCCGGGATTTCGGTCAACGTTAAAAATTCGTTGTACTTGAGCTGGGACTTATCCTTCGACAGCGTCATCTTCTCCACGCGCCAATCGAGCTTGCCCGTCTCAGTCCGCTCCAGCGGATATTCTTTTTGCTTCTCATAGTTGATGTGTAATTCCATCAGCGCCGCGCCAATCTCCGCAATTCGCCGAAACTCTGGAGCCATCGGAATTCGCGGCAACTCCCGCTTCAAATTCGCCGCGTACTTCGTCCGGTACTCGGGATGATGCAATAGCCCATAGGTGTAATGAAAAATCTCCCACTTGGAAATCTTCTTATCCACGTAATGCTTCTGAAACTCAGCAAGCGCCCAGTCGGTAATGTTTTCCTGCTGATTCGTGCCGTCTTCGTCGTAGGTGTAAAAGGGAAAGCACTGGGAATCACCTGTAAAGTGCAAATCTGGTATCCGATTCGCGGCAAGACAGTAAAAACCTGAATTCCCTGGCGATGAATTAAGGGAAATATAACAGTTGGTGGATGCAGGAACTGGGAAGATGTGGTGCTGCTGATAGCGCCGCTGGTTTAGCAAGGAATCAAAGTACATCAGCCTTGCATCAAATGGACGATACAAGGAAGAACGAACCTTATTTTCGTCGAATTTGATTTCAGTATTCGAGATAACCGCGTTCACGAGCCGGTCTGTCCACTTGATCTCTTTCTCCCTGACTTTAGGCTTGTACTTTCTGCGCTCCTCGTTGGAGAAGCTGGAATACCTGGTTTTTTCCTGTAAAAATGCCGCGAGATTCCTATCGAATTGAGTACGAATCGTTTCAGGCTTGTAGCTATAGACCCACTCATCACGGTTGGTCGCAATACCAAGGCTGAAGAGCCTGAAAACAGATTCTGTGGATTCGTTTCCTTTGCTCTCCTTATTTCCTAGAGAAATAAGGCTGCCAAAGTTTTCCTGCTGGCCCGCAGTAAGCCAGGTATATCGTGCATCTGGAATAATCTCCGCAGTCGGCGTCCGGGAAAAACTGCCTAATCTGACAAGAAGTTCCTTCTTTTGCATCGACTTCAAATAATCATCGACAGAGTACACGAGAATCCGTGACCGCTGCGCCTTCGGATTCCTCACCAGCAGAGTTATTCCCACGCCAACCCGGATCGCATTGTCGAAAATATTCCCGGCCTCTTTTTTACGGCGCTCGCCGGATGTGCGGGCATTGCCTTTAAGGTTCAAATGCAAAATCGATGTAAAATCGGACGCCAAGTGCTTCCGCATTCCATCAAAAGATTTCTCGTCAAGAAAACCATTATTCGTAACAAAAGCTACGATCCCATGCTCACCTATACGGTCACTTGCCATGCGAAAGGCCTTGATGTAAGGGTCGCTGAGCTTGCTCTTGAGCGTGGCTTTTGAGTCCCGTGCATATGTATCAGCAACACGCTCGTCCCAATGCTCATATTTACGATTCTTGTTTTGGTCATCCTCGTTCGCTTGACTTGTGTTATAGGGAGGGTTACCGAGAACCACGGTGATCTTAGCGGTCTTTTGCCGAGCCACACGCTTCGTATTCTCGCTGGTGAATAATGATCCCTGCTTCGGATCAGCCAGTTCAAAGGTATCAACCAGACAAATTCCCTCGAAGGGTTCATATTCGCCCACCCTGTCAAGGTACGCGTGCTCGATATTCATGCTGGCGATGTAATAAGGCAGCAGCATGATCTCGTTGCAATGCAGCTCTTCCTTGTACTTATGCGGCAGGCTGCTGGTTCGTATCTCCTTCATCACTCGCGTAATGAAATTGCCAGTCCCCACGAACGGGTCAAGAATATGAACACCATTGTCGCTCAGGCTGCTGCCAAACTCCGACTTCAGAACCTCTTCCACGCTACGCACCATAAAATCAACAATGGGCTGCGGCGTGTAGACAACACCATGCGTGTCCGCCTGTTTCTTGCTGAAACCTTGAAAGAATTGCTCGTAGACTTTATTGAGAAACGCCTGCTTTTCCGTGTAGTCGCTAGCCGTTGCCGCAGTTTCTTCGATTGCCTTGTAAAACGGATCCAGATCTTTGAGAAAAGAATCACGGCTGAAGTGCCGCTTGGTCAGCGAGTCGATGACCTTTTCAATTTCTGCGGCAATCACATTGCGCCGCGTGAACTCCGGATTGTTGAAGATGCGCCGGAAGATGCGCTCCGTCAGCAGATGCTGCACCAGCATCTCTTCTACCGCTTCATCCTTCAGTTCTGGATTGATTGATTCCCGGCAAAGCTGAACAAAGGCCGTGAAGCGGGTAACAAAGGTTGGATTGCTCTTGCGCTCGCCCACGATCAGCTTCATCGCACCTTGGGCAATCTCCGGAATCCGCTCGGAGAAATCGCGCACCGCCCGGTCCCAATCCTCTTGGTGCGGCTGCCGCCACTCGAAGAAGAGGCGCAGAACATCCACCAGTTTTTCCGGCTCCGCAATCTCCCCATCGAAGGCAATCCGCCCGTCTTGAACAAGAATCGCCCGCGCCGGAGCCTGAAAGAGAATATTCGTCCGCGGATAACCGGCGGCGAACTTCTTGTTCATCTCCGCCTTCAGGTCGTCCTTTTCGTCCTTGGCCTCCCAGTAGCCGCGCGGCAGGTTGAAGGCATCCAGCAGCGCCGCATCCACGCGCAGCGGGTTCTTGCCCGCCCGCGTAATCTGGTACTCAGGCACTACCGTCCACTCAAAGGCGCGGGCGCACTTTTCCAGCAGCGCCTCGAAGGCGCGGCGCACATTCCCCTCGTTGTCGAATTTGCCCCGCCCGAAGCGCTCCAGCGTTTCGTAGTAGCCCTTGACCGGCGCGTGCGTTGGCTTCAGTTTGAAGTTGCTCATAGCTTCTATTCCACTCTAAACCCAAACCCTCTCAATCTGCTCACTGGTGATTGCCTGCTGCAACCAGCGGTCTATATAGCTCAGAATTTTGCCGGCAGAGATGAGACGCTTGCGATGTGCGCGTCCTTGCGAGTGGGCTGAGCGGTCCGGTCCGGTTCTTCCTGCTCACCAGCCATGATGAGACTTGTCCTTGGACGGATCGCATGAGAAGGAGGCTGTTTCGATGACCGAACTCACGAATAAGCCCTTTGATTCCGCCCACTATCTGGCCACCGAAGGGCATGGAAGGCGCATCCTCCGCCATACGGCAAGGCAGCTTTTCTTTTCCCAGGGAGGCGAGGCCGACTCTGTCTTCTATCTCCAGAGCGGGCGGGCCAAGCTCACCGTCATCTCCAAGAGGGGCAAAGAAGCGACGGTGACCATGCTGGCTCCCGGAGACTTTTTCGGCGAGGAGTCGATGGCCGGAGCGGCAGAGCGGCGCACCGCCTCCGCCACGGCCGTTACCGTCTGCATGGCGCTCAAAATCGCCCGGGAGCAAATGCTCCGTGTCCTGCATGAAGAGCACAGCTTCTCCGACTTATTCATGAAGTTCATTTTGACGCGAGGCATCCGAACCCAGGCGGACCTCGTCGATCAACTCTTCAACTCCAGCGAAAGGCGGTTGGCGCGCACCCTGTTGCTGATGGCCGAATTTGGAAAACCCGGCGAGCCGGAGCCGCTGCTTCCGCCGGTAACCCAGGAGACGCTCGCCGAAATGATCGGCACCACCCGTTCCCGCGTCAGCTTCTTCATGAATCGCTTCCGAAAGCTCGGCTACATCGAATACAACGGCCGCATTCGCGTGAACACCTCGCTGCTCAATATGGTCCTGCACGATTCATTGCCGGAGGAGAACGCATCCCGGCCCGTGTTGCTTGATCCCCCGCCCAGTCCTGCACGCGCGGCCAGACGGGCGAGGCTCGTTTGATCTGAGGATTTTTCGCCCGCTACAGACAAACACACTCGCGTCCCTCAACCAATAAGGAGTTCCCATGTCTTTTGGACTTTACGCCACCGGATTCGCAATCATGATCGCCGGACTGGCTTACGCAGCGCACCTGGTGCATATTCCCCTTCAATGGATCGGGGTCGGCGCAATCATTCTAATCGGGGTCGGCATTCTCTCCGGTGTAAAAGCCACCCGGCAGAGAGACTCCACCAAGTAAATCTTGTTTCCCGTGAGCAGGTTGTTGGGCAAGTGGACTATGTCCCATAGGATCAATAGCCCCGAAAGCGGCAGATAAAAGTGTTTGGGAGCGACAAGGGGTTGATTTGGGGGTGCTTTGCCCTGCTCCGCATGTGACCAGAATGGTGAAACTTTCAAATTTGCAATCTCTTTTGGTTTGAAACAGTTGGCCATTCTGACCACACTTCAACTGCCGTTTTCAGGATGACTTCACTGAAAACTATGCCGGTTGGAAGGCTCTTCTCCGATGCGCTACCAGGCATCCTTCGCCTTCTGTTGCTTCGACCAGAGATAATCAGCGATCCGGTTGATGTCTTCGTCGCTCAAGACGCTCTTCCAGGATGACAGATTTTGGGGATTGCCGGACGAAAAACAATGACTGGTGCCAATTGTTGCGTGAGTGGTCTATAATCCAACCAATTTAGTACCCCGTTTGCTGCGTGTTTCGCACGTTGGTTGATTTTGGATTTCGATGAAGTCCCCCTCGGAGGATGCCGATAAAGAGAGGGGAAGCCGGAATCGTAGGCAGGATTCGTGTGAGCATTTGGGTTCTTGAGCGGTGTAGCGGGGAAACTGCCTCTGGCGGCGAGGCGAGGGCGTGCGCCCCCGCACGGCTGGAGCGGTTCGTTTCCAACGCTTTCCGCGATCAAGCGGCAAAAAAGAGTCGATTCGAGCATTTTTCCCATTTATGTAGAGTGCGGCGTGGACCGGGAGGTCCACGCGACAGTCGGCCAGGAGGCCGGCGCTACAACTTGCCGGTCGGCTCTGAAGTCGTGCCCTGTTACAAAGCCAGCCAGTTATTACATTATCAGTTATTGCATTATTTAGTTACATTTGGAGCCATAGCACTTCTGGCGACTATACTTCCAGGGGCGGGCGTGGCGCAGAGCGGGGGAAGCTGGCAGCCACTGGGGCCGACCGCGGTGATTTCGCAAGATTATGGGCTGGTGAGCGGGCGCATCACGGCGCTGGCGCTGGACCCGTCGGACACAACCGGCAACACGCTTTTTGCAGGCACGACCGGCGGCGGCGTCTGGAAGTCAAAGAATGCGGGTGCCTCCAGCTCGGCCAACATCAGCTTTGTTCCGCTGACCGACGATCTGCCGGCGATGAGCGGCTTGCAGTTTGCTTCGATCAGCATCGGTGCGCTAAGCGTGCAGCCGTGCGGGACGGGGGTGGTGCTGGCCGGAACGGGTGATCCGAATGACTCGGGGGATTCGTACTATGGCGCGGGGATTCTGCGCTCGACGGACGGCGGCGCTACCTGGAGCCTGACCTCCGCCACTGCGGATCAAGTTTATAGCTTCAAGGGAGAGAGCTTTGCGGGCTTTGCCTGGGAAACTCCGGTGGGAGGCAACGCGGCGTGCGGCTCCAATACAGTCAATCCTAATGTGGTGGTGGCGGCGGTTTCGCAGGCGTTTGAAGGCACGCTGGTGAATGCGCTGGTGCCTGGACAAAGCTATGAGGGGCTTTACTATTCTTCCGACAGCGGAGCCACCTGGACGCTGGCGACGATCACCGACGGCTCCGGGAATGACGTGCAGGGGCCGAATGACCTGTTTGTGAATCCCGACGGGAATGCGGCGACCTCGGTGGTGTGGAATCCCATTCGGCAACTGTTTATCGCGGCGGTGCGCTACCACGGCTACTACCAATCGGCGGACGGAATTACCTGGACGCGGATGGCGGCGCAGCCGGGGGCGGGGCTGATGGCCAGCACTGGCAACACGAATCCTTGCCCTTCCAATTCGGGGATTACAGGGTCGCTCGGCTGCCCGATCTTTCGCGGCGCGCTGGCGGTGAATCCGCTGACCGGCGATACCTTTGCGTGGACGGTGAACGAGTACAACCAGGATCAGGGGATATGGCAGGACGAGTGCGTGGTGAGCGCCAACGCCTGCACGAACTTGACGATTAACTTTGCGCAGCAGTGGGGGACGGCGGCGCTGGAGTCGAATACCCTGCAAGGGAAGGCCACGATCCTGAATGGCGATTATAATTTAGCGCTGGCCGCGGTGCCTTCGGGGCAGGAGACGATGCTGCTGGCCGGGGCCAACGATCTTTGGCAGACGATGTGTCCGTATTCGCAGGGCTGCCGGTGGCGGAATACGACTAACTCGACCACCTGCATGAGCGCGAAGGTGGGCGAATACCAGCATGCGCTTGAGTGGGATGCGAGCAATCCGCTGGAGATCTTTGCCGGTAACGACAGCGGGCTTTGGCGCTCGACGGACGCCATCAGCGAGAGCACATTGGCCAACCCGGAGCCGGCCTGCTCGCCGACGGACGCGGCGCATTTTCAGAATTTGAATGGGAGTTTGGGTTCGCTGGCCGAGGTGGAGAGCCTTTCGCCGACGGGTGGGACGCCGTACACGATGATGGCTGGGCTGGGTGCCGGCGGGACGGCCGGGGTGAAGAGCAGTTCCGGGCCGACGGTGGATTGGCCGGAGATTCTGGGCGGCGAGGGTGGTCCGGTGGCGATTGATCCGGTCCACAGTTCGAACTGGTACGTGAACAACGGGGCAGGGGTTTCTATTTATCAGGGATCGCCGCCCACGGGCAGCACGCCGGGGGCGTTTACGGCGGTGCTGACAGCGGACACGGCTCCGGATGCCGATGTGGTGAAGGACGGGTACACGATGGTCGCGCCGGCACCGCTCCTGGTGGACCCGGCGGACCACACGCAACTGCTGATAGGAAGCTGCCGGGTGTGGCGCGGACCGGCGAATGGCGTGGGCTGGAGCGACTCGAACGCCATCAGCCCGATTCTGGACGGGTTGACCAAGAACGCCAACTGCGCCGGCGATGCGCTGATCCGTTCGATGGCCGCGCTGCCGCTGGCGGCTTCCGCCTCTCTGCCCAGCGGCGGCGAGATTATCTATGTGGGAATGTACAGCAAGGCGAATGGGGGCGCGTCGCTGCCGGGGCACATTCTGTCGGCAACGGTGAATTTTGCTAGCAGCACGATGCCGGTGTGGACAGATTTGACGCTGAATCCGGTGAGCAACGACACCTGGGCGATGAATTACCACGGAATGGACGTATCGAGCATCGTCATCGATGCGCATGATCCGACGGGAAAGACGGTGTACGCAACGATAGCGGTTTTTTCGTCAAGATTGGAGCCGATTCAGACGGTGTATGGCTCGACCGACGGGGGGGCGCATTGGAGTTCTCTGACGAGTAACCTGCCGATGGTGCCGGCCAACAGCCTTGCGGTGGATCCGCAGGACGCCAATACGGTTTATGTTGGCACCAACGCCGGAGTCTATTCGACGCGGGAGATTTCCAGTTGCGCGAGCGACTCGTCGGCGTGCTGGTCGGCCTTTGGCAGCGGTCTGCCGCAGTCGCCGGTGGTTCAGATCAGTGCCGCTCCGGTATCGGCCTCGGTGCATAATCTGGTGGCGGGCACCTACGGGCGGGGAATCTGGATGACTCCGCTGTGGACGGCGACCGAGGATATGACGACGGCCACGGCGCTGCCAACTTCCTTGACCTTTGCGAGCCAGGTCTATGGCGCCACGAGCAGCGCGCGGACGGTGACCGTGAAGAACACCGGAAGCCTTGCCTTGACGACCAGCTATGTGTCGGCGACGGGGGACTTCAGCGCGACCGGCAACTGCGCGGGCAGCACCGTGCAACCGGGGCAGAGCTGCACCGTTCAGGTGAGCTTTACGCCGGAGGGAGTGGGCAGCCGGACGGGGATTCTGACGATCTACACCAATGTGACTGGCGGCGGGCTGACGGTTTCGCTCAGCGGGACGGGCGCGCCATCAGGAGCGGTGAGCCTGACTCCGGCCGCAATCAACTTCAACGGCAGCACCAGCGGCGTGCTGTTGGGGCAAAGCTCCGGGAACTTTCAGGTGACGGCGAGCAACAGCGGCTCGCCGACGCTGCCGTTTACGAGCGCGATCAGCGGGCCATTTTCAATTTATAGCAACTCCTGTGGCAGTTCGATTCCGGCCAAGGCCAATGGTCCTTGCAATCTGATGCTGACTTTTACGCCCACGCAGGCGGGCGCGGCGACTGGATCGCTGACTTTCACCGACGCCAGCGGAACGCAGACAGTGGCGCTGAGCGGAACGGGGCTGGCTCCGGCCACGGACATTGTCTCGCCGACGGCGCTCATCTTTTCGAGTACGATCATGGGGCAGCCCTCGGCGGCGCAGACGGTGACGCTGACCAACAAGGGCGGGGTGAACCTGACTTCGGTTTCGGTCTCGGTGAGCGGGACGAATGCGGCGGATTTCCAAGTGCAAAAGCTAGTGAAAAACAACTGCACAACGATTTTGGGGCCAGGTTTATCCTGTTATATCAGCGTGGCCTTCGATCCCTCGGTGGTTGGCTCGGAGACGGCTACGCTGACGATTGCATCCGTCGGTGCTAGTGATTCGCCGCGGACGGTTGCCTTGAGCGGAACGGGAATCCTTCCGCCGGCGCTGGGGGTTAGCCCGCGGAGCCTGAGCTTTGCGGCGCAGACGGTGGGTCAGGCCAGCGCGCCGCAGACGGTGACGGTGACCAACACGGGCGGCGCGCCGCTGGCTGGCGTTGGCTTCGCTATCACTCCAACGTCGGGCAGCGGCTTCTCGTGCAGCCCCAACGCCTGTAATACCATCACCTGCGCCACTTTGGCTAGCGGCGCAAGCTGCACTGTAAAGATCATCTTCACTCCGGCGACGGCGGGCGGCGCTTCGGCTTCACTGGTGGTCTCCTCTTCCAACGTGACGGCGGTGACGGTGCCGCTGACTGGCGGTGGGCTGACGGCGGCGGGGCTGAATGTGAGCCCGGCGCAGCTTTCCTTCCCGATCGTCGTCGCCGGCAAGTCGAGTCTGGCGCAGACGGTGAAGCTCACCAACACCGGAGGCTCCCCGGCCAACGCGCTCACACTCACGGCCACGCCTCCCTTCGGGCTGGTGCAGAACACCTGCGGCGCGACGCTGGCCGCCGGGGCAAGCTGCACAACCGGGGTGATCTTTGCACCCTCGGAGAACGGGAGCTTCACGGGGACGGTGGCGATTGCGTCCTCCTCGGCGGCCAAGGCCAGCGTGGCGCTGAGCGGAACCGGCGGCGTCCCGGGTTCGGTGAGCTTCCTGCCGAGCCTGCTGACCTTCCAGCAGACTGGGGTGGGCCAAACCAGCGACATCAGCACCGTGACGATCACCAACCCGGACCTCGTAACCAGCCTCAGCAACCTGTCGCTTGCCGTCACGGCGGGATTTCAGTTGGACAGCACCACCTGTTCCACGACGCTCGGCCACGGAGCCAGTTGCACCGCCTCCATTGCATTTGCGCCGGTGAGCGCCGGAGCGCAGACGGGGAGCCTGACGGTGACGAGCAGCGCCTTGCCGACTGGCTCTTTTCTGGCGCTGTCGGGCATGGGCTTCGATTTCACGTTTACGCCTTCCGGATCGGCCACGCAGGCCGTCGCCAATGGACAGGTTGCGGATTTCACCCTGTTGATTACGCCGCTCAACGGCTCATACGGAGCCTTCACCTTCCAGTGCGGCACACTGCCACCCTCCACCTCCTGCGCCTTCAACCCGGCCACGGAAGGCATTCCCGCCAACACCACCGGCAACGTAGTGGCGGAGATTGCCACCGGAGTTACGCAGACGAGCGCCCGCACGGCGCCGCCCTCGGCAACCTCGCCTTGGCCCGCTCTTCCGCTGGCCTGCGGACTGGCGCTGCTGCCGCTGGCCCTGCGGCGGCGGCGCAAGGCGCTGATGCTGATGGCCTTGCTGGCGGTTTTTGTGGGTGGCGTCTCCAGTTGCACAACGTCCAGCGGCGGATCAGGTTCGGGGATCCCCAAAACCGGCACAGGCATCACGCCGCCGGCAACCTACTCGATTGTGGTGACCGCGAGTTCAAATGGCGTCTCACACCAGGCTGCGCTTACGCTGACCGTGGACTGAGCGCCGATCCGCAAATTGTAGCGCTGGCCTCCCGGCCGGCTGTCGCGTGGCCCCCCCGGTCCACGCCGCACTTTGCACCAGCAGGAAAAACGCTCGAAGCGCAAACCAAACCGGCTATACTCTATCTTCGTACCTTCATCGAGAAGGCGAGGGAAGAGACAATGAGCGGAAGAGTAACCGTGGAAGAGGTCGAGCGCGTGGCCGAGCTGGCCCACCTGGAGCTGACGGCGGAGGAGACTCCGCGCATGCTCAAGGATCTGAATGCCATTCTGGATTATGTGGCCGAACTGAATGAGTTGGATACCGCCGGCATTGCGCCGCTGGCCCAGGTGAGCGAGCTGCTCGAAGGGGCGGGCGCGACGGAACTGCGCGCGGACGTGGTGCGGCCCTCGCTCGACCGGGCCGTAGTCTTCTCGCAGGCGCCGGAGGCCGACGGGATCTTCTTCAAGGTTCCCAAGGTGATTGAGCGGTAGGGTGCTGTGTGCGGCCGGATTATTTGCTTTAAGGACCTTTGATTAAGTCTGAGTTTTGAAAGGGCATGACTTTATTCGTGCCGCGAGACGGTGAAAATAAGGATGGGCTTCAGCCCCTGAGGGTAGGTTTTTCAGAGTTGTTAATTTTCGCCACAGGCTCTTATCGTGGATTCATTTGGAGCAGCATGATTCGCCGCCTCAAGTTACGGCTGGCGTGAACCGCCGCTAACTCGCCATTTTCGCGCAGCGGAAGCTAACTTGCTGATTTTGTTAAAACAACTTCTTCTTTGACAGTCTTATTCATGAGGAGATTGATAAAAAATGACCGAATCCTTTGTAGAACATCCAAAAACTCTGGCCGAGTTGCGCGCCGGGATTCTGGCCGGCACAACCAAGTCCGCCGAGCTTGCCGCCGGCTACTATGAGCGAATCGCACAGGTGAATCCGCGCCTGAATGTCTATCTGAGCCTGACCAAAGAGCGCGCGCTGGCCCAGGCCGCGCAGGTGGACGACGCGGCGGCCAAGGGCGATCCTCTGCCCCCTCTGGCCGGGATTCCCATGGGCATCAAGGACGTGCTGGTGATGCGAGGCGCTCCGGCGACGGCGGGTTCCAAAATCTTAAAGGGCTACGAGCCGCCTTACGATGCGACGGCGGTTGCGCGCCTCGCGGCGGCGGGCGCGGTGCTGCTGGGTAAAACGAATTGCGACGAGTTCGCCATGGGCGGCTCGAATGAGAATTCGGCCTACGGGCCGGTGCGCAATCCGGTGGACACGGAGCGGGTTCCGGGCGGCTCCAGCGGCGGCTCGGCGGCGGTGGTGGCGGCGAATCTGGCCGCGGCCACGCTCGGCTCAGACACCGGCGGTTCCATCCGCCAGCCAGCCAGCTTCTGCGGCGTGGTGGGCGTGCTGCCGACCTACGGACGCGTCTCGCGCTATGGGCTGATCGCCTATGCCTCTTCGCTGGACCGCGTTGGCCCCTTTGCCGCCAATGTCCGCGACGCCGCCACGCTGCTCGGCGTAATTGCAGGGCACGATCCGCAGGACGCCACCAGCTCGACGGCCCCCGTTCCCGACTATGCCGCCGAAAGCGACAAGCCCGCCGAGGGCCTGCGTATCGGCGTTCCAGCCGAGTACTTTGCCGAGGGGCTTGACCCTGAAGTGCGCGCCGCGATTGAGGCCGGGATTGAAAAGCTGAAAGCCGCTGGCTGCGTGGTGAAGCCGGTGGCGCTGCCGCATACCAAGTACGCTGTTCCGGCCTATTATCTGATCGCCACGGCCGAGGCCAGCGCCAATCTGGCTCGCTTTGACGGCGTGCGCTACGGGCCGCGATCGAAAGACTCTGCCACGCTGGCCGATTTGTACAGCCATTCGCGCGAGGAGGGCTTTGGCGCGGAGGTCAAGCGGCGCATTCTGCTGGGCACCTATGCGCTCAGCGCGGGCTACTACGATGCTTATTATTTGAAGGCGCAGCAGGTGCGGCGCACCCTGGCCGAGGAGTTTCTGCGCGCCTTTGCCGAGGTGGACGCGATTGTGACGCCGACCTCGCCCACGCCGGCTTTCAAGCTGGGCGAAAAGTGCGACGACCCGGTGGCCATGTACCTGGCCGACATTTATACGGTGACGGCGAGCCTGGCGGGCATCTGCGGCGTGAACGTCCCCTGCGGCGCAACCAAGGCCGGGCTGCCGGTAGGGATGCAGGTGCTGGCCAAGCACTTCAACGAGAGCGCGGCGTTTCGCGTGGCAAGAGCGGTAGAGAGAAGCTAGGGAGTTGGGACAAAGAACGAATTTTGTAGCGCCGCTCTCCAGAGCGGCTGTCGTGCGGGTCTCCAGACCCGCACACATAGTCACACTGCTGAGAGTGCCCCCGGTCCCTTGCTTTTGGGGACCGGGGATGTAAGATTCACATTTCACTCCCGTTGGATTCACAATTGGAGTATCCTGATGGTGCATGAAAGGCGAGAGAGGTTGGCAACTGCTCGAGTGGAGGCGCTACCGGCAGTTCGGCTCCTCCTCCCCGGTCCCCGAAAGCGAGGGACCGGGGGCAACCTCAACTTGATAACACGATGTAATAAGACCAGGGTCACCCGCCTACAAGGACAGGTATGCTTCAGCAACTTGAATTCGCCGATAGTATTCGCCGTAAAGTTGCCCCTAGAATTGCCAAAGGGCACAAATCAGAATTCGGCCAGTTCATGACCCCATCCAAAACAGCTCGCTTCATGGCCTCGCTGTTCCCGACCAGTGGCCTAAAGACGTGCCGACTGTTGGACGCTGGCGCAGGCGTGGGCGCGTTGTCGTGTGCCTTCCTCGACCGCTGGATCAATGGCGGCTTTCAGTTTCAAAACGTTCAAGCCTACGCTTACGAGATCGATGATAGACTCCGGGGCCATCTTGCCGAACGCCTCGCAGCCTATGAAGGCGTGACGGCGTACGTCTCAGGCGAGGACTTCATCTCTTCATCGAATCAGTTGCTCTTCCACGGGGCTACAGACTACACACACGCTATCCTGAATCCGCCGTACAAGAAAATCAACAGCCTCTCGGCACATCGGCATGAACTCCGTGCTCTGGGTATAGAGACCGTGAACCTATACTCTGCTTTCGTTGCGCTCGCCGTTATGCAGGCCGCGCACGAGGGGCAGATGGTCGCGATCATCCCGCGCAGTTTTTGCAACGGGCCGTATTATCGTCCGTTCAGAGAGTTCATTTTGCAGAGAGCTGCGCTAAGGCACATTCACTTGTTTGAGTCGCGCACCATGACATTCAAGGATGATAAAGTGCTGCAAGAGAACATCATCGTCCGCTTGGAGCGCGGTGGAGTTCAAGGCCCGGTCACAATCACCACATCTACGGACGACAGCTTGAGCGATTTTGAAACTCATGTGTATCCGTTCGATCAGATCGTATTTCCAGATGACGCTGAGGGCTTCATACACGTTCCAACGTCCCCAGACATAAAGATAGAGGCCATCGACACGCCGTCCGCCATTCGATATTCTCTCGCCGATATTGGCGTGAACGTATCGACCGGACCTGTAGTCGATTTCAGGCTTAGAGACTTTCTACGCGATATGCCAGTACCGGGCACTGTACCGCTCCTCTATCCTGGTCACTTCAGTATCAATCGCACAGATTGGCCGATTGCAGGCGCGAAGAAGCCGAACGCTATTGAGAGAAACGACGATACAGAGAAGTGGCTGTTTCCGAATGGCCACTACTGCGTAGTGCGCCGATTCTCATCGAAAGAAGAAAAGCGCAGAATTATGGCCAGCGCAGTTGATCCTTCCGTCTTTGGTGGCGCTCAGGCATTAGGATTTGAAAACCACCTGAACGTGTTCCATGAAAACAGGCGTAGCCTCTCTGAGCCGCTGGCAAATGGGCTTGCCATGTTCCTGAATACAACGGTTGCAGACAAGGCGTTTCGTCGCTTCAACGGGCACACTCAGGTAAACGCTACAGACCTGAAGGCGATGAAGTATCCGAGCCGTACTGCATTGATTGAGCTTGGCAGATGGGCTGTGAAGAGCGGAGAACTTACGCAAAAGATGATTGACGAAAGGTTGGACGCGCTAACGACATGACCCACGTTCGTATAGAGGAAGCAATAGTAATCATCAAAGCGCTGGGCCCTCCAAGGGCACAGCAAAACGAGCGTTCAGCGGTGAGTCTCCTTGCACTGTTGAACCTTACGCCAAAGAAGACGTGGGCTGAGGCTGATGCGCCACTGGTTGGCATAACGCCTGTCATGGACTGGGCGCATGAGCATTACGAGAAGAAGTATGCGCCGAACACACGCGAGACGTTCCGCCGCCAGACGATGCACCAGTTCCTTGCCGCTGGCTTTGTAATCTACAATCCTGACAAGCCTGACCGCTCTGTGAACAGTCCGAAGGCCGTGTATCAGATCGAGCCTGCAACGCTCGCCTTGATTCGCAGCTTCGGGACAAAGAAGTGGACCAGAAAGCTCACGACTTATTTGACCGAGCACCAAACTTTGATTGCACAATATGCCAAAGAGCGCAAACATAATTTGATTCCCGTCGTGATTGCACAGGGCAAGACGATTGCGCTGAGCCCGGGCGAACACAGCGAATTGATTCGCGCCATCATTGAGGATTTCGCTCCGCGCTTTGCACCGGGCAGTGTGTTGGTCTATGCAGGTGACACGGGCGAGAAGTGGGGATACTTCGATAAGGTATTACTGATGGATTTGGGCGTAGAAGTCGATGCACACGGAAAGATGCCCGATGTGGTTCTGCATTACACCGATAAGAACTGGTTGCTGCTCATCGAATCAGTCACCAGCCACGGACCTGTAGATGGCAAGCGCCATGCGGAATTGGCGGAGTTGTTTGCAGCCTCGAAGAGTGGCCTTGTCTATGTGACCGCATTCCCAAATCGTACAATCATGAGCCGCTATCTTGGCGAGATTGCATGGGAAACCGAAGTCTGGGTTGCTGATGCGCCTTCGCACTTAATCCACTTTAACGGTGAACGGTTTTTAGGACCGTACTTAGCGGATTAGATGTGGCAAGTACCACGAAATTTAATTGGAACCTAGTTTAACTGGAGCAGATTTCATGAACAGAAAATCGTGGTTGGCAATCGTCGCAATCGTAACATTGCTCTCTGCCTCATCAGTTATTCACGCCGCTCCCCGCAAGCCGCACGTGGTGGTTCTGGGCGCGGCGCGGAAGGTGGCTTACTCGAAGGTGGGCGATCCGGCGGGAGCTGTGGCAGGGGAGACGGAACTCAAGGTGCGGGCGCTCGTGGTGGATGGTGTTGTGAAGGAGTGGACCACCGGCGACGCGCATGATGTGACCGACCGCAGCTTTGTGGTGCGGCGGGCGATCAAGCTGAATGATTCCTTGCCCAGCGAGGGTTCCGCACCCCGCGAGGGCTCCGCGCCCAGCGAAAATTCTGGCGATAAATCCGCGACCGGCGAGAAGGCTGTGCCAGGCGGCAAGCCGGCTGCCAATTCCGCCTATAGCGTCAAGCCGAAGCCGGTGAGCTTGGCGGAGCATTGGGTTTGGCAGCGAGGGCCTTGGCTGCTGGTGGATCGAGTGACGGGGCACGCGGTGGCTCTGAAGTTGCCGGACTACGATCCCGGCGTGAGTCAGGTGAGCTGGTTCCGTGACTACGGGGCTTATTGCGGCTTGACGGCTGGCGGCAAGAGCCTCTACGCGGTCGTGGCGCAGGTGGCGGCGCGCAAGGCGGTGCTGGCCAAAAAGCTTTCGGCCTTCGATCCGGAGAATCATCCGGCGCCGGTCTGCGGGATGGCCGCGTGGCAGAGGGAGCCGCTGAAGGTCACCTTTCATCCCACGGGCAAGGAGGCCGTGAGCTTCGAGGTCGTTCCCGGCTCGGCGGTGCTGGTGGAGGACGCGGGGGACGAGGCGGAGGGGAAGTAGGGAATAGGGAAGTAGGGAACAAGGAAAAGTTAAAGCGCTGGTTGGGGTTCGTGGTATCCCACCCTAGCCGCAAAAACAAAAACGCGGCGAGGGTGGGGCCCCCGGCGGAATCCGGGAAAATAGGGACTAGCGAGCCGTGGTCAACTGAGTGCGGATTGATCTCACCTTTTCGCTGTTTGTGGGCGGTTTTGAGTAGGCTGCGGCGGGCAAATCTTGCAGCGGGCGGGCAGGGTGGCGCGTTCTCTGGCCTTCGTTGATTCTCCATGAACCGCCATGCGCCGGCTTGCGGCGGCCGGCCTTGATGAAATTCCAAAGCGTCCACAGCAGGAAGGCCTCAATGATGCCTGCCGCAAGGATCAGGATCAAGTCGCGATAGTTGATGCTCATCGGAAAATCCTCTCTGCCTTCCAGTGAGCGCAATCGACGGGAGCGGCGCGAACTGGGAGGCTCCATTTCAGAAGAACTCCGGGGGCGTAAATCAGGCGTAGAGGGAATATAAGAGTTTTGTAAGCAGAGACTGGGAAAAGAGAGCCGAATGGGGTTCGTGGCATCCCACCCTAGCCGCAAAAACAAAAACGCGGCGAGGGTGGGGCACCCAGCTTGGTTGGCGGGTTGACGAAAAGCAAACGCGGGTCCTTCGACTGCGTTTGTCACAAAGAACGTGACAAACTCCGCTCAGGATGACAGATCTACAGGGAATAGGGAATAAGGAATGGGGATTAGGGAACTGAGAGCTGATTGGCGGGGAAAATGAGAGGCGGGCTTACGGCGAAGGGAGTGGAAGGACTTCCCAACGCCGCCAGCCCGCCGGACCCTGGACCGGGTCTTAGGTGATAAATTCAGTCTAGGCTTGTTTTGGGTGAAAGCAAGTTCTTTTTTGGTTAATCTTTCCCAAAAGTGACCACCATCACGGGAGTCCCATCTTTGAGGCCGATTTCATTGACTTCACCCCGGAACAACTGTTACAAAAAAGTTTCCACCTCATTCAAATGAGCGCCGGGGAACGGCCTCGGATGGCATGGTGGACACGCCCGGCAAGCCGGAACTGCTTGACCACATCGGACCAGAATGCAAGAGATCATACAACAACTCGGGACGCTTTTTATCGGCGCCATACCCACGGCACTGCTGTTCATCGTGCTGGTGATCTGCTACCAGTTGCTGGTGCAGGGGCCGCTGACGGCCACCTTGAAAGAGCGCCGCGCCCGCACCGAAGGGGCGATTGAAGATGCGCAGAAGGCCATTGCGCTGGCCGAAGCGCGGGCCGGCGAGTACGCTGACAAGCTGCGCGCGGCGCGGGGCGAGGTCTTCAAGCTGCGGGAAGCGCGCGTGAAGCAATGGAGCGCCGAGCGCGATGCGGCGGTGGATGTGGCTCGCAAGGCGGCTCAGCTCAAGGTGAGCCAGGCCAAGGCGGCGCTGGAAGATGAGGCGGCGCGGGCGCGGGCTGCGATTCAGGCTTCGGCGGTGGATTTGGCTCGCCAGGTGGTGCGCGCCGTGCTGCCGGTGGCCGCTGGGGGTTCCCGTTGAGAGATTTCATGCCAGATTTCGTAGCACCAAAGCGGCTTTCCGCGCGATTTATTCAAATTTTCATCTTGGCCGGACTGGTTGCCGCATCGTTCGCGCCGGTCAGGCTTTCGGCGCAGGAGGCGGCTCCCGTGGCTGCACCCGCCGCCAAGTCTGAAGCCGCCCCTTCGCAGGAGGAGCAGAACAAAGTCTTCCGGCTGGAAGGGCCGCTGGTGAAGTGGACGGCCAAGATGCTGAACACTTCGCCCGAAACGGCGGCGACGATCTTCGAGTTCATCAACTTTGGCGCGATTGTGCTGCTGCTGGGCATTCCGCTTTACAAGGCGCTGCCTAAGGTTCTGCGTGCGCGGGGCGAAAAGGTGGCCAACGATCTGGAGACGGCACGCAAGGCAACCGCGGAGGCCAATGCGCGGCTGAGTGCGATTGAGGCCAAACTCGGCGGCCTGGACGAGGAGATTGCTCAGATTCGCCTCCAGGTGGAGCGCGAGAGCCTGCAGGACGAGGCGCGGATCAAGTCGACGATTGGCGAGGAGAGTGCGCGCATTGTGGCCGCCGCCGAGCAGGAGATTGAATCCACGGCCGCGCAGGCACGCCGCGGGCTGCGCCACTTTGCCGCCGATCTGGCGATTGAAGAGGCCGCCAAGCAACTGACATTCACGCCGGAGACCGACCGGGCGCTGATCGCTGAATTTTTGGGCGACGCGACGCTCACCGCCAAGGGAGGGCAGAAGTAGATGGCAGCCTTTGCAGCACGTTATGCCCGCGCCTTTGCCGATGTGGCGGCCCAGCAGAAGCTGGAGACGGCGGCAGTTGAGCGGCAGTTGAATGATTTTCTGGACACTTGGGCCGGCAGCAATGAGCTGCGCGAGCTGTTTGTGAATCCAGCGGTTCCGAATGTGCAGAAGGTCGCGGTGCTGGACAAGATGAACGCCAAGCTGGGTTTGCAGAAGGAAGTGCGCAACCTGCTGGCGGTGATGATTAACAATGACCGCATCGGCGAGGTGGGCGAAGTGATTGCCGCCTGGCATACGGAGATGCAGGAGCGGCAGGGAATTCGCTCGGTGGAGATTGTGACGGCGCGCGCGTTGAGCAAAGAGGACAGCGACAATCTCGCGGCAGGGGTCGGCAAGCTGGCCGGCGGGCGCATTGATGCCAGCTTCATGCTGGATGCGTCGATTCTGGGCGGAACGGTGGTGCGCATCGGCTCGACGGTGTACGACGGCTCGGTCCGCGGACGGCTGGAACGGTTGAAGGAAGCACTTGTCGCCGGATAGCGGCAAGTGCTAGGGACTAAGGGACTAGGGACTAAGGGACTTAGTGGGAACGAAGGGAAGAGTGGATCGCCGATTAACCGGCTAGTCCCTAGTCCCTATTCCCTTAGTCCCTCAAAGGACAGAAATGGCTCAGATCAAGGCAGACGAGATTACGCAAATTCTTCGCGAGCAGATCGCGAACTACGACTCGAAGGTCCAGGTGGACGAAGTCGGGACCATCACCTCGCTGGGCGACGGTATCGCCCGCCTGCATGGACTGGACAAGGTCATGGCTGGCGAACTGCTCAGCTTCCCGCACGGCATCGCCGGACTGGCGCTCAGCCTGGAAGAGGATTCGGTAGGCTCAGTGATTCTGGGCGACTACACCGAGTTGAGCGAAGGCGACGAGGTCAAGCGCACCGGGACGATTCTCAGTGTGCCGGTCGGCGAGGGGATGATTGGCCGCGTGGTGAACGCGCTGGGCCAGCCCATCGACGACAAGGGGCCGATTGCCTCGACTGAGAGGCTGCCGATTGAGCGCCTTGCTCCGGGCATCATCGCCCGCCAGCCGGTGCGCGAGCCGATGGCTACAGGACTGAAGGCCATCGACTCGATGATTCCCATTGGCCGCGGCCAGCGCGAGCTGATTATTGGCGACCGCCAGACGGGCAAGACGGCCGTGCTGCTGGATACGATCATCAACAACGCGAAGAATGACCTGATCTGCATCTACTGCGCGATTGGGCAGAAGCGCTCTTCCATTGCGGCTGTCGTCCAGACGCTGACCGAAGCCGGAGCGATGGGCCACACGGTGATCGTGGCTGCCTCGGCCAGCGAGCCCGCGCCGATGCTCTACATTGCGCCTTACGCGGCGACGGCCATCGGCGAGTACTTCCGCGATTCGGGCCGCCACGCGCTGGTGATGTACGACGATCTTTCCAAGCACGCCATGGCTTACCGCGAAATTTCGCTGCTGCTGCGCCGTCCGCCGGGCCGCGAAGCCTACCCGGGCGACGTCTTCTATCTGCACTCGCGCTTGCTGGAGCGTTCGTCCAAGATGAGCAAGGAAGAGGGCGGCGGTTCGCTGACCGCGCTGCCGGTTATCGAGACGCAGGCGGGCGACGTTTCGGCCTACATTCCGACCAACGTGATTTCGATTACCGACGGCCAGATCTTCCTGGAAACCGACTTGTTCAACTCCGGCGTGCGGCCGGCGGTGAACGTGGGACTTTCGGTCTCACGCGTGGGCTTCTCGGCGGCCATCAAGGCGGTCAAGCAAGTCGGCGCGACGCTCAAGCTGGATTTGGCGCAGTACCGGGAACTCGCGGCCTTCGCGCAATTCGGCTCCGATCTGGACCCGCTGACGCAGAAGCAGTTGAACCGCGGCGCGCGCTTGACGGAGTTGCTCAAGCAGCCGCAGTTCCAGCCGCTGAGCTGGCAGCAGCAGGTGATTTCGCTCTTCGCCGGTACGCAGGGCTATCTGGATGACTTGCAGATTCCGCAGATTCGCGCCTTCGAGGATGGGCTTTACAAGTACTTCGACAGCGCGCAGACGGCGCTGATGGAAGAGCTGACCGCGAAGAAGGCGCTGGACGACGAAGTGAAGGCCAAGCTGCACGCGGCGCTGAAAGAATATGCGGCTAACTTCAAGGCGGAGTTGGCGGCGGCGGTAACAACGTAAATGCTGGGATCAAAGATATTTGATTGTACTTTCTGCTAGGTTGCGAGGAAGCATGAACACAAATCAGCTAGGACGGAAAGAGCAGGAGATTATGAACTTCCTGCATCAGCGGGTATTTGACAATATCCTGCAATCGCCATCGGCCTCGGAGAATCTGAAGCAGGGTGTCCGTCTCACGATTATGCGCATGGAACAACGTGATGCAGAAGGGATGATCCAATACTACTGGTCGGCAATCATTGGAACGGAACCAAGTATTGGCTTCGCTGCCAAGATGAGGCAGGAAGGTTTTAATCGTTTTGAAGAAGCCCTTGAGGAATTTCGTGTTCGTTTCGATGATAATTTCTTACGCTCATGAGAGTTAGGGAGCAGTTTAGCGCTCATTGCGGCAGGAATACTGAGGAATAAGGAAACGGGATTAGGAACAAGGGATCAGATCAAGCCAATTGCTTTAAAACGCAGGTAACTGATCACTGACCACTGATCACTGTTCACTGGAAGGACAATGGCAAACGTACTCGATTTACGGCGCAGAATCCGCAGCGTGAAGAGCACGCGGCAGATCACCAAGGCCATGAAGATGGTGGCGGCGGCAAAGCTGCGCCGCGCGCAGGAGCGGGCGATGGCGGCCCGGCCCTACGCCAAGATGATTACCAGCGTGCTGGAATCGCTGACACGGAGAGCCGATCTCTACGACGAGACCAGCGGCAATCTGAGTCATCCGCTCTTTATCACGCGCGAGGAGAAGCGGATTCTGCTGATTGTCGTCAGCGGAGACAAGGGTTTTGCCGGGGCGTTCAACGCCAACATCCTCAAGACGGCCTTCCAGTTCATCGGCGGCAATCCGGACCGGGAGATTGACATCGAAGCGGTGGGGCGCAAGGCGCGCGATCTGACGCGGCGGCGCTTTCCGGTGGCGGTTTACACCGAACACACCGAGTCGGATCAGGTGGGCGACAATCCGCACATCTTCAAGGTGCGCGAGCGCAAGGCTCCGGTTGAGGTGGTGGGCGACCATCCGGGAATGCTGCTGAAGCTGGAGCAGAGCCGGGTCTTCGAGCTGGCGCAGAGCATCATTGCCCGCTACGAGCATGAAGAGATCGACGCGGCGTACATCGTCTACAACGAATTCAAGTCGGTGATTACGCAGCGGCTGGTGGTGGAGAAGCTGCTGCCGCTGATGAAGATCGGCATTCCGCAGATCGCCGGGGCGGTCGAGCCGAGCAAGGAAGAGAGGGAGCGCGCCGTGGAGGCGGCTCTTTCGGCTGGCATTCTGATTGATGAGGCGGACACCACCGAGGCCGACGAGGAAGCCAAGAAGTTTGGCACGGCGCAGGTGGATTACATCTACGAGCAGCCTTCGGAGGAGTTATTCGCCGGGCTGATTCCGCAATACATCGCCTCGATGCTGTATCACGCGATGACGGAGTCGGTGGCGGCGGAGAACGCGGCGCGCATGACGGCGATGGATTCGGCAACCAATAACGCCTCGGAGATGATCGACTCGCTCACGCTGCACATGAATCGCGTGCGCCAAGCGGCTATCACCAAGGAGATCATTGAGATTGTGAGCGGCGCGGCGGCGGCGCAGTAGTACAGGGATTAGGGGTCAGGGATCAGCATCAGATGATCAACCCTCCCTGAAAGTCGTAGGCAGATTGGTTTTGAAAGGGCACGACTTTAGTCGTGCCGCAACGAGCAGAATAAACGGCGGGCTTTAGCCCCTGAGGGAAACGGCGCAGTGAGAGAAGATGTGGGACAAAAGTGAACTCAAGAGATTGGTTGTCAAGAAGTACAAAGTCTGGGTGGATAATCGATGACGACTAGAGAAGAGCGCATTACGTGGGGACGTGAGCACGCATTCGATCCCGATGTTACTGCGGAGCTTGACAGGTTGGATGCGGAGGATGCCTTCGAGACTGATGCCGAACTCTTTGAAGCCGAGTGCGAAGACAGCGAAGAGACCGATCCCGAAGATGAAGACTGAAGACACCAAGCCGTTGCAATCGACCCTATAAGGGAATAGGAGCAGCTTAGCATGTCAACGAAAGTACGGTTTTCAATCCCTGAACGTGAAATCGAGCAAACCGGTATTTCTTTTAAGCGTTCGACTGATGACGGTTTCCACGGTGAGTTGACTATTCGGCAGAATCATCTCGAATGGCGACCTAGCGGTAATAGTTATGTCTACCGTGTCACGTGGAAACAGTTTGCAGAATTTGCTGAGAAAGATCCGAAGAAGAGAATCCTCCCGAAGGCTACAACTGTGAAAGCTCGGAAAAAGTTGAAAGGCTCCGCTGCTTAGCGAGAAGGCAAAGAAAAATGGCAGAGAATATCGGCAAGGTAATCAAGGTCTCCGGTCCGGCCGTGGACGTGCAGTTTGAAGAAGCGACGATGCCGCCCATCTATCAGGCGCTGCGCGTGGTGAGCGACGGGTTCAACGTGCCCACGCCCATCAACGTGATCCTGGAAGTGGAGCAGCACTTGGGCGAAGGACGGGTGCGCACCGTGGCCATGGAAGCCACTGACGGCATGGTGCGCGGCATGAAGGCCATCGATCTGGGCGCTCCCATCAGCATGCCCGTCGGCAAAGAGACGCTGGGCCGCATCGTCAACGTGATTGGCGACCCGGTGGACAATCTCGGCCCTGTCGGCGAGAAGCTGCGCATGCCGATTCACCGGCCGGCTCCCGGCTTTGACGAGCAGTCGACGCACGAGGAGATGTTCGAGACCGGCATCAAGGTCATCGACCTGATCCAGCCGTTTTTGAAGGGCGGCAAGATCGGCCTCTTCGGCGGCGCGGGCGTGGGCAAGACGGTCGTCATCATGGAGCTGATCAATAACGTGGCCAAGAACCACGGCGGCTTCTCGGTCTTTGCCGGCGTGGGCGAACGTACCCGCGAGGGCAACGATCTGTGGCTGGAGATGACCGAGAGCGGCGTCATCAAGCCCGGCGACTGGAAGGACTCCAAGTGCGCCTTGGTTTACGGCCAGATGACCGAGCCGCCTGGAGCGCGTCTGCGCGTGGCGCTGAGCGCGCTGACCGTTGCCGAGTACTTCCGCGACGTGGAAGGCTCGGACACGCTGCTCTTTATTGACAACATCTTCCGCTTTACGCAGGCCGGGTCTGAGGTTTCCACGCTGCTGGGCCGTATGCCTTCCGCCGTGGGCTACCAGCCGAACCTGGCCACGGAGATGGGCGAGCTGCAGGAGCGCATCACTTCGACCAGCAAGGGTTCCGTCACTTCGGTGCAGGCGGTTTACGTGCCAGCCGACGATTTGACCGATCCCGCGCCGGCGACGACTTTCGCTCACCTGGACGCGACGACCGTGCTGAACCGCGCGCTCACCGAGATCGGCATCTATCCGGCGGTTGATCCGCTGGCCTCGACCTCGCGCATTTTGAGCGAGCGCATCGTCGGCCAGGAGCACTACGACGTGGCGCAGGCGGTGAAAAAGATCCTCCAGCGCTACAAGGACTTGCAGGACATCATTGCGATTCTGGGCATCGACGAACTCAGCGAAGACGACAAGCTGACCGTGGCCCGCGCCCGCAAGATTCAGCGCTTCTTGTCGCAGCCCTTCCATGTGGCCGAACAGTTTACCGGCATGGCGGGCCGCTATGTGAAGATCGCCGACACGGTGCGCAGCTTCAAGGGCATCCTGGAAGGCAAGTACGACGACATCCCCGAAGCCGCCTTCTATATGAAGGGCGCCATCGAGGAAGTGCTGGAAACCGCCGAGAAGATGAAGGCGAGCGTGTAACAACAGTGAACAGTGGACAGTGGTCAGTGGTCAGTAAGTGCCGGAATTGCGGCAAAGGTTTTTACTGATCACTGTTCACTGACCACTGATCACTGTCCCGAAGGGACATATGGCTGACGAAACCAATCAACTGCGCGTCCGGCTGGTGACGCCGGAGCGCATCTTCTTCGATCATGCGGCGGCGGCGGTTGAGCTGCCGGCGAAGAACGGGTATTTCGAGGTGCTCTACGGCCACGCGCCGCTGATGGCCGAGTTGGGCGCGGGCGACGTGATCATCCACGGCGGGGAAGACGGCAGCCCGGAGAGCGTGCTGCGCTACAACGTAAGCTGGGGCTTTGCCGAGGTGCTGGGCGACCGCGTGACCATCCTGGCCAGTGACGCCCTGAAGCCGGAGGAGATCGACGTACCCCGCGCCAACGAGCAACTGGAACGCGGCAACAAGCTGTGGAGCGAAGCCGGCGACAGCGAAGACGCCTACACCAACGCCCTGCGCGTCATCCACGAGGCCGAAGCCAAGATCGCCTCGGCGGCGGAGAAACACTAACTTTTTGATGATCCTAAGAACGGCGGTTGAAGCACGGTCAAAATGTCCAACTGCTTCAAACCAACAGGGGTTTCAGAGATTGAGGATTCCACCATTTTGATGATGTGCGGAGCAGTACAGAGTTTTTCCAAGATACCATTGTCCGCTTTCCAATACTCGGAATGAACAAGATCGTTCAATTAAGCATAAGTAAAACAAAAGCAGCAAGTTAGCTTCCGCTTCGCGGAAATGGCAAGTTAGCGAGTTAGCGGCAGTTCATTCCAGTCGCAACTTGACGAGGCGAGCCGGATTGCTCCTAACTGCCGTTTTTAGGATGATTCCGGTTCAAACAGCGACGGCCCTGTTCGCTTGAGCAGGGCCGTTGCTGTTTGTGCCTCTTGCTTTGAGGGCGCGCTATTCCGTCACCGTCGAGCCGTAGTTTGCGGGCTGCGGAGCCGTGCCGCGTATCTGCGCGATGAAGAGCGGGACTTCTTTCTCGATCAGATCCGCCCGGTCATTCTGAATGCTGTGCCCGCTGCCTTTGGCGATGATTCTGCGGCTGCGCGTGGAGAGTTTCTTCAGGTCTTCCTGCATCCGCATGAACATAT
>Ga0224559_1000221_pt1 | contig 39736 bp, 31 predicted proteins | sample 714S33034metaG_FD_180676 | JGI IMG/M metagenome (GOLD analysis project Ga0224559, IMG submission 180676) | Peat soil microbial communities from Stordalen Mire, Sweden - 717 S3 30-34 | ecosystem: Environmental > Terrestrial > Soil > Wetlands > Peat | place: Sweden: Norrbotten County, Stordalen... | reverse complement strand
TAAAACACCGGACGATTGGCTTGCTTGGGTACGAAGTAATACATCATTCCCAGAAAACCGGCTGTCAGGTAGAAACCAACCGCATTGTGACCCCACCACCATTGAATCATGGCATCTTGCACGCCCGAGAAGATGGAGTAGGACTTGGTCAGACTGACCGGGATTGCCAAGCTGTTTACCACATGCAAATAAGTGATCATAACGATCATGCTTATGGTGAACCAGTTTGACACATAAATGTGCGAGGTTTTTCGAATTGCAACTGTCATAATATGGTTCAAACCAAATGACAGCCATACCACCGCAATCAAAATATCAATCGGCCATTCCAGTTCGGCATATTCCTTACCTTGAGTGAAGCCAAGCGGTAAAGTTATAACAGCGAGCACAATGATCAGGTTCCAACCCCAGAAGGTAAACCACGCCAAACCATTACTCCAAAGTTTGGTGGCACCAGTGCGCTGAACGATATAGAAACCCGTGGCGTAAAGTGTACAGCCGCCAAACGCAAAAATGACAGCGTTAGTATGCAATGGCCGCAGTCGTCCAAAAGTAATGTAAGGAATATCCAAATTTAGAAACGGCCATGCTAATTCAGCCGCAATATATACACCTATCAAAGTACCTACTACCAGATAGATAACGGCCATGATCGTGAACCATTTGACCACATCCATATCGTACTTAACCGGAGTCGCTTGATTTGCTTCCACTGTAAACCCCCTTAATGCAGAATTTAATAATATAAGTGATAAAAATTCCCCGAACAGCCTGGGAGTTATCTATCACCACCCTTCATCAACACCCTTTCACGGCAAAAACAGCCGCCCTACTAGTACAAAAACTTGTCAGCACTCTTCTTCGCCCGCATCTTCTGGCGTTTCAACCCAAAGTACCTGAATATTTAACAGCATTCATCTGTGGCTATGCCATTTACCAATTGAGCAAATTGTTTGACCAAACAAAAACATCAAACGGCCTTATATGTGCAATCAACCGCACAAGCCCTTATTGTCAAAATTGTTTAATTTTTAATAATATTATTATATTGTTATGCGAAATAAGTGCATTGCAAATACATCTTCATGACACCCAACACATATCGAACCCTTATTTCAACGGTGCAGAAACAACAAATTCAACACCAACAAAAATTTTAGCGTCTTAATTCTTTCAATTTGTTCGAGCAATTTGTGAGCCATTGTCGCGATTAAAACAAAAAATTATTAATATCAGATCATTAACATCTTAGTAAATAATAACAAGTTCACTAGAGGACGGAATTTTAATATGCGAATTTATATAAAACTGGAATATAACTTACCACCCAAAACAAGCTCGTTGAGAATAAAATTCACGATGGTTAAAAATCTATGACTCTAAGCCGGAACCAAGTGCGCCCTTCTAATGGAACGACTCGCCATCTCACTAAGCTGAAAAACACAGCAAGTGATTGGTTATCCCGCTGGGGGAGAAGGGTTGGGGCTGAGCTTTGTGGCTAACGGCTTTCTGGAATTAATGACCGAGCGCCAAAAGCATCCTGATGTCCTGAACCAAAAACTCGGTTCTTTGCGCGTAGGGTGAAAGCAAGATAGGGCTGCCATTGGTGCCGATCAGGAATGTTCCATCGGAATGATCAAGCGTATAGCTATTGCTCTTGTTATATATTTTTTCATAATTCACGCCAAATGACTTGGCAGCTTGATTGATCGCTTGGGCATTTCCATACAACCCCAGAAATGATTGATCAAAAGCAGGCACATATTTGGCTAATAATTCGGGGCTGTCCCGCTCGGGATCAAGTGTAATGAATAGTACCTGCACCTTATCCGCATCCTTTTCCAGAGAACGCATAACCTGCGCAAGATCCGCCAGCGTGGTGGGGCATACTTCGGGACAATGGGTGTATCCAAAAAACAAAACTACAACTTTTCCGGCGAAACTGTGCAGGTTGCGCGATTTGCCATTTATGTCTGTCAACTGAAAGTCTGCATTGGAGCGCTGCCAGGTTACGTCAATAGCATGAAAAGGGGACGGCAATTCCGGTTTTGAGCAGGATGCAAGCAAAAAGACAAACAGCAAAAGGTAATTACGCTTCCACATGACAGCTCCCTGTCCAACCATAAACGGAGAAGACATAATAAACCTTGATCAGGCCGTATACCCCGAAAGCGATCACAATGAGACCGGCAACCACGCGAATTTTCGGTGATTGAATCCATGCGCGGCATTTTTCCCAGAATAAACCGATTACGAGTAAATTTGTTAAAGTTCCCATCCCGAAGGCAAGCATTATAAGCGCCCCGCTTCTTGCATGACCGCTGGCTAATGCCGTCACCAGAACACTGTAAACCAATCCACAGGGCAACCAACCCCAAAGTGCCCCAAGCAGAAGCGCACGCACGGGGGTAACTATCGGAAACAGACTACGGGTTAAAGGCTGAATGTTTTTCCAAAGCAGAATACCGGCATGCTCGATACTTCGAACAACACCCCAAACTCCTGCAATATACAAACCAAGTGCAATCAGCATTAAGCTGGAAAGAAAATACAGCAGATGCTGAACCGGCACCACATCGCGCAGTAAAAATCCTGCCTGGCCTATTAGACCGACCAGCGCACCGGCAAATGTATAACTTGCGATTCTTCCGAAGTTATACGCCAAATGAAATTTGAGGCGAGAATTGTCTTTTGGCATTTGCCCCGTAAGTATTCCTACAATACTTCCGCACATGCCGAGACAGTGAATACCTCCGAGCAAACCGATAAAAAAAACTGCGCCGATACTAAATTCAGTCATGCAATTAGCCTTGTCTCTTAGCTTAAATTTGGATGTATCGTATCATTATGTAAAGTTTCCAATGCATTTTTAGGAAGCATCGAATTGCTATATTTCAAATAACGTTGCTGGTAAACAGAGTTACATCAGTAATACTGACTTCATTCCCTCTCCCGCAAGCGGGAGAGGGTTAGAGTGAGGGGCGTTGAGCGATAGTTACGCTTAGTGGATCGCATAGCCCCTCATCCCCAACCCTTCTCCCGCCTGCGGGAGAAGGGGATTCCTGCCCGTAACTTTGAGCTTCCTTTACAAAATATTTGATAATTTCTTGCTAATGAAATCAGTTGTGATACGATTTAAAAAGGAGCTGGATATTTTTTCAACTAATTTTTTAGGAGAACAACATGTCATTAATCGTTTCTTTGGTATCAGTTGGATCAGCAATTTTTGTAACTTTGTTTAGCTTGTGGATGATTAAACAACTATTTACCAATAACTAAATCTGGTCGCTTCATCGATCACTTTTCCGCTGCTGATTATCCGGTAATATTTATAAATTTTCCGGATGGAACCACGCCAGCTTGTCGCGCAAAGTCACGACTCCGCCGACGATAATAAGCGTGGGCGCTTGGGGTTTCTCGCGTTTTGCGATTCCGGGTAATGTCGCCAGTGTTCCGGTAAAAACGCGTTGGTTCGGTGTCGTGCCTTGTTGCACGATGGCGATAGGTGTGGTGTCTGGCATGCCGTGCTTTATCAGCTCTACGCACAGCGTTCCCAAGCCATGCAAGCCCATATAAACCACGACAGTTTGTTTCGGGCGCGCAAGTTGTACCCAGTCCAGGTTCATCGTGCCATCTTTGAGATGCCCGGTGACGAATACGCACGACTGTGCATGATCGCGATGGGTAAGCGGAATACCCGCGTACGATGCAACGCCGGACGCTGCCGTAATGCCCGGTACAACTTGGAAGGGGATTCCTTCTGCTGCCAGCGTTTCGATCTCCTCACCACCTCGCCCAAAAATGAAGGGGTCGCCGCCCTTGAGCCGCAGAACGCGTTTACCCTGTTTAGCCAAGCGCACCAGCAGCACGTTAATCTCTTCCTGTGGCAGCGTGTGATTGTCACGCTTTTTGCCGACGTAGATACGTTGCGCATCTCGTCGCGTCATCTCAACGATGGGTTTGGAAACGAGGTTGTCGTACACCACCACATCAGCCTTCTGCATTAAACGCAAAGCACGGAAAGTGAGCAGATCAGGGTCCCCCGGACCTGCGCCGACAAGATACACTTCGCCACGTTGAATGTTATCTTCATCCGCCAGCATCTGTTGCAGCATCGCTTCTGCGCTAGCCTCGTCCCCGGCTAACACTTTTTCAGCAACCACACCTTCCAGAGCATTCTCCCAAAAGATACGGCGCTTTACCGGATTGGTGACATGTTGTTTTACAAGCGAACGAAAGCGTTCGGCGAAAGCGGCAAGACGACTGTAGTTTTGCGGGATGAGTGTTTCAAGTTTGCCGCGCATCATACGCGTAAGTACGGGTGATGCCCCGCCGCTGGAGAAGGCCACCATTAACGGAGAGCGGTCAAGAATGGCGGGCATAATGAATGTACACAACTCGGGATCGTCAACCACATTTACCGCTATGTTGCGCGCTTGTGCCAGTTCGGAAACCTGTTTGTTCACACTGCGCTCATTCGTTGCGGCGATTGCAAGCGTCACGTCGTCGAGGTGTTCAGTTGCAAAAGCTGCGACAATACATTCAACGCCTTCTCGATTTACCAATTCAGGTTCAATCTCGGGCGCAACCACCCGTACTTTTGCTCCAGCCTCCAGCAACACACCCGCCTTGCGTTTTGCAACTTCGCCGCCGCCGACCACCAGGCACAATTTGCCTTTAACATTATGGAAGACGGGTAAAAAGTCCATTTATTGCACCGCTTTCAGAATCAGCGGAACCAGTGCTTCCGGTAATTTGATCTTGCCCGCCAAAGCGAAATCATGCGCCCGGGGCGACATTTTTTGCCAGGTTTTTTTGATAATTTCAATCCACTTTGCTTCGTCGTACTCGGGATGACTCGTGGCAAAACCCGTCATGTAATGCTCGATGAAAACCAAATCAACCACATCTTCCATCAATTGCGTTTCCGGATTAACCTTCAAGCCTTTCTTGCTGATGATTGTGCGCACACGCTCAACCATATCATCTGCATAGCCCACTTCTTTCAGCAGCCTGCCTGCTGTCTCGGCATGAAATTTGTATAGTCCGGTACGCCATTGCAGATAACCCTGCCTGTCCATAGGAAAATTGCTGCGCGGGCTTTTCCAGCGCTGAATATGCTGCGCGCGGACAGCCAATTTGACTGCCTCGGACGCTTCAGGGACATAGCGTACCTGCATCTCGGTCATGCGCAACGCATAGAGCAACTCTTTCGGATATCGCTTACCGTCAGAAACTTCTTGGTTCGGGTCTTCTGAGTTCGCTTTGTCAAAAGCGGCGATGGCTAAGTGATATAAATTATTATTCATTGCATCCTCAAATACTAAACAACCACCAGCCTAGGGGTGGGTTTGAGTTGCGGACTGAAAGTCCGGATGCGCGTCGACTAAACGACGCGTCTTGCTCCTTTCTCCCGCAGGCGGGAGAAAGGGTGGGAATGAGGGGCTATGCGACCAAATAAGCGTGACAATTGCTCAAGGCCCCTCACCCTAACCCTCTCCCGCCAGCGGGAGAGGGAATTGGTGCGTTTTTACTTCGTTGAAATGCGCCAACCATCAAGACGGCGAGTCAGCTTTCACGGCGCTGCATGAGTCTGACGTTGCGAGTTCGAACTTCTATTTTTTTGTCTAAAAATCCAAACGGTAGCCAATCATTGACGAATAAAAATCATGGGACAGGTAAAGCCCCGGATAAGACGTATATGCGGTTATTTCAGCATAGAAGCCATGTCCGCTTACTCCGATGCCGATGATCTTTTCTGTAGATGTGATTGACGTTGTCTGCGGACCGGCATTGGTATAGGTTGAGTCGGCAACGGTGGTCGTCGCATTAGCCGTATTGTAAACATTGATAGGATGAATGGTAATTTCATCCGTTCTGAACATGACCCCAACTCTCAAATAAGCAAATGCCCTTGATTCTGGCGTGGTAAACAATGCGGACAAAACATTGCCTGAGACTTTAACGTCTTCCACAACCGACTCATTGTGACACGGACTGCAATAATAAGTTGTTGGATTGAGAGGGTCTTGAAGCATCGGCCCCACTTGGTCCGTCGCACCAGATTCTGAAGTCGAACTAAAGGTGCGATGATCGGCCTCCAATCGGAGCCAGTCGGTAACTTTTACCCCAACGCCTATGGTTTCAGCATACGCGCCCACATTTGAGTAGCCAACGCCTGCGGTTAAGTACGGATTTGCCGAGACCGATACACTGAACAACATAAGTCCTCCCCACACCAAGATGGAAGGGATACCTAATAAATTTTTATGTTTAGCTGTCATTACATTCATCCTTCAAGAATATTCTCGGTGTTAGTTTAAATTCTTTGTAGCATAAAGTGGCGTCACCTTTATCGGGGCTTGCCATTGCAGTTATTTGCCCGTCGATTAGCTTTACTCTGTCATTCTCACTTGATTATATAAGTTGCCGCATATCACGCGCTTTGCGCTGTGTAACAAATATTGATCCATCTCTACCACGAATACAGTTCTGAACTGTTGAGAGCGTTACTAATACTAAAATTGCCATACCCGCCTGTAGACAGCACACAACCGTTGCTATACGAAGCGCAGGGGGCGATTAAAGTACTCGTAAAAGTGGAGCGCCCAGTTGTGAAACTATAGGGCGTAGTAGTCCACAAATTAGTAACTGGATCATATAATTCATTGCTTGTAAGAGTTGGGCTGGCACTAACATTACCAACTCCGCCCATTACCAGTACCTGACCACTCGGATGCGATGTATCAGCCGGAAGCAACACTGCGTTGTGCCAATATCGGGCAATAGAAAGTGTGGCGACTGGTATCCACGTATCATGGGCTGGATCATACCGTTCGACAGTATTCAGAAATACGCTAGGCGACGACCCCATTCCGCCCACTACCAGCACTTGTCCAGCATAAGTACCAGCAGTGAGTAATGTGGCAGTGTGGTCACCGCGCCCCCCCGGGATAGGCGCAGCAGCAGACCAAGTCCCCGTAGCTACATCATATATCTCACAACTGGAGAGGGCATTTGTTGTGCTGGAATTAAATCCTCCCACCACCAACACTGCCCCTTGCGAATGCGTAACACTCGCCGGCAAAAATGTGGCCGTAAAATTATCCCGCGCTTCAATCATCGGATTAATGGCAACCCAAGTGCCCGCGTTCGACGAGGCAACAGGCGTATAAATCTCAGCGGTGTTAACTACCCCTGAATTATCGTCGCCGCCCGCCACCAAAACTTGTCCGGTGGTTGCCAATAAAGTAATGGCATTATATGAACGTCCATCATTTAAAGGGCCCGTTACTGTCCATGCAGCGATAACAGGATCGTATAGTTCGGTTGTCACAATATTATTAGTAGCATTGGTGTCCATTCCCCCGGTTATCAGTACCCTGCCATCCTTCAGCGTTACCGTAGTATGATCGCCTCTGGGCACATTGATAGGGGTGGATGAAGACCATGTTCCACTGATCGTGTCATACACTTCAGCACTGCTAAGAGCAGAACTATTGATATCATATCCTCCTGTCACTAACACTTGTGCAGAAGAACCTGAACCAAGTAATGATGCAGTGTGATCGTACCGCCCGGTTGCCATAACACTGCCTGATCCCACTCCCACGGTTGAGACCATCACACTTGACGTCAATGTTAAACCGTTTAGAGTTGCAGTTACTGCAACCGGCCCTCCGGCTGAAACACCAGTAAGCACACCTGAATTTGCGCCAACGCTGACAACGCCGGGGCTTGCAGAAGTCCACGTAGCTTGACTTGTAAAGTCGGCTGTGGTGCCATCCACGTAAGTCATAATCGCGTTCAGGCTGGCATTACCACCAACTGCCATCGAAACATTGGTTGTAGAAACACTGAGGCCGCTCTGTTTGACGGTAGATGGAGTACTCGAATTTCCCGAACCTCCCGAACTTCCCGAATTTCCAGAACTTCCCGTACTTCCGCCCCCTCCGCTGCACCCGGTAAGAATTAGGGCGATACCCACAAAATAAAATAAGCTATATTTTGTGCGATAAGGGTGAAGATTCCAGCTCATATCAGGCATACCTGTTTTCGATGGGGAGCTTGATCCTGCGCTTGGTCAAAAATCAAAGCGAAAACCGAACGACATAAAATCCTGAAACGATTTCGACGAAATCGACAACGCGCTGTTCGTCGTTGTGGACCAAGTCAGACCCAACTGAGAATCCAGCGTAAGGTCATTTTTCATTTTGTAAGACACTCTGGCACTTGGAGCGAGGTTATTTGATTTCCCGCCGGAGCTGTCGGATTGAGTGCCCACGCCCAGTGTGGTATCAAGTGTCCATTTATCCGCCATATCCGTATGGTTACTAAATTGCACCCCTTCACTCGTACTCGTTTCCGAGCGGGAGTAATTCACGCTGAGATTGGACACATCGCGCGGCCTAAAAACGCCTATACCTGTTAATCTTTCTGAAACGGACCAGGCGGGCCCGCTAGATGGGGTCGCTGCCACACAGCCCACTGCCGCATCGACACAGTTTCCGTTAGTATCGTATTGTCCACTAGCCGCGAGTGCATCTGTAATCGAATACGAAACATCAGTACCCATCGTCCATTGCTCATTCAGATGGTTGACCATGCCAGCCGCAGCCATGGTGGTGGTGGTAATACGTTGATTCGCCCAAAATAACAAATCGCTCACAGCAGCTCCGTTTTGAATCATCGAAGTTAATGACACGGTCGAGCCACTAATCGCATTTCTTAAATCCAAAATTGGACTTTTGCGCCGGTCTACCAAAAAGTTGTAGTCATTGCCCTTTCCCCCGCCATTGATTGTTCCTTGCACAGTCATGATATTAATCTCCCTGAATTGAAGATCGTAATCAAACATCGACATGACATTAAACGCAGGTTCAAAATATCTCAGGTTTCCACCCACCGCCTTGCGGTCCGTAATACCGTAAACAGTTTGATCAATGTAATAAAACGAACCACCGACAGGATTGCGCATGCCGAAGTCCAGGCTGGCACCGGTAAATTTGGGTTGTTCATCAGAGGTGACATCAGAAAGTTGACCGGCCACAATATTCACTTTGTAGTCCGGCGAAATGCCGTATCCGGCTGAAATTCCGTCAAAGCGCCCCATCACACCACCGCCCACACCGGATTGCCGCCCAACCTTGAATGAGTAATTATCAATGCGATCTTTAACTTCATAAAATGCCGAGCCAAGCCTGTTGGTGTTTGCTTGTCCGGGCAGATAGTTTGCCGAATAAAAATCCTGGAACACGAGTCTATTGTCATACTCATTATTATTTGCCCGTGCCGTCAAGTTGACATTGGAAATAACGGATTTTTGATCGGTGGAAGAAACCGTTGTAGGAACTACCGCAGTGCCTACCGGTGCCAAAGAAGTTGTCTTACTTGCCCCCAGGTATGCTTCCATCGTCAAACTGCCAAATTCGGAATATTGAAGCTCCGTATTCACCCGGGGAGCATTGCCCACCCCCTGATTAGTTAAATTTGCAAACAAACCCGGCTGGGAAGACTTATATAGAGCCATGCGGTCTTTAACCCATTGTGTATATTTTCCGTTCGGGTAAATCTTCAAATAAGTGTTGTACTCAAGTATGGCTTTGGGTAATTGCCCCGCTCTTTCCCTTGATATCCCGATCCATAATTGTGCATCTTCGGTATGTTTGTTGGGCTGCATTTTTAAAATATTATTAAATGAGTCAACAGCCAAGAACGATTGACCGGACAGCAAGGCATTGCCGCCCTGTATCATCTGGGATGATGCCTGACTATTTGCTTTGGCGATCTGGTCAGCCAGTGATGGCGGCTCAGATGTCGGCTGGGCTGCCGTTTGTTCAGCCGGTTGTAGTGCTTGATCTATTTCCGGAAAAACAGGCAGTCCGTCTTTGCCGCCGAGAGGTATATGGACGGCTTTTTGTGCTGTTACTGGCAGCACTACTTTAGGGGCGATGACATCACCGGACGGGGGCGTATCAATAGCCGCCGGAGGAAGTGGCGGGGCAACGGGTAAAGCCGGTTTTATGTGAATCACCAGGCTCTGACCATCACCACCCAATCTCACACTGAGTTCTGCGTTACGTTTGAACCTAAGCTGAATGGTTGGGCCGGTCGCTTTGTCCATGGTTGAAACGTTGACATCCTGGATAACATCAGAAGGTGGCGCTCTGTGCGATTCGTAGTTTTGCCATTCGTCCGCGGGTACCGTACTCAGCGCATTAAAATAAATCGCGGAATAATCTGTTTTTCCCTGCGGGAAGTTTCTTAGATATTGAATTTGAAAAGCGAATTTCACAATCAACTCTATTTCACCTTTGGCATCGGTTCGCACAGTCATGTCGTCAATGATTTCGGCAGAAGCAGCAATAGGGAATGAGCCGAGCAGTACCAGCACAAAAAATGAGAAAACCAAGCGGTGGATATTATTAATAATCATATTGTGTGACGCTCGATTTTAATTTAATGAAGCCGACTTCAATGGAGTCGGCTTCGCGTAGTTATCGTAAAATAACAAATTAATGCCATGATGTATAAGCAGTTCCCGTACTTCCCGTAGGTTTGTGGCAACCGCTCATAGAACAATCAGTTTTAGTGGAATTGTGGCCGCTAGATGTTGTTGCCGACGGCACCAAATACCCCGACGCCTTGTTGGCATGGCAAGTCTTACAAAGCAAATTGGCGGTGCCTCCACCCACATCCCCGTTATGTTGGGTCACGCCCATTATCCCATTTGACCATTGCGTTGTGCCCGCTGTAATCGCAAAATTCGTGTTAGCGGTAAATGTGGTATGGCAGCCCGTGCAATCGGCGGTGCTGTATATAGTAGTTGGAATATGGTTGCTAATTGAGGTCTGAGCCATCGCACCGTATAGCCCTTGGCTAGTGTACGAACCATTGTGGCAAGAAGTGCCGCAAACGGTACCGACACCCGTATGGTTCATCGTGTACTTGGCTACCCCGCTAGTTGGCAAAGGGGTTAAGGTAGTCGTCGCTGCGGTACTAAAGTTAATGGAAGTAGTTCCATCATATACCGGGTGACATTGCTGACAACCACTCGTACCCGTGGTGGGGATATGTCCCGTATCGGAAGACAGGCCAACTGCCGTTGTACCATTGTGACAAGATACGCAGCCACCTGTTGCGGCTGTGTAAGCCGTTGTGTTGTGCACAACGGCTGCAGGTACACCAAATAAAGTGCAGCTTGGGCAACCTTGCAGAATTGAGGACGTATGGCAGGCTACGCAGTCGGAGGTGCCTATTGCCGGATGTCCAGTATTAACTCCGGTTGCGGTTGTGCCATTATGACAAGACGCACAAGTGGGTGACGGCGTTGTTGGGAAACCTGTTGTAGCACTCGTCCACGCGGGATAGGTTGCTGTATGACTGTATCCAGCCCCAAGGAACGTTGTATAGGACGACGTATTGCTTGCCGTGTGGCAAGTCACGCAATCTGCCGTTGTCGTCATATGAGTAAAGCCGGACACACTGTTTTCTCCCTGTGCTCCTGTAGCGGCCAATCCTGTATTAGTACCAGCAGTCGATGGCCCCGGAGTATATGTCCCACTATGGCAAGTTGAACATGTACCCGTGGGCGGATTTCCAAGAGCATTCGTGTGGAACAATACATTGGCAAATGTAGGAGAAGCGGTCGTATAAGCAGAAATGGCGCTGGTATGACAAGCATCGCAAGCATTACCGGATGATTGCGGAATATGAGTGACAGAAGTGAGCGAGACCACGCCCGAATACTGCCCCAGATGGCAAGTGCCACAACCACCGGCCGGGGCAGTAGTTGCGTTATGAACCATTACCGTTTTAGCGGTAGCCACAAAACTGGTATAGGTCGAGGTAGTCGAATATACGTGACAAACTACGCAATCCACCGATGTCGGCGTTGGAATATGGCTACCGTTTTGGCCGGTCTCGGAATAGGCGGGCGTAGTCTGAGTGGTCATATAGGTTCCGGAATGGCAGGTAGTACAAGTCTGCGCAACTGCCGTGCCTCCAACACCACCATAGGTCGTCGAATGGAAAACGACGCCGGTGAAAGTCGGCGTTGTCACACCAATGGGAGATGGATGGCAACTGTCGCAGGCATTTGCAGCAATCGTCGAGACTATAGGAATGTGAATTGCCGTATTCAATGAAACAACGTTCGCATATTGACTCAAATGGCAAGTGCCGCACTGACCTGTCGTCGTATTGCCACTGGTGTGTACGAAAGTCCCGTTCAGGAACGTAGTGTAATTAGAGGTATTTGTTGAGGTGTGACATGTCACGCAATCCGTTGAACCAATTGGCACATGGCTTGTGATAATGCTAGAAGTCGTCGATGCAGGTATCGCCTGTGTCGTTAAGTATGTACCGCTATGACAAGTTGAACACAAACCTACAATCGTTGCACCACTAGCGTGGAAAGTAACCCCAAGGAAACTGCCACTAGTGGAAGGGAAAGAAGCAAGTCCTGCGATAGCAGAAGTATGGCAATCAACACAAGAACTGTTCGCTGTCGTATATGACGCGGACGGAATATGAATTGCGCTGTTAAATTGCACTACATTCGCATAGGTCTGACCTAAATGGCATGTTGAACACGAGGCAGCCAATGCGCCTGTATGATTATATTTGGCATTCAAAAACGATGAGCAGGCTCCTGTTGTACCGCAACCAGTATCAGCGGGAGTATGGCAATAATTGCACTCAAGTGTACCTATCGGTACGTGGCCTGTATTAATTGTTTGCGCCAGATTAGTTGTACCGTTATGGCACGATGTACAAGTGGGTGATGGAACTGCAGTAGTTTGCGGGAATGAACTATAGGCTGTGGCATGCGAATAAACGACGCCGGAAAAAGTTGTGCAGGTACCCGTTGCACCGCAACCGTCAGTCGTCGGCGTGTGGCAACCACTATTATTACAATCGAGCGTTGTACTCACATGACCGCTAGGTTTGCTGAGCGCTCCGAGAACGGAGCCATTGTGGCAAGACGTGCAAGTGGGTGACTGACCGGTGCTCTGCGGAAAAGTTGTATACGGGCTCGGTACGTGCGAATAAATCGCACCCAAAAAGGTAGTATAACTTGCCGTGTTTGCGGCAGTGTGGCAAACCGCACAGTCTGAACCATTTAGTGCGACGTGATTAGAAATGACACTAGAAGTAGACTGGGCGCCAATACCGCCCACTCCTTCGGTTAAATAGCTACCGTTGTGGCAAGTTGAGCACAATCCAGTTGGCGGATTTCCCGCTGTAGTTTTGTGGAAATATGAACCAGAGAACGTGGTAAAACCACTTGTGTTGTTAGCGGGTGTTCCACTTGCATCGGTATGGCACACCGAGCAATCTGCGCCGGTTGGTATATGAGTCGCGCCTTCTGCTTGGGCATTTTGTGCAAGGTAACTTCCATTATGGCATGTTATGCATTTACCGCTGCCTGCCGCATCGGCAGCCACGGATGTATTTCCCTGTGAAGTTGTGTGAAATACCGAGTTCAGGAAAGTTGAAAAAGCAGAAGTATTTGACGCGGTGTGGCAGGTTCCACAGTCGGTTGATGACAATACGGGTATATGGCTACCGGTAACACTCGTCAAAGATGCTGCCCCCAAACCTTCAGACAAATAACTTCCGTTATGGCAAGTCACGCATTGTCCGCTACCCGCCGCATCTGCCGCTGCGACTGTATTTCCCGCCGTGGTGGTGTGAAATACCGATCCTTGGAACGATGTGAAATTGCCTGTATTGTTTGCCGGAACACTGGTACCGGTTGAGTCGGTATGACATACCGAGCAATCGGCAGTAAACGGTATGTGTGTAGAGCCAACTGGTTGAGCGTTCTGGACAACATAGCTACCATTGTGACAAGTCACGCATTTCCCGGAACCCGCAGCGTCTGCAGCAGCGGCTGTATTACCAGCCGAAGTCTGGTGAAAAATCGACCCGAGGAACGAGGTGTAAGTTGCGGTATTTGCGGCGGTATGGCAACCCGCACAATCTCCCGTATACGGTATATGGGTTGCCGTGATGCTTGTTGTCGACTGCGCTCCTTCAGTTATGTAGCTTCCGTTATGGCAAGTGGCGCACAAACCCGTGGGAGGATTACCCAAACTGGTCAGGTGAAATTTCGCATTGAGGAAGGTTGTAAAATTAGCCGTATTGTTGACCGGTGTTCCGGTTGCATCTGTGTGGCATGAAGAACAATCAGCCGTAGTCGGTATATGGGTAGCCCCTACAGGTTGCGCATTTTGCGACGTATAACTTCCGCCATGGCAAGCCTTGCATGAACCGCCAGCGCTAGTGGCGGCAGAAGTAGTGTTACCGAAAGTTGAGGTGTGAAATACCGAGCCGAGGAAGGTCGGCTTGCTGCCCGGTGCAATCGAGGGGTCTGTATGGCAGCTAGTACAGCTTGAGCCTGCCGGAAGCGGAATATGCACTCCGGCTACATAAGAGACTACACCCGCATATTGCCCCATGTGGCAACTGGTACATTTACTGGAGTCTAGTGATGTATGGGTATAAGTTGCCCCCAGGAATGTACTGAAAGTAAAGTGGCAGCTATTGCAATTTACCTGGCTCGTCAGAGGAACGTGGGTGGCAGCGTTATAACTGACGACTCCGGGGAAAGTTCCTATGGTGCCACTACCTGCGTCGGCTCCCGGCGGGCCACCGTGACATTGTGAACAACCGCCTACAATACCCGTATGAAGATTGGCCGAGTAGTAACTCAGGAAGGTACTGGTATTGGTGTGGCACGAGACGCAATCCGGCAACGTTGGGTACGCTGTCAATGGTATGTGGGGTGAAGATACGCGGGTCGAAGATAGGCTCACTACACCCAAAGTCTGACCACCATGACAAGATGTGCAATTGCCCGTCACCCCCATATGATTAAAGACTCTTACCTGAAAGCTGGCCGCACTGATGTGGCAGGTGTCACAAGGCTGAGTTGTTTGAACATGGTTTAGTGGCATTGGCGTTGCCGCCACCCGTGTGCCAACCGCGTGGCAACCTGCACAATACGTGGGGGTGTTCTTGAAAATACCGTCAACGTGACATTGTTCGCATTTGAGCGTGAGATGCACATCTTTTAGAATGAAACCGGTTTGCGTATGGTCAAATGTGGTGGAATTTGTGGTTGGCTTTGCTGTTGCTGCCTGTGCTTGAATCGAAAAACCAAACAGTATGGACAGCAATGCCGCCGAAGCTATTTTGATTATCCCTGTATTTATTGTCAGCATTTTCATGAGCAAATCCCCTGAGTCTTTTTTTTCATCTTTTCAATTACCTATTGCGCGGACACTGCTTTAATTATGCCTATATTTTAATATAGCCACTTGTGTCTCTCATACAACCACCCATCCAAACAAAATCGCAACTGCCAAACGGAAAACTCATCCGACAAACGGTCTAAATCGACAGTCAAGCGTTATTTGTTCATCCACAGCCGACCACCCACGGTGATATTTTTCCACGATGTTCCGATATGGCACCGGTCACATTGCTGTCCGAATGAGCCATCGTGTACGTCATCTTTCTCATGGCAACCAACACATGTTGCCGCGACAGTCATCTTTTTATTCACCGGAACATAGTGGCAATCGATGCATTTAAGTTTACTGTGTTTGCCAGTTAGTTTGAATTTGGTTTTATCGTGATCAAAATCCCAATCTTTCCAATCGCGGGTGTTATGACAAGTTTCGCACCCGGTGCCCTGAGTGCGCTTATGCACATCGTCTTTTTTGTGGCATGAATAACAATCCGACTTGGCTTCCTTGAAAACAACGGTCAAATGGCATTTTTTGCATTCTGTCAGCATGTGCTTTCCGGTAAGCGGAAAGCGCGAAATGCGATGATCGAACTCAACTTTTTTCCACGAGTCCTCATGATGGCAGGATTCGCATTTTTTACCCTCTTCACCTTTGTGCTTATCGTCCTTTTCATGGCAAGAATAGCAATTTTGCTTTAACTTATCTTTGTATAAATCGCCCTTGTGGCACTTTACGCATGTTGTTTCACGGTGTTTGCCCAGCAAGGGATACTTGGTCTTTTTGTCATGATCGAAAGTAATCTCTTTCCAGCTTCGGTCAACGTGGCAATCCTCGCACTTTGGACCAAAGGCTCCTTTATGCTTATCGTCTTTCTTGTGGCATGAGAAGCAGTCCATCTGGAGCTTGTCTTTGTACAAATCTCCTTTGTGGCAATCGACGCATTTCAAATTCTTATGCTTGCCAAGCAAGGGGAATTTTGTTTTTTTGTCATGATCGAAAGGAATATCTTTCCAATTGCGCTCAATATGGCAGGATTCGCATTTTGGTCCAAATTTACCTTTGTGTTTGTCATCTTTCTGATGGCATGAATAGCAATCCGTCTTGAGCTTTTCTTTGTACAAGTCGCCCGTGTGGCATTTAACACATTTGGTTTCACGATGCTTGCCCAGCAAAGGATATTTCGTTTTTTTGTCATGGTCGAAAGTAATTTCCGGCCATTTTCTATCCGTGTGACAATCTTCGCACTTGGTACCGAAAGTACCTTTGTGCTTGTCATCTTTCTTGTGGCACGCAATGCATAGCATCGGAGTGTCTTTATAGGGTTCCTTCAAATGGCAATCTTTACACTTTACGTCGATGTGCTTGCCCGTCAATGGAAAGTGAGTTTTACTGTGATCGAAATGAGTTGTTTTCCAATCTTTTTCCTCGTGGCAATTCGCGCACTCCTGTCCGAGCGAACCTTTGTGCTTGTCAGCTTTTTCGTGACAACCGAAACATTTGGCGGGCGCTTGGCGATATTTTTTCTGCGGGGGATGGCAGTCTTTGCATAGCACCTTGGGATTTAAATGTCCGCCTTTTAAAATATAGCCGGTCGTTGAGTGATCAAAGCCGCTGGTATTGATTTTTGAAATAAGTGCGTCACGTCCCTTATGCTCCGTGTGACATTCTTTGCATTCCAATCCCTGTTTCATCTGGCCATGAAAGCCGTGTTTTTCGGCTATATCTTTCGCGATCTCTTTGTGGCAATCATTGCATAGCCCTGTCTGCGCGGGCTTGTCATAGGGCTTGTGGCACTTGGCACAGTCACTTTCATATTTGGCATGCCCCAGAATCACCGATCCCGGAGACAGCAGATCATTTGACGAATCCGCCTGTGCTTGTATGGGATTAAAAAGAGAACAAACCGCCAAAACAATGGTGATAGCAAATACTTTCATTGAGGAATATATCTTGAGGTCTTTAATCATTAATATTTATGAACAGCGATTACGTGCCAGACGCCACTAAAAACCAACATAAATACCAGTGGAACATGGAAAATGTGCCATAAAGAAAATAGATATTCGTATGTTTTGAATTGCGCGATTTCTTGAATCGATCTAAGGTAATTATCGATGAATACTTTATTTTGGTCAAAAAGCTTGTCCAGAACTTTCATCTGGGCCGGACTCCATTTTTTAGCAGTCGCGTCTGAATACATCACATCTTCCAGATCGGCAATCAATTTCCTGGAAAACATCTTGCAACGAAATCCCAATGTCAAAAATTGTACGGGATTGACTTTATCAATTCTTTTCGGCTCTAGTACGTAATCACGAAAATCTACCAATCTCTGCTGGAGTTCCGGCGCAAAGCTAAAAATCGACTTTACCTTGTCGGAACCCTGCAAATCGTTATGCAGTTGCTCAAACGTCGATTGTCTACCGTACAGACCATGGTGTATCTTCCGGTAAAAAAAACGCCCGAAAATTCCACTACCGGAAACCAGCATCATGCAAACAAATGCGACAATCGCATTGACTGATCGAAGACTATACGTGGTATGAAATACGACTATGAGCGGCCCGATAATTCCAAATATCATGTGCCACTTGAACCAGGTTGGAAGCAGCCACCAGTTTTGTAATATCCCCCACCGCTTGCGCAATGGATAGATCAACAAAGTTACCATCAGCAATCCGCCAACCAGGCCGAGATTGTAGCCAATGTTGTCGCCTGCTTTGTATAGGTGATCCCTCGATACGAAATAACCGGCGATCATCAACAATGTCACAATGATCAGAAATAGCGGCCAGCCATAATCCTTCCCTTGCTTTTGTCTGGATACTTTGCGCCGTTCTATAAATGGCTGAGCTTGCGTTTGCGTGGTCATAATTTCTCAAAAAAATTCCGGCAACAGGTTTGTCCTATGTCCGGTAACATGTTTATACTACCGATAAATCGCCTCTTTGGCTATTCCCTCGCTTGATCTTGAATTTGAAATTTTGACTTACGTTATTGAATTTCTAAAGATTAACACAGGCCAAATTCTGCTTCATCAGAATTTTTTCTGCAAAACAATTCATAAAGAACTAATACCTGCTGAAGAATCACACCTGAATTTACCTGCGTAATTTAGTTCATTCCGGCAAAATATTCAGGCTCAATCAAAAAGTTTTCTAAAACCATGCGTGCAATAAATAAAAAATAACTTTATAATATAATGGCTTTACGGCACTACTTAAAGTCAATTTTCGGGAAATTTTAACACGTATTTGCCACGCATTTATGTGGCAAGAAATCCCTTGATGACAATTAATTGCATTGTTTTGTCAACGCAATGGGAGTTGGGGCGTTATTGCCGCTGACACTAGTAGTGTCATAAACGTTTATTAACCTACTAAAATGGAGTCTCACATGAAACTGTTGTCCACATTGATCGCTGCTGTATTCGCTATTGTTTCTTTCTCTGCTGTTGCTGCTGATGCAGCTCCTGCTGCCGCTGCTCCTGCTGCTGCCGCTGCTCCTGCTGCTGCCGCTCCTGCTAAGGACGAAGCTAAGCCAGCTAAGAAAGCTAAGAAAGCTAAGAAAGCTAAGAAAGCTAAGAAGGCTGATGCTGCTGACGCAGCAGCTAAGTAATATTGCTTAGTTAAAAAAAGCAGGGGTAACCCTGCTTTTTTTCGTCTTTTTCTTAACCACGTCAACCAAATAGGTAATCGTGCGTTGAATCCGGGACACTCGTGGTGTCGTCAATATTTAATAAACCAACTAATGGAGTCTTACATGAAACTGTTGTCTATCCTGATCGCTGCTGCATTCGCTGCTGTTTCCTTCTCTGCTATTGCCGCTGATGCTGCTGCTTCTGCTCCTGCTGCCGCTACTGCCAAGCCAGCCGCCAAGGTTGTAGCTCCGGCTGCCAAGCCAGCCGCATCTGCACCAGCCGCTGCAACTGCAAAGTAAAAGCAACACAAATAGAGAACCAAGGAAAGTTATCGCTAAATTATCTTTGGGTGCTTTAGAAAAGGCAGGGGAGTCCCCCTGCCTTTTTCATTTCGTATAAAATTGCGCCATGATTTGGAAACCACATGTAACCGTTGCTGCTGTCATTGAGCAGGATGGCAAGTTTTTACTGGTTGAAGAGCATACCTCACAAGGTTTGCTTTTCAACCAGCCTGCGGGCCATCTTGAGCCGAATGAGTCGCTACTTGCCGGCGTTACTCGCGAGGCGCTTGAAGAATCCGCGCGTGACTTTGAGCCGCAATACCTGATCGGCATTTACCGTTGGCACTCACTAACTGCGGACACCACTTATTTGCGTTTTGCTTTCGGAGGTCGCGTTATTGCGCACTACCCTGAACGCCAATTGGACGAGGGGATAGTGCATGCCATCTGGATGTCACCGGATGAAATACGGGCCACCCAGCCCCGCCACCGCAGCCCCTTGATATTGCGTTGCGTGGAAGACTATTTGGCAGGAAAACGCTATCCGCTGGAAATCCTCACGCATTATGACTAAGCACTGCGTCGTTGTTGGAATGTCCGGCGGTGTAGACTCCGCCGTAACAGCACTATTGCTCAAACAACAGGGCTACGAAGTTATCGGCCTATTCATGAAGAATTGGGAAGATGACGACGACAGTGAGTACTGCTCGTCTCGACAAGACCTGATTGATGCCGTTTCAGTAGCCGACACCATTGGCATTCCCATCGAGGCTGTCAATTTCGCCGCAGAATACAAAGACCGCGTGTTCAGTTATTTTTTGCGTGAATACGAAGCCGGACGTACACCCAACCCCGATATCCTGTGCAACTCGGAAATCAAATTTAAAGCCTTTCTGGATCACGCTATTCGCTTGGGCGCGGATACCATCGCCACCGGGCATTACGCGCAAGTTCGCGAGGTGGGTGGTTCCTTCCAGTTACTAAAAGCCAAAGACAGCAGCAAAGATCAAAGTTATTTTTTGCACCGTCTGAACCAACATCAACTCTCCAAAGCAATGTTCCCGCTTGGGCAACTGCTCAAATCGCAAGTGCGTGACATAGCCCGCGAACACGGCCTCTCCAACCATGCCAAGAAAGACAGTACTGGTATCTGCTTCATTGGCGAGCGTCCATTTCGGGAATTTCTAAATCGCTACCTGCCAACCAAGCCCGGCGATATGGTCACTCCGGAGGGCAAAGTAGTGGGCAAGCATATGGGCCTATCGTTCTATACCATTGGACAGCGCCAGGGATTGGGCATCGGCGGCTCGCGCGAAACGACCGGTGAACCTTGGTTCGTCGCACAAAAAGACATGGCGCTCAATCAGCTAATCGTCGTGCAAGGGCACGATCACCCTTTGCTACTTAACCGCCAATTGGATACTCTTGATATACATTGGATCAGCACAAGCGCACCCGGCCTTTCTGCCAAATATGCCGCGAAAACACGCTATCGCCAACAGGATGCGGCATGCCACATTACACTCTCCGCTGATGATGCAGCACTCTTCACTTTCGATGCGGCGCAGTGGGCGGTAACGCCCGGGCAATCTGTCGTGGTATATGATGGGGAAGTCTGCCTGGGCGGAGGCATCATAAAATAACAACGATGAACTTACGAATTATGAAAGATTTTTCATGTCCATCCATCTAAGTCCGGAAATTATCCGTTTAATACTCGTGTTTGTAGCTACGGTCGCGACACACTTCATTGTTCGCCGCGTATTGCTACACGCCAAAGTCATCACCTCACGTACCAGTAACGTTTGGGATGACTCTCTTGTTAATGCCGCCATCAAACCGGTACCGGTACTCATTTGGCTATCCGGTATTTCTTTCGCACTCCACTTGGTTCACCTGCAGACGGGTGAGCAGTTACTCGAATTCATTCCCCTTGTCCGCAATGTTGGTGTCGTACTCTGTGTCGCGTGGTTCCTGCTTAAACTGATCCGCGAACTTGCCAATAATGTGGTTGCGGCGAAAACCCGGTCCGGTGAAATAATAGATCGCACCACTATAGATGGTTTGAGCAAGGTTTCCCGCATTGCGGTAATCATCGTCGCCGCGCTGACCGTGATGCAGACATTTGGATTCAGCATTTCCGGCATATTAGCCTTTGGCGGCATGGGTGGTATCGCTGTCGGCTTCGCCGCCAAGGATTTGTTGGCGAACTTTTTTGGCGGTCTGATGATCCATCTGGATCGCCCTTTCAACGTGGGTGAAATAATTCGCTCCCCGGAAAAACAAATCGAAGGCAGGGTCGAACATATCGGCTGGCGGCAGACACGCATTCGCGCCACTAACATGGCCTTGATTTACGTACCCAACGCGCTTTTCACTTCCATCGTGATAGAAAACCCGTCTCGCATGTCGCACCGCCGCATCCGCGAAGTCATTGGCCTGCGTTACGACGATCTGGAAAAGATGCCAGTCATTGTCGCGGATGTTCTCGCGATGCTGAAAAACCATCCGGACATCGACCCTGCTCCCAACACCGAACAAGCGGTTGTTGCCGCTTTTAATGAATTCGCCGACTCTTCTGTTAATTTCGTCTTTCAGGCATTGATTAAAAACACCAACCTGACTCAGTTCCACGCTATCAAACAAGCAATTTTGCTGGAAGTTTCAAGCATCATCTCCAAACATGGGGCGGAGATCGCCTTCCCTACCCGTACATTGCATCTGCTTCAGACAGCAGCGCCTGACTCTGCGCAATAACGTTCTTTCACGTAAAATGCGCGCCTGAAACTTTTCAAACAAAGACACGAACATGACTCTCTCAGCGCTTACTGCACTTTCCCCTCTTGATGGACGTTATCACAGCAAGGTCGAACCCTTGCGCGGATATTTCAGTGAATACGGATTAATCCGGTATCGTGTATTGATTGAAATTGAATGGCTCAAAGCGCTGAGTGCGGAAGCCGGCATTAAAGAACTACCACAATTTTCTGCCGCGACTATTTCGCAGCTCGACCAGCTCGCCGCACAATTCAGTGAAGCTGATGCCGAACAAATAAAACACATCGAGAGCCGCACCAACCATGATGTCAAAGCAATCGAATATTGGCTGCGCGACAAGCTTTCTGACAATCCGGAAACTGCCAAGGCGCTGGAATTTATTCATTTTGCGTGTACCTCGGAAGACATCAACAACTTGAGCCATGCCCTGATGCTGAGCCACTCGCGCAAAAAAATACTGCTGCCTGTACTTCAGACTATCATCAACAAGTTACAAAGCATTGCCCATCAACATGCCGATCTGCCCCTGTTGTGCCGCACCCACGGCCAGACTGCAACACCCAGCACGCTGGGTAAAGAAATGGCCAACGTGGTTTATCGTTTGCGCCGTGCTTACTCCCGCATTGAGAAAGTCGAGATTCTTGGAAAGATAAACGGTGCGGTGGGCAACTACAACGCGCATTTATCCGCTTATCCCGAGGTTGATTGGGAAAGCTTTGCCAAACACTTTGTTGAAGAGCGTGGCTTAACTTTTAATCCTTACACGATCCAGATAGAGCCGCACGATTACATGGCTGAACTCTACGATGCTTTCGCCGCTGCCAACATTATACTCATCGACCTGAACCGTGACATTTGGGGCTACATCTCGCTGGGCTATTTCAAACAGAAAGTGGTTGCAGGGGAAGTCGGCTCATCCACCATGCCGCACAAAGTAAATCCGATCGACTTCGAAAATGCGGAAGGCAATCTCGGTTTGGCAAATGCGCTACTCAAACATTTGTCTGAAAAACTGCCGATCTCCCGCTGGCAGCGCGACCTCACCGATTCAACAGTCTTGCGTAATATGGGCGTTGCCTTCGGCTACACTTTGTTGGCATATGAGTCATGTCTGAAAGGACTCAATAAACTGGAAGCAAATCCACAGCGTTTGAGCGAAGATTTGAACAACAACTGGGAAGTATTGGCTGAGCCCATTCAAACTGTGATGCGCCGTTACAACATCGAAAATGCCTACGACAAACTGAAAGAACTCACTCGCGGCAAAGATGGCATCAACAGAACCTCGCTGCACGCGTTTATTGAGGCATTGGACATACCCCAAGCAGAAAAGCAGCGACTGTTCCAACTCTCACCCGATAGTTACATTGGCAAAGCGGCTGAACTGGCTAAGAGAATTTAACCCAGATCATCAAATAGAAAAAATGCCTTGGTAGAGTCCGATTGAGCGTGTGCTGTTGGGGCTTAAGCCCCTTACAGCCACAGCAAACCCCTTGCGGGTGTATCGGACGAAATAGGCCACTCATCCATCTTTTTCCGTCTCACTGACGGCTCAAATAAGTCCAACCGACTCCCAACACTTTATTGTTCTTAAAAATTATGGGCATTACTCCTGAATTCCAATCTTTTTCACCAAGCTGCCCAATATAGTAATAATCTACTTCACACATACCTGCCACAATAGCGCAATCAACGGTTTCACGCCTGTAGGGGTTCTTGATCTTTGTGTCTCCGCCGTTGATGGTTGTTTCGATGCCCAATATTTTTTCTACACTTTGCTTCGTCATACCCGTATTTATTTTACTAATGTTAACTGTATTAGAGTTCGTTAGATTTGAGGTTGTAACGCACCCGGACAAAAATAATAGTGTTGGCAAGTACAAAATTATTTTGTCCAATGTAATCCCTAATATTTTAATAAGTTTTGAATATTTAAACATTTACGAAGTTTGAATTTGCCGCATTTTCATCATAAATATTTTGCCTCAACACATGAGACTGAATTTGTGTAAAACAAAAATCCAATCTGTTTTGCAATCTTTCGGTACTCCAGCCAAATTTACTGAACTTTTCAATATTGTTTGAAAGTGTCAATATTTCGAGTTGAAGTTCTAATTTTCTATCTAAGCAAGTCACTCTATACTCCATACCCAAGGCAAAAATTATTGTTCAACTACCGCCCTCCAATTTGCCAGAAGTCGTTAGCCTGTTGGAAATACTTTTAAATGAAGCTGACATTTAATCAATCATGCTTATCCTGACAGTTAGTTACGCAACATAACCGAGGATTTCAATGATTGACATGCTAATAGGGCATTAAGCAAGATACTATCGGCTGATTCCGACAGTTTTGTAAGGCAAGGATGACAGTCATGTAGGAGATTTCCTACATGACTGAGGTGAGTTATATTATTTTAAATCGTTTTGTACCGCATATCGTACTAACTCAGCCATACTTTGAATGTTCATCTTTTCCATAATTCTGGTCTTATAAGTACTAATCGTTTTGTTACTTAAGAGAAGCTTCTCTGAAATTTGTTTGATGGTAACGCCTGCAACCAGCATTCGAAATACCTCAAATTCACGACTGGATAGCAATAGATGAGGCAAGACTTGTATAGGCAAGGTTGTGTTATAGACAATTTCCTCAGCCAAAAATGGATCGACAAATTTCCCTCCACTTGCGACCTTACGTATTGCATCCAGCAAGTCTTCCATTTCGCTATCTTTTGTTATGTAACCATTAGCTCCGGCCTTGAGCGCAATCATGGCCATTTCCGATACTCTGTGCATGCTCAACATCAATATCGGCAGAGTTGACCTAATCAACCTAATTTTTCGAATTAGCTCTTCGCCACTAATTCCATCCATTGTCATGTCCAACAACAACAAATCAAATTCTTGGTTCTGAATCAATCGCAGAACGTCAAGACCATTCGAGGCTTCTCCAGTTACAGAAATATCCGGCACCAGTGAAAATATTTGTTTTAGTCCACTGCGTAAAACAGCATGGTCGTCAGCAATAAGCAGTCGTATCATTTTTGACTTTCAACATCCTGAATTGGAATACTTGCCCAAACCCTTGTTCCAGTTCCGCGCTCACTAGTAATCGTCAGACTTCCCCCAACAGCACGAACACGTTCCCGCATTCCGAATAGTCCAAAAGTCTTCTGAGACTTTGGTGCATCTATTTCGAACCCTTTTCCATCATCTCGAACTTCTATACTCATTTGATCATTAGATGCAGAAAGAGAAACCTGAACGGTTTGTGCGCCTGCATGTTTCATGATGTTATTCAGTGACTCTTGAACGATGCGGAATAACACTATTGCACGGTTCTCTGCTAACTTTATGCTCGGCTCTGGCGAATTGAAAATACATGGAATCTCAAAATTCGATGTGAAGTTTTCACATAACCATTTAATCGACAAAAAGACCCCCAGATTAAGAACAGCGGGATGAAGATTTTCAGATACATTTCTCACTCCAAATATCGCATGATCAATTAACTCTTTCATATTTTTCAATAGCGTCGAAAGATCCGGGTTGTCCGTGCCAAATTTGCTGTTTAGCATTGAAATGTTGAAACGCAATGTTGACAAAGTTTGACCCAGCTCATCATGCACCTCACGGGCAATCAATTTTCGTTCCGCTACTTGCAATGCTTCATAATTCGACACAAGTTCACGCAGTTGACGTGTAGTTTGCTCAAGCTCGTTATTTATTCTTTTGCGCTCTGTGACATCTTGAACAATACTTATTCTAGCCGGAATTCCATCATAATTTATCGAGGTTGAATTAATTTCCACACTCATAAGAGTGCCGTCTTTCTTTAAGTGACGAAGTTCACCTTCGACTCTTCCATGAGTCATGCTGGCAATAAGTCGGAGCATTTCAGGAATGTCTTCCAGTGGACGGATGTCGTGCAGGGTCATCTGACTAAATTCTTCGCGAGTATATCCATAATGTTGAATCGCCAAGTCATTCACGTTCAGAAACCTAAGGCTTTTCGCATCAATCACCCATACAGGCAGAGGGCTGTTTGAAAATAAAAAACGGTAGCGTGATTCCAGCATCTGGAAATGCTGTTGTTCTTTCTGGATGATCTGTGTTTGTTCACAGGCTACGCATGCTATAGCCAGCTTTTCCGCAATTCTGACGAGCGTCCCCATAACCCTTTTTGAGAATGGCAAGCCAACCTTGCCGAGCACCAGAATACCGTAATCTGGCATTGTGAATACCATTAGGGTGTGTTCCGGTGTTGTTTGAATTAAGGGGCGAACTCTATTTTTTGATTCTCCAAATGCGGATTTGCACAGCAATATTATTTCAGGTGAATTTTTGACGTGATTTGGAATGCTATGCACGATTTCCATCGTTTCATTATCAGCGCGAACTACCGCACCCAAATGACAGCCCAATCTCCGAATCATGATTGACAGGCTGCTCTGTAACATTTCATGGGTATCTGTTCCATTGCCAATACCCATGACAACTTCAAAAAGTGATTGCTGTTCCAGAATGCTCAAAAGCTACTCCACTCGTAATTCGATTGTCATTTTCTTCACTTGTTTGGCAGACGCTCTTATTAACTCCAAATGGTTGCAACAACTACTGACTTATTGTGAAACTCGAGGCAGTCCTTGCCGCTATTTGCGATTTCACCCAAAGTAAACGCCCCCACTAACGGCCTTGTTTCACCGGACAATGAGTTTAGTTCAGCACGTACATTCTCTCCCAAATAGAGTCCCCGTGAAATGCAGTCAATAACAATATCAACCGAATGCAACGGTATATCCTTTGCTCTGGAATTCGCCATCTGCCGAACTTCTGCAGCGGCAGAAAGCATGCTACTTGAGTTCCCGTTCATAATAAAAGTAAGCGTCCCTCTCGGAATATCAACGGTGCAAACCAATCCTCCATCCTCACGCACGCCAACCAGGTCTCGTACAACAAATTCCATATTGAGCCGCGTCATGCCAAAGGGAAATACAGCGGATTCGGTTGCAAAGTCAAAATCAGTTCCAACTTGTGTTTCTAGTATACGTTTATAAACTTCAATTGCAGGCTCCCAATCCAAGGTCAAAATGACATTTTTATCCGAGCCTGTAACTTCAAAAGGTCCGGCAATTGGCAACCAACCATGCGCCACACTCACCTGACTATATAACATCTTGGGTGCTACCAGAACTGCAGCATCGCGTAGCATCCCTTTATTGGTAATTAGGCAAGGCAAGTTTGGATTTGTGAGTGAACCCGCGCCGCCACCGACAAAATTTCCTTGCAGCCCAAATGTATTGAACAAGGAATCCATCAAATCACCTACGCGAGGTGCCATTCCATCTACAAATACAAACATGGTCTTTGCTTGCAACATGCTATCAGGAGGCATTTCGTCTATTAGCCACTTGTTGTAGTTCGGTGAAGGGTCACTCAGTGAGGGCAACAAATATACGTCCAAATCAACATTTAATCCCAACACAATATTTCCACTCCCAAGGTATTCCCCATTGGAAATTAATGCCGGAAATACACCACCAAAAACCGGCTTCGAGAAAGTGCGCAGGAATTCATTGAAATTGTCTGATGCCAGCCCGTTGCTTTCGCAAGCAAAAACCATAACCCCTTTTACTTCAGAATTGGAGCCCACATAGGTGATTGCCTTGCGTAAAGCATCCCAGTCTCCTTCACATTCGATTATCAGTGGCGAAGTACTAATTAATTTGTGGTTTTTCATTTCGAGAGAGCCCCAAGTTCATAAATCAATTTTCACTTCTCACTAAATTTTTTGCTGCACATTAATTGAATAACCAATTCCCTGCAAATTGAACGGCAGTTCTATGGTTGAATAGGCAATCTGCTATTCGGCAAGCCGAATGCAAAATTGACACCGCGGGATAACCAGCCAGTTGCCAGCTTGCTGGCTTATAACCAGCGACTTAGCGCATGTTTTATCGCGCTTAGTCGAATGGCTAGTAGTTTCACCAGTGGAATGGCTTGTTGTTTCATCAATGACGGTTTATTGAACGATTTTTATTAAAGGAATCCAGACTCACTAACTCTATTGACGGCATTAGCAATTTATTTTGAAAGTGCCGCCAACGCCTGATCAGCATCCTTGCGCAACGGACTGTCCGGATATGTTTTGATGAATTCAGAAAACGCCGTTTGAGCCTGAGGCGTATTTCCTGCCGCTCCAAAATCCATCGCTTTCTTGAATGCAGTCATTTCATCCGCATCAATTACTTCTTGCGTTGCCTCACCCTTCCAATAAATATCACCGGCATCCGATAGTGCGCCCCGCACACCACCGACAGCGTTAGTGGCGACTATCTTTTTTTGCGGCGTGAAGGATTCAATTTTCTTACGCAAAATATCCCATATACTCATCGTCCCCTCTTTATTGTCAGCCGCATAAATTGCCGAAGACAGGAAGGTGTACACCACCAAGAGAATAAACACGCAGATCTTTTTCATGACATGCTCCTAATTAATTTTCAATTGCACTATTACAATGTATTCGAAAGTTCCAGTGAAAGTGCCTTGTATTTTTTCTTGATACCGGGATCCAGCGCCTGAGCTTTTGAAAATGCCTCTTTGGCCTCCTTGATTGCATTGGTCGCCTTGTATGCTTTGACCAGGTTGATCCAGACATAAGGGTCGTCCGGACTAAACTTTGCCGCTTCCTGATAGGCCTTTTGCGCCTCGGCATATTTATCTTCGATCATGAACAGATTCCCGCGGTTGTTTAGCGCTGCCGCATTCCCGGGTTGCAAGCTGACGACCTTGTCAAAATATTTCATCGCCTCGACCCTGTCACCAAATTTGGCAAGAATAATCCCGACCTGCAAATGCGCATCCACATCTTTCGGATCTTTTTCTATCAGTTGCCGATAGTGACGAGTTTTGGTTTGCGCAATGATTTTGAGCAAGGACGTAATTTCATTGGGGAACTTTTTATCGATGTTATCCTTGCTCACCTCATTCGGTTTCCATCTTGATTCCGGCAAGCTCGCGGGTTTATATGTTTGCCATGCTTGCGAAATATCCAAAATCTCCAAGCCTTTACCCTTCCATTTGTAGTAGTTGGCGGCTCCCGTCTCCCATGCTTTGACAAAAGAGTTACCCACTACTGTCGTTTCGACCGGAATCCATAACATGCCGTCGTATACGACATACATATCGTCCATGTTGTACCCGTCAGCATCTGCCTTAACGCCCGTTGAGAACATCATGAGTAAGTGGTCCGGCACTTCGATGACCCGCGTGGAAATCCCCAAACTCTCTATTGCCGCCACATAAAAGCCGACCAGATCGACGCAGTCCCCGGATTTGCGCTCCAGTGTTTCTCTCGGGAACTGAACATAGTCCACCATATTCGTATTACCCGATTTCACCTGATAAGGATCGTTCGGGTTTTGCACATAAGTTAGCCCATACACGCCCAAAGCATTAAATACTGCGGCGGCTAGTTGAACCTCGTCTTTAGTTTCAGGATACTGCGTTACGATTGACCGCACGAACGATATTAAAGGCGGATCTTTGGGTGTGATGAATGAAGCATAACGATTAGGCTCGCTCCACAATAATTTGTGCTTTTCATATACGCTTACAGTTGCATTTTTGCTATACGACTCGCGTTTCCCGCTATCGAAATAACTAGCCTCCAACATAGTTTGCACCGAAGTATCTTCAGTCACATTGAGAATATTGTTGTTAAATACCGCCTTGAGTTTGAGCTCCACACTTTTACCGGACGGCAATTTTTCAAGTTTTGTCTCTGTTGCAAAATCCATAAAGTCCTTCAGCAGGAAAGACAGTGTTACCTCATCCATGTCTTTGTCAGTATTGTTAGTCAGCTTGACTGTCCCAAGCCCGTCTTGCTCATACAGCTTGTAGCTATTTGAAAAAATGGGGCGCAAATTGAGCACCTCTATTTCCAGCGGCGCTTTGCTAAACGGAAGCGTCGTTGCTTTGACTTCAAACTTTTCACCTTCAGTACCATCAGAGCTATGTGCCGCTACATAGTAGGTATATTTGGTGTTTGGCGTGAGCTGGTCTTTGATAAATTCCGGCGTGATGGCCTCACCTATTTTGGCAAAGGCATTTCCGTCTTTCTGATAAATGATGTAAGAATTAATGAATTCAGATTCAATCGGCTTCCAGGATAATTTAATTTGCCACGGAGTGGTTGCAACATCGACGGTCGCCAGCGTTGGCGGGGTATACCGTTTTGAAGTGCCGCTTACCAAAGCACTTGTTGCGCCCTCATACCCCGTACGAGTCTCGGCAGAAACCAGATAAAAATAAACTCCGTCTGCTTCCAGCCCCCTGTCAATAAACTGGTTTGAACTACTCGTCCCGACGCGGACAAAACCTGCATGTTCATCTTTTGAACGATAGATTTGATACTGTTTGACGTAAGAGTAAGGCGAGACATCCCAGTTCAACTCAATGCTGTGCAATCCACCTTTCGCAACAAATTGCAGGGGCGCAACCGGCTTGTACTGCGTGACAAACGTCTGTATTCGTTTATTTGCATGCTCCGCAATAAAAAACGAGATATCGTCTTTCTGTGCAATTGCTACAGGCTCATCCAGTTCACCCAGGCGCGTGCCTTTGGCACCAAAGGAACGTTTGTATTCTCCTTTTTGTGAATAGACTTTTACACGGTTACCGTCAACGACAAAAACTTCGTCAAAAGTAGTCATCAGAGCTACTGGCTTGAGTAAATTGCCGGAGGCCCCTTCCTTCTCTTTTCCAAAATTACCAATCAAAGCACCTTTGGGGGAGTACATTGAAATGTAACTATTTGAACTTTCCAACACGTAAAGATTTTCCTGCTTATCCACAGCGATGCTCACGGGGTCGCCCAACTTTGCGATAGCGCTCAAAAACTTGCCGTCGCTGTCAAACACCTGAACCGAATCTCGTCCCTTATCTGACACATAAAACTTGCCTGAAGCTGAAATGACCAAGTCGGTAGGCGAATCAAACTGCCCGTCATGGGAACCTTCACTGCCGAAGCTGGAAACGACCTTCCCGCTTGCCACATCCAGTTTGATGACCCGGTATTTTTTCTTGTCCAGAATCCATGGTGCGCCGCTTGCATCGACTGCAACAGCAACAGGCGTAACGTCTGCAAGCTTGATCGGTTTGTCGGCTTTACCGTTGCGGATCACAATTATTGCTTCCTGATCCGTATCAACCCCATAAACCGTATCTTTGCCATTCCATGCCAGCTTATTCACTGCTGCCTGAATGGACTCACCCGAACTTTGCACAAAAGGTCGCGATGACAATTTGGGAATAACCTCGATCGGAATACCTGCATCCGCGACAAAGAAGTCGACTACACCTTTTGCCGCATCTGCCAATACCACTTGTCGATCTCTTGCAACAGCCAATCCGGAAAGACTCTTGAATTGCCCCCGTCCATCGCCTTTGGCCCCGAATCGATACAGCAGCTTGTCATTGAAGTCATATTTCTGAATCGTATAGTCATTATTTTTTGCTACATAGACCCCGTCTTGTGCAACCGCAAGTCCGCTCAATTCACCATCCCAGGGAATCGCATGCAAAAATTCTCCCGCAGAACTATAAACCTTCACCAGAGAGTCGTCTGAATCGAGAACGTATAAACGCCCTGCACTATCTGCCTTCAATTCGACAGGTTCACGCAGTTTATATACCTCACCTTGTCCCTTGCTTGTTTTTGAGGCTGCTGAAGGCTTGATTTCGAGCGGATTTAAAAAAACGCCGTTGCTGCCAAACATCAATATTCTTTTTGAACCGTTATCCAGCACGTACACAATGCCCTCGTGGAATACAACCCCGCGCGGCTTTTTTAGTTCATGTTCTCCGCCTCCGGAGGCAAAAAATCCACCCTTCTTGGCACCAAAACTCTGTTCGTATTTTCCATCCACCGAAAATATAGCGATCTGGTTTAGTTCGCTGTCGGCCACATAGACATGGTTCGCTCCAATAGCAACTGCTTCCGGTTTTTTCAACACGGGATCGCCATTCTCTTTTCCTTGCAAAGTATGAATTAACTTTCCTTCAAGATCAGTCACCGCAACCGAACCATCCGCCGTGGAAAAGTACAACCGCTCACCGCTGCTTTCGAGTAATTTTTGGGCTCCTTTTGCCAAAGGAATTGCTTTTGAAAATTCCGCTTTCGAGAGGTCTGCCGTGGATGCAGCGTCAGCCGCGAAGACCGCCGCATGAATAAATGAACCAAGCAAAAAAATAGATAGAATAGTGATGCGCATTATGTGTACCTTCAATTCAAATCCGAAAAAGAAAATCACACCCCGCTCGAAAGTCAGTGCAGCGAGGCTACCAACATCATAAACTACTTATTTTTCATCTCTGTTAAATACACCGTCCCAGTCATCAGGTGGCGGATTTTCGATAAAATACTCGCAACGCTCGATATAGATTTTAGTGGGCATATCTTCCGGCAAGCGTCTGCTGATCTCCAGGAAATGCACATGTGCTTTGCGCCATTTTCTATCGCGGTACATTGCCAACGCGGCGTTGAATTCTTCAACGATAACGCCATCCATGCCGTGTGACATTCCTGCAGGCTCATAAATCCTGACCGGCAATTGCTTTCCTACCACGCGTATTCTATCCACTTCACGGTAAAGGCATATTTCGGAAGTCAGATTATAAGTGGACTCTCCCACCAGGAAAGCAACGCCATAATATTTTGCTGTACTTTCCAGTCGCGCCGCTTGGTTCACCGTATCGCCGATAACGGTGTAGTCCATCTTCTTTCCCTCAAAACCGATATTTCCTGCCACGACCTCACCTGATTGCAGACCTCCGCGAATATAGAAGAGCTCCACCCCCTCTTTTTTCCATTTTACCCTCAATTCATCCATCTTTTTCCGCATGGCATAAATACAACCAATCGCTAGCTGGGCATGGTCAGGCTGGGCTAGCGGCGCGCCCCAGTAAACCATTATTCCGTCACCGATAAATTTATCGACTGTGCCGTCGAATTGATCGACTACTTTTACCATTTCGCCCAAGTACTCGTTGAGTCTTGCCACAACTTCCTGCGGCGTATGACTTTCACTAAACGAAGTAAATCCCCTGATGTCGGTAAACAATACCGTGACATCTTTGCTGTCCCCGCCTAATTTTGCAGCGTCCGGTTCTTTTTCCAAACGCGCAACCAGTTTGGGAGACAAATAACTCGAAAACATGGCACGCATTTGTCGCGCACTTCGCTCCAATACCAAAAAGCGAAAACTTGAACCCACAAGCAGCGCGGTGAATGCCGAAATGGGCGGGTAAATCATACTGACCCAATGACCTTGCAGGAATAATTTGTAACTCACCCAAACATAACCGGCTGAAAGAAACAGCGCCACGGGTAACGCTATATACAAACGTAACCGCGTGGTCAAAAAATATGCCAGAGTGCCCAGCACGATGATGAGTGAAATATCGAATAATTTCTCCAATCCCGTCCGCCGGATAAAGCGTTCACTAATAATGTTATCGGCGATAGTCGCATGAACCTCAACTCCGGGTGTATTACCGTCAAACGGAGTCACGCGCATATCGTAAATTCCCGTTGCGGTCGCCCCGACAAACAATACTTTATTCTTTAATAGAGTCGGAGAAATTCGCCCGTTAACCACATCGGAAAATGAATAGCGGGAATAAATTTTTGGGGGGCCGGTAAAATTGATCCACATCGAATAATTTTCATTCACGGGAATATGTCGCGCGCCCAAAGCAATCTCAAAAAAACCCGGAACGAATTTTTTTTCACCCAGTGCCGCCATTGCGCCTAGCAATCCCAAAGAGGGAATATTTTTATCGCCGTCAGCCAGAAATAACATATTGAGACGATTCACCCCGTCTGGTTCTGGCAAAAAATTGATGTGCCCAATCCCGCTGACCGAGCTCTCTATTTCCGGGATAGAGCCTATACGTCCTGTAATATTTAAATCTTTATCAAATTCAAAGGAGGTCGCCAACACAACATTTCCTGCCAGCCTGGACGCATCGGCAAACGCTTTATCAGCATTTTCATTCTCGTGTTCCGGGAAAAAAACATCAAACAGCACCGCCTTTGCACCTGCATCGGAGAGCATGGTTATCAATCTGGCATATTCGGTACGAGTCCAGGGATATCGCCCCAATTCTGCAATGCTTTTTTCATCGATCGCAATAATTGCGATTTCCGGATTGGGCACCAGCGCACCGCGCATATTTTCAAAACGGAGGTCGTAGGTTTTGGCTTCAAAAGCCTCGATGAAAGGATTTTGAGTGTAGTAGAGCAGCGTTACAGAAAAGATTGAAGCGAAGGCCAATAACAGAGACGCCAGCTTCATTCCCTGACCAGACGATATTTTCTTCATTACAGAAGAAGCCATAAAACGCTCACTGAACTGTTTGCCCAATGCGCATTCTAACTCCCCTTATGAAAGAAAGTTAGTTTGTCTGCACTGGAATCTGGTTGCGTTGCGCGATGATATTGTTATTTTCGTCTACATAGACCAGTGAGGGATGGAATCCAAGTAATTCGGCTTCAGTGTAGATGGAATACGTGGCAATAATCAGAATATCACCCGGGTCGGCGCGATGTGCGGCGGCCCCGTTCACTGAAATCGTACGGGATCCCCTTTGGGCGCGAATGGCATAGGTCGTAAAACGTTCGCCGTTGTTGACGTTGTAAATGTCGATCTGTTGGTATTCTTTAATGCCGGCAGCATCCAATAGATTTTCATCAATTGCGCAGGAGCCTTCGTAATTCAACTCCGATTGTGTTACGCGCACGCGGTGCAGCTTGGCTTGTAGCATGGTTCGTTGCATATCTCACCTCCGGTAATACCAGCCTTGTCACTTCAGGCCTTAATATTCAGGGCGCGCATTATATGACTCTTCCCCGAAAAGACAAACTGCTATTCGATATTAATTTCCAGATTATCGATCAGCCTCGTTGCTCCCAACCTTGCGGCTGCCAACACGACCATTTCACTATCAAAAGACTTGGCCGGACTTAACGTTGCCCGTTCCCGCACTGATACATACTCTACCTGCCAGCCCCGCTTGGCAAGCGTTGCTATAGTGGTTGCTTCAAGTTTTGCAAAGTCTCTTTCCCCGTCCCCAATTGCCAGGCGAAGGTTAATCAGCCCTTGCTGCAAAAATACTGCTTCGGCACGTTCCGCTCCGGTCAAATATTGGTTACGCGAACTCAACGCCAGACCATCTGCGGCACGCACTGTCTCGCCACCAATGACGCGTACCGGCAAATTCATTTGGGCGATCAGTTGGCGAATGATATGCAACTGCTGATAATCCTTCTTGCCGAACAATGCCACTTGCGGTTGCACGATATTGAGCAGTTTCAACACTACCGTCGCCATACCGCGAAAATGTCCCGGACGCGTTGCACCACATAACTCATTGGCAATCGGTGGCGTCTCAATAAATATGGTTTGCTGCTGCGGATACATTTCACTCACCGGCGGGGCAAACACCACATCGGCCAGCCCTTCCAATTTGGCGCAATCAGCTACCAAGGTACGCGGATATTTATCAAAATCCTCTGTCGGGCCAAACTGCAAAGGATTCACGAAGATGCTCACCACGACCAAGTCTCCTTGGACTTTAGCCTGCCGTACCAAATCAAGATGACCTTCATGAAGGTTACCCATCGTGGGTACGAGAGCAACTGTAGCCGCGTTGCCAACATGTTCGCGCAATTCGGCGATATTCGATATTTGTCGCATCAGAAGCTGTGCTCTTGTGCCGGGAAAGCACCTGACTTCACATCACGCGCATAGTTTGCCACCGCTTCGCCAATGGATGATGCGCCCTGCATGAAGTTCTTCACAAAGCGGGCTTTTTTACCCGGAAAAATGTCAAGCATATCATGCAAAACAAGCACTTGACCCGAACAGTTCGCCCCTGCGCCGATTCCGATTGTGGGAACCTGCAAAATCGCGGTAATTTCGGTTGCCAAAGCTGCCGGTACCGCTTCCAACAACACTATTCCGGCACCGGCTTGAGCGACGATATCGGCCTCGCGCAACAAACGTTGCGCAGCTTGATCACTTTTACCCTGCACGCGATAACCGCCCAGTTGGTGCACTGATTGCGGCGTTAAGCCAATATGCGCACAAACAGGAATACCGCGTCCGGTAAGAAAAGTAATCGTCTCTGCCATCGCCTCACCGCCTTCAATCTTGACCATATGAGCCCCCGCCGACATAAGACATGTGGCGTTCACAAAAGTTTCACGCGGACTGATTTGGGAGCTGCCGAACGGCATATCGGCTATAATAAATGCCTGCGTTGAACCACTCGCCACGCAGGCCGTGTGGTAAGCCATCGTTTCAAGTGTCACCGCCAGCGTTGATTCGCGGCCTTGCAATACCATGCCAAGTGAATCGCCCACCAGCAATACGTCCACGCCGTTATTTTCCAGCAACGAGGCAAAACTGGAATCATAACAAGTCAACATGGCAATCTTTTCATTCTTGCCGCGCATGTTCTGCAATGTAGTAAGCGTTTTACGCATCATACTCCCAGACTAAAGAATTCACGCGAGCCGCGCATATTTTTAATTCGATCCATCAACAATGCAAAGTCATCGTCATTATCCACGAAATTCAAATTATCACTATTCACGGTCAGCAACGGTGCCGCATCGTAGTGATAAAAAAACTCACCATAACTATTCGCCAATTTTGACAAATAATCGTCGCTTATACTACGCTCATATCGAAAACCACGCCGCTGTACACGCTCAATCAAGGTCTCTGTTGAAGCCTGCAAATAAATAACAAGGTCAGGCGTAGGGGCTTGCGGCGCCAGGCTTTGATAGATGGCTTGATATAACTTGAATTCATCCTCGCTCAATGTAAGCCGCGCAAACAAGGTGTCTTTGTCGAACAAATAGTCCGAGATAGTCTGGCTGCCGAATAAATCCATCTGCGTCAACTCGCGCACCTCGTTAATACGCTGAAATAAAAAGAATAATTGTGTCGGCAAAGCAAAGCGTGCCGGGTCTTGATAAAAACGCGCCAAAAACGGATTTTCCTGCGGTTTTTCCAAAAGCACTTTGGCACCGGCGCAATCTGCAATACGCTGCGTCAGACTGGTTTTGCCCGCACCAATAGGACCTTCCACCACGATATAGCGATATTTTTCTAGCGGCATTACCGAACCCTTAAAATCTTTGCCACAGAGATCACAGAGAAGTAAAGTGCGGCTCGTCGAGAGGCGGGTTTTCTCTGTGAACTCTGTGATCTCTGTGGCTAAATTAGTTTTTTCACTTGTTGATAGTCACATTCCCTTGCCACTTCGGCCACCAAACCGATTCCCGGAATAACACAATCCGGCGCGATCTCCAGCAGCGGTTGCAACACAAAAGCGCGCAAATGCATCTGAGGATGCGGGATAGTCAATCCATGTTCGTGGTGTTGAATATCATCATACAACAACAAATCCAGATCCAACGTTCGCGGCGCATTGATAAACTCGCGCGTGCGACCACATCTTTGCTCCAATGCCAGCAATGCATCGAGCAAATCGCGAGGCGACAAAGTAGTGTGTAACTGCGCCACCGCGTTGATAAAGTCGGGCTGATCCAAATATCCCACTGGCGCACTGCGATACAAGGAGGATTGCTTTGCCAGTTGTACTTGCGGCAACACGTCCAACTCTTGCAGCGCGCGCAACAATTGCTCTCGCGGACCAGCCAGATTGCTGCCCAATCCAACAAAGACTGTATGTTCTATCACTCGCCAGCACTCAATTTATTGGCAACTCGGACTGAATTGAAGATGCGTCCGGTTTCTTGGTACGTCTACGCCGCTTTTTCGGCGCAGTGTCAGGCTGTAACATTTCGGCTCGGAGCTCTTCCGATGCAATTTGAAATTCAGTCCACCATTTGCCCAATTCAGTATCAACCTCACCACTTTCACAGCGCAGCAACAAAAAATCATAAGCCCCGCGGAAGCGCGGCAACGCCAGTAAACGCAGAGGACGTTGTCCGCTGCGTTGCTCAAAACGCGGTTGCAACGACCACAACTCTTTCATCACCGTGTCATATCGGCGCGGAATAGCCAGTTGGGCGCGCTGTCTTTCCAGCACTTCATCCATCGCGGTATGCAGGGCGGCAACGGCACGTTCTCCAGCCTCTTCGCGCAGCTTCCAAGTTGCGAGTACTTCATGCCACAGCAAAGCGGCAAACAGGAAAGCGGGGGATGTCGGCTTATCATCGCGTATGCGCTGATCGGTGTTCTGCAACGACAGCATCACGAATCGCTCACCCATTGGCTGCTCCAGAATCACATCCAGCATCGGTAACATGCCGTGGTGCAAATCCATCTCCCGCAATTTTTTTATGCACTCCAGCGCATGCCCGGACAGCAACAATTTCAGCATTTCGTCGAACATGCGCGCTTCAGGCACATTTGCCAGCAAGTCTTTCAGTTGCGCGATGGGTGCAACGGTTTCCGCATCCAGCTTCATCCCCAGTTTGGCCGACAAACGAACTGCCCTGAGCATGCGCACCGGATCTTCACGGTAGCGTACTTCCGGATCGCCGATAATACGCAAAGTGTTGGCGCGCACATCTGCATAGCCATCGTGGTAATCGAAGATTTCTTGCGTGGAAGGGTCGTAGAACAACGCATTAGCAGTAAAATCGCGCCGTGCTGCATCCTGCTCCTGATCACCGAACTCGTTGTCGCGCAACAACCGACCATGTTCGTCGGTCTGGGCATCCTCAGCCTCTATCATGCGGCGAAAAGTTGAAACCTCAACCGTCTCCTCGCCAAACATCACATGCACCAGACGAAAACGTCGCCCGATAATGCGGGAGCGCCGGAACACGCGGCGCACTTCTTCGGGTGTCGCATCCGTTGCCACATCAAAATCTTTGGGCTGCCGCTCAAGCAACAAATCGCGCACCGCGCCACCAACCACAAAAGCCTTGAAACCCTCCGCTTGCAAACCTTCCGTCACGCGCTTCGCCCCAAAGCTGATACCTTCACGAGCAACCTTATGCACTTCAAACGGAATTACGTTGGCTGAGTCAGGCGATTTTTCTTTGACAGACTTTCCAAACACCCGCTTTAACAGTTTTTTTATCATCACGTCCGGCTAATTGGCTGCGGCAAGAACGCCGCAAATTTCAGAAAGCAGAATTATACACCCGGGAAATTGATTGCACTTTTATCCCGAATTGACTCAAAAACAACAGCCATGTTACAAAATAATGTCGCATTGTTCCATTATTGGAATGGCTTTTCCCACATAGATACTTTATCTTGACCAATGAGATACCTAACATACAGCCACTTTCTTTTCGTTGTACCAAGATTAAGAAATCCACAAGAAAGACAGGGCAGCGCTGATCTGCTGTAATAAAAGAAGGTGGCCTCCTATATCTCGTTGCGGAGTGTATTCAGGTGCCACATTAAACAAGAGGAATCAACATGTCCGAAAACAAAGCTCATATCGCTCAAAAAGCCCCTTACGCTGTCAATGTTGAAGCTGGCAAAAGCTACTGGTATTGCACCTGTGGCAAAAGTGCCGGACAACCTTTCTGCGATGGCAGCCACAAAGGAAGCTCGTTCGTACCTAAGGAGTATAAGGCTGAAAAATCAGAGGCAGTTTATTTCTGTGGCTGCAAACATAGCGGTAATGGCATCACTTGCGACGGAAGCCATCAAAAACTGTAAGTCTATAAATATAACAAATTAACAGCATTATGATTGAGAGCCCTGCCTGAACATTAT
>Ga0224559_1000220_pt1 | contig 39812 bp, 27 predicted proteins | sample 714S33034metaG_FD_180676 | JGI IMG/M metagenome (GOLD analysis project Ga0224559, IMG submission 180676) | Peat soil microbial communities from Stordalen Mire, Sweden - 717 S3 30-34 | ecosystem: Environmental > Terrestrial > Soil > Wetlands > Peat | place: Sweden: Norrbotten County, Stordalen... | reverse complement strand
CGGCCGTGTTGAACCTGGAGGTCCTCGACCGCCGAATTGTCGCAGCCCTGCCGCAGCAGAGGGCCGCGTGATTATTGCACTTTCAACCCGTTCGGCGCTCTAGAGCCGCACCGCCACTCGTGACCCCGCCCCAGATTCCGGCATTTTGGTTGGTGGGGGCGCCGCTGAAGTTATACATCTTGTCCAGGCCCTCGTGCCACGCCAGGATCGCGATCGTATTGCTGCCTGCGACCGCGTTCAAGCTGCCGCCATTGTTGTTGAGCTGGACCTGCTGGCCGTTGAGGAACGCCATCGCCGACTGGCGCACGTTCGCGATGTTGAAGGACATGTTGCCCGCCGACGACGCCGTGAACTTGGCTCGATACCAGCCGTATCCGTTCTGGAAGTTGTTGGCGCCGAATGGCTGTGGCTGGGGCGACGAGACCCACGTCGAGTCGTCGTAGCTCGGTGCTGCCTCGGCCGCGGCATCGCGCCACTGCCAGTTGCCCAGGGCCGGAGGAGTGGTCGGGACGGTGGCGGCGGGTTCGGTGACGACCGTCCTTCCGGCGGAGGAGTAGATCGTGACCTTGGCGCCTGCCGCGGGTACGTCGATGGACAAATCCTCGGTGACGTACGTCGCCCCGACGAACAGCGCCTGATCGGTGAACCATGTGAGGTTGGCGAGGTTCGAATTGACGACGACGAAGGTGGCGGAAGACCCGTCGCCCGAGTCCAAAGGCAGCTCGGTGATCGTGTTGCCGGTCGGATACGTGAAGGTCGCGCGTGCGAGCTTGGTCGCTGCGTCCCAGGTCCAGGGGCTCGCCGGGGTTGTCGGGGGCGCATTCTTGTACTGGATGGCGATTTCGCCCGACTCGCCAGAGCGGCCGTAGCAGACGTAGTACGTCGTCGTGCCAATCGTCAGCTTCCCGAGAACGTTCGCGGCCAGATAGGCGATGGTCGCGTTGGTCGTCCACGGTGCGGAGACCACCACCGGCCTGACTTCGCTCGCGGCCACGGTGATCTGTGTGTTGCCGGCGGGAAACGTGAGCGACGGATTGGTCAGCGTGACCTGGGTTTGGACCGAGCCCGAGCCCTGATTGTCCAGGAAGACCGCGATGCCGTCGTTCGGGGACTTGCGCACGTACGTCTTGAGGCCATTCGCCACATGGCTGACGAGGCTCGAACCGTCCGTCGAGGTTGCCAGCAGCGACTCGAAGGCGTGCGCGAAGGCGTTCGGCGCTCTGGTGGTGAAGTAAGCGTTGTAGAGCTGGCCCTCCTCGCCTATTTCCGCCGAATAGTCGTACGAGGTTACACCGGTGTCGCCCGAGTAGCCGAAGTTGGTTCCCCCGTTATACATGTAGTAGTTGGCTCCGCCCCCGCCAAAGGCCACGACGTGCCAGGCGTCTTCGCTCAGGCCGCCCACAGAGGAGGGGTTCTGGTTGCCAAAGCTGGTGAACCAGCCCGTCCAGAACTCCGTGGAATACCAGGGATACGTCCGGTTCCCGAAGGGCGATCCACCCGCCGGATTGGCTGAGTGGTTCATCCCCGAGTAGAAGAGCGGAACCTGGAGCCCGAGTGCGAGAGCCTGACTGTGGAGGTGCTGGAGATAAGCATCGCCGCCGTCGTCGGTACCCCAACCCGACGGGTGCTCGTTTTCGAGCTGCACGAGGATCAGGCCGCCCCCGTTGTTTATCTGGTGTTTGACGAGAATGGGGACGAGCTTCGCGAACTCCGCATCCACTGCGGCCATGAACGGTGCGTACGAATTGCGAATCTGCATGCCAGGCTTCGCGGTAAGCCACTGGGGAATGCCTCCCGAGAGCCACTCGGCGCACGAGTACGGGCCCAGGCGTATGACAGCGTACATGCCAACCGCTTCGATGGTCGACAACCACATATCGAGGTCGAGATTGTCGGTGAAGTCGAAGACGTTTTCTTGAGGTTCCTGCGCATTCCAAAAAATGTAGCTTTGGATCGTGTTCAAGCCACCGCGCTTGGCCTCGACGATGCGCTCGCGCCACAGCTCCTTCGGTATGCGCGCGTAGTGAATCGAGCCCGACGACAGGAACGTCGGCTTGCCCTTCACCACGAAGTAGTTGTTGTTCCACCCAATGCTGTTCGCTGCGGCGGATTGGGCCGGGAACATGGCATCGTTGGCCTCGGCTTGTGAAGAGAGCGCCAGCGAGGTGGCACCAACGACGAAAAGGGTGACGACGAACGATCGGTTGAAAGACATAGCACCTCCGACGTGGTTTCGCGGGCGGTTCACTGCGGAATCGGCCTCCGCAAGCAACTATGGAATGACTAGCTCAGTCGCTTCTAGCTCAGTCGTTTCTAGTGTTAGTTTGAAGACCTTTGCCGTCGTGTTTCCTTGGGCTTGAAACTGCACGTCCTATGATGCAGCGAGAACCAGGAAGGTTTCTGGGCGCAACAATCGCGCGCCAGGCCTATCGCATGGTGCGACGGTAGGAATCTGGGCTCAGGTGCTGAAGGCGTCGGAACACCTTGCTGAAATGATTCGCATTGGCGAACCCACAGGCCGAGGCAATCATCTTCAGCGGCATGCGGGTCTCGATGAGCATGCGAGCGGCCTCGTGCACGCGCACCTGGGTCGCGAAGTGCGCGGGTGTCAGACCGGTGCGTTCGCGGAAGAGGAAACTGAAGTGTTTCCGGCTCACGCCTTCGTGGTTGGCGAGGTCGGCGACGCTAACAGTCCTAGGCAGGGCGGCGAGAACGCTCGACCGAGTCTCGTCTAGCAGACGCTGTCCCGCGTCGAAGCCGTCCTGTCCCTGCTCCGCCCAGCGTTCATACGCCAGCACGAACTCGAACAGGGCTAGCTCGACCTCGAATCGGTCGCGGAAATCCTTCTTGATCACGCCACCGAGAAGCCGCAGAACGCTCGCCGCCAGCGCACTGTCGGGCGCAACATCGACCAGGGGTCCGCGAGCCACCACTTGCTTGGTGATTCTCGCAACCAGCCAGGGATTGTGAATACCAAACCATGCGAAGGTCCAGCCCGGCGAATCCGCGGGCAAATAGTAGCGATGTCGCGAAGGAACCAGGATGAAGAATGCCTTCCCCGCCGTGATCTGATGCGGCTTTTGACCGTAGAGTTGGAAGTGTCCCCACCCGCCCAATCCGAGCTGAAAGTAGACCACCGGCGGGTCGTCCGGGCCCGGGCGGTTCATCCCGTCGAAATAGTAGCTAGTCGGATCCATTCTCGTCTCGACGCTGCCAGAGTACGCCGTCTTGAGTGTCCACCACAGGGGAGGCGGCACCGGCTTGCAAAGAAGGTCCGTCAGATGGCGAACCGACTTCGCCCACTCGAGCGGGGGCGATGGCCCTGCGCCCCACCTGGCCACGACATCGCCGGTGAGCACCTGGAAGGTACGGCGCCGCCATTCCGCCACCTGCGATTTCGACGGGATTCCGATCCTCACCGCTCTACTCTACCTCGGCCGGCGAGACCATCGCAACGGGCGCTGACCTGCGCGGCCCTCCTCTGTTCGAGCGCGGCGCGAATCTGCGGCTCGATGCGCTCGAAACGGCCGGCAAACAACGCAGAAAGCAACGCGAGCGCGAAACAGACGGCCGGAACCCCGACGATGCCGTAGTCGAGCGCGGCGACCACGGCTGGCGTTTGTTCCTTGCCCTCCATGTATCCACCAGCGTGGAGAAGCCACATCGGAACGGCACCGCCAAGGCCCGCGCCCACCTTGAAACAGAAAGCACCGCCGATCGCGGTCAACAGCCCTGCGGCACGCACGCCTTGCTTCCATTCACCGTAGTCCACGGTGTCTGCCAACATCGAGAAGGGCAAGGCCATCGCGGCCCCGCTGAACACGAAGCCGACGGTCCAGCCAGTCAGGCACAAGGTGAGGTCATGCCCACGCATGGCCCCGAGCCAAAGGATCAATTGCCCGAGCACCATGCCCGCCAATCCGAGAGCCCAAAGCCGAGCCTTGGGCATGATTCTACAAAGCCACGGCAGCGGAAGCGCCGTCGCCAGCGAAGCGACATCGAGACCATTGGCGACACTGAGCAGATCGGGCCGGTGAAGCACGTACTTGAAAAAATGAGGCGCCACCGTGATGCGCGAAATGAACCCCATCCAGAATAGAACCGTGGTGATGACGACAATCAGCCACGGCCAATTGCCCTTCATCGCCCCGAACGTCTCGCGAACCGACTGCGGCCTGGACGGCACGACGGTCTCCCTTAGGTTGCGAAATGCGAGCAGGAACAGCGCAACCGAGGCCGCGGCGAAGAGGGGTACTGCCAGCATGAAGCCTGTCCGGTCGTTGCCGTGACCGAGGTAGCGCACGAGTTCCATGCCGGTCAGGTTCACGAGCAAGACGCCAAGCTTCGAGCCGAGCATACGGAAGGTGGTCAAGGTCAGGCGTTCCTTCGGATCGGCGGTCAGTGACGAAAGAATTGATGTCACCGGTGTGTTGATGCCGGTGAAAAGGATATTGCAGCCGGCATAGGTCACCGCGGCGTACGTGAGCTTGGCTCTGTATCCGAGGTCGGGCGCCAAGAACGTGAGCACACCGAAGATCCCGAAGGGCAGACCCAGCCAGAGGAACCAGGGACGACTCTTGCCCCATTTGCTGCGAGTGCGGTCCACCAGGATGCCCCACAGCGGGGCGTCCAGCGCGTCCAAGAACCGCGTTGCTAAGAGAATCGCACCGACCGACGCGGCGGGAATCTTGCAGGTATCTGTGTAATAATAGGGAACGTACCAAACGACCCAGCAGAAAAGCAGCTGGCCAGCGACGTCACTGGCGGCGTAGCTTAGGCGCGTGGTGCTCGATGTTCGATCCTGCGCCAAGGGTTTCCTGTGGTGATGATCCGGCAAACAGACCCAATTTCGGGCACTGAAACCGTATCATCTTCCGACTGCACTCCGCCAATAATACCTAGAGGGACCGTCCAGCACTGGTCTCCGTTTCGCCCCGCAGAGTTCATGAGGAGCTATCATCTATGACATGTTGGCAATCTGATCGCCGTTTCACCGTTTCCACCGTCGCGCTGTGGCTATCGCTCGCATGCGGTTGCTCGGGCTCCAGTTCTTCCGAGACTGGTGGAAACGGCGGCACGGGTCTTGGGGGATCCGGTCAGAATGGCAGTGGCGGCAGTGCCGGAGGGAGCGGCGGCGTCACCACGGGTGGGACGGCCGGCCAGCCCGGCTCGGGCGGCCAGACTGGAACCGGGGCTGGAAAAGGTTCGGGCGGCGCGACGTCTTCCGGCGGAGCAACCGGCAGCGGCGGAGCGACCGGCTCGGGCGGGGCGACCAGCGTGGGCGGCACAATCGGTTCAGGCGGAACGACTGGCGCAGGAGGCGCGCCCCGCACAGGCGGCACAACCGGGGCGGGTGGCGCGAGCGGCGCGGGCGGTGGGAGCGGCGTGGCCGGGGCCATCTACGTTGCCCCGGACGGCGACGATGGAAATCCGGGAACCATCGACAAGCCCCTGAAGACGGTGGCCAAAGCCCGCGATTTGGTGCGGACCAAGAACAGCGCGATGACGGCCGACCTCACGGTGTACCTACGCGGCGGAACCTATCCTCAGACGAGCACGTTGACCTTCGCCAATGCCGACTCGGGGAGCGGCGGGTTCTACGTCAAGTACATGGCGTACCCCGGCGAGCGACCGCTCATCACGGGAGGGCAGCCGATCACGGGCTGGAAGGACGCGGGGAACGGCATGTACTCGGCAAGCGCGGGCACGACGGCTTTCCGCCAGCTCTACGTCAACGGTGTGAAAGCCATCCGCGCGCGCACCCCGAACCTCGGAGCAAACGGTACCCCGAACTTCAATCGGCTCTCCGGCTGGGACAAGACCGCGAACAACGTCCAGGTCCCGAGCTCGGCCGTCGCGACCTGGAACAATCTCACCAAAGTCGAGATGCACATCAACATTGCCTGGGGGGACAGCACCCTGCGTATTGCATCCACCACGACCACGGGCAACACCGCGTACGTGATGTTCCAAAGCCCCGAATCTCCCATGGTCTTCGTTCGGCCCAACCCAAACATGGCCCAGGTGGGTTGGGGGTCCGGCCGCGCCTACTACTTCGAGAATGCGCTCGAATTTCTGGACCAGCCCGGCGAGTGGTACCTCGACGAGACCACGAACACCGTGTACTACCAGCCGCGCACCGGCGAGGACGTGACGAAAGCCACGGTCATCGCACCGATGGTCGAGACCATCATGAGCGTGAACGGCACGAGCACCTCCAGCCAAGCCAGCTACCTGTGGTTCCAAGGCCTGACCTTCGCCCATTCGACGTACATGCGGCCGAGCCAGGATGGCTTTCTCGATGGGCAGGCGGGCCAGTACAACCTGACGGCAGCGGCCAACAACAACCAGACCATTGGCAGACCGCCGGCCGGCGTCAGCGTCACGAACGCCAATAACCTGCACTTCGAAAGGAACTTGTTCACACAGATGGGCGCCACCGGCCTCGACTTCATCTCGGGAACGCACGACGACATGATCATCGGCAACGCCATCACGGACATCGCTGGAAACGGCTTCTCGATCGGCAAGTTCACCGCCAACGAAACGACGGAGTATCACGTCGCCTACAACCCGACCGACAAGAACGAGATCTGCACGCGAGACACGTTCAAGGACAATTACATCGACAATGTGACCACCGAGTTCCAGGGCGGCGTAGGCATCGCCGGGGGCTACCCGGCGTACGTCGACATCGAGCACAACGAGGTCTCGCACACGAACTACACCGGAATCTCCGTCGGCTATGGCTGGACCAGCTCGCCGAACGCCATGACCAACAACAAGATCAATTACAACAACATCCACCACGTGAATCAGATCCTGACTGATGGAGGTGCCATCTACGTACTCTCCAACCAAGGCACCGGCTCTGAGATGCAGTACAACTACATCCACGACTACGCGTGTAGCCAGTGGGCTGACTACGGCTGCAACGGGCTCTACCTCGACGAACAAACCTCCGGATACACCGTCGCCCACAACGTCATGGTCAACTGTCCCACCAACATCGCCCGCAACCAAAATGGGCAAGACACGGTCACGGACAACGGCGCCAATCCCACCGGCGCGCAGAACACGATAGCCACGGCTGGCATCGAGGCCACCTACGCCGACATCAAGAACCTGACCATCCCCGCCGCGACGTTCTAGAAGTTCTTCGTCATCCACGACCACACGTCTTGCGGAACCCAGGTACAAGGGCACGAGGTCGAGCAAGTGCTGGGAGGTGTCGCGCACGAATTGTACGGGTCACTGGTTCCATCCACGACGCCATTGGCGAGACCCGACTGGTGCACGCACCAACGCAGGGGATGCCCGCTTGAGCATCCCGTATAGTCGGTACATACATGCCCGCCGGGATTCAAATAGGGGGGAGGCTGAGGCGGCTGGGGTGGCTCGGTGTCGGGGATGGTGCAGCCGTTGTTCTTGACGAACTGGTCGCGCATCGGTCTTGCCGTGTCGATGGGACAGGTGGTATCCGTAAGTCCGACCATCTGCCAATACGCGACAGGGTCATTGCCATTGTCGCACCCGCTGAAGACCGCTCCTTCGTAGATCGCGACCCCACGAAAGACGTTCGCGCGCGCGCATGCGATTGCGTAGGTCATGCCGCCGCCCCAGGCGAACCCCTGGGCGAAAAGGTGCGTGGTGTCGACACAGTAGTTGTCCTCGATCAGCTTGACCATGTCGTCGACGAGTTTAAGGTCCTCTCCGTTGGAATTCCCCCAGCCCCCGTTCAATCCGTCGGGCGCGACGAAGATCAACCCGTTGCTCGACAGTTTCTGGAGTCCGTAGTAGGCCATGACATATCCATTGCCTCCGCCGTTGTCGACTCCGTAGGCGTTGCCGCTCCCCGTGTGAAAGGTGAAGCTCAACCAGTAGGGGTGGTTTGGGTCGTAGTTGTCGGGAAGCCGCATGGTGAAGGTCCGGGTCTTCTCGCTGCTCTGAATCGAAACGTAGCCGCCTACACCCTGGCCCACGGTGTGCCCCGATCCCGGAGCCGCATTCGGATCCTGATTCGGCACCGCCCCGAACGTGATCGTCGAAGTCTTTCCGCACCCTGCGCTTGGCACCGCACCAGAGTTGCCGCTGGACCCGCCACCACCGTCGATGTTGTTATCCACGGAATTATTTCCCCTGACGGCATACAGATCGGCACGCCAGCAACCGGTGCCGAAGATGATGGTGGCGAAGATGCCTAGCTCCATACGTGACGTCACAACCAGGCACCCACAGTGAAAGTGAGAAGCAGATTCGGCCGCCCAGATACAGTGCCTACCGTATCCGCGAAGTGAATGGCTATATACGGTTCGGCAATCTGCACATGTGCGGCCAGGGTCATGTAATAGCGACCAAAGAGGCGCAGTCCCGTTCCCATGCTGCCGTCGACCAAGAACGACCACTGGTCCGGGCTATACGCATCGTTGGGTGACTTCGCCTGCCCCTCGACCGCTGTGTGCAGTACGCCGAGCGAGAGGGAAAAGAACGGCCAAAGCCTTCGCTCCGAGCGGAACCGATAGCATCCACCCAGGAGGCCGTATTGCTGGGAAACGCGTGCACTGCCAGCGGTGGTCGTGACCGTGGACCGGGTTCCCGCGCCTGCCACCGCGGCCTGCACCTCGATCCAAGGGCGAACTGCCCATCCCGCGCGTAGGGTCGGCATGATCGCGGTGCCGAGGCCATCCAGGCTCGTCACAGCAGCCGCGCCGACCTCAATACCGAGATGCGCGGATTGGCTGGGCGCCTTCTCTTGATGCATGTCGGCCGGTGGTGGGGCGACAGCGGGCGAGTCGCTTCGCCCTCGTGCTGCCCAGTCGACGTCCAGAAGGTTGGCGCGCAGGACCTCGATAGTCCGCAGCGCGAGTATCTGCGATGCATTTTCCGTGTTCGGTGGAACGGCGACTTTCGCGACTTCGAAGCGCCCAGATGCCTTGGCAAGCCAAACGTCGACTGCATTCGGCACATCATCCCCGCCAATGACCGTGACTGCACTCGCCCCATGTTCGGCCACGACGTGTTCCACCCATGCTCGAAAGTCGGAACCAGCCAGATCGTCGTCCGCTGGGCGATCAGCGATCACGACCTCAAGACCTACCGACAGCAATTCGCCACGAAGACGAGACAGTGTCTCATCTATATCGGCAGAAGGAGTCGGCGGGCGCACGATGGCGACGGCCGCCGCAAATGCGGATCCCGCCCAGACGAGCACGACAGAAGTCAGGATGACAAGCCAGAGGCGATTCACGGTGCGCTGGTTGAGGATTGTATCTCCAGCGCACGCGCCGAGCTAGCGTAGCTCCCTTTCGGAAATCGACGTAGATACTCCTCGGCGATGGGGCGTGCCTGGTCTCGCCCTTCGAGCTCGCCTGTGAGCATCATCTTCCGCCCAAGAGCCTCTGCGGCGAGGGTGCCCTTCGGTGCACGGGACAAGTACTCGTCGTACCAGACGATCGCCTGCGCACGCCCGTGCTCGCGCGATTCTTCCACGCGGCCGAGCAGGAAGGTAGCATCGAGAGCGCCCGGCGAATCGGGAAAGCGCCGACGCTCGGCGAGCAAAGCCGCACGAGCCAGATCGGGATGGCGTCGATAGCGGGCCACGTCGGCCAACACGGCTAGATCCTTGCTGGAAGCCTTGTTGAGGGTCGCCTCGACGCCGATGCGCTTGACGTCGTCGAGGATACGATCCCAGTGGCCGCTCGCGAGTTCGTCGGACCAGCGGCTTGATTCCTCGGTCTTGGCGACGGCCGTCGGAAAGGGCTTCGTGGCCTGGGCCGACAGAGGCCGCTTGATCGTCACGTCCGCCGATTTTTGCGCAGGATCCGTCGCAGCATACGGCGCCGGAGCGACGCCAGGTTCGCCAACACCCTCGTCTGTCTTCTCTTCGGTGATTAACGTCTCTGCCTTCGCCAAGTTCACGACCAGCCGCTCGCCAGCTTGCAGATCGATGTCTCCTGCCGAAAGCGGGCCGTTGACCACGACGTGCCCGTGCCGCAACACGAGCTCGAACTGCTGGCTCAGGGGATCCCAAGATGCCGTGAAGACCGTTCCCTTGACCGTGACCAGGAACGGGCCGACATCGACAAACCAGCGCCGGCCGTTGCTCTGCCGAACATGGAACGAAGCCATGCCGCTATCGATGGCCACGTGGGCTGCTTTCTCGTCGAGAGCACGGAGCCACCCGTGCGCACCCGGCGCAAGAGAAAACTCACTCCCTTCGTTGAATAGCACCTTGATCCCGGAGTGACCCGACTCGCGCAGATACCCGCCTTTGAGGACGCTGCCCCCTTCGACTTGGTAGGCAAGCGCCGGTGGCTCAGGAGAACGTCTGCGAAGAACTGACGTGACTTGCAGGACCACCAGCGTCGAGAACGCGACTCCAACACCGACTAATGACCAGCGAAGAAGTCCCCATCGAGGCCGGCGCATTCTGCTCGAAGCAACGCGTGCTCGAAGAACATCGAGCCCTCGGTCGAGATCGGCTTGGACAAACTGTGGCAAGCCATCCCGGTAGAACTCCGTCAGGCCGTCGAGCGCGCGAAAATCCTCGGAATCGTTGGAGTCCTTGGAGTCCTTGGACGTTGTTGTCATTACCCCCACTCCTCCTTCCTGAATAGACCAGCCAGTCCAGGGTCGGCGTTGATCCAGTGCGCCAGCCGGAGCGAACCGCGTGATAACGAACGCTTCACCGTGGACTCGGAAATCCCCATGACGATGGCTATCTCTTCCACTGTCATCGCGTCCAGTCGCTTGAGGACGAAGACGAGGCTTTCGCGTGGACGCAGCCTCTCGAGCAGGGCATGGAACTTTCGTAGCAGGTCGCGCGATTCCATTTCGCAGCCCAGATCTCCCATCGGTTCCAGCCGGTTGCGATGCAGCCAGGCCTGCTGTCTCTTGCAGCGCAGCTCGCTAACGAGAGCGCGCATGGCAACCGAATACACAAAGCTGCGCAGTTTGTCGGGCTCCCGCAGCGTATTCGCGCTGCGCCACACGCGATAGAAAACATCTTGCGCGATGTCTTCCGCTTCCGACTTCGAGCCCAAGACGCGCAGCGCTGTCGAGAGAACCATCGGCGAGAATCTTTGCCATGTCTGCTCAATGGCCCAGTCTTGTCCGGATATTAGCCCCCGTGCGACATCACCATCGCTGGCTGCTTGGCGGTTCTGGCCGAGCACCAAGGACAGCGAGACGTGAGAACGATGCGTTGCCATCTTGACTCAATATCGGAAGACGTATGGCAGACGTTGAGACGATGAGGATCGGTTCATCTTTTCTCTGCGTGTGCGATCGTCTTCGCTTCCATGCTTTTCCCATCCTCGGCCGGCGAGACCCGTGAGCCGTCGATATGGCTAGAAAGGTGAGCCTACTCCCGTGGCGTCGCCGGTTCGATTGCTGACCCGAAGTAGACCTCTCCTGCGTCTGCCATTCCGAGATGCAGGGATCCCCTAACCACTTGAGACGCTGCGGTTGACGCCGAGCCGCACATGCTACCAAAAGCAAAGGAGAAATCGATGACACGCAGCCTTCATTCACAGAGGCTCCCCCTTGTCGCACTGGCGATTCTAGCCGCCTCTTGCTCGTCCAACAACCCGCAGAACGACGGCAGCGGTGGCTCCATGCCAAGCGCGGGGGGCGCGTCTGGTGGCGCGACCACCGCCACCGGCGGGCAGCTTGGTAGCGGCGGCTCCGCACCCGGCGTCGGCGGAAAGGGCTCCGGAGGCTCTGCATCCGGAGGCTCGGCAGGCGCGGCCAGTGGCGGCTCGGGCAGCGGGGGCATAACGTTAGGTGCTGGCGGTTCAAGCTCCGGAGCCACCGGAGGGTCGAGCACAGGGATGGGCACAGGAGGTATGGCCGGTGGCAGCTCTGGCGGTGGAGGGGCTGCCGGCGGTGGCTCGGGCAGTGGCGGCGCGACAGGTACCGGCGGCACGGGCGGGAGTCAAAGCTGCCCGAGCGTGCCCGGCGGCCCGACCGGAACCCCGCCCCTTCCCAGCGCGGCTCAGCTCTCGTACCAGCGCACCGAGATGACGGCGTTTATCCATTACAGTTTGGCTACCTACGACGGCAGCGAGCAAGGAAACCCGTCCGATTCGCCCTCTATCTTTAATCCGACGAAGCTCGACGCGACCTCGGTGGGCCAGTGGGCAAGCTCGCTCAAGGCCGCCGGTTTCGCCCAAGCGATGCTGGTCACAAAGCACAGCGTGGGGTTCACCTTGTGGCCATCCAAGTACACGGACTACTCCGTCAAGAGCAGCCCGTGGATGAGCGGAAAAGGCGACGTCGTGCAGCTCTTCACGGACGCTATGCACACCTCTGGCATGCGACCCGCGCTCTATCTGTCACCCTGGGACCAGAAATACCCGAGCTCGAAGTCCGATTACATAACATATTTCAAGAACGAAATCACTGAGGTTCTCAGCTATGGGCCTGCCTACGAGATCGAGTTTGACGGGGCCAATTCGGGAACCTTGGGGACCTTCGACTGGAAGTCGGTCTTTCAATTCGTCAAGCAGGCGCAGCCCAACATCCTCATCTGGGCTGGCCCCGAAATCGCCGCCTTGGGTGCGACGCCGGATCTGCAATGGATTGGCAATGAGAACGGGCAGGCGTCCCGCACGACGTCGAGCCTCGACACGATCTACTGCGGGGGCGGAAACACATGGTGCCCCTTCGAATGCAATACATCGAGCCACAGGCCGGACTGGTTCTGGCATCCCGGCTCGTTGCCCATGGCACTCGCCGACATGCAGAAGGTTTACTTCCAGACGGTTGGAATGAACTGCACGCTTATCTTCAACGTTCCGCCGTCGCAAACTGGGGAGTTCGACCCCAAGGATCTCGCTCTCTTGCAGCAGTTTGCTTCCTGGTATTCAGGCCTCTACAAAACGAACCTCCTCAAGGGACAACCCGCTACCTCGGACTCCACGTGGTCGGCCGCAGGGTTCGAGGCGAGCAAGGCAGTGGACGACGACCTCTGTACGTATTGGGCGGCTGCGAGCGGCAAGACCTCAGCGCAGCTCACGGTGACACCAGCCTCCCCCATCACCGCCAATGTGATCAGCATTCGCGAAGCCATCGAGCTGGGTGAGCGCGTGAAGAAGTATCACGTCGAAATCCAGCAGAACGGCACCTGGAACACGGCACCGACGGACCAGTCGGGTACCAAGATCCAGGGCACCGTGATCGGCAATCGCCAGCTTTGGCAGCTCAGCGGAACGACCGCCCAGGCTGTCAGGTTGGTTGTCGATTCGGCAAAAGACTCTCCTGCTATCGCCGAGTTCAGCGTCTACTGAGGAGCACAATGCAAATATGTGGGGAATCTTCCATCTACCGTATGATCCTGGGTGCATCGTCCGCTCTGGCACTATGGTCCGGCAGCGCGACGGCGCAGACCCAGCCGACTAGCTACACCGCGGACTGGTCGTCCGTGGATCAACACCCGCCCGCGGCCGAATGGTTCCAAGACGCCAAGCTCGGAATTTGGTTTCACTGGGGAGCGTTTACGACGCCACAGTTCTACGGCGAGTGGTACCCGCACTACATGTATGACAAGAGCAACGGCGGAGGCGTCTACCAGCACCACCTCAGTACGTACGGCGATCCATTTTCAAACTGGCCTTATGACAAATTCATCACCGGAGCGAACGACAAGAACGGAAACTCCGTTCAATTCGCTCCGAAGCTCGTGTCTGACGGTGGCAAGTGGGATCCCGACGCGTGGGCGCAGCTTTTCGTCAATGCCGGCGCTCGCATCGCGGGAGTGCAAATGGAACACCACGATGGCTTCGCGCTGTGGGACAGCAAGGCAAACGAATGGAACTCGCTGTCCAAGGGTCCCAAGCTCAACTTGGCCAAGCTGCACGTCGATGCCTTCCGCAAGCAGGGGCTCAAAATCATGGCGGCGTTTCACCACGCCTACAACTTTCAGGGCTACTGGCAACAAGCACCGGCGCAGACGGACCCCAGCCTGCAAAAACTCTATGGGCAGCTCAGCGCGGCGGCTGAAAACCAGCTTTGGCTCGACGAACTGAAAGAAGTCGTCGATGAGTTTCAACCAGACATGGTTTACCAGGATTCCTTCACTCCCCAGATCGTCCTGACGTCCGCATCGCTGCTACAATTCGCGGCCTATTACTACAATGCCGCGCTCTCCTGGAAGAAGGAGGTCGTCGAAACCTATAAGGACGGTTACGACAACAAGGGGGAGGTGTACGACTACGAGCGTGGTGGTCCGAGTGACATTTCGACTCCGTACTGGGCAACCGACGACACCGTCGGCCCGAACACCTGGGGCTACGTCGTGGGAATGACGTATTACGACCCTGCGGCGATCATTCATCAGTTCATCGACCGAGTGAGCAAGAACGGCAATCTTCTACTCAACATCTGCCCGATGGCCGATGGCACGATCCCGAAGGAACAACAGGATATCTTGATGGCCATGGGCACGTTCCTAAAGCAGTTCGGGACGGCCATCTACGAAACGCGCGCCTGGACGGTCTATGGCGAAGGCCCGACCAAGATGGGCGGCTGCTCGATCTGCGCACCGACCTTGGGGACGGCGCAGGACGTACGCTACACGAAATCGAAGGACGGCGACGCCGTCTACGCGATCTTGCTCGGCTGGCCAGGCGACGGTAAGCAAGTGACCCTGGCATCCGTAACCCCGAGCCGATTGGCCCTGACCAGCGGAACGAGCAAGGTATTCCTCTTTGCGCCGATAGGCGGATCGCCGATCAACCTCAACTACACGCAGGATAGTTCGGGGCTCCACGTAACCTTGCCAAGCCCCCAGCCCTACACGGCGACCGCGTATGCAATCAAGATAAGCAAAAGCGGCAGCGAGCCTGCGCCGACCCCGTGGCTCACTCCTCCCGACGCTCCCGACGGCGGCGTGGATGGCGCAACCGATGCAGGTGCCGCCAGCGACAGCCGGGGTGCGGGCGGAGCGGGTGCTGCCGGCGCTGGTGGCGCGGCGGGGGCTGGCGGCCAAGGCGCGAGCGGCGGCGCTAGCGGAAGCGGCCAGGGCGGGATGAGTTCTGTCGGTGGAAACGTTGGTGGATCGGGCGGTCGTGGTGGCGCAGGGGGTGGAGTCGGCGGGGCAGGTGGCGGTCAAGGTGGCGCAGGGGGTGGAGTTGGCGGGGCGGGTGGCGGGCGGGGCGGGGCAGGCGCAAGCGGAACGAGCGGCTCTGGTGGAAGCAGCGGTACGTCGGCCGGCGGCGCGCAAGGTGGTGCGACGACGGCAAACGCCAACAGTGGTTGCGGTTGCGCGCTCGGCGGCGCGGGTCGAAGAAGCGGTGAATTCGCGTGCACTGGTTTGGGCGCACTGGCCCTGTGCGGCCTCCATCTGGCGCGTGGTCGACGAAGAAGGCGGGAAGAAGGCGGATCGATTAGAGCGAGCCGCATACACCGCGAATGAAACCCAAGGAGCATTCGGTGACACGCAGCCGCCATTCACAGAAACTCGCAGTTGCCGCACTGGCGATTCTGGCTGCCTCTTGCTCGTCCAACAGCGCCCAGAATAGCGGCAGCGGTGGATCCAGTCCAAGCATGGGTGGCGCATCCGGTGGGGCGACCACCACGAGTTCCGGCGGGCAGGTCGGCACCGGCGGCTCCGCTCCTGGCATTGGCGGTAAGGGCTCGGGTGGCTCCTCGTCGGGAGGCGCGGCAGGCTTGGCGAGCGGCGGCTCGGGCAGCGGGGGCGCAACTTCGGGCGCTGGCGGTTCAAGCTCCGCAGCCTCAGGCGGCTCGAGCACGACGACGGCCGGTGGCAGCTCTGGTAGCGGCGGGGCTGGCGGCGGCGCGTCCGCGGGAAATCATCTTTACGTCTCGCCGACAGGTAGCGGAACGACCTGCTCAAGCGCCGCGCCCTGCTCCATCGCCCAGGCGCAGGCGGCGGTGCAGGCGGTCGCAAGCGCGCTCCGCGCTGACGCCGTCGTTGAGCTCGCCGACGGAACGTACGCGCTCGAGGCAACGCTCGGGTTCGCGGCGAACGACTCGGGCACGGCCGGCCACCCGGTCGTTTGGCAGGCTGCAGCCGGTGCCCATCCAATCCTGTCGGGCGCGAAGAAGATCGCGGGATGGTCGGTGAGTGACGCGGGAAAGAACATCTGGAAAGCGTCAGCACCCGGCGCGTTCGCCACTCGCCAGCTCTACGTCGACGGCAAGATCGCCGTGCGCGCGCGGACGGAGGTCAGCCGCTCGAGCATCTCGATGAACGGCAACGGGATCGGTGGCGTTCCGAGCGCGGTCGCGGGCGCGGCCCAGCCCGACCGCCTCGAATTTCACGCGATCGGCTCGTGGACCGACCGCTACGCGCCCGTGCAGTCGTTCTCGGGCGGATCGGCGACGATGGTGCAGCCGGCGTGGGCGAATAACCTCTGGGGCTTCGACACCATCAGCGTTTCGTACCGGCCGTCGACCACGTGGTTCGAGAACGCGTACGAATTCCTCGATAGCGCGGGTGAATGGTACTTGGACACCGCGGCCGGAGCCCTCTACTACATCCCGCTTGCCGGGCAAGACATGAGCAAAGCCGACGTCGAGCTCCCCCAGCTCGAGTATCTGCTGGCCGTCGGGGGTACGCTCGACGCGCCGGCGCACGACATCACATTCCAGGGGCTGACCTTTTCCTATACGAGCTGGTTAAATCCGAGTACGTCTGACGGATGGGCGGACCAGCAGACCGGCGGGTATATCCACGGCGACGGAAAGGGCGAGGGCTACCCGAACGGTTACCCCAATTTCGATTCGACCCGCCCCTTCTGGTGGCAGATGCCAGGCGCCGTGCAGGTGTCCGCCGCCAAGAACGTTACGTTCCTACGCGATCGCTTCGTGGGCCTGGGCTCCGTCGCGCTCGGCATTGGCAACGACGACAACGCGCACAAGACCGGCGTCGGTTTGGCGGCCGACACCATCAGCGTCACTGGCTGTGTGTTCACCCAAATCGCCGCCGGCGGAATCGTGGTTGGCGGGATCCGGGCGAACGCCCACCACCCGAGCGACCCGCGGATGGCCGACCAGAACATCACGATCTCGAACAACCTGATTCACGACATCGGCATCGACTACCGCGACTCGGACGCAATCCTGGTGACGTATGCAGCCAGTTGCCTGGTCTCGCACAACGAGGTCTACAATCTACCGTATTCGGCCATCAGCAACGGCTACGGGTGGGGCCAAAACGACGACGGCGGCAGCAAAGATTACCAAGCGCGCGGCCTTTACCAGTACCAGCCGCTCTACACGACGCCGACGACCTCGAAGAACAATCAGTTCGTCGCCAATTACATCCACGACAACCAGCAGCAGATGAACGACGGCGGCGCGTTCTATGAGCTGAGCGCGAGCCCGGGAACCGTCTTCTCGAAGAATTACCTCAAAGCGCCCGCCCACAGCGCGGGCTCGAATTTCGGAACGTACAGCGACGAAGGGACAAGGTATGTGACGTTCAGCCAGAACGTGTTCGACGGTTGGGGGGAATGGGCGAACCTCAACTGCACGGACGTCAATGAAACTGGGAACATCACGTATATGGGCAACTGGGGCGCGACGGCAGGAATTTCCGGCCAAGCCGGGTGCAGCGCGAGCTCGCGTACCTGCCTGGCCTCTTACACCAACAGTGGGACGACGTATGCAGGCAACCCGACGAATGTTAGCGTGCCGTCGCTCGTGTCGACCTGGACCGCGGGAAATTGCGGCGACGTTGTCACCAACAGTACGGAGCCGACGAGCGCGGCGGCCGCCCAGGAGGTCGCGAAGGCGGCGGGGCTTGAGGCGGCCTATTCCGACCTCAAGAACGCGCCCTGATCGGGCGCACAGACGGCTCTCCTGTGGATAGTCATTCTAAGCGTTCTCGCATTCTGAGAAGATTCACGATCGCCACCATGTCGCTTGGCATCGCTTGTTCGTCCAATACCCCCGGCGGGGCAATAGTGGGTGACGGTCGTGCGCGTGCCGCTGGCTCCACGAAGGAGGGTTTTCGGCAAGGGGCGGCTTATGGTTGCGAGGCTCGCCTACTGCACGTCGTGCAGGCCGATCAGCATCTGGTCGGGGTAGTTGAGCTTCACGCCTTGCTTGGCGCAAGCCGCCTTGACCACCTTGACGCTCTCGGCCGGTGCCTCGGGCCAGGTGCCGTCGCCCGGAATCGGCGCGATGTGCATCTGGCTTGAGCCATTCCGGCCGCTTGAAGGATCTATCAAAACGATGTTTAGCCGTTTCCGATTCATGCTCGCGGTCGCCGCACCTGCGGTTCTTGGCATCGCGTGTTCCTCGAACACACCCGGGACCGGCAGTGGCGGATCCGGTCGGGGAACCGGGGGTGTTGCATCCAGCGGCACAGGTGGCACAGGCACCGGAGGGGTGGCCGGATCCGCTGGCATGACGAGCAGCACGGGCGGAGCTGGCGGATTTGTCAACGGAGGCGCTGGTGTGAGTAGCAGTGCTTCCGCTTCGGGGGGGCGTGGCTCTGGCGGCGCTGGCCGTGGTGGTGCTCCCAACAGTGGCAGCGCCGGCCAGTCGGGCGGCGCAGGGGCGGGCGGCAGGACTGGCTCCGGCACCGGTGGTGCGTCGGGGACTGCTGGAATCACCGGCGGCGCCGGCTCTCCTTTCACCGGCGGGATGGCGGGGTCGGGCGGCGGTGGAACGACCTGCACGCCGCCACAGGGCGCCGGAGGCGGGAACACGACGTGCAGTCCGCCCACGCCCCCTTCGGCCGAAGATTCGGTCACGCTCGATATGGCCGTCGCCCAAGGCGCACCCACCTACCTCGCTTCCGGTTTCATCTACGGCATCGCCGAGGACGGTACCCAGCCGCCGACCGCCCTGCTCTCCGACATCAAAGTGAAGGGCTTTCGCGCGGGTCGCGGGCAAGCCGAGGGCTGCGGAGCCCAGGCCTGGGCCACCCACTGGAACGTCATCAAGGCGTACTACGCGAGGGCGAAGGAGGTTGGCGCAACCTACCTCCTGCTGGTCAGCGACGACTACGGCTATTTCTGTACCTGGCCTGGGGACGGCGGAGACTGGACCGGTCTCACGACGTTCATGACTCAGCTCATCTCCAACGTGCAGGCGGCTGGCATGACCGGTCCGGACGTGCGGTGGGAGCTGTGGAACGAACCTGAGCTCAGCCTTTTCTGGAACGGGACACAGGCCCAGTGGCTGGAGACCTGGAAGCACGCCTACCAGCAGATTCGCGCCGCAATTCCCGGCGCCGTCATTGAGGGTCCGAGCTTGGCCACGGGCCCGGGTGGGTCGTGGATGAACACATTCCTCGACTACGCAAAGACCAATGACGTCATGCCAGATTACATCTCCTGGCACGAGGAGGGCGGTGGGGCCGATCCAGTAGCTGATCTGGCCACGATCAATCGCGGGCTCACGACCCGCGGGATCACGGGCGTGAAAGGTTTCGACGCCAACGAATATGGGACGACCAGCGAGCAGAACCCAGGCCACTCCGCCTGGTTCCTGGCCAGATTCGATCGGGCGGGCTTCCAGGGCCTGCGTGGCAATTGGGCGGACGCGACGTTCTTTTCGAACATGGCCGAGCTGGTGGCGGCCAACTGGCAACCGAACAGCCAGTATTGGGTCTACAAGCGCTACGCGGATCAGACGGGGCTTCGGACCAGCGTCACGGCAGGGACGCAGGTGGACGCGGTGGCCTATCAGGATGCGTGCGCCGCCAAATCCATCATCGTCGTGGGCAACAAGGGCGGCGTAACAGGATCGGTCAACGTCGTCATCAAGAACATCCCGGCTTGGCTGCAGACCGGCGGCGCAACGAAGGTCCTCTTGGAAAAGATGCCGACGGGCAATGCGGCGCTCAATGCCCCGGCGGTCGTCACGAATGCGGCCGCCACCGTGACTTGTAATGCGACGACCGTCACCATCGACTGGGCCACCGCCACCGACGGCTACGTCATTACCTTGAGCCCGCCCTGAGCGGCTCGCTGCTTTCGCAAGGGCGCGCCTCACACCGCCATCTTCGGTAGATAGTCATTTTGAACTCTCCCCCTCCTATTTCAACAAAATCGTATCCGCGCACACAGTAGTCAAGAACGAGAGTCAGCGTCCCATGATGGCCAACCCGGAGGTACCCATGAGATCCGTTCGCATTCTGAGCACTTTCACGATCGCCACCATGGCGCTTGGTATCGCTTGTTCGTCCAATACGTCCGGCGGGGGCAGTGGTAGTTCGAGCGGGGGCGCGACGACCAAAGGAGGTGCCGGTGGCTCGGGCGGTAGCACCAGCACCGGCGGCCAGGGCTCGGGCGGTGTAAGCAACACGGCTGGCAAGAGTGGCTCGGGTGGCGTTACCGGCGGCGGTGCAACCGGTTCGGGTGGGCAGACAGGCTCGGGCGGTGCGAGCAGCACAGCTGGAACGAACGGCTCGGGCGGCTCCAATGTTGACAGCGGCGTGACCGGCTCTGGTGGTCGCACGGGCTCGGGCGGTACCTCGGGGACCATCGACGGTTCAGCGGGCAGCCAATGTGGGCCGTCGACCGCAGTCGAGCCCTTTTCCACATCGATAGCTGGTGCGTGGGACTTCACGCCCGCAGGCGGGGCAAAGCGCACGCTGCAGGTTCCTGGCGGCGGGTGGTTCAAGCAAGGCGTCAATGCCGCCAGTGGTACGTATGCAACGCAAATCACGGTTCCAGATTCTGGCGCGGCGCAGACCACCCTAATCGAATTCGGCGCCGTCAATTTCCAAGCCACGCTGTCGGTCGACGGCAAAGAAGTGGCGACGAACATGACTTCGTTCCTTCCTTCCGTTTTCGACGTCACCAAGTTCGTGACGCCCGGCAAGCAGCATGCGATCTCGGTGCTCGTCAAGGGCGGTCAGGCGATGAAGGACAGCAGCGGCCTGTGGTTGATTCCCATGGCGTCGGATTGGTCCCCCAACGTCGCGCAGGGCATCTTCCGCTCGGCCACGTTGCGCGTGGTGCCCGATGTCTACATCAGCGACGCCTTTGTGCGGACGAGCGTCACGGACGGCACCCTGACCTACGACGTGCTCGTCACGAACACCGGTAGCACAAGCCAAGACGTTACTCTGTCGAGCGCGCTCAGTTCCTGGAACTGCGACAGCTTCACCTATCCGACCATCGCCGACAAGACTGTCACGGCAGCGCCCAACACGACCACTACGGCGACCATTGGCCCGATCAAGTGGGGCCTCGACACGAAGTCTTACTGGTGGCCCAACGTTCCCTACCAGGCGGACTACACGGCTCGGCTTCACAACTTGAGCATCCAAATGAGCCGCGGTGGCAAGACAGTCCACAGCAAGGTCGTCCGTTTCGGCTTCCGTCAGAGCGAAAGAAAGCGCGCCGATGCCAACCACATTTACTACTACCTCAATGGCGTTCGCGTGAACCTGCGGGGTGACAACATCCAAGGGGCGGACTACGACAGCATCGACACCGGCGGCAAGGGCGACGCGTACGATACCTTCCCGGGCTTCCTGCCTCCCTCGACGGGAAACCCCGGGTGGCCCCAAGCCGTGCAAAACTACCAAAAGCTCAACTACAACTTCATCCGCATCCATCAAGAGCTCGCGTCACCCTACATGCTCGACACTGCGGATGAGCTTGGGCTCATGCTCATGGGCGAGTCGGCCATTCGCTGCAGCAACCAGAACGTCGACTTCGTCGCCTCGCACGACACCATGGTCGGCCACGTCCAGGCGATGGTACTTCGCGATCGCAACCATCCGGCGATCATCCGGTGGAGCCAGGCCAACGAGCCGAACGGCTGCGCTTCGCATGGCGATTCGAATCAGTTCGAACAGGACCTGTTCAACGCCATGACCAAGCTGGACGGCACGCGTCCCATCAGCGTCGACTGCTGGTTCGGCTGCGGACTCTACGGCATGTCAAGCCCGGCCTTCACGGTTAGCCAACACTACAGCAGCGGCCTCGGCAAATACTCGGAAGAAGTGAACGCCAGCAAAGACAATCCCACCGGTCAGGGCGAGTATATTTGGTCCGCGGATAGCACTCGCCAAGGGTTGACGTGGTTTGGGACGTCGGCCATGGCGATGCGCCGACAAGACGGTGTCGACATCCGGCCGTACACGCTGCTGTCGGGCTGGGCCAGCTTCATACCGGGCGTCAAGAGAACGCAAATGACCATCGAGCAAGGTGGACCTCCGGTTTTCGGCGAGGACAATTTGCCTGATCCTTGGTCGAGCCAAATCATTCGGCGCATCCAGAACGGCTTCAGTCCGGTTCTCGTCGCGGACAAGGACTACTGGGAGTCCAACAAGATGTCCAACACCAACGGTGATTGGCCATCCTCGGTACCGGCGATTGCGAAAGGCGCAACCCGCCCGACGACGCTTCTGATTTTCAACGATACGTTCTCGGGAACCAGCGTCGACGTGACCTGGGAGATCCATTCCGATAGCCCGACGGGGACCAAGGGCGATTCGGGCACGTTTACCATTGACGTGCCGCTAGCGACGATGGGGACCAAGTCGATCACCTTCACGGCACCGACGTCGGGCACGAAGTTCTACCTGGTTCTTAGCGCCCAAAAGAGTGGAACAACCGTCTTCGAAGAGACGGACGAATCGTTCGCCCTGCAATAGCGCGCTACGGTCACCGCGCTCGTCAGGTGCCCGACACCTGATTGGCGTGATTCGGTGAAGGAAGAATCGCGCCTAAGACGACTACTCGCCAACGGATGGATGATATGCTCACCGTCCTTCTATGGGACGACTGGCCGTCAACCGGGTCTTAACGAGGCTGCTGGCATGCCAGGCGCTGGTCGTGGGCCTGTTCGCGCGCAGCGGCTTCGCCGAGGACGACGGCCCAGCCAGCGAATGTCCACGCCCGGCCCATGTCCTGGCCGGGCTCGCGCAGGTGGTCACCTCAAGGTTCGCCGCCCTGTCGGCGGGGGACATGGTCATCCATGACTACGGCGAGACGTGGACTATCGAGGTGCGCGGCCGGACCTCGACGTACTCCGATGCATCCCGCAATTGCGTCGAACGCTCGCAGGTGGCGACCGTGTTTGCGGCCCTGGTGATCGAGCCCGTCGATGGGGATCGGCCTTTGGCGGAACCGCCCGCGCAGTTGCCGCCGTCACCCCAACCGCTCGCACCGGCTTCGGTCGCCACGTCCGCCACGTCGCCCGCCCGACCAGCTGCGGGACCGGGGCGCTCCTGGCATGTCGGCGTGCGGTCGTCCTTCGACTATTTTTCCGGCGGAAGGGCGCTCGTGGGCGGCGATATCTTCGTAGCCTCGTCGTGGGGACGTTGGTTTGTCGCCGAACTCGGTGCAGGAGGTCGCCTCGGCGCCGACGAGCCGCTGCGCAGCGGACAGTTGACGACACGTGCCGCGACGGTCGCCGCCGCAGCGGGGCTAGAGGTGGCTTCCCAAGGTCGCGTGGCCGGATCTGCGGTCGTCGTGCAGGCGCAAGCCTACCTGGTTCACTTCGATGCCGATCAATCTGGCAAGCGCCCGGAACAGACGGCGCTCCTCGATGCGTGGACCGTCGCGGTCGAACCCAGGCTGGCCCTAGCGCTGACGCGCAGGCTTTCGCTGGCGGCGTCGGCCGGCGTGGGTTTTGCCCTGCGCCCGATCATCATCCGCGATCAGGGGATCACCCAGCCGAGCATGTCGGGCCTGGTCCTATCCGCCCATGTCGGAGGAGGGTTTTCTTTTTGATGGAAGCGGGAACCAAAGCGGGACGTTCGAACCTGCCCGTCGCCATCGGCTGCCTCGGCGCGCTGCTCTTTGCCGGCGGAGCCTGTACGAAGAACACGCTGGACCTCTTCGATCCAGACCTCGGCCTGCTCGGACACTGGGCACTGGACGAAAGCCAGCCGGGCAGCGCGGCCGTGGATTCATCGGTCTTCGCGAATCCCGGTCGCCCGTCGAACAATCCTCCCATTCCGACCAAGGACACTCCCCCGGTGCATTTTAGCGATCCCTACAGCTTGTCGTTCAATGGACAGGACCAGTGGATCGACCTCGGCAATCCTCCGCTCTTGAACAATGGTGGACCGGCCAGCGTGTCGGCATGGATTCGTGCGACCGCGATCGATGGGCTTCGCGACATCATTGCGCACGGGTATCGTTCAAGCCCCGACTATGACTTTGCTCTTCGTATCGAATCAGGCACCTACGCATTCACCATGTGGGATGGGATCAACCACTGGGCCGTCGTAAGCATTCCGAGCGACGACGTCGGGAAATGGGTTCACCTCTGCGGCGTGTTCGACGGCACCTCGTACTATCTCTACCGAAATGGCGCGCTCGCCGCGACGACCGCCGACGCCACGGCGCCGCAGCCGAGCGTCGACGCGTCGTGGGCCATCGGCGCACATCCTCTGACATCGGCCACGGCGGACCGCCAGTTCCAAGGGGAAATCGATGACGTCAGATTCTACGGACGGCCCTTGCTCGCGGCCGAGGTCGACGATCTCTATCGCAGGTGACCCCACAGTAGTCGCGTGAGCGCAGGCGGGCTTTGCCCGACGGCGCTCGCCCGCGGGGGATCCAAAGGACCCTTCGAGGGTCCTTTGCCTAATAGAAGCTTTCGCGGTCTGCGTGACATACTAGACCTGTGGGCAGCCAGCGCACGATCGAATCAGACGCGGAGGGCATGACGCAAGCCGTGGAGGTACGTCTGCCCGCGCCACCTCGACCGCTTTGCTTCGAAACCGTCTATCACACGCATTTCCAGCAAGTCGTGCGCTGGATGCGCGCGATGATGATCCCGCCCTCCGACATCGAGGATGCTGCGCAGGAGGTATTCCTGGTCGCGCAACGAAAGCTGTCCGGATTTCACGGGGACAACATCGCTGGCTGGTTGTACCGCATCGCGGACCTGACCGCGCGCAACTACCGGCGCCTGGCGTGGTTCAAGCACCTCTTCACTCGCGAGCCCAGCGACGATGTCCTCGATGCATTGACGATGGGCAGCACCCCGGCGGTCACCCTGGAACAGAAGGAAGACCAGCGTGCGCTCGCTCGCATGCTCTCACGCATGAGCGTGAAGCGGCGGGAGACTTTGATCATGTTCGAGGTGGAGGGCTACAGCGGCGCAGAGATTGCCTCGCTGCAGGGGGTGCCCATCAAGACGGTGTGGACGCGGCTTCATCATGCCCGCAAGGATCTCGTGGCCATGGTGGCGACCGCGCGCAAGCAACGCGAAAGGGAACTGGGCGAGCCATGACAAAGCGACTTCGAGATATGCACGAGTTTGCCAGCCGCGATGAGGCCGAGGCTGCTCGGCTCTTGGGCGAGCTTGCTCCGGCCATTCCGCCTCCAGCGGCCGAGCAACGTGTGTACGCCAGACTTGGCCTGCAGCGACGGTTGGCACCCCGGCTCATGCGCCTCGCTGTCGTGGCCGCCGCGTCCGTGATGGTCACGGCGGTCCTGGGCACGGCCCTGGCCATGTCGTTCCGCTTTCTGGCCGCGGAGCGGAGACCGTCCGCCACCACCTCACTCCACGCGCGTGTCTCGCATGCTTCGACCGATCTCCCGGCTGCTGCCCGTGCCCCGCAAACCCACGAGCGAGCAGTGCTTGAACCGACCCCGGCCATCCCGAGCCCGTATCCATCCACCCCGGAGCGCGAGCAGGCGAAAGCCACGCCGCTTCCTGCACCCCTGCCGGCACCAGTTGCGGTCCGCAGAAAGCACCCTGGGGCGGATCTTTCCGCCGACGATTCAGCAAGGGCCGAGGTGCACTTGCCCGCAGTCGATGTCACCGAGTCCACCGCGGCGCGCGCGGCGGCGGCTCCGGCCGAAGAAGCGTCGCTGGTGCTGGCCGGGCTGCGCTTGCTTCGCCGCGATCATGATCCCACACAGGCAGACGTGCTGCTCGGCCGCTATCTCGAGCGTTTTCCCCAGGGCGCGCTCGTTCAGGAGGCGCTGGCGCTCGCCATCGAGGCCAGCGTTGCGAAGGGGAACGGCCGAGCTGCCGCGGCCTTGGCCGAGCAATACATCGAGCGCTTTCCCTCGGGTCGCTTTAGCCGCCTCGCGCACAAGGTTGATGGCCCACGCCCTTGAGAGGGTTGCCGCCACCGCAGGCCTCGCACACTTACCCACCGCGCCATAGCAGGCGCGCGAATCACATTTTCGTTGAAGGTTCCGTCTATCTCCACACATGCATCACGGGGCACAGACAAGTCAGCGCCGCTTTGCGATGCCACCGAACACGAAAGGACGATTCGCTGCATGAAATTCCAACCGAACAGACTCAGCATTGGTGGCGTTGCTTGTTCCGTCACAGCGCTTTTGCTCGCCTGCGGACTCGCCTGCGGACCGGGTTGCTCAAGCAACGAGACGGGGGGTGCTTCCGGCGGTTCGCAAGAGGGCGGCGGCAAGACGGGCACCGGGGGGACGGCAGCAACCGGCGGTTCGGGCGGGTCCGGCTCGGGCGGGATCGTCGGGACCGGCGGCACGAAAGGGACTGATGGCACCGGCGGTGCGACTGCCAGCGGTGGCGCGGTAGCAACCGGCGGTTCTGCCGCAACCGGCGGTTCTGCCATTGCGAGCGATGCAGGCTCAACGGGAGGAAGTGCGACGGGTGGCGCCAGCGGAGGCGGTGGCACAACCTCAGGTGGGGTGACAGGAGCTGGCGGCAAGACCGGGACCGGAGGCACGAGTGCCGTCGGTGGATACAGCGGGACAGGCGGGGGCGGCGGGGCCAGCGGCCCCCAGAGCTACACCGCCACCTGGACATCGGTGGACCAGCATCCGGCAGCGCCGGAGTGGTTCCAGGATGCCAAATTCGGTCTTTGGCATCACTGGGGTGCCTTCTGCTATCCGGCGTACGGAAGTGAATGGTACCCGCGCAACATGTTCAACAAGGGTGGAAATTCCGCGGAGTACCAGCACCAGATGTCCGTGTACGGCGACCCGTTCGGGAATTTCCCGTACGACAAGTTCCTGACCGGCGGTACTGACAAGTCGGGCAATCCAGCGATATTCGCGCCCAAGCTGGTCTCGAACGGAGGCAAGTGGGATCCCGACGCGTGGGCGCAGCTTTTTGCGGACGCAGGCGCGAAAGTGGCTGGCCCTGTGGCCGAGCATCACGACGGGTTCTCGATGTGGAATAGCACTTGCAACGAGTGGAACGCAGTGTCCAAAGGTCCGCAGCTCGACTTGGTCGACACGCTGGTGAAGGCTTATCGGGCCAAGGGGATGAAGATCGTGGTATCCACCCACACTGCCTACAATTTCACCGGGTACTATGAGTGGGCGCCCGCTCAAACAGATTCCAGCCTCAAGAAGCTCTACGGCCAGATGGCAATCGCGGACGAGAGGGCACTGTGGCTTTGCAAAGAAAAGGAGCTGATCGACGGCTATCAACCCGACTTGATGTGGCACGACTTCGATTTGACGAATGTCGACGCCTCGACGCTGCAGCAATACCTCTCCTACTACTACAACAAGGCAGTTTCGTGGGGCAAAGATGTCGTCGTCACCTACAATGACGGGTTCGCGGGCCATGCGGGCGAGGTACACCAGGAAGAGAGGGCCGGGGAAGCCAGCATCAATCCGACGTTCTGGCTATCGGAGGACACGCTCAGCTCGAGCACTTGGGGCTACACGCAAGGCATGCAGTACTACTCCTCCAAGTCTCTAATTCATGCTTTGATCGACCGGGTGAGCAAGAACGGCTTCCTGCTGCTCAACACCTCCCCGATGGCGGACGGAACCTTCCCCCAGCAGCAGCAGGACATCCTGCGCGCCATGGGTGCATGGCTCAAGGTGTTCGGCGAGTCGATCTACTCCACGCGGCCGTGGACGAAGTGTTGTGAAGGCCCGACGCAAATGGGCGGAGGCGGGATGGGCTCGCCAGTCGAGGGCAAGGCGACAGATATCCGCTTCAACAGAAGCAAGGACAACAAGACTCTCTACGCGATCGCCATGGGCTGGCCAACCGGCAATCAAATGGTCATTACGACACTGAAGCCCGGATCGTTCGATATTTCCACGATCAAGGACGTCAGCTTCGTTGGTGGAGACACCTGCGTGTTTACCCAGGACAGCTCGGGCTTGAAAGTGAGCCTGCCGGCCAATCTTAGCAACAGCAACGGCTATGCCGTGAAGATTACCTTTAACGGTACGATACCAGCGTCCAACTGAGTCCTGCTTCCCATCAGGCGCTCGGTACGATTGGTGAGCCAGAGCGCCACGGAACTTTGTCTGCAAAGATGATGATGTTGCTTCGGTGTCGCCCCGGAACGAAACCAAAGGAGAAATCGATGACACGCAGCCGCTATTCGCAGGAACTCGCAGTTGCCGCACTGGCGATTCTGGCCGCCTCTTGCTCGTCCAACAACGCCCAGAACGGCGGCAGTGGTGGATCCAGTCCAAGCGCGGGAGGCGCATCCGGTGGGGCGACCACCGCCAGCTCCGGCGGGCAGGTGGGCACCGGCGTCTCCACACCTGGCGGGGGATCCGGCGGTGCCGGTGGCTCATCTGGCAATCTCGGTTCGGGCGGCCGAGGCACTGGCGGATCCGCTGGAGGATCCGCTGGAGGATCGTCAGGCACTACCGGATCGGGCGGTAGCAGTGCCGTAGGCTCGGGCGGTGCTGCTGGTTCGGCAGGTGCCTCAGGCTCTGGAGGTGGTGCGGGGTCGTCGCAGACGAGCGTGGATAGCGGCTTCGAGCTGCCTGCCTTGCCCGCCATTCCGGATGTCCCTGCACCCAAGGCACTCGGCTCGGTCACCATGGGCGACCCGGCTCAATTTGCCGAAGTGAAGATGGACTTTCCCATCGCCTCGGGTCCGTTCGAGCCTACCTGGGATTCCATCAAGGCTCAATATCCGACCACCGATTCGGCTTGGCTGCGAAAGGCGAAATTCGGAATCTGGGTTCATTTCGGGCCTCAAGCGGCGGGACAGAGCGGCGACTGGTACGCAAGAAAGCTCTACATCGAAGGCGAGGTTGCCTACTCGAACCACATCAGGGACTTTGGCCATCCCTCCGTCGTCGGTTACAAGGAATTGCTGCGCACCTGGAATCCCACGGCGCTCGATCCCTCTGTGCTGGTCAAGACCTATAGCGACGCCGGCGCGCGCTTCTTACTTATCCAGGGCGTGCATCACGATCAATTCGACAACTGGAATTCCCGCTATCAGCCGTGGAATGCCATGAAGCTCGGCCCCAAGCGCGACATCCTTGGCGACTGGAAGACGGCGGCGCGTGCGCAAGGCATGCGCTTCGGCGTGACCTTCCACCACGAGTACACGTGGTGGTGGTGGCAAAGCGCCTACCGAGCCGACACCACGAACGCACAGGGCAAGCTGGGCGTGCCCTACGATGCCGTCGGCCTCACGCTCGCAGACGGCGTGGGCAAATGGTGGGAGGGCATGGACCCGCGCATGCTCTACATCAACAACATGCGTGAGTACAACGGCATCTACAACCAGATGGATATGCAGGGGTACAACCTCAGCTCGGGCATCTTCGTCAACCATCTCGATTTCGCCCATTGGTACGTCACATGGTGGGCGCTGCGAATCATGGATGTGATCGAGAACTACGATCCGGATTTCATCTATACCGACGGCAATTCGACACAGCCATTCACGGGATACATGAGCGGCTCGGGCTACAAGGCCGATGCGATGCAGCGCGTGCTCGCGCACTATTTCAACCGGACCTTGCAACGACGGGGAACCCTGGACACCTTCGGCGTGGTGAAGTTCAACCCCGGCAATCGCGGTGTCGTGAACACCTTCGAGACGAATTACCCAGACAACGTCAAGACAGATCAGGATTGGATTGGCGAGACGCCTATTGGCGACTGGTATTACGCGGACGGCTTCAATTACGACCCAGGAATGGTGATCCGCTATCTTCTCGAATGTGTCTCGCGCGATGGTGCCGTGGCCGTCAATGTCGCGCTCAAGCCCGACGGATCACTGGATCCGGGCAGTGTCACGCAGCTAGCCGCAGTCGGCAGCTGGATGAAGACCAATGGCGCCGGCATCTACGGCAGCCACGCCTGGATTAAGTACGGCGAGGGCACGAACAACCAGCCCTCGGGCGCACTCGGCGACGCGCAGGCCAATGCCACGTTCACCACCGCCGACTGGCGTTTCACAGTCGGGGAAGACGGTTACCTCTATGCCTACTGCATGAAGATTCCCCAGGCCGGCGCGCAACTGTCGATCACGTCGCTCGGCACGTCCCAGAACAATCTTGCCAAGCCAATCGGGTCTGTCACTCTGCTGGGCGGCGGCGTTGTCGTGTTTAGCCAGACGGCCAACGCGTTGCAGATCACCTATCCCACCGGAACGTCGCTGCAGATGGCTGCCGGATTCAAGATCGGGCCGCCGACGATTATCAAATAGCCGCGAGGCGGCCTGACGTTTCAGGCGCCGCTCCACACCCCGCGTACGTCAGGTGCTCCGCGCGCGTCAGGTGCCAGACACCCGATTGAGGTTTGCGTCAACCCGACGCCATTGCATCTGGCCCAAAAAAGACAAGCGCTCGGTACGATTGGTGAGCCAGAGTGCCACGGAACTTCGTCTGCAAAGATGATGAGGTTGCTTCGGTGTTGCCTCGGAGAGTCGGATCGTCCTTGCGCAAGGAAACCAAAGGAGAAATCGATGACACGCTGCCGCTACTCACAGAAGCTCACATTTGTCGCACTGGCGATTCTGGCCGCCTCTTGCTCGTCCAACAACGCCCAGAACAGTGGCAGCGGTGGATCCAGCCCAGGCGCGGGTGGCGCATCCGGTGGAGCGACCACTGCCAGCACCGGCGGGCAGGTTGGCACCGGCGGCTCCGCTCCCGGCGTTGGTGGAAAGGGCTCGGGTGGCTCCGCATCCGGAGGCGCGGCAGGGTCGGCGAGCGGCGGCTCGGGCGGCGGGGGCGTAACTTCAGGCGCTGGCGGTTCAAGCTCCGGAGCCTCCGGCGGGTCGAGCACGACGACGGCCGCTGGGGGCATGGCTGGTGGCAGTTCTGGCGGTGGCGGGGCTGCCAGCGGTGGCGCCGGCACCGGCGGTGCAACAGGCAGCGGCGGCACCACGGGCACCGGTGGCACGGCAGGGATTCAGACCTGCCCGAGCCTGCCCGGCGCCCCGACCGGCACCCCGCCGCTTCCCAGCGCGTCTCAGCTCTCCTATCAGCGCACCGAGATGACGGCGTTCATCCACTACAGCTTGGCTACCTACGATGGCAGCGAGCAGGGAAACCCGTCCGACTCGCCCTCCATATTCAATCCATCCAATCTCAACGCGACCACGGTGGGCCAGTGGGTCACTGACCTCAAGCAGGCCGGTTTCCGGCAGGCGATGCTGGTCGCCAAGCACAGCGTCGGCTTTGCCCTGTGGCCGTCCAAGTACACAGACTATTCGGTCAAGAGCAGTCCCTGGATGAGTGGACAAGGCGACGTAGTCAAGCTCTTTTCGGATGCTATGTACGCGAATGACATGCGGCCGGCGTACTATTTGGCTCCCTGGGACCAGAAGTACCCGAGCACGAGTCCCAGCTACGAGACGTATTTCAAGAACCAGGCGGCCGAGATTCTCGGCTATGGCCCGGCCTACGAGCTTTGGTTCGACGGAGCCAATTCTTCTCAATATTCAGGCGTCAACTGGAAGACGGTCTTTCAATCGATCAAGCAGGCGCAGCCGAATATTCTCATTTGGGCCGGCCCCGAAATCGGCCAAACGGGTGCGATTCCGGATTTGCAGTGGATCGGCAACGAGAGTGGATTGGCGTCCCGCTCGACGTCGAGCCTCGACACTAGCAACTGTGGTAGCGGAAAAACGTGGTGTGCGTACGAATGCGACACTTCAAGCCACAACCCCGACTGGTTCTGGCACCCCAACGCAAACATTGTATCTGTTGCCGCCATGCAAAGCGTCTATTTCCAGACCGTTGGCATGAACTGCACGCTCATCTTCAATGTCCCCCCATCGCAAACCGGGGAGTTCGATCCGAAGGATGTCAGTCTGCTCCAACAGTTCGCGCAGTGGTACGGGGCGCTCTACAAGACCAACCTGGCGAAAGGGCAGTCGGTCACGGCCGACTCAACGTGGGCGACGGCGGGATTCGAGGCAAGCAAGGCCATCGACGAGGACATCTGCACCTACTGGGCTGCAGGCAGCGGCAAGACCTCGGGACGTCTGGAGGTAACCCTGCCCTCGTCGACAACCGTGAATTTGATTAGCATTCGCGAGGCCATCGAGCTCGGTGAGCGAGTGACGAAGTATCACGTCGAAATCCAGCAGAACGGCACCTGGAACACGGCGCCGACCGACAAGTCCGGGAACAAGATTCAGGGCACCGTGATCGGCAATCGCCAGCTTTGGCAGCTCAGCGGGACGGCCGTCCAGGCTGTCCGGTTGGTTATTGATGCGGCCAAAGACTCACCCGCCATCGCCGAGTTTGGCGCCTATTGAGACCATTCTGCAGCTGACGAAAAGGGGACACCATGAGGATTCAAGTCATATCAGCCTTTCTGTTGTTCACTATGGCGCTGTCATGCACCAGCACGACTCAATCGACGGCGGGCGCCGGTGGTCGCGCTGGGCAAGGCGGATCCAGCCCTGGCGGGCGGATGGGCGGTGCGGGTGGCGGGAGTAGCGCAGTCGGCGGTGCGGGCGCCACCACGGGAACCGGCGTTCAGGGATCGGGCGGAAAGTCGGGAACCGGAGGTGGTCAGGGACGCGGCGGTGACCAGGCAGCCGGCGGCACGAGTACGAGTGCCGGCGGGGGAACTGGTCAAAGGGGCGGGGCTGGCGGGTCGAGTGGCAGCCAGCAAGGCGGATCGAGCGATGCGGGCGCACTCGGCGGATCCGGAGGCGCCGGTGGCGTCGACGCAGGAGGATTTGCCACGCCGTTTACACCTGCACCGGTTGGCGGCGGTTCCAAGGTGACCGACCCCGGAGCTTCGGGAGGTTCCTCGGTCGGGCTCGCCGGCAACGGCCAGGGGGCGGAGGCCACGGGATTGCCTGCCGCCAGCCGACTGGCCATTCACTACGCGACCACGTCAACGGGCACGATCAGCGTCTCGATCAACGGCGGGGCTGCCCGCAAAGTGTACGTTCACTCCACGGGTGCCCTCACCGGCTCGTTCCTCTACTCGATTATCGACATCGATATTCCCGCCAATGCGAAGGTAACCATCAGCAAAGCCAGCGATGATGTGGCGGTGAATATCGACAAGCTCATCATCGGCGTCGGCGACTTGGGCTTGCCGCCGGACATGTGGAACCTATCGCCCTTCAAGGCCGCCGACGGGCCTCACAAAGCAGACTGGACGGCCTTGGGCCTCGCCTATCAGACTCCCCAGTGGTGGCGTGACGCCAAGCTGGGCGGATGGGCTCACTGGGATCCGCAATCCATGCCCGAGCATGGCGACTGGTACGCCTACGATATGTATGTCCCGGGGAAAGATTCCTACAACTTCCAGCAAACCCACTTCGGCGATCCGTCCGTCTACGGTTACAAAGACATTTGTAAGAACTGGGTCATCGACCTATGGACTCCGGCGAGCTTGATGGACGTGTACGTTTCCATGGGCGTCAAGTTCTTCATGTCCATGGGCGCACACCACGACAATTTCGATAACTGGGACTCGACCTACCAACCCTGGAACGCTACGAAGATCGGAGTGAAACAGGATATCGTCGGAACCTGGGCGAGGGCTGCGCGCGACAAGGGCCTGCGCTTCGGCATCGGACTCCACAATTCTCCGTCGCGCACTTGGGGTCAGTGGGAGCCAGTCCGATACACCAGCGGCTCGAAAGGCCCCTACGATGCCATGCAAACAGTTCTGGATGGAAAAGGGAAATGGTGGGAAGGCCTGGATCCAGCGGCTCTCTATGGCTACCAGCACAAGACCGACTGTTCGAACGACTCGTGCAACACGTCGCCCTATGGAACTCAATTCGAGTATCGGGTCGACGATGCTATCGAAAAGTACCACCCGGACCTCGTCTACTTCGACGAGCTGGCTGGCAGTGGCGTCATCGATCTGGGCGTCAATATGGGACTCGGGTCCATCGCCACGACAATCCTCTCGAACTACTACAACAAGTCGCTGACCTGGAATCAGGGAAAGCTGGACGTCGTGATGAACATGAAGGGTGTGGGCGGCCAGTACAACAGCTTCGCGAGCAGCGCCGCCCTGCAATCCTCCGCTGAGCGCGCTCTTGTCCGGAGCACCGAGGCGAATACGGAATCGACGATCGGCGCCTATCCCTTCCAGACCGAGTACAACATCCAGGGTGTCTATTGGCACATCATGGCGGGGGCAGCCTACACGGGTGCCGCGTCTCTCGTCACGACCTTGATGCAGAACGTATCGCGAAATGGAAGCTTGTTGCTCAATCTGACCCAACGTGGACGGGGCAATTTCGATGATTCGTTGGTTCAAATCGCCAAGGACATCGGCTCGTGGCTGAAAGTCAATGGCGAAGCCGTCTATGCGTCTCGTCCCTTCGAAACCTCGGGCGACGATTCTGTCGCCTACACACGCAACAACGGCAATGTCTACGCGACCCTCCTCAATTGGAACGGCGGCGCCGTCACGCTCTCGGCGCTCAAGTCGGGCGGTGTAACCCTGGGAACTGTGTCCAAAGTCGAGATGGTCGGCTCGACAGTGGCGATGACGTTCTCTCAAAATGGCACAGGGTTGACGGTGACCCCGACCGGCTCCGTTCCGGCGCTGTCTGGAATCGCCGATTCGCAGCTGGCGTCGAAGATTCGCGTTCTGCGTATTACCCACGATAAGGGCTGGTTCAACGATGACGACTCAGGTGCGGTCTACACGGGATGGCTCCGCAAGGCGAATCTCGGAACCGGTGACTACAACAACGACCTCACCACGAGCTCGAACACGGGCGATACCTGGACGGCCCCTTTCACCGGGACGAGCGTCTCGGTCTACGCCCCCAAAGAATCCGGGGATGGCAAGATCGAGATCCAGGTCGACGGGCAAATGAAGGACACCGTGGATCTGTCTGCGTCCGGCGCGCGCCAACCCCAGCAGCTGGTGTCCACAGTGACTGGCCTGACCGCCGGCCAGCACACCATCAGCATCATCAATCGTGGTCCAGGCCCCGTTGCCGTGGACGCCATCGTCGCCAAATAGGCATGCCCGGACGACCGGCACGCTCGTATCTTCCGGAGCACCGATGCGAAGTCACTATGCAATTAGAAGCATCCGTTCACGAGGCCGGTGCGATTCGTGCGTCGTTCTGGCCAGTCTCGTTCTTGTGGGCTGCAATGCCGGTTCGGCAAGATCGTCGAGCAGGCCGCGAGGCGGCCGGCGGCGCTGGTGGCGTGGCCAGGGCTGCCGGCGTAGCTGGCGCTTGCGCGGCAGGGATCGGTGCCAGACACCTACGTGAGACTGCGTGATGGACCTTCGATCCCGTGGGCCACGGCAACGCTAGATGCGCAGCTGGATTTCGTAGCGCCGGTTCTTGGCCTTCTTGGCCGGCGTGTTGTCGGGCGTGACCAGGGGGCGGTCCGAGCCCATCCCGATCGCGATGATCTCGCTCTTGGCAATCCCGCGTGCGATCAGTTCCCGCTCGATGACCGCCGCGCGCTTGCCCGACAGTTCTTTGTTGTGCTCGGACTTGCCGCCGGAATCGGTGTGTCCGGAAACCTCGAACTTGAAGCTGGTCACCCCGGCCACGCTGAGGCGCTTCTTGGCATCGACTAGCGCGTTGGCCAACTTCTTCAACTTGCTATCGCAACTGGGCACCAGTTCGTCGCTGTCGGTCTTGAAGCTACACTGGTTCTTGCGTCCCTCGGCCAGAAGCTTGGCATTCACTTCCTTGACCACCTTGTCGCGCGCACCCGTGGCGGCGGTGTCGCTCGCCTTCCTGGTCAGGCCGCCGAAGTCCAGCGCGCCCGCCGAACGAGGCGGCAACATCAGGCACAAGGCAAGAGCCACGGAAATCGTCAGAAGCATCTTGGGCATGGACCAAGCCTTACTCCGCGCAGGGCGCATGCGCAAGCCGAAGCCCGCTGTCGTCAGTCACCTGACGGAGACCGCGCGAAGACGGGTCGCCCATGCTCGTGAAGTCGGAGGCAGTGCGAACTCGTGCCTGGCTTTCCCTGCATGGCGTAGGCGGTCGCCGTGCAGCCGCCGCGGCAACGCTGGGCCTCTTCGCATTCCGCGCACGCACCGGACAACTGTCCGGGCGCGTAGCGGCGGTTGTAGCGGAATCGCTGTGGGTCGCGCCAGATCGCCGCCAGAGACTCCTTCCGCACATTGCCCTCGGTGCAACTGTCGGGCAAGGCCAGGCAGCCCTTCACGCGGCCGTCGCTGGTGATGCCCAAAGCGTCGAGTCCGGCGCGGCAGCCGAGCCAGGGCCGAGGGAATCCACCCTGGATGGTCCGCAATTGCAAATCGTCGCTCGTGCAGTAACCGATGTTGTCGGTGAGGTGCGGGCGCAAGCCAGGTCTGCGTGCCAGGCGGCGGAGCACGCGCAAGAGTTCGGGCATCATGGCGGGCGGCGTGATGAGGTTCCGGTTTTCCTCGGCGCGGCCGAGCGGCAAGGTCAGCTGCAACTGCCAGCCCAGAACGCCAGCCTCTTCGAGAATAGGCGCCAGATTCTCCAGCTCCGCCAAGTTGCCTTGGTTTACCTGGCTGGTGACTCCTACCTTGAGGCCGGCTGGGTCGACGCAGCGGATGGCGCGTATGGCCTGCTCGAAGCAGCCCGGTACCCGCCGCTGAGCGTCGTGCGTGGCCGCGAGGCCGTCGACGCTGATGGTGACCGCGTGCAGACCGCTGCCGGCCATCAAGGCGGCAACCTTCTCGTCAAGCCCCTGACCCGAACTGATGATATCGACGATCATGTCGCGCCCGCGCGCGGCCCTGGCCAGCTCCATCCAACGCGAATAGAGCAAAGGTTCGCCGCCCATGAGCGTGATGCGCTGGCAACCCAGATCCGCGAGGGCACCGATGGCGCCGAGCCATTCGCCGTGGTCGAGTTCGCGCGCCCTGGCCGCGCCCGCCTGCGAGCCACAGGTCAGGCATCGGCACGGGCAGCGCAGGGTGAGCTCGAGCGCGGCGGCGAGGGGCGCGGGCGACGGGATCACGCGCAAGCTCCGCGCACGCGATGGAGACAGAAAGGATTGGTGTAAATGCTGCCCGTGGTCCAGTAGGCCATGGTGGTGCATCCCGCACGGCACAGCGGCCCCACCCGGCAGCGACCGCAGGGACCGGCGAGCTTCGCGGCGTCGAATCGCGTGCTGTAGGCGAAACGCTCGGCATCGTTCCAGATGGTCGTCATCGATTCGTCGTACAAATCGCCAGCGTCGAATTCCGGCGGCATCATGGAACAGCCGCGCACCCGCCCATCGTAGGTGATAGCCACGCAGCGTATGCCAGCCTGGCAGCCCGTCCACACCGACGGAGAATCCGCAGAGCCACGCAGGCCCATCTCGCGCTCGGTGAAGTAGCCGATGGTGTCGCTGGTGTCGATGCGTGGAAGCTTCCCACTTCTGCGCGCGTCGACGAGAAAGGCCGTCAGGGCTTCCAATTCGGCAGGTGCGATGACAAGGGGTTCTCTGGTCTCAAGTACCCGGCCCATGGGAATGACGAGCTGAATTTGCCAGCGGCGCACGCCCAGGCCGGCCAGGAAGTCGTGCAGGGCGGGCAGTTCCGCAAGATTGCGCCGGTTCACCGCGGTGATGACGATGGTATCGATGCGGGGTAGCGCGCGCTCGATGGCGGACACGGCCTCGCGCCAGGGCGATGGTCCCGCGCCTGGCCGAACCCGAATGCTGTCGTGGGTGGCTTGCATCCCGTCGAGCGAAATTCCTATGGCTCCGACACCGGCGTCGAGTGCTCGCTCGAGGTGGGCTTGGTCGAGTAAGGTTCCATTGGTAATAAGGGACGTGTGCAATCCGACTTCAGCGAAGTCGCGACACAGGTCGTCCCAATGCGGGTGTATCAGCGGCTCGCCGCCCGTGACATGAACCTCACGACACCCAAGTTGCGCCAGATCCCGCGCGATCTGCCGGAGCAATCCAGTCGGAAGTTCTCGTGACGAGATCTCGCCACACTGGTTTTCGCAGTGGATGCAGCGGAGGTTGCATCGGCGCGTTATTTCCAAGATGCAGGTGTGCGGCTCGCGCGCCACGAAATCAAGGGGATGATGGCTCAAACGAAACGCACCCCAAGGTAGATGAGGATGGGCGTGCAGAGCGGTCCTTGGAACGTCGTCGACCCGCTGGGGTAATTGGTGGCCGAGCACGTTTCCGAGGGAGGGCAGACAGCGGCAACCGCCGTGCAGTCCTGACCCGCGAGCGCCGCGGCCATGCCTGCGCTCCATGAGGAGTCCATCAACGACAAACACCCGAGAATCATGCCTTGCTGCTGGGCGGGGATATTGCAACTATCCATGATGTCCTGGATAGTGACGGCTCCCCCGTCGGGCCCCGTGGTCGCGGCATACCTTGGCGGAATGGTGTCAGGCGCGGGCCCGGTGTCGGGGAGTTGAATGTAGAGCGAACTATCGGCCTTCGTTTCCGGCTGCGCGCTCCCCGCATCAGGCAATCCAGTCGCCGCCGCATCGTGCTTCTGGAGCGAACTGCCCAGGGGTTCGCCCGTGCACCCGATGGTGGCCGCGCCGCCGAGAAAGAGCAAAAAACCAAGCGCCGGCGCGGAAAGGGCCGAAGCCAAGCGTCTAAACGTGGAAGCTGGCGCATCCTTAACCTGGCGTGCGAGGGCGGCGCGGATTTCGTCGATCAACCTGGCGTAGCGTTCGCCATCGAGCACCTCGTTGTCGACCAGGGCGCCCGGCACGGCATCCTGGCGCGCCTTGAGATCGCGAGCCAGCGTTTCAAGCAGCACGCGCAAGGATGTCCAGAAGATGTCGCACCCTTGCCGCGCGACCAGCGTGGTGTGAAGCGCAGCGAGGGTTTCCTCGGCGCCCGCCCACGGCTTGACCTTCATGCCGCACATCTCGACCAGAAATGAGCGAATTCGCTGAATTGACGAGGGGACAATCAAGCTTTCCACTGCAACACCTCCGGCAGGAACCCGATCACGGTAGAACCTCCGGCACCGTTTGGCAAGCTGCTGGCCGAACTGCTGGAGCCCGTAACGATGTTCGGTCCAACTTTCAGTGAAACCTTTTTCACGCTCGCCGGTATGAACGTACATAGGATTGGCATCGCCGGGACCACGCATGGATGACGGATTTCTCATTCGCCAGGTGCTAAGCGGCAACACCAACGCATTTCGGTTGCTGGTGGTGAGGTACGAGCGGGCGATCTTTCGCTTTCTCGGCGGTTTCGGCCTGGAGCAAGCCGCGGCGGAGGAGCTGGCGCAAGAGGCCTTTTTGCGCGCGTTTCGCAACCTGGCCGGCTACGACGCGGCCAAGGCGAAATTCTCGTCGTGGCTGTTCACCATCGCCAAGCATCTGGCCATCAACGAACGCGCGCGCGGCAGCCGATCCGCACTGCACGCCGATGTGGCCGACATGAACGAAACGCTGCCCACAGGCGATTCCCCTACAGGAGCACACGCGGCCATCGAGGCCAAGGAGCGCGGCGCACGCGTGCGGCGCGCCCTCTCGCGCCTTCCCGAGAACCTGCGCAACGCTCTTGTCTTGGCCTACGTGAAAGAACTTTCCATGGACGACATCGCGAACATCGAGAGCTGCTCGGTGGGCGCGGTCAAATCGCGCATCTTTCGCGGCAAGCAATTGCTGCGCGCAGCCCTGTTGGATACGGAGGATTGAAATGAACGCGTCTTCTCCTTGCACAATTATTCAAGAACGCATCGTCTTGGGGCAAATCCTCGATGAAGTCAGCCAGTCGCACGTGCTGGCCTGCGCGGGCTGCGGCCGCCTCGCGGCCGAGTTCGTGGCG